>Ga0070680_100001802_pt1 | contig 15724 bp, 15 predicted proteins | sample KBSC73BmetaG_FD_64672 | JGI IMG/M metagenome (GOLD analysis project Ga0070680, IMG submission 64672) | Corn rhizosphere microbial communities from Kellogg Biological Station, Michigan, USA - KBS C7-3B metaG | ecosystem: Host-associated > Plants > Roots > Rhizosphere | place: USA: Michigan...
GCGGTGACGCCGGGCGCGGGCCTCGAGGTACTCGAGGTCGAAGCGGAAGATATTGTGGCCTTCGAGCACGTCGGGGTCGCGCTCCGCGATGAGCCGGGTGCACTCCCGCAGCAGCGTCCCCTCATCCATCACCGCGCCAGAGAGCACATGGCTCCAGCCGGTGGAGTCCGCCATCGCGATGGCGATGATGCGGTCGGCCTCGCGGGCCGCGTTGGGAAACTCGAAACCGGGCGCGGTGAGCACCTCGATGTCCACCGCCATGCGCCGGAGGTCGGTGAGCGCCAGGCCGCGGAACGAGGTGCGGCCGGCGCGGAGGAGGTACTGGTGCACGGGATCGGAGAGAAAGAGATAGGGCCCCTGCGGATCCCCGGCCGTTCGGCCGGTGAGCTTGCGCAGATGATCACGGGCGCGCTCCGCCGCGCTCCAGGCCGGGAAGGCCGCCAGCCACCGATAGGCGCCGACGCCTTCGAGCGGCGTCACTTCCACCTCGCCCTTGAAGCCGGCGAGAAGGTCCGCGTCGTCGAGCAGGAGAAAGGGACGGAATGGCTCCTCCGTGGTCACCACCCGGCCCTCGAGCCGGGCATAGGCTCGTACCGTGGTCTCGTGGGGGACGAAGGCGAGGAGGCCGGGCGTCTCGTCGCGACCGAAGAGCAGCGGATTCCCGTAGAAGGGGAGCGGAATCGCCGTCAATTCAGCATGCTCAGGTGGCGCTGCAGGCGCTCGAGCTCCCGGCGCGCCACGGCGTAGCGCGGCTCGATGCCCACCGCCTGGCGCAGCTCCGAGATCGCCTCGCGCAGCCGATTCTGCTTCACGTAGACGCGGGCCAGGTTGTAGTAGGGGAAGTGCCGGGGCTCGTAGCGCGTCGCCGCCTTGGCCCGCTCGAGCCAGGCCACCGCCTCATCGTGCCGCCCGAGCTCGATGAGGTAGGCGCCGATGTCGTTGTAGGGGTTGCCGAACGACGGATCCACGCTGATGGCGATCTTGCACTCCGCGATCGCATCCTCGTGGCGGCCCTGGAACGACAGCGCCCACCCCAGAAAGGTGTGCGCCTCGGCGGTGGGGCGGGCGGCGATGGAGCGCCGGTAGCTTTCCACCGCCTCGTCGAGCCGGCCGGCCATCTGATGGGTGTAGCCCGCCTCGAAGTGAGCCTGAGCGGCATCGCGATCCTCACGGCCTTCCACGAGCGGATTCTACCGCACCCGCGTGGGACTGGCGGGCGCGGAACGCTTGCCGTATGATCCCCCGGTATGCGAAGCGCCATCGTGCTCGCTCTGATCGTCGTCGCGCTCGCGGTCGGCTGCGCGCGGCCCACGCGCGTCACATATCTCAATGTGACGCCGGACAAGCCGGAGAGCGTCTCCGCCACCGTCACGCGCCCCGGGGGCCCGGGACCATTTCCAGCGGTGGTGCTCCTGCACGGCTGCGGCGGTGTCTCGCCGCAGCTGGAGCGCTGGGCGCGCTGGCTGGCGGATCGCGGCTACGTCGGCATGGTCGTCGACAGCTTCGGGCCGCGCAAGGTGAAGGGAGACTGCGCGCCCGAGGCGCCGGACGACATCCCCATCACCGCACGGCTCGACGACGCCTTCGGCGCGCTGCGCTGGCTTCAGTCGCAGCCCTGGGTGCGCGGCGACCGGGTGGGCGCGGTGGGCTTTTCCCAGGGCGGAGCCTTTGCCATGGCCGTCGTCAACGGACCCAGCCTCGAGCGTGCGGCTCGGCGAGGCGTGAAGATTCCCGAGCCCGGCTTCGCCGCCGGCGTGGGCGTGTATCCCGGCGGGTGCAAGTCGCTCATTCCCCAGCTCGCGGTCAAGCCCCTCCTCGTCCTCATCGGCGCCGCCGACGACTGGACCCTCCCCGAGTCCTGCCAGGAGATGGTGGACTCCATGAGGTCCCGCGGCGCCGACGCCCGCATCGTGCTCTACCCCGGGGCGTATCACTACTTCGACGTCGAAGGCCAGAAGCTCGAAGTGCTCGACTATGTCGGCAATGACAACAAGCCGGGCGGCCGCGGAGCCACCGTCGGGTATCAGCCCGAGGCGGCGGCGGGCGCGTATCGCGAGGTCGAGCTCTTCTTCGGCCGGCACCTCAAGCGTTAGCCGGGCCCCGCGCACCGCGCCGTGATGAATGAGCCCCTCGCCAAGCAAGATGTCCGCGAGCGCGTCTGGCGCGCCCTCGAGATCCACGGCGCCGCCCGCTTTCCCGGCGCCAAGGGCCGCATACCCAACTTCCCGGGGGCGGAGGCGGCCGCGCTGCACGTGGCCTCCCTGCCGGAGTGGAAGCGCGCCCGCGTGGTGAAGGCGAATCCCGACGCCCCCCAGCTCGCCCTGCGCCGGATGGCGCTGCGCGAGGGCAAGCTCCTCTACATGGCGGTCCCGCGGCTCCGCAGCGAGCGGCCCTTCGTGGCGCTGGACCCCGCCCGGCTGGGCGCGGCGGGCCCGAAGGCCGCCACCATCAAGGGCGCCGCCGTGCACGGGGAAGGGGTGACGCTCGACGAGATGCGGCCCATCGATCTCATCGTGTGCGGATCGGTGGCGGTGAATGGGCTCGGAACGCGGCTGGGCAAGGGCGGTGGCTACTCCGATCTGGAGTACGGCATGCTCCGCGAGCGCGGGCTGGTGGACGAGGACACCTGCATCCTCACCACCGCGCACCCGCTCCAGATCGTGCCCCACGAGCTGCCGTCGCTGCCGCATGACATCACGCTCTCCTACATCGTCACGCCCGAGGGACCGCTCCGCTGCCCGAGCGGCGGGGCGCGGCCTCGCGGCATCTACTGGGACTGTCTCGACGAGGACCGGATCGCGGCGATCCCGATGCTCGGCGAGCTCAAGCGGGCGCGCGACACGCGCTGAGGGGAAGACATGGATCTGGGGCTCAAGGGCAAGGTGGCCTTCGTGGCGGCGGCGAGCAAGGGGATGGGCAAGGCGTGCGCGCTGGGCCTCGCGGCGGAGGGAGCGCGGGTCCTCATGTGCGCGCGCGGTGAGGCCGGGTTGAAGGACGCGGCCGCGGAGGTGAAGCAGAAGACCGGCGCCGAGGTGCTGGCGGTGCCCGCCGATCTCTCCCGCGCGGAGGACTGCGCGCGGGCGGTGGCGCGCGCGCGCGAGGCCTGGGGCGGGGTGGACGTCCTCGTCGGAAACGTGGGCGGGCCGCCGCCGGGCCCCTTCGAGAAGATGACCGACGCCCAGTGGATCCAGGCCTTCGAGCAGGTTCACCTCTCCACCGTCCGGCTCATCCGCGACGTGCTGCCCGGGATGAAGGCGAAGAAGTGGGGCCGCATCCTCGCCATCCAGTCCACCTCCGTGAAGCAGCCGGTGGACGGGCTCGTCCTGTCCAACGGGATCCGGCCCGGCGTGGCGGGGCTCTTCAAGACCCTGGCGGTGGAGCTCGCCAAGGATGGGATCACCGTGAACCTGGTATTGCCCGGCCGCATCATGACCGACCGGTTCCTGGATCATCAGAAGGAGCGGGCCGAGTCGGGCGGCCGCACGCTGGAAGCGCAGATCGCGCTGTCCGGCATGGACATCCCCATGGCCCGTGTCGGCACCCCGGAGGAATTCGCCAACATGGTGGTCTTCCTGGCCTCGGAGCGCGCCTCCTACGTGACGGGCACCGCGGTGCAGGTGGACGGGGGACTCATCCGGAGCAACGTCTAGGCCGTTGGTCGTCGCGTTCTGGCACGCGCTGAAAGGCTTCCGGCGGGACACCGGGTTGTTCCTCGCCGCCGGCCTCGCCTTCTACTTCCTGGTCTGCCTGGTCCCCATGCTGTTCCTCTTCGTGTCGATATCGGGCTATCTCCTGAGCAGCGAAGCGGCCACTTCCGCCATCCTGAGTCAGCTCTCGCAGATCGTCCCCGTCTACAAGAAGGAGCTCTCGGACACGCTGTCCCGAATGATCGCCGCCCGGCAGATGTCCGGCGTGCTGGGCTCGGTCATCCTCCTCTTCTTCTCCATCCAGCTCTTCGGGTGCCTGCGCATGGTGATGAACGTCGTGTTCGAGGAGCGGAAGGGACGCGGCTTCTTCCGCGGGATGGCCTGGGACGTGGTCATGCTGATGGTGATCGGCGTCCTCTTCGTCGCCAGCATGTTCATCACCGACCTCTTCTTCTGGTTGCGCACCTTCGTGCTCGCGCCGGCCCATCTGCCGCGACAGTGGGTGCGCTGGATGTTCTTGGGCCTTGCGGTGGGCTTCAGCACCGGGCTCTACTTCGTCGTCTACCGGTACTTCCCCACGCGCCGCCCCCGCTTCGGCGCCGCGCTGGCCGGCGCCCTGCTCGCCAGCATCCTCTGGGAGGCGGCCAAGCAGCTCTTCCGCTGGTACATCCTCTCCCTCGGGGTCTATGACCAGATCTACGGGCCGCTCGGCTTCCTGGTCGCGCTGACCATGTTCGTCTACTACTCCGGGATCGTCATGGTGCTGGGGGCCGAGTACGTGGCCGCTCTGGAAGCGCGCTGGCGCCAGGGCCACTACCTCTGATAGGTTGATCCGGCCATGGCCGACAGCGCCGTCCTGCCGCTCGAGGGCGTTCGCGTTCTCGAACTCGCCCACCTGATCGCCGGGCCCCTGTGCGGCATGTATCTCGCGGACATGGGAGCCGACGTGATCAAGGTGGAGTCGCGCGACGCGCCGGACGCGGGGCGAGACATCTACCGGCTCTATCGGGGCGGGGAAGGCGTGCTCCACCTCACGGTGAATCGCAACAAGCGGGGGCTGGGGGTGGATCTGCGCCGCGAGGGCGGGCGCGCCGTCTTCCGGCGGCTCGCCGCCGGCGCCGACGTGGTCATCGAGGCCTATCGCGGCGGGGTCGCGGAGCGGCTGGGCATCGACTGGGACACCCTGGCCCCCCTCAACCCCCGCCTCATCTACTGCTCCATCTCGGCCTTCGGACCCCGCGGGCCCTGGCGCGAGAAGCCCGGCCTCGACTCCCTGGCCCAGGCCCTGGGTGGCTTCATGGCCATCACCGGCGAGCGCGACGGCGGGCCCGTTCTCGGGGGCGCGCCGGTGGCGGACACCCTCGGCGCGCTGCTGGCCATCCAGGGCATCCTCACCGCGCTGATCGCGCGCGGGCGCACCGGGCGCGGTCAGCGCGTGGACGCCTCCCTCATCGACGGCATGCTGCTCGCCCATACCGCGCGGCTCAGCGTCTTCCATGAGACCGGCGAGTCGCCGGGACGGTGGGGGAGCGGCCACCCCGAGATCGTGCCGTACCGGGCCTTCGCGGCTAAGGACGCCTGGCTCTTCGTGGCGGTGTGGGTGGAGCGGCTCTGGCCGCCGTTCTGCGCCGCCATCGGACGGGAGGGCCTCGCCGAGGATCCGCGCTTTGCCGCGCGCGGCGATCGGCTCAAGAATCGCGCCGAGCTGGACGCCATTCTCGCCGACGTGTTCCTCGAGCGGACGGTGGCGGAATGGATGGACATCCTGGAGCGCGCGGACGTGCTCTGCGCGCCGATAAACGACTACGCGGATCTCCTGCGCCATCCGCAGGTGATGGCGTCGGACATGATCGTGGAGCAGGATCATCCGCGGGCGGGACGCTTCAAGACCATCGCCACGCCGGTGAAGCTGGGCGCCACGCCGGGGTCGATCCGGACACCCGCCCCCGCGCTGGGCGAGCATAGCCGGGACATACTCGCAGAGGCGGGGTACACGCGCGACGAGATCGATGCGCTCGCGGCATCGGGGACGATCCACATCACTCAAGGAGACGCGGTCCATGATGCTACAGGATAAGGTGGTGGTGGTGACGGGCGCGGCGCGGGGGATCGGGCGGGAGATCGCGCTCCTGATGGCGCGGCACGGGGCGGCGGTGGTGGTCAACGACTACGGCGGGGCCGCGGACGGAATCGGGGGCGCCTCCGCCCCCGCCGACGAGGTGGTGGGCGAGATCAAGAATCTGGGCGGGCGCGCCGCCGCCTCCTACGACTCGGTGGCCTCCTTCGACGGCGGCAAGCGCATCGTCCAGGCCGCGCTCGACAGCTTCGGGGCGGTGGACGTGGTGGTGAACAATGCCGGCATCCTCCGGGACCGCATGATCTTCAACATGACGGAGGAGGAGTGGGACGCCGTCGTCAATACCCACCTCAAGGGCTGCTTCGCCGTCACCCGCGCCGCCGTCCCCCACATGCGGGAGAAGAAGTGGGGCCGCATCATCAACATGACCTCCACCTCCGGGCTGGTGGGCAATATCGGGCAAGCCAACTACGCGGCGGCCAAGCTCGGCATCGTGGGCTTCACCAAGGTGGTGGCGCTGGACATGGCGCGCTACAACGTCACCGCGAACTGCATCTCGCCCTTCGCGTGGACGCGCATGATCGGGACCATCCCCACCGAGACCGAGACCCAGAAGGCGCGCGTGGAAAAGATCAAGAAGATGGGGCCCGAGCATATCGCGCCGGTGGCGGTATTCCTCGCTTCCGACGCGGCCAAGGAGGTCACCGGCCAGGTGATCGGGGTGCGGGGCAAGGAAGTCATGATCTTCTCTCACATGCGCCCCATGATGCGCGTGCACAACGATCTGGGCTGGACGCCCGAGCGGCTCGCGGAGATGTTCCCCGGCACCCTCCGTCATCACCTGGCGCCTCTCGACACCTCGGGCCAGTATTTCAACTACGATCCCTTGGTCTAGCTCCCGGTCTCGGCCGCTCGCGATTCTGGCGACGGCGCTGCTCGTCCTGGCGGCGCCGGCCGCGGCGGGCGCGGCCGATCCTCCGCTCCTCGTGACCGTGGGCGAGGTCACCGACACCTCGGCGGTGCTCTGGGCGCGCGCGCCGGCGGCGGGTCCGGTGGTGGCCCGTTATGCGCCCGACGCCGGCGAGGGAAGCGCGGCCCCGCTGCTGGTCGAGGCGGTGGCCGCGCCGGCGGGCGATTTCACCGTCAAGCTGCGGCTCCAGCTCCTGCGGCCGGGCACGCGGTATCGCTACGCGGTCACCCAGGGGGCGGTCGCGGTGGACGGCGAGTTCGTGAGCGCGCCGGCGCCGGGGAGCCCGGCGCGCGTGCGGCTCAGCTGGAGCGGTGATCTCGGGAGCCGGGCACATTGCCGCCATGTCACCGCCGGCTACCCGATCTTCCGCGCCCTCGCCCACCAGCAGCCGGATCTGTTCCTCTTCGTGGGCGATACCGTCTACGCCGACCACATCTGCGAGGGACCGGACCGCGTCCGGGGCAGCGACTTTCGCGCCGTGTCTCTCAAGGAATTCTGGGCCAAGCACCGTTACAACCGGGCCGACGCCTCCGTGCATGCGTTCTTTCGCCGCACCGCCGTCTACGCGATCTGGGACGACCACGACGTGCGGAACGACTTCGCGGGGCCCACCGAGCCGCTCATGCCGGTGGGAAGACAGGCGTTTCTCGACTACTTTCCGATTGTCCCGCCGGCGGAGGAGCCGGGGCGTCTCTACCGCCGCTTCCGCTGGGGCGGCGCGCTGGAGGTCTTCATCCTGGACACGCGGCAGTACCGGAGCCGCAATACCGACCCCGACGGGCCGGACAAGACCATGCTGGGCGCCGCGCAGCGGCGCTGGCTGCTCGAGGCCGTGGCCGCCTCGACGGCCACCTGGAAAGTGGTGGTGACGAGCGTGTCGCTGTCCATCCCCACCGGCCGCCCCGCGCGCGACTCGTGGACCAGCGCGAATCTGCTCGGCTTTCCCGAGCCCGGCGCCGGCTTTGCGACGGAGCGCGACGCGGTGCTCGAGTCATTCCGGAGCGCGGGCGTCCGGAACCTGGTCTTCCTCACCGCCGACGTTCATCACGCCGAGATCCTGCGGCATCAGCCCGCGGAGGCCTGGTCCTTCCACGAGTTCGCGGCGGGGCCGCTGGCCGCCTTCCACGGGCTCTCGCGGCCGGTGGACCAGGGGATGAATCCACAGACGCTCTTCGCGCTGGGCGGCATCGATAACTTCGGCGTGATCGACCTGGACGCGGGGAGCCTCACGGTGCGCATCATCGACGTCAACGGCACCGTGCGCTTCCTTCACACCATTCCCGCCTCGCGCTGACTCAAGCGAGGGCGGCCCGCCGCCGCAGGAGGAGGACACCCGCGGCGGCGAGGCTCACCAGCGCGCCCGCCCACTCCGCCGCTCCCGGCCGATGATGCAGGGTCAGCTCGGCGCCCGGTCCCTTCGGCAGCTCCACCTCGAGCAGCCCCAGCTCACCCTGTCGCGTCGGCGCCTTCCCCGCCGCCGTCCGCGCCCTCCAGAGCGGCGACCAGGCCATCCCCGTGGACACCCAGCCGCCCTCGGGGCGCGGCACGAAAACGAAGTAGCGGTCGGCTCCGACCTTTTCGGGGAGGGGCCGGGGGGCGGCGCGGTTGAACACCAGGAACGGCCCCGTGCGGGCCGGGATTCCCCACTCCGGATCCGCGGTCAGGAAGCCGAGCGCCGGCATGTCCTCGTCCAGCGCCACCACCGTGGTCACGCGCAGCCGCGCCGCCAGGCGCGAGAACTCGTCCGGCTGCTGGCGCGCGAGCGCCCGCCCGAAGACGCTCACGCCGTCGAGGCGCTCGGCCAGCACGCGAACGGGCGCGGTCAGCGCGGCGGGGCCGTCGGACAGTCCGCGGTAGAAGAAGCCGGCTACCGGCGAGGGATGCGTGAAGGTTCCGCCGAGCATCTCGCGTCCCGTCACCACCGGAGTGAGGCTCGTGATATGGGAGTGCGCGCGCCACCAGTCACGGCCGAACTCGAGCGGCACGCTCGAGCGCAGAAAGAGGACGCGCCCCCGCGGCGGCCGCGCGAGCAGGTCCCACAGGCTCTCCAGACGGTGACCGCGAACGACGTCCTGTGAGGTCGGCCAGTCGCGCGCTCGCGGCCACAGCGAGACCGAGGGCTCCGGCGAGCCGGGCGGGGCGCCGGCCAGCAAGACCGCGATGGTGAGCCCCAGCACGGTGGCGATGCCCGCCGCGGCCCACGGCGGGTTCCACTCATAGCGCGCGACGCCCGCCCGCACGAGAACGGCGACCGCGGCGCAGCCCCCCAGGATCAGGGCGAGCAGGAACCCATCCACGAGCCGGTCGGCGGGAAGCCAGAGCAGATCCGCCCGCTCGCCCACGACGGCGTCGGCAGCGATGACGAGCAAGAGGACCGGAGCCAGCGCCTGCAGCCAGAGGACCCGGCGCGGCGGACGGATGCCGAGCGCCACGCCAAGCCAGCCCGCGATGTTCGCGGCGAGGAGCGCCAGCAACAGGGGGCGACGCGCGAAGCTCGAGGCCAGCGCGGAGGGTGACGCATCGCCCCAGGCCAGGGGGAGCGCCATGGGCGGCCCCAGCGCGAGATGCGCGATGAGCGGCAGGAGCCAGAAGGCGGCGAGGCCGAGGCCCACGCCGACGACGAGGGTCATCTCGCGCCACCAGGCGCGCCATCCGCCCGGCGCGACCACACCGGCGAGCAGCGCCAGCAGCAGAGCGGCCGGCAGGTGCGCGGGATGCGACAGGGCCACGGCGGCGAGCAGGAGCGCGGGCGCCCCTCGAGGCCGGCCATTGCCCTCCACCCAGGGCAGCAACGAGAGCGCCAGCAGAGGAAGGAGGGCCCACCCCAGCCGCGCGGCCACGAGGCCCCACCGCAAGCCCTCCTCGATTCCGCTGCGCGACTCGGCCGACAGAGTGAGGACGAGGAAGGCGCCGGGCAGCGCGAGCCAGCCGTGACCCAGCACCCGACCGAGCAGCACGTAGGCGCTCGCGCCCGGCAGCAGGAAGACCAGCCAGACGAGGCCGAGATAGATCGCGCCCGGGCTCAGGAAGCCGAGCGCCAGGTAGTGGACGAGCGCCCCCACATAGAAGAGGCCGGGGGGATAGTACTGCAGCTCGGGATATCCCGCCCACCAGCCGGGATTCCAGTGCCAGGGCGCCGGCCCCAGCGTGATGGCGTGAATGAGCCGGTAGAGCTGCCCGGGATGGTCGTCGCCGCCGGGAACGCCTCGGCCCAGCGCCGTCCACCCCCACGCGACGGCGTAGACGGTGAGGGGGATCGCCGGAACCAGCAGGCGGAAGAGCACGATTGACCGCGATCATAGCAGCGCCGGTTGCATTGACATTCCTTTCTTCCGAGTGTTAAGTAGTCGAAATCGTGATGCAGAGATCGGTGATCGCGGCAGCGGCCATGCCGCGATCGTGCAGCTACTTTCGGGGCTCAAATCCCCTACCGATGGAGAGGCCATTGAACAGGTTGAAGGGACTCAAGTGCCGGGAGTGCGGGCGCTCCTATCCGTCCTCGCCCGCGCATGTCTGCGAGTTCTGCTTCGGCCCCCTCGAGGTCGACTACGACTACGCCGCGATCCGCGCGCGCACGAGCCGCGACCGCATCGAAGCGGGGCCTCGCAGCATCTGGCGCTACGCGGATTTCCTCCCCGTCGAGCTCGACGCGGACGCCATGCCCCCGGTGGGATCGGCGGTGGGCTTGACGCCTCTGGTGCGCGCCCGGAACCTCGGCGAGGAATGGGGCGTCCGGGAGCTGTACATCAAGAACGACGGGGTTTGCCATCCCACCTGCTCCTTCAAGGACCGCGTGGTCGCGATGGCAGTGGCCAAGGCCATCGAGTTCGGCTTCGACACCGTGGCCTGCGCGTCCACGGGGAACCTGGCCAACTCCGTGGCCGCGCACGCCGCCGAGGCGCGGCTCAAGGCCTATGTCTTCATCCCCGTGGACCTCGAGCAGGGCAAGGTCACCGCGACCCTGGTCTACAATCCCACCCTGGTGGCGGTGCAGGGGACTTACGACGAGGTGAACCGGCTCTGTTCCGAGATCGCGGACAAGTACCGCTGGGCCTTCGCCAATATCAACCTGCGGCCGTACTACGGTGAAGGCTCCAAGACCGTCGGCTACGAGATCGCGGAGCAGCTCGGCTGGCGGGCGCCCGGTCACGTGGTGGTGCCCTGCGCGGGCGGCTCGCTCCTCACCAAGGTCGCCAAGGCCTTTGCGGAGTGGCGGAGCCTCGGACTCATTCCCGAGGGCCGCACCCGCGTGCATGCGGCCCAGGCCGCCGGCTGCGGGCCCATCGTCACCATGATCAAGAACGACACCGACGTGCTCGTGCCGGTACGGCCCGACACCATCGCCAAGTCGCTGGCCATCGGCAACCCGGCCGATGGCTACTATGCCTACCGGGCGGTCAAGGAGTCGGGGGGATACGGTGAGCACGCCACCGACGAGGAGATCGTCGAGGGCATGCAGCTCCTCGCCCGCACCGAGGGCATCTTCGCCGAGACCGCGGGCGGCGTGACGGTGGCGGCGGCGCGGAAGCTCCTCGAGGCCGGCCACATTCCGCGCGACGAGCCGCTCGTCCTCTGCATCACCGGCAACGGGCTCAAGACGCCGGACGTGCTCCACGACCGGCTGTCCGTGGCCGCCACCATCCGGCCTTCGCTCTCGGTCTTCGACCGGGCGCTGGCCGATCTCAAGTCGAAGGGGGGATTCTAATGGCCGTGCCCGTCCGCATTCCGACGCCGCTTCGCACCGTGACCAAGGGAGCCGCGGAGGTCCAGGCCGCCGGCGACACCGTGTCTGCCGTCATCGAGGATCTCGAGCGCCAGTTCCCGGGAATGCGCGACCGGCTCATGGACGAGGGCGGCGAGCTGCGCCGCTTCATCAATATCTACGTCAACGAGGAGGACATCCGCTTCCTCGAGGGCGCCAAGACCACGCTCAAGGCCGGCGACTCCGTGTCCATCGTGCCCGCCATCGCCGGGGGGCGGTAAGCGCGCATGTGGGCTCCGGCCCGGCTCCGGCTGCGGCTGACCTTTCCCGCCGCGCTCGTCCAGCAGCCGCTCGTGTATTACCTCGTCAAGGACTTCGATCTGGTTCCCAATATTCGCCGCGCCGAGGTGCGGGCCGACCACGGCTGGGTCGTGCTCGAGCTGGAGGGCGCGGAGGACTGCCTCCAGCGAGGCGTGGCCTGGCTGGAGGCGCAGGGCGTGACGGTGGATCCCATCGAGCGGGACGTGGTGCTCGCGTGACGGGGAGCGCGCGATGATCGGCATCTCGAAGCGGGTGCAGGGATTCACCGAGTCCGTCATCCGCGAGATGACGCGGGTGAACAACCAGTACGACGGCATCAACCTCGCCCAGGGCATGCCCAATTTCCCGCCGCCGCGCGAGCTCGTGGAGGCCGCGCACCGGGCGCTGGACGGCGACTTCCATCAGTACGCCATCACCTGGGGCACGCCGCGGCTCCGCCGCGCCATCTGCGAGAAGTACCGGCGCTTCTACGGGATGGAGCTGGACCCCGAGCGCCATGTCACCGTGTGCTGCGGATCGACGGAGACCATGCTCGCCACCCTCCTCGCCGTGCTCAACCCCGGCGACGAGGTGATCATCTTCGAGCCCTTCTACGAGAACTACGGGCCGGGCTGCATCATCGCCGGCGCCAAGCCCATCTGGGTGCCGTTGGAGCCCCCGGACTTCGGCTTCGACCCCGACCGGCTCGCCCGCGCGGTCACGCCCCGCACCCGGGCCATCGTCTTCAACAGCCCCAACAATCCCTCCGGGAAGGTCTTTTCCCGGGTCGAGCTCCAGCAGATCGCGGACGTCTGCCTCAAGCACGATCTCCTCGCCATCACCGACGAGATCTACGAGCACATCGTCTACGACGGCGCCGGGCACACGCCCATCGCGACCCTGCCCGGGATGGCCGACCGCACCGTCACCATCTCCGGGATCTCGAAGTCCTACTCGGTGACGGGCTGGCGGGTCGGCTACGCCATCGCGAGCGCGGAGCTGTCGCTGGGCATCCGGCGCGCGCACGACTTCATCACCGTGGGGGCCCCGCACCCCCTGCAGGAGGCCGCGGTCACCGCGCTCGAGTTCCCCGACTCCTACTACACCTATCTGCGAGAGAGCTATCAGGCCCGCCGCGATCTCCTCTTCGATCAGGTGGAGGCGGCCGGATTCATCGCCTGGAAGCCGCGCGGGGCGTACTACATCCTGACCGAGGCCGCCCACTTCATGAAGCGCTACGACTGCGCGGACGACACCGCCTTCGCCATGCACCTCATCAAGGAGGTGGGCGTCGCCACCGTCCCCGGCTCGTCCTTCTACGCGCACGCGGAGCTGGGCCGGACCAAGATCCGGTTCTGCTTCCCCAAGACGGACGACATGCTCATCGAGGCGGGCCGCCGGCTCCAGAAGCTCGCGCGGTGACCCTGCGCGAGAAGGCCCGCGCGGTGTTCGACGCCGCGCTCCGGGCCAGCGACGTCGGCCCGCTCGTCCGCCAGGCGCTCGCGGGGCTGGACCTTCCTTCCCGCGGCCGGGTGCTGGTGGTGGGGGCGGGGAAGGCGTCGGGCGCCATGGCCGCCGCGGCCGAGGAGGCGCTGGGCGACCGCGTGGTGGCCGGCGTGGTCGCGGTGAAGGACGGCCATCTCGCGCCGACCCGCCGGGTGCGGCTGCTCGAGGCGGGGCACCCGGTCCCGGACCAGCGCGGCGTCGACGCGGCGCGCGCCATCCGTGATCTGGCCGCGAGCGCGACCGCGGACGACCTCGTGCTGGTCCTCATCTCCGGCGGGGGCTCGGCCCTCACCCCCGCGCCGGCGCCCCCGATCACGCTGGCGGAGAAGCAGGCGTTCACCCGGCTCCTCCTGCGTGCCGGGGCCGATATCAAGCAGCTCAATGCGGTGAGGAAGCATGTCTCGACGCTCAAGGGCGGTCAGCTCGCGCGCGCGGCGGCGCCCGCCCGGGTCGAGGCCCTGCTCCTCTCCGACGTCAACGGCGACCCCCTCGATGTGATCGCCTCCGGCCCCACCGCTCCCGACGACTCGACCTTCGCGGAGGCGATGCGCATCCTTGATCGGTTCGATATCCGGGACCAGGTGGCTCCCTCCATCGTGACGCGGCTCCAGCAGGGGATAGAGGGGAAGATCGCGGAGACGCCCAAGCCGGGCGACCCCCTCTTCGAGCGGGTCCGGAACCGCATCATCGGCAACAACACCGTGGTGGTGGACGCCGCGGCGGCGGCGGCCCGGACCCTGGGCCTCACGCCGCTTGTCCTCACGCGCACCCTGGAGGGCGAGGCGGTGGACGTGGGCCGGCGCTTCGCGGCAATGGCGCGCGACCTCAAGGCGGGCCGCGGCCCCGTGGCGCCCCCCTGCTGCGTGATCGCCGGCGGCGAGACCACCGTGACCGTGCGAGGCCAGGGCAACGGCGGACGCTGTCAGGAGCTCGCGCTCGCCGCCGCCATCGAGCTCGAGGGCCTGACCGGCGCGGTCGTGCTCGCGGCGGGCACGGACGGCAGCGACGGCCCCACCACCGCCGCGGGGGCCATCGCCGACGGCGAGAGCGCCCGCCGGGCACGCGCGGCCCACGTGGACCTGGCGGCTCGACTCGCCGACAACGACTCGCATGCGGCGCTCGAGCCGCTCGGCGATCTTCTGCTCACCGGGCCCACCAATACCAACCTTCTCGACCTCTATCTCATCGTGGTCGAGCCGGAGTAGGGCGACTGCCTGCCGGAAAGGCGAAGTGCTCTTAGTGCGCGAGATCTCGTCACCGGGACAGAATGACCCACCGGGTTATCCACCGGTGAGCCACAGGATCGGTGGATAGTCCGCGCCAGCCGACTGCCCAATCCGCTGTGCTATCCTACCCGGCGTATGTCCCGGACAAATCTTCTCGATCTCCTTCCCGACGAGCTGGAATCGCTGGCCGAATCGCTCGGGGCGCCCCGATATCGCGGCCGGCAGCTGGCGGGCTGGATCTACGGCCGGGGCGTGAGCGATCTTGCGGCCATGACCGACCTCTCGCGCGACTTCCGGCAGGCGCTGGCCGAGCGCGGCGAGGTTCGCGTGCCGGAGCTGGAGCGGGCCACGCCGTCCCAGGACGGCAGCGAGAAGCTCGTGCTCCGCCTCGCCGACGGTGCCCGCATCCAGTCCGTGCTCATGCCCGACGACGATCGCCTCACGCTGTGCCTGTCATCCCAGGTGGGCTGCGGATTCGGCTGCACCTTCTGCTTCACCGGCACCATGGGGCTGGGCCGCGACCTCACCGTCGGGGAGATCACCGGGCAGGTGATGGTCGCCCGGGGGCGGCTCCGTGCGGGGGCCCGCATCACTCACGTGGTGTACATGGGCATGGGCGAGCCCCTCGCCAACTACACCGCCACCGTCAAGTCGCTCCGGATCCTCACCGACGCGCGCGGCTTCGGATTCTCCCCGCGACGGATCACCGTCTCCACGGTGGGACTTGCGGCCGGGATCGAGAAGCTGGCCAAGGAAGATCTGCGGGTCAACCTGGCCATCTCCCTTCACGCCACCACCAACGAGACACGCGATCGGCTGATGCCGGTGAACCGGGGCTTTCCCATCGAGGCGCTGCTGGCGGCGTGCAAGCGCTTCCCGCTGCCCATGCGCCAGCGCATGACCTTCGAGTACGTGCTGCTGGACGGGATCAACGACTCGCCCCAGGATGCCAAGCGCCTGCTCAAGCTCCTGAACGGCCTGCGGGCCAAGGTGAACCTTATCCCGTTCAATGACTGGGAAAGCTCGGACTTCGCCCGGCCGCCGATGGCCCGCATCCTGGGATTCCAGGCCATCCTGCTGGAGAACGGGATCACCGCCACGGTGCGCTGGAGCAAGGGCGAGGATATCGGGGCGGCCTGCGGCCAGCTCAACGAGCAGGTGGCGGGGTGAGCCACCCCGTCACCGTGGGCTTTCACACCCTCGGCTGCCGGCTCAACCAGGTCGATTCGCAGGAGATGGCGGCCCGCATGGAAGCCCGCGGCTTCCGTGCGGTCGCCGCCGATGCCGCCGCGCAGA
>Ga0070680_100001803_pt1 | contig 15723 bp, 13 predicted proteins | sample KBSC73BmetaG_FD_64672 | JGI IMG/M metagenome (GOLD analysis project Ga0070680, IMG submission 64672) | Corn rhizosphere microbial communities from Kellogg Biological Station, Michigan, USA - KBS C7-3B metaG | ecosystem: Host-associated > Plants > Roots > Rhizosphere | place: USA: Michigan...
GCGTCGTATTCGTAGACATGGGTGAAGCGCAGGTAGATCTCGCGGCCGCCGTAGGCCAGCGCCAGGAGGGCCACGACGATGACGGCCAGGGTGCGCGGCCGCAGGAGGAATGGCCGCAGCCCGTCCAGCGACCGGCCCCGGCGCGGCGCCCGGCCGGGGACCGGATTGGCGATTTGCGGCGGCAGCAGCGGCGACTGCTCGGCTTTCGACAAAGGCGGGGAGACCGTCTGGTCCAAAATCTATCCGGCTGAAGCGACGCTGCGACGTGTCATCGAAAAACCATAGAACCGAAACGGAGACTAGGTAACCGCCTCAACGCATGGCTGTTTTGCGGAGCGATGCGCCCGGCTGTTCCTTCCCGGAGCAACGACGCCGCATGTGCGGTTTCCTCAAGCAATTTCAGGGGCTTGGCGTTTCACCAAAAACCTCAAACGCGCTTGCTGTCGGACGGCGGCGTGCCTACGCTCATCCCCAACAAACTCGTGGTCATTGGCCACGCCAGCATGAAGCATCGGGGAAACGACCATGACGGATGTCCAGTACGTAGCACCGCGCACGCTCGACGAGGCCGTCGGCGCCTTCGCCGCGGCAACGGGCGCGGCCAGGATCCTCGCCGGCGGCACCGACCTGCTGGTGCAGATGCGCGCCGGAGTCGTGCGGCCCGGGCTGATCGTCGACATCAAGAAGATCGCCGAGATGACAACGATCGAGGAGACTGCCGGCGGCGGCTTCCGCATCGGCGCGGCCGTGTCGGGCGCCACCTTGCGCGAGCACGCCAAGCTCAAGAAGGCATGGCCGGGCGTCGTCGAGGCCGCCAACCTGATCGGCTCGACCCAGATCCAGGGCCGCGCGACGGCGGGCGGCAACCTGTGCAACGGCTCACCGGCCGGCGACAGCGTGCCGGCCATGGTCGCCGCCGGCGCCATCGTCACCGTCCAGGGTCCCAAGGGCCGGCGCGACCTGGCCGTCGAGAAGGTGCCGGCCGGTCCGGGCCGCCTCAACCTCACCGCCGGCGAGATCGTCGTCTGCTTCACCCTGCCCGCCCGCCCCAAGGGCTCGGGCGACGCCTACCTGCGCATGATCCCGCGCACCGAGATGGACATCGCCGTCGTCGGCTGCGGCGTCAGCCTCACCCTGGACAAGGGCACCTGCACCGCTGCCCGCGTCGGCCTCGGCGCCGTCGCCCCGACCGTGCTGCTGGTCGAGGACGCCGCGAAGGCCCTCATCGGCTCGAAATTCGGCGCTGGGGGGCTGGACGACGCGGCACTGGCCAAGGCCGCCGCCGCCTGCAGCGCCGCCTGCCGTCCGATCGACGACAAGCGCGGCACCATCGCCTACCGCACCAGGATCGCCGGCGTTCTGTTGAAGCGCACGGCAACCATCGCCGCCGAACGCGCCGGGAGAAACTAGCACCATGTCGAAGATCCACGTTTCCACCACCGTCAACGGCGAACCGCAGGAATTCCTGTGCGAGGCCGACCAGAGCATGCTCGACGTGCTGCGCGGGCCGCTCGGCCTCACTGGCAGCAAGGAAGGCTGCGGCTCGGGCGACTGCGGCGCCTGCACCATCACGGTGAACGGCCGCATCGTCTGCTCCTGCCTGATGCTGGCGGCCGAGGCCGAGGGCCAGAAGATCGGCACCATCGAGGGCATGGCCGACGGCGAGAAGCTGCATCCGCTGCAGCAGAAGTTCCTCGAGCAGGCCGCCCTCCAGTGCGGCATCTGCACGCCGGGCGTGCTGATGGCCGCCAAGTCGCTGCTCGAGCGCAATCCCGACCCGACCGAGCACGACGTCCGCTTCTGGCTGGCCGGCAACCTCTGCCGCTGCACCGGCTACGACAAGATCATCCGGGCTGTCATGGAAACCGCCGCAGACATGAGGGGAGCTTCACGATGAGCGACACCACCTCCGCCAACGACAACAAGTGGATCGGCCAGCGCACGATCCGTCCCGACGGCGCCGACAAGGTGACCGGCCGCGCGGCCTACGCCGCCGACACCACCATGCCCGGCATGATCTGGGGCAAGGTGCTGCGCAGCCCGCACCCGCACGCGCGCATCAAGTCGATCGACACCAGGAAGGCGGAAGCCCATCCCGGCGTGAAGGCCGTGATCACGGCGAAGGACATCGTCGACTTCCCGCTCGATAAATCGGTGATGCTGGGCATCCAGGACATGCGCTGGATGTGCCGCAACGTGATGGCGCGCGAGAAGGCGCTGTTCGCCGGCCATCCGGTCGCCGCCGTGGCCGCGACCACCGAGAAGATCGCCGCCGAGGCGTGCAAGCTGATCGAGGTCGAGTACGAGGTCCTGCCGTTCGTCATCGACGTCGAGGAGGCCATGAAGCCCGGCGCGCCCGTCCTGCACGACTTCATCAAGTTCGACGGCAAGCCGTCCAACATCGCCGGCCGCCTCGAGCACAAGCTGGGCGATGTCGACGCCGGCTTCGCCAAGGCCGACGTGGTCATCGAGCGGACCTTCCGCACCCAACCGGTGCACCAGGGCTACATCGAGCCGCACGCCTGCCTGGTCAGCGTCTCCGACGGCAAGGCCACGATCTGGAGTTCGAGCCAGGGACAGTTCATGGTCCGCGCGATGTGCGCCTACCTGACGGGCATCCCGCAGAACGACATCCGCGCCATTCCCGCCGAGATCGGCGGCGGCTTCGGCGGCAAGACCATCATCTATCTAGAGCCGCTGGCGCTGGTGCTGGCCAAGAAGACCGGCCGCCCGGTCAAGATGATCATGACGCGCACCGAGGTGTTCCACGCCTCGGGCCCGACGTCGGGCTCGTACAGCACGATCAAGATGGGCGCGACCAAGGACGGCAAGCTGGTGGCCGCCCGCGGCACCTTCTGCCTGCAGGCCGGCGCCCTTCCCGGCTCGCCGATCCGCGGCGCCGCCGGCTGCGCCTTCGCGCCCTACAACATCCCGAACGTCTACTCCGAGGGCTTCGACGTCGTCTCCAACCGCTCCAAGGTCGCGGCCTACCGCGCGCCGGGCGCGCCGATCGGCGCCTACGGCACCGAATGCGTGATGGACGAACTGGCCGAGGCGCTGAAGATCGATCCGCTGGAGTTCCGTCTGAAGAACGCGGCCCGCGAGGGCACCAAGGCCGCGCACGGCCCGGTGTTCCCGCGCATCGGCTTCGTCGAGACCATCGAGCAGGCCAAGGCGCACGCGCACTACACGACGCCGCTGCCCAAGGCGAAGAACGGCAAGCTCTACGGCCGCGGCGTGGCCTCGGGCTTCTGGTTCAACGCCGGCGGCGAGTCGAGCGCGCAGGTCAACGTCAACGAGGACGGCACGGTGGTGGTGATCACCGGCCATCCCGACATCGGCGGCAGCCGCGCCTCCACGGCCAACATCACGGCCGAGGTGCTGGGCATCGACTACCGCAAGGTCTCGGTGCTGATCGGCGACACCAGCACCATCGGCTTCAGCAACCTGACCGGCGGCAGCCGCGTGACCTACGCCTCGGCGATGGTGGTGACGCAGTCGACCGAGCACGTGATCACCATCCTGCGCGAGCGCGCCGCCAAGATCTGGAAGATCGACCCCGATGCCGTCGTCTGGGAGAACGGCGAGGCCCGGCCGGCCGGCGACAACGCCGGCAAGTTCGAGCCGCTCAGCCTCGGCCAGATCGCCGCGCAAGCCAGTGCCACCGGCGGCCCGATCGGCGCCGGCAAGCAGCTCAACACCACGGGTGCCGAGGGCGGCTTCGCCACGCACCTCTGCGACGTCGAGGTCGACCCCGATCTCGGCATCGTGCGGGTGTTGCGCTACACCTCGTTCCAGGACGTCGGCCGCGCCATCCATCCGAGCTACGTCGAGGGCCAGATGCAGGGCGGCGCCGCCCAGGGCATCGGCTGGGCGCTGAGCGAGGAGTACATCTTCGACAAGAACGGCAAGCTCGATAACCCGAGCTTCCTCGACTACCGCATGCCGGTGTGCTCGGACCTGCCGATGCTCGACTCGGTGATCATCGAGGTGCCCAACACCAAGCACCCGCAGGGCGTGCGCGGCGTCGGCGAGGTGCCATTGGTGCCGCCGCTGGGCTGCGTCTCCAACGCGATCTACGCGGCACTGGGACGCCGCTTCTACAGCCTGCCGATGTCACCGCCGAAGGTTCTGGCGGCGATGGACCTGGCGGCGGAGTAACTCCCGCCGCAGGCCGGGTCGGCCTGCTCGATGCTCAGGGGTTGCGACATGGCGAGTTCAGTGTCGCCACCCTCCCGGTGCGTCGGATCATCCGCAAAGGCTTCAGTTCGCGCGATCCGTCGTCCGGTGTGTCCCGTTTTGGACAGTGTCTTTGACTCGGACATGCCATTGTCCAGTATCGTACACTGGGGTCTGCGCAATTTCAGGCGCGGAGCGCGTCGTGGCCAAGACAGCCAAGGTTATCTTCGATCCGAAGACGTTTCTCCGCACGGTGAGCCGCGGGCGCACGGAGGCGACCTATCGCAAGGACGCTGTCGTCTATCGGCAGGCCGGCCCGGCCGATGCCGTGTTCTACGTGCAGAAGGGCAAGATCAAGATCGCGGTGGCGTCCAAGCAAGGCAAGGAAGCCGTCATCGCCATCCTGGGGCCGGGCGAGTTCTTCGGCGAAGGTTGCCTGATCGGCCAACCCCTCAGGCTCGCGACCGCCAAGGCCATGGTCGAAAGCGAGGTGATGCGCGTCGGCAAGACCGAGATGATCCGGGTTCTCCATGCCGAACCGGCGTTCGGCGAATTGTTCATGGCGCATCTGCTGACCCGCAACAGCCGCGTCGAGGAAGACCTGGTCGACCAGCTTTTCAATTCCAGCGAGAAGAGGCTGGCGCGGACGCTGCTCATCCTGGCCAACTTCGGCAAGGAAGACGGCCCCCAGCCGATCACCACGCCCATCAGCCAGGCAACGCTCGCCGAGATCATCGGCACGACACGCCCCCGCGTCAGTCATTTCATGAACAAATTCAGGAAGTTGGGCTTCATTTCCTACAACGGGCACCTGCGCATCCACAGTTCCCTCCTGAGTGTCGTGTTGCGCGACGACGCGTGATCCATATCGAGATGCAGGCGCGGGGCATCGCCTTCTCTTTCCGCATGGCTGGTCAATAGGAGACAGACGCAGGCTTGTCCGGGCCGCTACGATTGACTTGGAGCCGGGCAAAAAGGGGAAGGCCGCGCGGCTCCAGCGAGGGGCACCGTCATGTTGAACCTGGTCAAATCCGAGGCGAGAATCTCTCGTGACATCGCGACAGTCGCCCTGCTCGATCCTGTCGCAGCGGTGAAGCACTACGACGTTCTCGGCACGCCGCCGGAGCCTGCGTTCGATCGCATCACCGCGCTGGCGGCCGATCTGTTCCGCGCACCGATCGCGATCATCAGCTTCTTCGACCGCGACCGGCTCTGGTTCAAGTCGCACCACGGTCTCGACGCCACCGGCATAAGCTGGGCGTCCGACACTTCCGCCGTGGCCATGGAAGCGCGCATTCGCCGCGAATTCGGTGTGGGCTTCTTCGTCGGTGTTCCCCTGCGCGCGCCGGACGGGCACGATCTCGGCACTCTGTGCGTGATCGACCATCAGCCCCGCGAGGCCGAGCCCCACCAGATCCGCCAACTCGCCACACTGGGCGACATCGTGGTCGATCTCCTGGAGCAGCGACTCGCCAAGCTGCTCGCGCTTGCCCGGGCAAATCTCATGAGCAGCGAGATCGACCATCGCACCATGAACAGCCTCCAGTTCGTGGCGAGCCTTCTGCACCTTCAGAGTCGCATCGTGAGTCCGGAGGCCGCCCGCCAATTGGCGACAGCCGCCAATCGCGTGCTGGCCGTAGCACGCGTGCACCGCAACTTCTCGGCCGACGAGGTCGCCGCGCGGGTGCCTGTCCTGGCCTACATGCACCGGCTGTGCGGCGAACTTGCGGTCATCCTCGAAGTTCCGATCACGGTGACGGGCACCGAGGCCAGCGTTCCGAAGGAGCAGATCATGGCGCTCGGCCTGATCCTCAATGAACTCACGACCAATGCAAAGAAGCATGGCGACGGCGCGATCGAGGTTACCTTCCTCACCCGGCCCGACGATCAGTATGAGCTGTGCGTGGCCGATCATGGACCCGGACTGCCGGCGGCTTTCTCCGGCGACCAGCTCCTGGGCAAGAAGGCCCCTGGCCTCGGCCTCAAGGTGATCAGCTCCCTGGCAAATCAGCTGCATGGCGACCTGTCGGCCGGTCCGCGTCCGACAGGAGCCGGCGCGTGCTTCAGGATCGTCTTCCCGGCTGCCTGACAGCCGATCCCTGCGCAAGGGTCGAAACACCCCTAATATGTCGCTGACGAGCAGCAACGTACTGCCTCATTCGCCGTTTACGCTGCACCCCATGAAAATCGCACAAATCGCCCCCTTGGCCGAAAGCGTCCCGCCGCGTCTGTATGGCGGCACCGAGCGTGTCGTCTCCAACCTCACGGAAGAGCTGGTGCGGCAAGGCCACCAGGTGACGCTCTTCGCCAGCGGCGACTCCCAGACCGCGGCGGAACTGGTGGCCTGCACCGATGTGGCGCTGCGGCTCAATCCGGCCGTGCGGGACCACTTGCCCTATCATCTCATGATGATCGATCAGGTCCGCCGACGGGCCGCCGAGTTCGACGTGATTCATTTCCACATCGATATGCTGCCCTTCCCGTTGATCCGCGACTTCGCCGATCGCACCGTCACGACGTTGCACGGCCGCCTGGACCTGCCCGATCTCCTGCCGTTCTACCGGGCTTTCCCCGAGATTCCGCTGGTGTCGATCTCGGACCATCAGCGCCTGCCGATGCCGCCGGTCAACTGGGTCGGCTGCGTCCACCACGGCGTGCCCACCAGGTTTCTGCCGTTCTCGGCCACGCCCAAGGGTGGAGACAAGGGTGGATATCTGGCCTTTCTGGGCAGGATCTCTCCGGAAAAGCGGCCCGACAGGGCGATCGAGATCGCCGTGCGCGCCGGCATGCCGCTCAAGATGGCCGCCAAGATCGACGCGGTGGACCGCGCCTATTGGGACAGCACCATCGCACCGTTGGTCGAACGTCACGCCAACGTCGAATATATCGGCGAGATCAACGAGCAGCAGAAGGGTGAATTCCTCGGCAATGCGAGCGCCCTGCTGTTCCCGATCGACTGGCCCGAACCGTTCGGGCTGGTGATGATCGAGGCCATGGCCTGCGGCACGCCGGTGATCGCCTTCCATGCCGCGTCGGTGCCGGAAGTGATCGAACCGGGGCGTAGTGGCTTCATCGTTCACAACATCGGCGAGGCGGTCGAGGCCGTTGCCCGCCTGCCGGAACTGGATCGGTCCGTGGTGCGTGCCTGCTTCGACAAGCGCTTCAGCGTCGAGCGCATGGCCCGCGACTATCTCGCGATCTATCGTGCGCTACCGGGCGTCCAGACCCCGGAGCCTCCGCTGCTTCGCGTCGCGGCATAAGACCGATAAGGATAGAGTCGATGCCAAATGCAGCCAATGCCGCTCCGGCGGCCGCTGCCAATACGAATGCACCCGAGGCGCAGTTCGTCATCCCGGCAGCCGAGTCCTTCCAGCAGAGCCGTCCCCGCATCCTGAAGCAGGGCGACACGTTCGGCGTCTTCAATCACAGCGGTGACGCCATCGGAGGCCCGACCAGCCCCGAAGGCCTCTACCACCACGACACGCGCCACCTCGCGCAGTTCTGCCTGACCGTGAACGGCGCCTGGCCCGTGCTCCTGAGCTCGACCTTGCGCGACGACAATTCGATCCTCACCTGCGACCTGGCCAACCCCGATCTCCCGGCCGCGGATGGCCGCATCGTCCTGCAGCACGACCTGATCCACATCCGCCGCTCGCGCTTCCTGTGGCAGGGCAGCTGCTTCGAGCGCATCGCCATCCGGAATTTCGATACCCAGCCGCATGGAGTTCGCATCGATCTCAGTTTTGCCGCCGACTTCGTCGATCTGTTCGAAGTGCGCGGCACGCAACGCAAACGGCACGGCACGCAGCATCCCGCCAGCATCGTGGAGAATCGCGTCACCCTCGCCTACACCGGCCTGGACGACCGAGAGCGCACGACCACGGTTCTCTTCGATCCCGCCCCCACGGAACTGACGGCGGGGCGCGCGCTGTTCCAGCTCGACCTGGCGCCGGCACAGACCCATCTGATCTTCATCGAGATCATCTGCAACTCGAATGCCGCCAAGGGGGCGGCGCCGCGCCGGTTTCTCGGGGCGCTGCGCGACGCGCGCCGGGCCTTGCGCACGTCGACCGCCCGCGCCGCCTCCGTGGCGACGTCGAACACGTCGTTCAACGAAGCGGCACGGCGCAGTGTCGCCGACCTCAACATGCTGGTGACGGACACGCCGTACGGTCCCTACCCCTACGCCGGCATTCCGTGGTTCAGCACGGTATTCGGACGCGACGCCCTGATCACCGCCCTGCAGACGCTCTGGATGGATCCGGAAATCGCGCGCGGCGTGTTGGGCTACCTCGCCGCCAACCAGGCGACCACGTCGGACGCCGCCTCCGACGCCGAGCCGGGCAAGATCCTTCACGAGGTCCGGCACGGTGAAATGGCCGAGCTGGGCGAAGTGCCGTTCCGGCGCTACTACGGCAGCGTCGACTCGACGCCCCTGTTCGTCATGCTGGCAGGCGCCTATCTCAAGCGCACCGGCGATCTCGCGACGATCGCCAAGCTGTGGCCCAACATCCAGGCCGCCCTGGGCTGGATCGAGACGGACGGCGATCGCGACGGCGACGGCTTCGTCGAATATTACCGCCGCACGCCGGCAGGACTGTCCAACCAGGGCTGGAAGGACAGCCAGGATTCGATCTTCCACTCGGGCGGCGCCTTGGCGGAAGGTCCGATCGCCCTGGTGGAAGTCCAGGGCTACGTCTACGCCGCCTGGCGCGCCGCCGCCAAGATCGCGCGCGAACTCGGCCACACCCAGCTGTCCGCGCTCTACATGGCCAAGGCCAAGACCCTGCGCGACCGCTTCGACCAGGCCTTCTTCGACAAGGACATGGGCACCTATGTCCTGGCGCTCGACGGCGCCAAGAAGCCCTGCCGCGTGCGCGCGTCCAACGCCGGCCACGCGCTGTTCACCGGCATTGCCCGGCCCGGTCGCGCGAAGGCGGTCGTCGACACGCTGATGGACAGCAACTTCTTCACCGGCTGGGGCATCCGCACGCTGGCCTCGAACGAGGCGCGCTACAATCCGATGAGCTATCACAACGGCTCGGTCTGGCCGCACGACAACTCCCTCATCGCCGCGGGCTTCGCGCGCTACGGCTTCCGCACCGAGGCCGCGCGCATCTTCGGCGGCCTGTTCGCGGCCTCGACCCATATCGAACTGAGGCGCCTGCCCGAGCTGTTTTGCGGCTTCGTGCGCCGGCAGGGCCAGGGACCGACCTTCTACCCGGTGGCCTGCTCGCCGCAGGCCTGGGCCGCCGCGACGCCGCTCTCGCTCGTCGAGTCGTGCCTCGGCCTCGGCTTCGACATCGAGCGCGGCGAGATCGGCTTCGAGCAGCCGGTCCTGCCCGAGTTCATGGACGAGATCATCCTGCGCCGCCTCTCGCTCAAGGGCGCGCTGGTCGACGTGGCCTTGCGGCGCACCGGCGGCAACGTGGCGCTCGACGTCACGTCGCGCATCGGCGACATCCGCGTCGTCCATACGGCCTAGATATTCTGTCGGCGACGAATTCCCGACAGGGAACTCGGGGGCCCTTCTGGCCGTTTCCTCGTCGAGGTAACCGCCATGTTCCACCAGCGTCCGTTCGGGTTGCTCGCAGGCCCCTTGGCCGCCATCGTCCTGATCGGCGCGTCGATGGGGGCGAGGGCGCAGACCATCGGCGAACCGACCCCACCGCCGTTGCCGCCGGCCGTCCAGGCCGATACGCCGCAGGACGCGGCAGCCCCCCAGCCTGGCACCGCCCCGCCCGCGCCGCAGCAGGCGAGCGATCAAGCCAGCGATCGGACCAATGGGTTTCCGCCGCTGCCGCTCGGCCATGACGGCATCCGCGAGGTGCAGAGCCAGTTGATCGCGCTGGGCTTCGATCCCGGCCCGGCCGACGGCGAGACCGGTCCCGCCACGATTGCCGCCGCCCAGCAGTACAACGAGAATCGCGGCGGCAGCGGTCCGGTGCCGATCGACGGCGCGCTGCTCGCCCGGCTGCAGCAGGACACTGCTCCGCGTCTGACACCCGAGCAGGTTGCCGCCCGTGCGCAGCCGCGCGCTTCGGGGTCGGGCGCCTCGAACCCGCTTGCCAACGCCATGCAGCAGCTCGAGTCGAGCCTGCGCGGCCTGTTCAACGGCGGTTACTAGCTAGAACGTGAAAAGCAGGGCCGCGTACCAGGAATACTGATCGGTCTCGTTCGGGTTCTGGACGCCGCGATTGACGTAACCCATCAGATGATAGTGCTCGGTGAGATCGTACTGCGCGCCCATGCCCAGCGCCGTCGACGATGGTGTGCCGTTGGCCTCTGCCGTCTGGTAGCTCACCTCGACGCCGAGCCGAAACTTCGGCAGCAGCTGCCGTGTCACCACGCCTCCGGCAAGGCAATGGTTCTCGCTGCTGTCGCTGCCGATGACGCAGCCGCCACCCCCGAAGACGGTCCAGGCTCCCCAATCCTTCTCCAGCCAGAGCGGCAACAGGACGGAGGAATGGATGTCGCCGACGGTGCTCGAGCTGCTCGGCAGGAACAGGCGCGGAAAGAAGCTGACGTCGAGGCCGAAGCCGTCCTGATGCAGGAAGCGATATTTGGCGGCGATCTGGAAGTTGCCGAGGCCGATGTGCGACGCGTCCCCGGTGGGCTGGCCGAAGCCCGCCGGCAGGACCGCCGTGAGTTGCAGGTCGGGCGCCGCGCCGTAGTTGAAGTCGATGCCGGCCTGGCCGGCGGTGCCATCGATCGTGTGCGCGCCGGTGGTGAAGGCGTAGATCTCGAAATGCCGGAAGTCCGTCGGCTCGGGGTCGTCCGACGTGTAGGGCGGTCCGGCCCATGCCGGCCGGGCGCAGCCGATCAGCGCCAGGAGCGTCGTCAACGCGCATCGGATCGACTTCATCGTCGTGCTGAACCTCGATAGGAAGATCATACAGGCGGCATGGCGCACCGAGCCCGTGGCAAATCTGCGCCTCGTCCCGTGCAATCCGTTCGCCTTCCCGCAGGGGAGACCTCGACAATGAACGAACGCCATCTACCCCTATCGAATACCCGCTTCTGGGCGGCTCTCTGCCTCGCCAGCATCTTCGGCGCCAACCTCGGCGATTTCTTCGCCCACAACATCGGCCTGGGACATGTCGCGGGCCTGCCTTTCCTGGCCGCGGGATTTGCCCTCATCCTGGCAGCCGAGCGTCATGACCGTCGGGATCTCGAAGGCGGCGTGCGCGAGCTCTATTACTGGCTCGCCATCATCGTCATACGCACCGCGGCCACCAACATCGGCGACCTCCTGGCCGGCGACCTGAAATGGCCGCGGCCCTGGGTGATCGCGGGCCTCGCCGTCGTGCTGGCGATCGTCGTCGCGGCGATCCATGAAAGGCGCCGCCGCGCCGGCACCGATCGCCGGCGCGAGCTGCTGACTGCCGATGGTCTCTACTGGATCGGCATGCTGCTCGCCGGCGCGCTCGGCACCGTCATCGGCGACCATGTCTCGCACAATCTCAGGCTGGGCAATCTCGTGGCATCGGTCGCGCTCGGGATTCCACTTGCCCTGCTGTTCGTCGTCGGCAGCCGGGGGCCGCTCTGGTGGGCGCCCTTCTTCTGGCTGACCGTCGTGGCGGTCCGCGCCGACGGCACCGTCGTGGGCGACTGGTTCGCCAGCCGTCACATGCTCGGCCTGCCGCTCGGCACGGCGCTGAGCGGCCTGGTGTTCGTGGCCCTTCTGATGGCGTGGAAGGATCGCCGGCTGCGACCGGCCTCGCCCGCTGGAGTTTGAGCGCGGGCGCCGAATAGAACCGCGAGAAAGTTGCCGCGCGCACAGCCCACGCTGAACGCCCCATCGAGCCAATCGGTATCGCCCAAGCGGTGGGCAAGTTGCCTCAGCCGGTCACGGACGCGATCCTCGACCCCAGAGAGGACGCGACTCACCGGATTGTCCCGCCGCCCGGAAGGCTGCTGTTGCAAGCATTGCAATGACCTCTGAACCGCCAGCGGGCGCCGGAAGCGTTCATTGACTGGCCCGGAAGAGCATGCGAACGCAACAAGGTCGAACGAGATTGTACCGGGGGTTCTTGATGCGTCGTCGTACGAGGACTATCGGCACGATCGGCTTGCTCGTCGTGGCCGCGGCCTTTCTGGCTATAGCGATCCTTCCGAATTACCTGCTCCGCTACGTCGTCGACCGGATGGTCGAAGTGCTGCCGCCCAATGCGACCTTTACCTACAAGCGCGCGCATTATTCGGTCCTGGCGCACAAGGTGACGTTCGACGGTCTATTCATTCACTGGACGATCATCGGTTCGGCGTCCGAGGGCGGCAAGCCCGACGGCTTCGCGATCGCGATCGATTCGCTGGAACTGGACAGTCCCTCGATCGGAGCGGCGGCGGCGTTCGCCAGGCTCATCAATGACCCGGCGTCGATCACCCCCGAGACCAAGGTCGAAATCGCCGACGCGATGATCCTGAAAGGCATACGGCTCAACGTCGACAACACCATCATAGCAACGACCACGGAATGGCTCGGCCTCGGTCGGCTGAGTTTCTATCCGTGGGTTCTCCTGCACGAGGGCCGTGCCGCGTTCGAAAAACTGCAGGCCTGGCAGAAATCCGGCGGCCCGCCGCCCGGAGAGGCGCACCCGTTCGTGCCGATCATTGCCGCCATGGTGCTGGGCATCCGGTACGACACCTACGACGAGCGCCACCTGCGGTTCACGATGCCGCTGCCGGGCACCGCGGCCTCCCCGCCGACGCCGCTTGTGCTGTTCACGCCGGCTCTAAAGTCGTCGTATGGACGGGGCATCCAGACACACGGGATGCTGGATGGTTTGACGATCGAAGGACAGCGGTTCGGCAAGCTCGCCATCCGCCGTGTCGATCTGCCGGATTTCGATATTCGCGAACTGCTGAGACTTGTCATCGCCGGCGAGCCCGTCGGCCCGGCGGTGGAACGTATGGCAATCGGCGTGATGAAATTTGCCGATGTTTCGGTGACACCGCCCGGCCAATCGCCCCTCCCGCTCGGCAATTGGGCGCTCTCCGATCTTCGCTTCGAAAACGGCAGGCTGGCGTCCGGCGCATGGTCGATCGAGCCGGTTCGGCTCACGCTGCAACAGATGTCCAAGTCGCTTGGTGCGCCGTGGTTCCGGGAACTGGGGCTCGACACCATAACGGGAAGCGGCCGGATTGCCTTTGTCCGGCCGTCCAGCGACGGGCGCGCCGTGGTGGATGCAAGGCTTCAGGTCGAGGAACTCGGCACGGGAACGATGCAGGCGACACTGACGGCGCAAGGGACGGTGGAACGGGCCACACTGCGCTACAGCGACGCCTCGTTGGTCCGACGGTTCCTGGAGATGAAGCTTTCGCCAAACGAGCCCGACATCGGCGCGCTTCAGGACAGGCTGCGGGCCCTGGCCAAGGATCCGGACGCCGGGTCCAGCGACCAGCCGCCGGAGAGGACGGCGGCGACTCGGGCGGTGGCTGCCTTCCTGCGCGCGCCCGGTTCATTGCAGGTCGAACTGGCGCCCCAGCCCAGCCTGCCGATCCGTGACGTCCCGACCGCGCTGGCCGGGCCCGACACTGCCGGCCAGGCTCTCGGGCTGGTCGTTTCGGCCAACCCGCGCGACTAGCGCGTAACGGGACCGGAGACTTCGGCAAGGCGTAAAGGGAATGGCGCCCAGGGCGGCCGACAGTGGCGCAGTTTGAAACCAGATAGCCGCATCTGCCTTTTTATCCTTCTGATATGGCCCGCGCTTTGCCGGGGGACCGGCTTTCCGAGGTCCGCAGTTTGCTCCATCGACCAGACGTGATCGGCAACGCCAGCGGCCATCGCCGGTGTGATCCGCGGCGTCTTTGAATGCGCGCGAAGTTGCAATGCATCAGGCGCAGCGACACGGCCCAAGCGTGATTCTCGATCTTCTTTGAGAAGATATTCGGGATATCGAGGACGACCATTTGAGAAGATCACCGCACTTGCGTCGGGCAGCGGCCATTGGGACAATTCCTTTTCTTCAGACGCTCGAGGACGTGGCGCCGATCCGAAGGCCAGAGCCGGGACGCAGTGGCGCTATCGCGATGAAGCCCAGAACTCCCATCGCCAGTGCGAATGCCATGCCCCATTTGTAGCTCCCGGTCAGGTCGATGATCAGGGCGGCCACCAACGGACCGCACAGGGCCGAAATGCTCGAGGCCGTAAAGAAGGCGCCCAGCACTGCGCCGAGGTTTCCAAGACCGAAGAACTCGATCAATACGACGGGCGTCAGGGCGATTCGCACCCCGTAGCCAATCCCGAGCGTCGCGGCGAAAGCCACCAGCCAGCCGTAGCCGGTGAACGGCAGGCACAGCAGGTAACTTGCCGCCATCATCAGCACCGAGAGTTTGTACAGCAGCACGGAGCCCGCCTTGCGGGTGATGAAACCGATCCCTCCGCGTCCCAGGACGCTCATCCCGCCGATGATGGAGATCAGCGCCGAGGCGGCGACGGGGCTCGCGCCGATGGCGTGGGCAAAAGGGGTCAGGAAGACCATCGCCACCACGAGTCCCGTCGTGGCCAGCACCCAGGATGCGTAAAGCAGCGCGAAGGGGCGCGACCGCACGACGTGCCACAGCTTCGTTGTCTGGCTCGCGTGGGCGTGCGGCGGCCGCCGGGCAAGCCCGGCGCAAAGCAGAAGCAGCACGAACGAGCCCAGGCCGAACAACGCGTAGGTCGTCCGCCAGCCATGCATCTGGATGAGAACCGCGGCCAAGGGCGGCATCAGCAAAGTCCCGCATCCGGTGCCGGCCGCTGCGAGGCCCAGGGCCGTCGTGCGATGGCGGGTGAACCATCCGCCGACAAGGGCCAGTGTCGGGATGTAGACGCAGGAAGCCCCGATGCCGACGCCGGCACCATAGGCCAGATAGCCGATCCACATCCGCGTCGCCGCGGCCGTGAGCGCCAGCCCGGCTCCCATCGCAATCGCGCCCGCAAGGACGACGCGCCGCGGACCGAAGCGGTCGCTCAGCCGCCCCGTGATCGAGCCGAAGAAATAGAAGAGCATCCCGGTGATCGCGAAAAAGACGGAAGTCGCCGTCCGGCTGGCGTGGAACTCCGCCTCCATCGGCGTGAAGAACACACCGAAGCTGTACATCACTCCAAAGACCACGAAACCGGCAATGAAGGCAGACAGGGCGACGAGCCAGCCCCTGAGGGAATCCGGCGTATCGGCGACACCTGGGGTTTGCGTCATCTCGAGGGTGTCTCCAGTCGACCTTGGGCAGGCCTGAGCATGGCATCAATCGCCATGCCGTTAGTACGGTGGCGGCCGAAGCATCGGGTGGTGATGGTTGGCTTGGGGAATGGGGGTGGGAATGGTGCCCAAGGGCGGCTCGCCGATCGTCGCGAGCAATCGGCGGGGCTAATGGAACTTCTTTTTTTGCCCGAGCATTGTGACAATCGCCTCCATTCTCCTTTGCCGGGTCTCGGGCTTCTTCGCCGTTTGCAGCCGCCACGCGATCGAGTAGAGATTCGCCCGATCGAGCGTATCGAAAAATGTTTTTGCCTGCTTGGCTTTGGCAAGAGCTGTCAAAAAGTCCGTTGGCATCTTCATG
>Ga0070680_100001808_pt1 | contig 15703 bp, 20 predicted proteins | sample KBSC73BmetaG_FD_64672 | JGI IMG/M metagenome (GOLD analysis project Ga0070680, IMG submission 64672) | Corn rhizosphere microbial communities from Kellogg Biological Station, Michigan, USA - KBS C7-3B metaG | ecosystem: Host-associated > Plants > Roots > Rhizosphere | place: USA: Michigan...
CGATTCCGGTGCATGTTCTACAGAATCATTATACAGCGATGACGAAGGTTCATCTTACTGAAGAGGCGATTTAAACCATTATTTCAGCGAGGCGCTCATCAACTGAGTTTTAATATTTATATTTTCAGAAAGGGTTAAATAACTTAACTGAATCAAAGTTGAACTTTCTATAAGTCCATAGTTCGGCGCATAATAAGTATCGATAGCTGATGTAAATCCAGAAGAAATTAAAGCTGAAGAAAGGCTTGTAGATACATGTATTACATTAGAGTAATTAACTCCATTTACCGTTCTGGAGATTCCCTTTTCAACTATTTTGTTCGTTGCAGTTAGCGTAACAGGAAAGGGAATATTTGGAATCGTTAAATTAAAATCCTGGGTCCAGGATGCACCTGCAGCCAGGTTATCTTTTAAATACAACCTTTCTACATTAACTCCTCCGCTAACAGGAATAGAGTCGTATTGATAATAGTCGTTTCCTGAAAGAGCGAGGTAATTATTGCCGCCATAAGAGTAATTGTAAACATGGTATTTTCTGCCGTTAATGGTAGAATCCTGAGAGGTAGAAGTAACCGTATAATCAGAATTTTTAGGAGTAGCTCCTGATGAATCTACTTCGTGATAGCTCCACGTACTACCGGCGGTCGTATTTATATAGCTGCTATTATTGGTAGTTGGTGTGGTAGATTTGTCTTTCTTGCTACATGCACTAAAAGATAAGGTAACAGCAAAGAGAATAATGAGCTTTGTTTTCATGTTTTACTTTTTTAGGGTTCAATGCAAATATATAAAATATATAATGCTTTAATTGGAGTGCGGAATAATAATCTGATCGACCAGGAAAATTATAATTTTGCAACATATTTTGAAAATAAACCGGAAAACAGGGTATTTTTTTTCAAAAAAATTAAAATAATAAACTTATCTTTGCGCCTCCAAAAATAATATGGCCAAGCAAGCATTAATTAAACAAGACGGTACAATCCTGGAAGCCTTATCCAACGCGATGTTCAGGGTAAAGCTTGAAAACGGTCACGAAATTTTGGCAACAATTTCTGGTAAAATGAGAATGCATTATATCCGCATTTTGCCAGGCGATAAAGTAGGCGTAGAGATGAGCCCTTACGATTTATCAAGGGGACGAATCATTTTTAGATATAAATAACAAACTTTTCACAGGTAAAAAACAAAGTGAGATCATGAAAGTAAGGGCTGCAATTAAAAAAAGAAGTGTCGACTGCAAAATCGTTAGACGAAAAGGAACGCTTTACGTAATCAACAAAAAGAATCCACGCTTTAAACAACGACAGGGATAAAGGGAGCGCTGAAAGCTAAAAGCAGAAGGCTTGTCTCATTAAAAAAAAAATAAAAATTTAAAAATTAATAATTCTTATGGCGCGTATTGCCGGTATAGATTTACCCAAAAACAAAAGAGGCGAAATTGGTCTTACTTATATATATGGTATTGGCAGATCCACTGCCCGTTATATTTTAGAAAAGGCCAATGTCGATATCAATAAAAAAGTGAATCAATGGAATGATGAGGAACAAACCGCCATCAGGAACATTATTAGTAGTGAATTTAAAACAGAAGGCGCGCTACGCAGTGAAGTGCAGACTAATATTAAACGCCTGTTGGATATTGCCTGCTATCGCGGCTTAAGGCATCGTAAAGGTTTACCATTACGTGGTCAGCGTACCCGCACTAACAGTCGCACGCGTAAAGGAAAACGTAAGACAGTCGCCGGAAAGAAAAAGGCACCGAAGAAATAAAAATCAGCTTTGAGCTGTCAGCTATCAGTTGACGGCTCAAGTTTTTATAAGGCTTATTTTTTTTGAATCAATACCAGATATCTTAAGCCGGAAATAGGATTGATTCAGTCCCGATAGCTATCGGGATAACATTTTTTAAAAGATTACCTACAGAATTTCATTATGGCAAAAGCAACAAACACAAAAACAAGTGCAAAAGCAGCTTCAAAGAAAAGGGTCGTAAAAGTAGAACCTTATGGAGAAGCACACATCGTAGCAAGTTTCAACAACATCATCATCAGTTTAACCAACAGGCAAGGCCAGGTTATTTCATGGTCTTCTGCCGGTAAAATGGGTTTCCGCGGTTCTAAAAAGAACACACCTTATGCTGCACAGATGGCAGCAGCAGATGCAGCAAAAGTAGCGTCTGACGCAGGTTTAAAACGCGTAGATGTTTTCGTAAAAGGGCCGGGCTCCGGTCGTGAAGGCGCTATCCGGTCTTTATCACAATCAGGTATTGAAGTAGTAATGATCAAAGACATTACTCCTTTGCCACACAATGGTTGCCGACCTCCAAAAAAGAGAAGAGTTTAAAAAGGTTTGAAGTGTGATTTTTTTGATGTAGGATCTAGAGGGATTTCAAAAATCAGACATCATAAAATCAACACCTCAGTTTTATATATTTTAATAACCGGGTGCACCATTAATTTTCGATTTTTAATGATGATGCATCGACACTAAAAAATCAAGTAAACAATTATGGCTCGTTACACAGGACCAAAAACCAAGATCTCCAGGATATTCGGAGAGCCGATTACAGGCAATGGAAAATGGTTAACAAAAAACAGCAACCCTCCGGGGATGCACGGAGCAGCACGCAAGCGCAAAAGCCTTGGTGAATACGCTCTTCAGCTTCGCGAAAAACAAAAAGCGAAATACACTTATGGCTTATTGGAAAAGCAATTCCACAACACTTTTGACGAAGCCGCACGCCGCAAAGGTGTTACCGGTGAACAGTTGATCAAATTGCTGGAAGCACGTTTGGACAATACCGTTTTTCGCCTTGGAATCGCTCCCAGCCGCCAGGCCGCACGGCAATTAGTTTCTCACAAGCACATTACTGTAAACGGAGAAGTATTAAATATTCCTTCTTATTCTTTAAAACCAGGAGATGTAATCGGACTTAAAGAAAAAGCAGCACACAATGCTTCCATCACTTCAAATCTTCGTCCTAAAAATCCAAAATTCAATTGGCTGGAATGGAACGAAGCAGAAATGAAAGGTACTTTTATTGCCTATCCGGAAAGAGAAAGTGTTCCTGAAAATATTAAGGAATCACTGATCGTGGAATTGTACAGTAAATAATGATTGCGTGCAGTAAACTAATAAATAAACAAGTTTCCTAATTAAAAACTCTTTATCTCCGCACGGAGTTAAGATAAAATCTAAAACAAAATAAAAAATGGCCATTTTAAATTTTGTAAAACCAGACAAAATTGTTCTTCAAAAAAGTACAGATTTCGAAGCACAATTCGAATTCCGCCCATTAGAGCCGGGGTATGGTGTTACCATTGGTAATGCACTTCGCAGGGTATTACTTAATTCATTGGAAGGATATGCAATTGTTGGTATCAGCATTGCAGGCGCTGACCACGAATTTGCAACAATTAAAGGTATTACAGAAGATGTAACAGAAATTATTCTGAATCTGAAACAAGTTCGTTTCAAAAAGAAAACCGACCAGGATAGCGGTACTGAAAAAATAAGCTTATCCTTAAAAAATAAAACAGAGTTTACTGCCGGCATGATTGGAGAAGCTTCTCCGCTTTTCCAGGTTATGAACCCGGATCTGCTGATTTGCACAATGGATCCTTCTGCAAAACTGGACATTGAAATTACAGTGGCAAAAGGACGTGGATATGTACCTGCAGAAGAAAGCAAGGAAAGAAGTTCTCATTTTGGATATATTCCAATTGATGCGATCTATACGCCGATCAAAAATGTAAAATACACCATTGAAAACACTCGTGTAGAACAAAGAACTGACTTCGAAAAATTGGTGATGGACGTGGTAACAGACGGAACCATTCATCCTGAAGAAGCTGTAAAACAAGCATCACGCATTTTGATTCAGCATCTGATGATCATCACTGATGAAAATATCACTTTTGATAATAAGGAAGAAAAGAAAGAAGACCTTGTAGATGAACAGACTTTACAGCTTCGCAAAGTTTTGAAAACTCCTTTGGAAGATTTGGATCTTTCTGTAAGAGCCTTCAATTGTTTAAAAGCCGCTAAAATTAATTCATTGAGCGAACTGGTTCAGTACGAGCAGGAAGACCTGATGAAATTCAGAAATTTTGGTCAAAAATCACTGAGCGAAATTGAGCAGGTATTGAATGAAAGAGGCCTTGGCTTTGGATTAGATCTTAGCAAAATAAAATTAGACGAAGAATAATTAATCAGCTAATTAGCCGACTAGCTGATTAGCCAATTTAAAACATTAGCACATCAGCTAATCAGCACATTAATTAATTAGCCCTGTAATTCCTGACACGGTACAGGGTGTTAAAAAAACAAAAGTCATGCGTCACGGAGACAAAATCAACAATTTAGGCAGAACGGCAAGCCATAGGAATGCCCTGCTTACGAATCTTGCCTGCCAATTATTTGAGCACAAAAAGATTGTAACTACATTGGCAAAAGCGAAAGCATTGCGCCCTTTTGTAGAACCTTTAATTACAAAATCTAAAGAAAATAGCACCCATCAGCGACGCCAGGTATTTAGTCGCTTACAGGATAAATCAGCTGTAAAAGAATTATTCGACGTCATTAGCCCGAAAATTGCCGGACGTCCCGGTGGTTATACAAGGATCATTAAACTTGGAAAAAGAGTAGGGGATAATGCAGAGTTGGCAATGATTGAATTAGTGGATTACAACGAAATTTATGGAAAAGGAATAGGTGAAAAAGAAGCAACAGGAGCGAAGAAAACCCGCAGAGCCGGACGGAGTAAAAAAACTGCAGAAGCTAAACCTGCCGCAGAAGCTCAGCTTCCCGAAGTAAGGCCCGAAGAACTACCTGAAGTAAGGCCGGAAGAACTTCCGGATGTAGCAGAAGCGGAAAAAGCGATTGCACCTGAAGAAAACCCGGAACAACCTGATTCTGGTATCAATTCATAATATTTTATTAGCCTGCTTAAATTGCAGGCTTTTTTTTGATCATTATTTTCACGTGCGGCCGATCAAATGAATTTTAGGATTATTATTTGCATTCATTTTCTTTTCTTTGCAAAATTATATACATGTCTCATACACAATCTCTCAAACCAGCAATTTTAATTTTAGAAGATGGAAGCGTTTTTCATGGAAAAGCTTTCGGAAAAATAGGAACTACTACCGGTGAAATCTGTTTTAATACGGGAATGACCGGCTACCAGGAAGTATTTACTGACCCAAGCTATTATGGGCAAATCGTGATTATGAACAATGTTCATATTGGCAATTATGGAATTAATAAGGATGAAGTAGAAAGCGATTCTATTAAAGTCAAGGGAATTATTGGAAGAAATTTAGAGGAACAATATTCCAGATTTGCAGCCGATAATTCACTGCAGGAATATTTTGAAAAACAAAATATTGTTGCAATCGACGGGATCGATAGCCGCGCTTTAGTCATTCACATCCGTGAGGCGGGCGCAATGAATTGTATCATCTCTTCTGAAAATAAATCGGAAGAAGAACTGAAACAGATATTATCTGAAGTACCGTCCATGGCAGGATTGGAGCTGGCTTCTGCTGTTTCAACGAAAGACAATTATACAGCAGGTGATGAAAACAGCAAAATCCGAATCGCAGTTTTGGATTATGGGATCAAGAAAAATATACTGAATTGTTTTGTTGAAAGAGGTGCTTTTGTAAAAGTGTTTAATGCGAAAACCAGCTTTGATGAATTAAAAGAGTTCAATGCAGACGGTTATTTCATCAGCAACGGCCCCGGCGATCCTGAACCAATGCATTATGCAATTGATACCGTAAAGGATATTCTTTCTGCAAAAAAACCTTTTTTTGGAATTTGCCTTGGACAACAATTGTTGGCTCTGGCTAATAATATTCCTACTTTTAAAATGCATCATGGCCACCGAGGTTTAAATCATCCGGTCAAAAATATCATCACCGGAAAATGCGAGATCACCACACAAAATCACGGCTTTGGAGTGAATGCGGAAGCTGTAAGAAACAACCAGAATATTGAGGTTACGCATATTAATCTGAATGACGACTCGGTAGAAGGAATCAGGCTTAAAGACCGGCCAGCCTTTTCTGTTCAATATCACCCTGAATCCACTCCCGGCCCGCATGACAGCCGTTATTTATTTGATGACTTTTTTGCGATGATGCAAGCTGATGATACTTCAAAGTAATGAAGGACGGATTAAAGACGGGAAGAAATTTTATAAAAAAAATCCTATATTTATATGCTGTCATAAAATCTTTTGTAGTTTTAGTTTGTAAAACTCATTTAAAAAAACTCATCCTAAGACTATGTCATCCAGTCCAAAAGTTTCATTGCTTCAAAAAACAGCCATTTTTAAAAATACTCCCGAAAAGGATTTAGAGGATATTGCCGATATCTTGCAGGAAGTTTCATTAAAAGCCGGTGATGGGATATTTGCCAAAGGTGATACCGGCGATTGTATGTACATTATTGAAAAAGGAAGCGTGCGGATTCACGATGGCGGATACACATTCGCGATTCTTAAAGAAAATGAAGTTTTTGGCGAATTGTCTTTACTGGATTCAGAAACAAGATCTGCCTCCGCTACCTGCGACCAGGATTGTGTTTTATTAAAATTGGATCAGATACCTTTCTATCATATTTTATCCAAAGACCAGGAAGTGCTGAAAGGCATTTTGCAAATGCTGTGCAGAAGAATCCGTATGTTGGATGAAAAAAGCGCTCACCAGTAAAAACACATTTATGAAAATTTCAATTATCAACGGGCCGAATTTAAATCTTATTGGTAGCCGGGAGCCGGGAATTTATGGCTGCGAAACATTTGAACATTTCTTTCAAAAACTTCGTAAAGAATATGAAACCATTGACTTTGATTATTTTCAAAGCAATGTGGAAGGTGAACTCATCAATGAAATTCAAAATGCTGATAAAAGAATGAATGGAATTATTTTGAATGCCGGCGCTTACACCCATACTTCCATTGCCATTGGCGACGCCATCGCTGCGATAAAAACCCCTGTTGTTGAAGTTCACATTTCCAATGTTGAAGCAAGAGAAGAATTCAGAAAATACTCCCACATCTCTTCAAAATGCGTAGGAACTATTTCTGGTTTTGGATTGAAAAGTTATCTGCTTGCTGTGGAATCATTTGTAAAAAATATCTGATTTTTCTACTAAATCAGAATTTGCATTATTTCTTCGTTTGCTATAAGATGAGCCATTCGCCATTCTTGCTTTCGGTTTTAATTGTCCTGCGAATCGCCGTTTCAGAACAAAAAAAGCACAGAAGATATTTTTTTTTGAGTTATCTTCAAACAAAATAGCCTCCATAATTCTATTCCATGGATTTTACTAATGATTCCACTCCTGAGAAGGAAATTTCTTCTGAAGATTCTGTACAGACGACAGCAAAAGGTGCGGCTCCGTTTCCGGTGGCAGCGATTGGTGCATCTGCCGGTGGGCTTGAAGCTCTCAGGTCATTTCTTGAAAATCTGCCTGAAGATACAGGAATTGCTTATGTAGTAATTCAGCATTTGTCTCCCAATCACGAAAGTATTTTGCCGGAATTGCTTGAAAGGAAAACACGGATGCACGTGCATAAAGTGGAAGATGGAATGCCGCTTCATTCAAATAATATTTACGTGATTCCGGCGGATAGTTATATGAGTATTCTGGATGGGCATCTTACCTTATCTCCGCGCAAAAATAAAGAAGGGCTTTTTTTACCGATAGATTTTTTCTTTAAAAATCTTGCTTATGTTTATCAGAATAAAGCGATCGGCATTTTGCTATCGGGAACCGGTTCTGACGGAACTGACGGTTTTAAAGAGATCAAGGCTGAGGGCGGAATTACTTTTGCGCAGGATAACTCTGCCCAGTTCAAAGGCATGCCAAAAAACGCAATTGATGCCGGTTTTGTAGATTTTATTTTATCTCCCGAACAGATAGCAAAAGAACTGAGTGATCTGCTAAAATTGCCCTATACCTCACTTTCAGCTTCCGATATTGATCTTGGGAAAGAGGCTGAACTCAGACGGATCTTTATCATTTTACATAATAAGAAGGGTGTCGATTTTTCTCTATATAAACAAACAACCATCAGCCGTCGCATACTAAGAAGGCTGGCATTAAACCATCAAAAAAGCGTGGAGGAATATATTGCTTTGCTCCGCGCAAATAACAATGAAGTCGAACAACTTTTTTTCCCTCTTCGTCCAAATATTCAAAACTGGTAAATGTTTTTTTTGCCATTGCAGTCTCGAGTTGCTTCTGAAAATCCGTATTTACAAAGCGCGGAAGTATTTCCCACAAACTTTTGCCAATGGCATCGAAGGACAACTGGTTCTGAGAGTTGAAGAATTCGATTTGAACGACGTAATAAACGAAGTAACAGAAGATTTACAAATGACTACCAAAAAACATCGGATCATTAAAGAACTGCAGCAGACACAGCCGATAAAGGGCGACCGCGAACGAATTTCGCAGGTAATTGTGAACCTGCTTTCCAACGCGATAAAATATTCTCCTAATGCTGATCGGATCATTATAAAGACTGCCTCAACCGATGCTGACATAACAGTTTGTATTCAGGATTTTGGTATTGGAATTTCAGAAGAGATGCAGCAAAAGTTATTCAAACGGTTTTTTAGGGTTACAGATGGAAGTGTAAGCACCTTCGCAGGTTTGGGCCTGGGATTATTCATAGCCAAAGAAATTGTAAGCAAACATCACGGCCGCATGTGGGTAGAAAGTACCCCGAATAAAGGCGCAACGTTTTGTTTTACATTGCCCTATAATTTATAGTTCTTACTTGAAAGAGCGAGTTTTATGTGAAGTTTGAATTATAAACTTCTGCTTCCAAAACTACAAGCTACGGTGGTATATTCTTTGTATTTTCCACTTGAAAGCACCTTACCTTATGAAAAAGAAGAAGATTCTTATTACCGACGACGATTCCGGAGTGCAGGATATTTTTAAACTGATCTTTGAAAGAGCAGGATATGAAGTAGCTGTGTATGGTGAAGCCTTCTCTATCTTTCAAAATAAATTTACGAGGCCTGATTTGTTTTTACTTGATAAACAATTAAGCGGGCAGGATGGGCTGGAAGTTTGCCATTTTTTAAAAAGCCAGTCAGAAACCAAAAACATTCCGGTGATTATTGTTTCTGCCACACCAGGAATCAGCGAAATGGCTAAAGAAGCCGGAGCAGATGACTTTTTAGAAAAACCGTTTCAGATGAAAGAACTGCTAAAGATGGTGGCAAAATGGATCTAATGTTATTCCTGCTCCAGTTTTTCTAAATATTCTAATCCATCTTTTGAAACATAAATACAATGCAGGATTTTATTGTCCACTACTTGTTTTTTTATTTCTATCAATCCTCTTTTAAACAACGGAGCTACTGCGTAATTCATATCTTCCATTGTGCACGGCCTTTCTTCAGCAGTTCCGTCTATTTCGGACTGCCTGCATTGCTTTAATTTTTCAATCATTGATTCGGAAAGGGGGCGAAAATATTTCATTGCAATTTATTTTAGGGGAACGCAAATACTTTTGCAGTTTTCTTCTTTAATTTTCACTACAATTTTGTTGCCATATATGTTACAGACAAGCGTTGTAATCGAAGCCAGTCTTTTAAAACAGGGTTCTGCTTCTAAAAAAAAGATTATCTGATTGTAATTTTTTGAAGATCTTTTCTTGCCGGCGCTGTAAACATTTCTCCATCCTTATTAAATCTTGAACCATGACAAGGACATTCCCAAATCTGTTCAGCGGTGTTCCAGGCAACCGTGCAATCGATGTGTGTGCAAGCTGGATTTACCGAATGGATTTGTCCATTCCCGTCTTTATAAACGGCAATCGACTCATTCTCATATTTTATTAATCTCGCTTCGCCATTTTTCAAACTTTGAGGATCTGTTTTTTCGAGGGGGAATAGCTTTTCGATATAAGTTGCGGTTACATCAGCAGCGTTTTCAACAAATTTTTCGAATCCTGCAACAGGTTTTATTCTTGACGGACTAAACACATCTTCATATTCACTTTTTCCTTTTACAATTAAATCAGTAAGAATTTGTGCAGCTATCTGGCTGTAAGTAATTCCATTTCCTCCATACCCGGTTGCGACAAAGACAGTGTCAGCATTACCCGGTAAATGACCAATATACGGTAAACCATCTGCAGGATCAAAATACTGGGACGACCATTTATATGCTACTTCTTCCACATTAAAATATTGTCTTAAATACCTTTCTAATTGTCTGAAACATTCCTCAGTATCTTTTTTTTCTCCTGTCCGGTGATCTTCCCCTCCTGCTATCAGATATTTTTTTCCATCAATTTCCTGGCTACGGTAATAATGATAAGGATCGTCCAGATCATAAGCGAGGTCGTGAGGATAATCACCGTTTAAAGTAAGAGCCATAGCATAACTACGATATGGCGCGCAACGGAAATGAAGCAGATTTACGCCGGTCGGAATGTGAGTGGCATAAATTACATTTGCAGCATTTATTTTTCCTGAAAAGGTAGCTACTTCCAGCATCTTATCATCGCCTTTTTTTACTTCCGTGACCCTGCAGTTCTGAAGAATGGTGCCACCTGCATTTTCAAATGCCTTTGCAATTCCGTATAAATATTTTGTGGGATGAATTTGTGCCTGTCTTTTAAAAACCAACGCTTTTTGAAAATCAACCGGAACAGGAATCGTGTCAGCATATTCTACATCGCAACCAGCTTTTTTTGATGCAATATATGCATCATCTAATTTTTTTGTTTGCTTCCCATCGATGGAGAATAAATAACCTGAGCGTTCACCAAAATCACAATCAATATTGTATGTCCTTACATTCTTTTCTACTATATTAATTGCTTCGATCGCCGCACTTAAAACGATCTTCGTGTTTTCTTCTCCAAAGTTTTCTTCTATTTCGGCATAGGTAAGATCCAGTATCGTATTGAGATGGGCAGTAGTGCCACCGGTAGTGCCAAATCCGATATTTTTTGCTTCAGCAACCAGGCATTTTTTACCCGAATTTTGCAAAAGCAAACCAGTAGTAATTCCGGTAATGCCTCCTCCTACAATGATTACGTCGTAATACTGTTCGGGATTTGTTTTGACTGGAATATAAGGCGGCAAATCCTGCCATATACTTTTGGTTGCACCATCTCTCTCCATAAATATATTTTTACAAAAAGCAACTAGTTTTTCATACTACTGTTTTGCTTTAAAGTCAAACTTCTGAAAAATAGAAGCTACTGCTTCCCTTACTTTTGTATTATCATTGATCATATCCGGCTTTAAAATTCCTGACGCATATCCCTGCCATGCTACTACTCCGGATTTTGCATCCAATAAGTTGATAATTAACGTGCCGGCATCTATGTCAACTGTTTGTGTATCCTGTGGAGTACGTACAGAATCCAATCCATTATCAATCATTTCATAGCCATTGAAAGTTTTTAATTTACCTGGTCTTTCTGTTACCCTGAAAAGTACCAGGATCTGCGGATTTGATTGTGAATGTTTAAATCCTTTCGCATTTAATTCGAAAGCAATGGCGTTTTTAATTTTGCTGTATACCGACTCGTTATTAAACACGAGAACGCCGTTCGGAGAAACAAAAATCTGGTCAGAAGGTATATGTGCAATTTGGGTTGACCAACCGAATGTGCTGTAGTCATTCAGCGATTTTGTAAATGATTTATCGGCACCCACCTGTACTTGTGCCTGTGAGAAAACGTAGAAGCATAAACATGCTGCCAATAGAAATGTTTTTTTCATGGGGTTATTATTTTTTTTAGTGAAAAATGTAGTTCTAAAATGTAAGGCAGGGGTAGCATAAAACAATAAAACATTATGCCATTTTTTTTATTTCAATCGTTTCAAACCATTGTGTTTATTGATTTCTGATCCTCATGCTTTATCCGGTAAACTGACAAATATGTCGATTGTTATTTTTTTTGTTTTCAAAATTTTACACCACACCAAGGCAATCGATTTGTGGTGTTCGGGAATAATTTCTACACAACTACATATCAAAGAATGTGAACAACTTGTATTCAGAATTCCACCAAAAAAAACAGAAAGTTTTAGATGGAAAAACTCGTTTTTAACTTCTTCAAGTTCAACAGGTTCTACTGATAAAAAAAAACAATTTAATGAGGCACTAGCTTGTAACTTCGATCCGGGAATTTATGGCATAAATTTCTATTTGTTATATGCAAAACCCCAGGTATGAAAAAATTGATCCCACAGAACCTAAAAACTATTAAAAACTCGATGAGTTCTATTGAAGCGATTTTACCATTTACTGAAAAGCCATCAAATGCTCATTTTTCCCAGAAAGAAAAAGTAGGCAATGAAGAAATTCAAGCTTATGACCTGTTTTCTTTATTTACTGCAAACATTATAAAAGAAGAAGTTGTTTTTACGAGGTAATTTATTCTGAAATTTATTAGTCGTAGCGTAAGTTCTATTCAGCAAGAATGGGAATACAAGTTGTTTATTGGTTTACTGTAAACCGCTACCAATTTTGGAAAACAAGGCCGTAACTTTCTTCGGTAATGATATCTTTCCATTGATGAATCAGCTTTTTATACGCTTTCCCTACAGGCATGATCTTTCTATCCAGATCGTATAAGCCTAATTTATTCACGTTCCCTGCATCATTTCTCAATGCTGAATCCCAATCTACCTGGTGTGTGAGGCTGTACCACGTAAACCCAATCACCGGAATACCATCATGTTTCAACCGATGCACATTTGCCCATTGCTTTAGCAGCCATTCTACACACGCGGGCATTTTGATATTTGTTTCCGTATGCATAATAGGGAGCCTGTAGCGGCGATAATATTGTGCCGTGATCACATAATATCCAAAAATTTCGCCGGAAGCCTGTGTATGTCCGTCCGCATGAACAATATGCTCATTCGTAACATAATAATCATTTCCCATAATGCATCTTCCTTTCACCTGGTTGTCGCTAAACCATTGATATTCTTCTCTTGTCATTCCGTTGCTGGTGAGATAATTATACATAGGAACGTTCAACGGATAACCATAAGTAAGATCGAGCGACAGGAATCTTTTTTGATTTAAAAATCTGGCTAGCGGAGATGCAGCGGGATCGATGGCATGAAAATATTCGGAAGATTCACTTTGTATAAAGGTAGCTTCCGGCTGAATGCGCAAAATAGCATGCATCGCCATTACATTCGCTTTGCAGATGTGTTTCAATGCAGTTACAAAAGCTTCGTCAGATGCAAGACATTCGTTCCACCAGCCATATTGGGCAGAAAACATCGCGGCAATAAAAATCTCATTTATAGGTGTATATAATTGAAGGTCCGGAAATCGTTTGGCAAAAGCTTCAGCATATTCTGCGAAGTAATAAGGAAAATCAGGATTTTGAAAATTACCAAGCCAATCGGGAACCCCAAAATGGCAAAGATCAACTATCGGGCAAATCTCCAGTTCACGAAGCCTGTTAAACACCTGGTCGCTAAATGCCCAATCATATTGGCCGGGACCGGTATGCGTACTGAACAATGGCGGGCCATATCTTAAATATTCTATTCCCAGTTCTTTCACCAGTAAAAAATCAGTCTGCCAGTGTTTATAGTGGCCACATTTTTCCATTTCGTCCACTCTTTTACAAGTGCCGTCCGGTAGTTTGATGTTGGGATAGCTGTTTTCAATCCCTGTAGAAAACATGAATTTTGTTCCGGGCATGATCAGGTGGTTTTTTCTTCAAAAAATCGGTCTATTGCGTTTAGAACCGGTGGTAAGGTAATTCCTTTATCGCTTTGTAACACGCTATATTGCGGCCGCTTTGCTTTCCAGGTGGTTTCATGTTGATAGCAAGGCGATATATATTTTTTCTGAAAATGGCCTCTTGAAGCCAGTTCTTCTGCAAACTCGTACCAGGTAAGCATTCCATCATTACTCAAATGCCAGATACCGTGCTCTTCATCAATTAGAAGGTCTAATGATTTATTAACCAGGTCGGGCACATAAGTCGGTGAAACAATCACATCTTTTACAACCGCACAAGTTTGACTTTCCTTCAATGAATTCAGAATATAAAAAGCAAAATTGTATTGATCCCATGGACCGAAAAAAGCGCTTGTTCTGATGATCAAGGCAGAAGGAAAATTTTGCATAATCAATCTTTCACCATCAGCTTTGCTTCTTCCATATATGTTCAATGGCTTAACCGAATCCATTTCAAAATACGGGCTTTGCTTTTCGCCATCAAAAACAAGATCAGAAGAAAAAGTCATTAATTGTATGCCATGATGATTGCAAATCTTTGCCAGCTTACCAGGCGCTTCCGCATTTAGCTGAAAGCATTTGTCCGATTCTGATTCTGCATCGTCTACTCTTACATAACCGGTCGCATTGATGATCGCCCATGGCTTATATTCATCAATTGCTTTTTGTATTTCTTCAGTATTTGTAATATTTAACTGTCGATGCGAAAAGGAGCGGTAAGGAATTGCACGCATTTCACAGATATTTCCAAATGCTGTTCCCAAGGTACCCGTTCCGCCTAAAATCAGCAACGGCGATACATGCGAATTAGAAAAAACGGTATCATTTGCCGGATAGCTTTTGTGCCACCACCCTTTTTCGTTGATAACCGGATGACTGTAAGATCCCGTTTCAGAAAGCGATCGGAGAAGTTTAGCAATAGCCGTAGGACGAAATCGATCTGCACTTATATCAAAAACCCCACTTTCATACATTTTGTCTTCGCGGGTTAATAAACTATTCCAGTCGAAGGCGCCCAACATCGACCATGCCGTTATTGCTTTAATATTCACACCTTCTTTTTTCAATTCTATACAGGAATCCCATGCTTCTTTGAACCAGCGCAGCTGCTCTTCACGGGTACAATGCATATGCACTTCGGTGAGGGCAATGGGAATATGAAAGCGGTTCCATGCCTCTCTTAGTAAAGATTTTAGTCCCGCAGGTTTTACAGCTCTTACTGCCGCCACGTCCGCGTAAAAATGCTGGCCGTTGCCACCGTAGCTTTGCGGCGGAAACATCTCAGTTTTTTCATCCAAATATCTTTCTGAAGTAACATAATAATTAAATCCGGCAATATCAGGAGGACAAGGGTTGTCTATAAAGAATTGTAACTCCTCTTCTTCTATCCCAACTTCGCCAATAAGATAATGCCAGAAAAACTTCTGATCATCTAATTTTCCGCAAAGAATATCATAAGAGATCCAGCGCCTCTTATTTTCAAATTCTGCCTGGTATTCCAATAAAGGCGTGCTGTGTGTTTTAGTAAGATCTTCGGTCTGAACCAGTTTAGCATCCGGGTTTATTTTTCTTATTTCCTTCATTGCCAGTACCGTCGCTTTAAGTTCGTTCAGTAAGATCGTCACAAAGCTCTTTTCGTCCTCATGATGCGGATACCAGAAGCCGTATAAGCCGCTGAAACGGGCTGTAGTCAAAGGTTCATTGATGGGAGTATAATATTCAAGCCATGGAAATTGCATGGCTACTTTTGACGCATATTTTGCTAATGCTTCCGGAAAACCCGGATCAGTTAATGAAGTGAATTTTGGCCCGCTTCCATGATGGATCAAACCTGCGATGGGCATTATTCCGTAAGATTTGATCTTATTGAGTTCGCGTTCCGTTCGGCTCCAGTCAATTTCTTCTTCTTCCGAAGAATGCTGGTGTGCCTCCCACA
>Ga0070680_100001812_pt1 | contig 15676 bp, 11 predicted proteins | sample KBSC73BmetaG_FD_64672 | JGI IMG/M metagenome (GOLD analysis project Ga0070680, IMG submission 64672) | Corn rhizosphere microbial communities from Kellogg Biological Station, Michigan, USA - KBS C7-3B metaG | ecosystem: Host-associated > Plants > Roots > Rhizosphere | place: USA: Michigan...
GGTATCACGATGGCGACGGCGCTGGTGTCCGCGCTGTCTCGACGGCCGGCCCGGCACGACATCGCCATGACAGGCGAGATCACGCTGCGGGGGCGGGTGCTGCCGATCGGCGGCGTCAAGGAGAAAGTGTTGGGCGCCGTGCGGGCGGGGATCACTTCCGTGATTCTGCCGAAGGAGAACGAGCGGGACCTGGAAGAGCTGCCGGAAGAGGTCCGCAAGACGCTCGACGTACACCTGGTGGAGGAGTTGGGCGACGTGCTCAGCCTGGCGCTGCGAGGTGCCCGGTTCGAAGCCGGCCACCTGATCTTCGAGACGGAAGCGCCGGTGCTAGCTCGCGCTCACGCCGGCAACCACTAGGTCGACGGCCGCATCGCGCCAGCGCTCGCGCAGCGCCGGTTCATCGACGCCTAGCGGGCGCGCGCTGGCGACTACGACCGACTCCATGTTGAGGTAGCCCACCATCAGGATCAGGGCCTGGGCCGCGGTCAGGTGCGGATCGACGTCATCCCGCACCTGACCGAGCCCCTGGCCTTCCGCTAACAGGACCACCAGCCGTTTGATCGCCGGGGCGAAGGCGGTGCCGCGCGATCCTTGCCCGAGCAGCGCCACGATCTGTGGATTCCTGGAGAGGAACTCGAACTGGGCGCGCAGCGTCACGCGCAGGCGCTCGATCGGCCCGCCGGCCGGGACCGCCACGCTCGCCAATGCGCCTTCGAGCTCGCTCGCGGATTGCTCGAGCACCGCCTGAAACAGCCCGCGCTTGGAGTGGAAGTAGTAGAACAGCAGCTGCTTGTTGACCCCGGCCCGCCGAATGATCTGCTCCACGCGCGCGCCCGCGAACCCTCGCCGAGCGAACTCTTCGCGGGCGGCGGCGACAATCCTTAAAGCTCTGTCGTTACTAAGCTTGGGTGGCAAGGGCCGATTTCGTCAACCGTTTGGTTGATGAAATCTAAGGTCCTTCGTCCGGCGCCGCCACTGGCCGGCGGTTGGCCTTGAGGTCGGTCGGCCAAGCAACGTTCAGGTCGTTCCAGTTCATGATCGTGTTGAACACGAGGGCGAAGCTGCCCTGGGTTTCCCACCGCCAGAAGGGACGGATCGCAAACAAGACGACATGGCCCTGGCCAACCGGCGCGTCCAGCACTGCGGGCCGCCCTGCCAGCTCCTCCCCGTTCACCAACAGCCCCGACAGCCTGAGCGAGTCACGCTTCTGATGAAAGCTCATGACCACCCGCGGCCGAGTTCGTGCCTGCGCCGCGGTGAGGCCGGGATCCTGGTCCTCAGGGATCTCGGTGCTGGTGTCCACCTGGAAGAGCGGAGTCTGATTGAAATAGACCGCCAGCGTATCGGGATACCCGTAGGCGATCGGGCTGCGCGCATCCTTCATGACGGCGCGATAGATCCCGCCCGACGCGCGAAGCTGCCGCGCCGGCGCGATATCGACGCCGCGCGTCACGCCGTAGTCGGTAAAAACCGCCGCTGTGCCGCCTTCCGTGATGAGAACGCCACCGCCATCGAGCCACTGGCTCAAGGCATTCATTCCCTCGAGGCCAATGCCGGGGCGCACGTCATCGGTCGAATCGATTCCGCCCAGGTTCGGCGTCTCGGCGGTCTTGCGCCACGGGATCGGCGGACCGTTCATCGGGAGGCCGTTCACGATCGACTGCGCGTTGTTCGAGACATACGGCAGCATGATCACGTTGAACCGCTTCAACAGTTCGCGGTCTTTGAGCTGCTGCACGCTGAGGTAGGTGTACGGGACGCCGAGCACGTCGAACGCGTACCGGACCCATCCTTCATTCTGGGTGTTGAGCCAGGAGTGCACGAGCGCGATCTGCGGCAGGTCGAGCTCGTGACGCGCGACCCGTGGCGTCGCGCGAACGCCGACGACCGTCAGCCCGAGCGAGTCGGCGGCTTGCGTCAGTCGATTGAGATCGCGCGCCGCGTTGACCTCGATGATCGTCGTGCCGCGTCCCCACTGACGCCCATCCATGTTGAACGTGTCTTCGCTGGCGAACATCCGCACGTCTTTGAGCGCGAGCCGCAGCTGCATGAGGCCACTCTCGGTCGTTGGTGCAATCAGATATGCGGCCGGGCCCCTGGCACCCGATACCTGACCCCTGACTCGTGCGTCCGCCGTCATGAGCGTGAGCGGCGCCTTCAGCACGCTCGTGTCCGTGATCGGACGCAGCGCGACGTTGCGCACGTACTGCAGCGTCCACCCCGTGTCGTCATACGGGCGCGGATCGTCCGGACCGTAGTCCTGCTTGCTGAAGTAACTCTTCGCGAGCGGACCGTACGGCTGATCGAGTCGCACGATGTAATCGCCCGCGGCCACGTCCACCCCACCCGCCTTGAACGCGTGATCGGCGCGATGCACCTCCAGCCCATGGAAGCGGAGCAGATTGACGAGATTCGCAGCCTCGACCGGCCGTGCCTGGTTGGCCGGAATCTGGAAGGCGTTGGGGCCGTCCTTCGCGTGGCCGCGCTCGACCGCGCGGACGCCCTTGCGATAGAACTGGTCCAGATAGCGATGCCCGTTGCGCGCCATGTAATTCAGCGCGACGAGCAGCGCCGACTGCTGATAATTGATGTTGTTACGAATGCACCAGCGCACCCCGTTGATCGGGGGATTGGGGCGGAACCATTCGATCGACGTGCGCGAGGCGGGAAGCTGCACGGTGTGGCAGTCGGCGCCCCGTGAGGTGTAGGTCTCGTAAAAGCGGCCGATCGAATTGTGTCCGTTCGCCACCCAGAACATGTAATTCGGCGTCCAGCCGTCGTAGAAATCGTGGGTCCAGACCCCGGGCAAGCCGCGCTTGGTCAGCTCCGTGATCTCCTGGAACGCGAGCTCATGCCATTCGGTGATGACGATCGGGTCCAGCTCGCGATTGTAGGGGCCCGTTCCAGTGGACGTATAGAGGAACGGCACCGACTCGTGCAGGTCGTGCAAGACGGTCGGGTGCCAGTCGAAGAAGGCCTTCATCATCGTCCGGGTCAGCACCTGCGACATGACGATGCCGTCCCGGTTGTTGTCGTGCGCGGTGTATTTGCCCCAGTAGATCAGGTTGGGGCCGATGTTCTTGTTGGCCTTCCGGTACCGATAGACGTCGACCTGCCGGTCTCGACCGTCTACTTCGGTCACTGGCGTGATCAGCGTGACGATGCTGTCGCGAATCTGCCGGACCAAAGGCGTGTCTTCTACCGCCAGCCGATACCCCAATTCCATCAGCATCTCCGGCGATCCGGTCTCCGGCGAGTGGATCGATCCCGACGCGTAGTAGATCGGCTTCCCTGCCGCGATCAGGCGCTGCGCCGAATCGGCCGACAGCTTGCGAGGATCGGCCAGGGCCGCGGTGATGGCGCGATACTGCTCGAGGCGTTCGATCGTGGCGGAGTCGGCAATGGCGACCACGATCATCGGCCGGCCTTCGTCGCTCACCCCCAGGTCGAACACTTTGACGCGCGGCGACGCCTCATCGAGGGCGCGGAAGTAGCGCGTGACATCGGCGACGTAGGAGAGGCGCCCGACGGTCCCAGGAACGTAGCCGAGCACTTTCAAGGGCGACGGCACGCGCGGATCCGCCGGCAGATGGTCGGTCAGCTCCGTGTTGAACCGGGGCTCGGTGGTCAGCTCTCGAATCTTGGCCGTGTAGGCGGAGTCTACGGGCTGCTGAAGCGCGAGTACTGCGACGACGGCGGCGAGTACCATGCGACGTTCTCCGGAATACGGGACAAACCTTCCTTGAGGAAATCGAGCAGCAGCTGATTCACACGGTCGGGCACTTCCTCCTGGGGATTGTGCCCCGACCGCTGCACGACGACGAACTCACTGCGCGGAAGCTCGCGGGTGAACCGCGCGCCGACGCTCACCGGAATCCAGCGGTCGGCATCGCCCCACAGAATGAGTGTGGGGGTTTGCACCCTGGCGAGCCGCCCGCCAAGACTGTCGAACCTGAACTCGCGCAGCACACCTCGCAAGGCGCGGCCAAAATGGGGGCCGGGGACCGGGGCATAGTATTGATCGACGTCTGCGTCTGTGACTTTGGATGGATCGGCATAGCTGGACCGCAAGATCTTCTTCGTGAACCATCGCCCCCGGAACGATGTCGCGATGCCGCCGACGAACGGCCAGCGCGCGACTTTGAGAACCCCGGGCCAGCGCATGCCAAAGCCGGCGGCATCGATCAGGACCAACCCGCGCACGCGATCGGGATGCGTCAGCGCCACATCGGCCGCGATCGTCCCGCCCATCGAGTGGCCGACGAGGACGGCGCTCGAGATGCCGAGGGAGTCGAGCACGGCGACGACGAGTCGCACGTAATCGGCGTTGTGATATCCGTGCGCCGGCTGATCCGAGAATCCCAACCCGCGATTGTCGAACGCAATCACGCGATAGCCCGCGCTCACGAGCGGCGGCAGGGTGTAGCGCCAGCTGTACATCGATGCGCCGATGCCGTGGATGAGCACGACGGGTTGGCCGCTGCCGGTATCGATGAGACGCAGGCGCGATCCGTCGAGCGTGCGGTACTGCGCTCGGAACGGGGTGCCGGCGGGATACGCTCGAGCTTCGGGAAGTGGACGCGCTCGGCACGCTGCCACGCACAGCGCCAGCGTCGCGAGCGCCAGCGGGCGCTTCACGAAACCGTTTGCAGCGCGCGCCGCGCGAGCATCACGATCAGCGGATGAGAGGTCCAAAGACCGGCGATGGCCTCGCCGTCACCTGCCGTGACGACGAGCTGGGCTTCGTCAGTTACCAGAATCGTCGCCGCGGGCGCGTCCGCAGCCGCGGACCCGAGCCACGCGGGAGCGTCCGAGGGAGGCTCGCCGCGGACCTTCACGTCCATCTGCGCGCGCTCGCCGGCGCGCCGCCATGCGGGTAACGTCGGACGCCAAAGCTCGACCGCCACGATTCCTTCTACCCGCCGCTCGGCGCGAGCGACCAGCTGCATGATCAGATTTGCGACGGCGCGGGCGCCGGCGACTTCGCGGGTGACCGGATCGCCCTGCTGGCTCAGTCCCTTCAACTCGCGACCGAGCCGGTCGAGCGCCTCACCCTGCAGGGTGGCCAGCTGCGCCAGCAATGCGTGGGGGTCGATGGGCCGATACCGCGCGGGGCGAACGGAGGCAGGAGTCCGTGACGCGGCACCGCGCGTGACGAGGCCTTCGAGCGCGCTGTAGGTGTTGGCCCGGGCGAGCCTGGCGCCGCGCGCAACCGCATAGCCCGTCGAGGGGCCAAGGCGCAGCAACGTGCTGTAGACGAGTGATTCGGTCGGAGTAAAGCCGAATGGCGTGAGATCGATCGCCATAGTAGTAGCAAATACTACTTCTAAATGACGTTAAGCGGAATCCCCAGCAGCTTGGCGATCAAAGACAGCCGGAACGTGACATCCGTCTGACGCTGAGCCGGACTCTTGCCCGGCCCCTCGAGCGGGAAATAGTGCGACACGACGGGGTTTTCCGACTTCGGCATGGCGCGGAGGCCCGAGGGGGACCAGACCCCCTGGTCATCGACCTCGCTGAACAGGCGCGCGGCCACACGCGCGGCGGGGGCGACCTGCCGCAGGATGCCGAGACGGGCAAGCAGCTCGAGCCAGTACAGCGCGAACGGGACGTCATCGACATGACCCTGCGCGTCGGCCTGCATGGGCTCGCCGATCACCTCGAACAGGGGAGGCAGCTGCTTCTTCCCTGCCAAGATGTAGAACTCGCGCCGTGACATGGGAGTCGAGAAATAGGCCGCCAGGCGCTCGAGAAAGCCCGCCCGCTCCCGTTGGACCGCCGGCATGAACGCGAGCAGCTCGACGGAGAAGACGGTCGGCGTGTAGTTCAGCGGATCGAGGACGGTCTTTCCTTGCGCCTTCTTGAAGGGCTTCTGCGCCAGCTCGCTGCGCAGGTACATCGAGATGTCGCTCGCGATTCGGTGCGCGGCCCCGCGCAGCCGCGGATCCTCCTGGTGTGCTCCGCGGGCCAGCGCCGCGGCGGCGCCTTGAGCGCCCATGCTGCGCGCCCACAATCCGAGCCCCGGGTCGGCCTTCGCGGCGCGTTGGAATTCGACGAGCAAGGTCGGATCGTCGTCCCTGGACAGCAGACGGAACAGAAACCGGTCGGCAAAGCGGAACACCCTCGCATCACCGGGCCAGCCGAGCTCGAGCAGACGGCGGTACTGAAAGATCGTGCCGGTCTCTTTCCACCCCATCGCTTTCGACTCTTCGGGTGCCAGCAGATTGCCGCCCCACAGCCCCGTCTCTTTTTGCTTGCGCACGATCGCGAGCGCTTCCTTGTAATTCAGGACTTCTGCACGCAGCGCCGCTACACGCTCCTGGTCGCGGGCCGATTCGGGCACGACTTCCGTGAGCGTTCGATACTGAATTGGGGGACTGGCAGCCTCATGCAACCAGGACAGAGGCACTGTGTGAGTGGAGGGAATCTCCAACCGCCGCTCCGTGGCTTGAAGGATCGCGCGGGCACCGGGGCACAAAAGCGGGGGCAAACTATCCGTCCCCCGCTCAATAGGCAATCGGCATCAACTAACCCTTTGTGATTACGCTTGTTCCAGTGCTCCCTCCAGCGTGCAAACTATTGCATTATGGTTGAGGGCCGTTGGAATTCAGAATTTGGGAGCCAGCGCGGCATGCCGGGATCGTTCGCGATCGCCCGCGCGATTCGCACCGTCACCCGTACCTCCTGGGCCATGCCGGCGTAACGAAATGTCGGCTGGTACTCATCGCTCGGTTGGTGGTAACGCTGCTGGTTGTAGAGGTTCTCCTGTTCTTCGCCCCACCCTTTGGGCCGTCCTACGAAATTATCGCCGGCGTAGATCGACAGCGCCGGCACGCCCGAGCGCGCGAATGGGAAATGATCGGACCGGAAAAACGACCCGCGCAGGTCGGGCTCGTTCTCCACGGTGAGAGACTCGGCGCGAGCTGCCGCGTCGAACATCGGTCCCAGCGTCGAGCGATCACCACCCCGCGCCCCGATGTCCCGCGTCGCTCCGCGCACGTTCGTCACGTCGAGGTTGAGCACTGCCGCCGTGCGCGGGAGGGGAAGCAGCGGCTGCTGGACGTAGGCCTCGCTGCCCAGCAAACCACTTTCCTCTGCCGTCGTCGCGACGAACAAGATCGAGCGCGCGGTTCTCGGCAGCTGCATAAGCGCCTTGGCGACGGCGAGCGTGGCCGCAATGCCGGAGGCGTTGTCTTCGGCGCCGTTGTAAATCGAGTCGCCGCGAATCAGCGGGCCGATGCCCTTGTGATCCCAGTGGGAAGTGATCAGGACCGCCTCGCCGGCCCGGCGCGCGTCCCGCCCCGGAAGCCGCGCAACGACATTCTCCGATTCCACGCGTCGCAGTGCGCTATGCACCCGTACGGATGCCTGAATCCCCGTGGCCACTGGACGGAAGTCCCGTTTCGCGGCGGCGCGGGTCAGCGAGTCGAGATTGAATCCAGCCTTTGCGAGGGCGGAGCGAGCGCTGTTTTCGGTGACCCAACCGGCGAATGCAATACTCGGCGAGTGTGGCTGGTCCAACTTGAACTGCTCCACGGACCAGGATCCGCGCACCACTTCCCACGGATAGGTGGCGCTTTCCGTCGTGTGAATCAGAATCGCGCCCGCGGCCCCCTGTCGCGCCGCTTCTTCGAGCTTGTAGGTCCAGCGGCCGTAGTAGGTGAGAATCTTTCCCAGGAAGACCGTCGAATCGACCAGGCCCGGATCGTTGACCAGCATCAACAGAACCTTGCCGTGCAAGTCCAAGCCCTTGTAGTCGTCCCACTGCCATTCGGTCGCGCGGATGCCGTAGCCGACGAACACGACCTCACCATCCGAAGCGATGTCCGCCTCGGGTCGTTCTGCCCAGGCGACGAACTGGTCGCGGTACGGGAGACTGTCGAGCTGGCCGGCTTTGCCCCAGGTGAGGGTCGGCTGGGGCGTCATGCCGACGAGCGCGACGGGCTGGAAGTAGCTGCCGTTCGCGCCGGCGGGTTGCAGCCCGAGTGCCTGGAACTGCGCCGCGATGTATTCGGTCGCGAGCTTGCCGCCGCGCGTCGCCGGCGCTCGCCCCTCGAGCAGATCGCTCGCGAGAAACTTGAGGTGCGCATCCATGGCCGCCGTATCGACCGGGATCTGTTGCGTCACGGCGCTCGCCACCAGTGCCAGCATTGCGACAGTATTCAAGCAGCCTCCTCTAGAATCCGCATTTCACCACGTTGATCGTGCCCTTGCGGCTGCGGCTCGCCTCGCTCGTCAGCGCCAGCGTCGAGTCGCTGAGAAACGCGATCGCTTCACCACCGGTATCGATTCCCGCGATCCCGCAGGCGCGCTCGCGGGCTGGCGTGAGGCGGCCGCCCACGCCCGGGTAGAACAGATAGATCTCGCCGTAGGTCCTCAGTGCGACGAGTCGACCGTCCGGCCGAATCGCGCCGCCGGTGATCACGCGGCCGGATTCGCGGTTGGGTCGAATGTCGAGTGTCTGGACCAGCGTCGCGTCGGTGAGCGTCATGGTCGTGTCGTGCGAAGTCCAGGCCTCGCGCCCGACGCGATACAGCCGAATCGCGCCGCCCTGCTTGTACCCTTTGCTCACCAGATAGAACGCTGTGTCACGCGGCGACACATAGACGCCCTCGACATCGTGCGGGCCATCGGGGTAGCGCAGATGGAGAACGAGCGCGGCCCGCGTCGTGCCGAGTGTGTCCCCCGCGTTCGACGGCGGCTCAGGCTCGGGCACGGCATACACGGTGACGTAGGGACGGACTTCGAAATTGTCGCCGGTATCGGCGAAATACAGGCACGTCGTCGCATACTGTCGCGGTCTCGTCTGAACGGCGATCTGAACGGGGCACGGACCGATGGACATGTCCTCCCAGTCGATCGCCCCGGCGCCGGCGACGAGCAGTCGCCCGCGGTCGGTGCCGTGCAGGTCGGTCGCGTACACGTAGGGACCATCCCCCGAGTCGTTGTGCGACCAGAGCACATCGGGGTAGGTCCGGCTCACGGCGACGCCCGAGCTTTCGATCAGACGCGGGCTCTGAAACGTTGCCTGCAGCAGCAGCAGCGCGGTTGCGAACATGAGTCTCCCGGAAGATACTTCGCCCATGCGTGATGCAAACGTTCGTCTCAACGGACGAATTCTTTACCTGACGGAAGATCCCGCCTTTGTGCGGGAGCAGCTGGGCGGTGCGAGCCCGACCTGGACGCCGGCGTTGAAGCTGCGCGACGACATTTCGACCGACGAAATCACGCCCGCATACATCTGTTACTACTACGACGAAACGCTCGGCGAATTCCCCTATCTGGGCCTCAAATGTCGCGATGAGTTCCCGATCACCCGCGGCAGCGTGAAGCAGGGTGGATTCGTCGCGGCAGTGAGCGGCAAGCGCCGGGGAAAGGGCTCGTCGCGCGAGCAGTCACCTTACGCGGAGATGTGTGCCGGCATCAAGCTCGTCGTTGCGGAAAGCATCGAGCGCATCTACCGCGAGAACTGCCAGAATCTGGGCATCCTGACCACGACCGACTTTTCGATTCTCGATAAGGTCCGGCGCGGTGAAGACATCCCGCTGTCCGTCTTCACGGAGGGCGAAGGCGAGATCACGCGCGGGATCATCGAGCACGGCGGGCTCTTCAACTACAACATGGCCCGGCTCAGGGGCAGCGTCGTGCTGCATCCGCCCGCCACCAAGCGCCGGCCCATGACCCTGGGAGAGAAGATTCTCGCGCGGCGCTGGGTCGTGGATCCCGCCAAAGGGAAGATCGGCGTCCCCGCGGTGCAGCCCGGCGATGAAGGATTCGTTCTGACCGACATCCGCTTCAGTCACGAATACGTGACGCCGATGGCGGCCATCTTCTTCGAGCAGCTCGTCGGCAAGGACGCCAAGGTCAACGATCCCGGCTCGATTCTCATGTTCCGCGATCACCTCACGTTCCTGCCCGAGGCGATGACGCAGGAGCGCATCAAGGAAGGGTTGCTCGACGTCGCGATGCAGCTCGAGAAAAAGCAGCGCGAGTTTGCGGCGGCGCAGGGCATCAAGCTCTACGGCGAGCTGCGCCTGGGCCATCATGGCTCGGAGGCGATCTGCCACTCGAAGATTCTCGAGTCGCACGCGCTGCCGGGGCACGTCATCATCGGATCCGATTCGCATACGCCGCACGCCGGCGCCGTCGGGTGCATCGCGTTCGGCGTGGGGACGACGGCGATCTTCAATTCGTGGATCACCAAAGACGTGCGGCTGCAGGTGCCCGAGACCGTGAAGGTGGTGATTCGCGGTCAGAAGCCCGACAACGTCACCGCCAAGGACTTCATGCTGGAAGTGCTCCGGCATCCGTACGTGAAAACCGGGAAGGCGATCGGGAAGCTGGTCGAGTATTCGGGCGACGCGGTGGAGGCGTTGTCGGTGGACGAGCGGGCGACGATGACGAACATGACCGCCGAGGTGGGCGGGTTCACCGGCTACGTCGCGCCGGATGAGAAGACCATCGAGTATCTGATGGACTACCGCAAGATGTCGCGCCAGGAAGCGGAACGGCTCTGCGATGGGCTGGTCAGCGATCCCGGCGCGGAGTTTTGCGAAGTCATCGAGATCGATGCCGCGGCAATCCGGCCGATGATCGCTTTGCCCGGCGACCCCGGCAACGGCCTCTACATCGACGACGTCGCCGAGCGGATCAAAGTGGATATCGCGTACGCGGGCTCGTGCACGGCGGGGAAGAAGGAAGACATGGACATGTACGCCCGCGTCCTCGCCGAAGCGGCGGCGCGCGGCGAGCGCGTCGCACCGTGGGTGCGCTTCTTCATTCAGTGTGGATCGCAGGATGTGAAGCGCTACTGCGAAGCGCGCGGCTATCTCGACGTGTTCCGGCAGGTGGGGGCCACGTTCCTCGAGCCCTCGTGCGGCGCCTGCATCAATGCCGGACCCGGCGTCTCCAAGACGCGCGAGGAAGTCACGATCAGCGCGATCAACCGCAACTTCCCCGGCCGCTCAGGTCCGGGCCAGCTCTACCTCGCCAATCCCTATACCGTCGCGGCCTCGGCGATCAGCGGATACATCACCGCGTGGGAGCCGGGTATGGTCCTGGAGTCCAGCCGCTCAGAATAGGCTGCCGTGGATCTGCACTTTGATCGCGTGCGATCCGTTTCCAAAATCGAGCAGCGAAGTAACGGTCGTGGCGGAATCGGGCACCGATTTCGCGGTGATCGTGTACTCGCCGCTGAGCGTGCCCTTGAAGACTCTGAAGGTCGAATTCCCCTGCGACGAGCTGTACTGGCTGGAGGTGGTGCGGAGATGCCCACCCCGGGACAGCCATTTGGTGACGCTGGAGTCGGCGAATTGATGGATGACGAAGCCCGTGCCGGTCCCGGCGGTGTCGAGCGTGAAGCGTGACCACAAGGAATCGGTGACCGGCGCCCGTCCCGAGCCCAGGAGGAAATAGACGGAATCGACCGTCGCGCTGGTCGCGTCGAATCCCTTCCACGCCAGAATCCCGCTCAGATTGCTGACGATTTGGCTGTCTCCCTGCGACGCATTGATATCGAACTCGATCCCGACCACGCGCATCGTATCGCCGCCCTGGACAATCCGTGAGGCGCGGTCGATGAAGGGAAAGACCAGCGCCGACATCAGCGCGTACAGGCCCGAATCGCCGGTGAACGCGGGATCGAGAACGGTGTCGTGGAGAAAAGCGGAATCGAGCGCCGTACGGACGGCGATGATTTCCGCGTCGTCAATCGCGTCGGGATCCACGCCGCCCGCGTCGGAGCATGCGCCGAACACTCCCGCCGCGGCGAGGGCCAGAAACCACAATTTTTTCATGGGCGAAAATATAGAGGCTACTGGGCGCCGCCCGTAACTGCGGTCACTTCCCGGTACGGCTTGAGCGAGTCCCGCTGGTACACGCTGCGCGGATTCCACAGCACCCACGTCTCGATGCCCAGCTCTTCGGCGGCGCGAATCTGCTCACGAATCTCGTGCGGCGTGTAGCGCGGCTTGCGACGGCCCAGGGTGAAGGCCTGCAGGTACGGCCGGATCGTGGCGGCATTGGCGATCGGCCGGGAGCGCTCGATCGCTTCCATCAGAGCATTTCTAACAACTCGGTATGGCTCCGCGTTGGGCACCGCGAGCCCATAGCTGCCGCGGTAATAGTGGCTCGGATACACCATCGGCAGCACGACGTCGGCCACGGTGACGAAGTCCTCCCACACCTGACCGATGCCGAGGTCGCCGGTGGCGGAAGACGTCAGACCGAAAATGTCGAATGTGACCGGCACGCCGAGGGGCTGCAATCGGCTCATCAGAATCGCGATGCCCCTTTGCACGCCGGCGCGCTGGGTCTCGCCGGGCTTGCGCGCCGCGAAGATCGCCTGCGCCATCGCTTCCTTCGGCTCATCCGGGAAGCGCACATAGTCGAACTGCACTTCCGAGAACCCCAGCCGCACCGCTTCGGCCGCGAGCTGCGCGGCATAGATCCAGACGGAATCGTTGAACGCGTCGACCCACGCGATGTCGATGCGGTCGCGCCAGAGCCCGCCGTTCACGTGCTGCACCGACCACTGGGGCCGGCGCTCGGCGAGCAGCGGATCTTTCGCGACGACGATGCGCGCGATCGCGTAGATGTCGTGCGCGCGCAGCGTGTCGAGGCGCGATTTCACGTCCTTGGTGCGCACGCACTTGGTCGCGCCGATTTCCTGCGCGACGACGATGTCGGACGGATAGAGCAAACACCCCGTGTCGTCCTTCACGTCGATGACGAAGGCGTTGATCTCAGTGGAATCGGCGAGATGCACGAGCTGCGCGAGCTTGGGTGAGCCAAATGCCCAGGCGTTGACGTACAGCGCTTTCACCGGCTCGGCGACGGGACTGTTGGCGAACAACGGCTCGGGCAACACGTAGCGCAGCTCGACGCCGCGCAGCGCCAAGCTGTCGGCGGAGCCGGGGAGTTGCTGGGAAAAAAGGCCGCGACTCGTGATCGCGGCCCAGAGCATCAAAGCGCTGGAAAGCCGAGCCAACTTCATAGGGGCCACCAACATAGGAAAATGACCCCTCGCGGGGCAAGGATTAACCCCCACTCACCGCGTGGTCATCCGCAAGCTGTTGAACAACAAGGGGTAAGTCGCAAGGCTCTGGCCGCGATATTGGGGCCGCATTCCAAACAGAATCACTCGGCCCGAACCCTGGCGCACCTCGAGAATCGCCGCCTTCCCCGCGATGCGCTCGGGATGCAACACCCACCCGGAGAGAAGGATTTTGGCCGGGTCGTCGGGCCATTTGCCGATCACGCGTGACACGGTCGTGTCGAGTGACTCGAATGCCGGGCTCCCCTGAAACCAGCCGCTCGCGTCCTTGGGCATGCCGCGCGCGACCGACGTGGTGGTATCCAGCTCGAGTCGAAAGATCGATCCCGGCGCGTAGAAGTCCTCATCGGGCACCGCTTCGAGCACGTTGCGCACCGGCAGCAGCAACGCTTGAATCGCGAACCGGCTGGACTCATTCAGCGCGATCAGCGTTCCACCGTCGGAGACGAATTGCCGCAACGCGTCGCTGCCTTCCGGACCAATGCCGCCGGCGAACGGCGCGGGGTAGCGCCGCGGGAGTCCGTCGAGGACTTCGCGCGGCGGCTGATCGGGCAGAATGATCACGTCGAACCGATCGCGCAGTCCGCCGGCGCGCACGACCGAATCCACCAATGACGAGTACGGCACCTTCCAATTGTCGAATACCCAGCGCGTCCACCCTTCATCGATCGCCGCATCATACGACTGGTAGAGACCGATCCTGGGCACGGAATCGCCGAACGGGGGAGCGGGATTCACGAAGCGCGGCGTGACGGGCGACGACAACTGAACGCGCAACGAATCGTTCGCCGCGACGGCGTTCAATCCCATCAGCAGCGGCAGCGTGTGTGCCGTGACGTCGTAGGGGCGCTCGGGCGGTCCGCCCGGGTACTGACGCCGATCGGGATACCGCTGCGCCTCGAGCAGGGTCTTGGCGAAAGCGGCGTAGGGCTGGCGCAGCACGACCACGTACGTCCCCGCGTTGTAGCGCTGTCCCTGAAGATTGAACGACTGCAATGCCCGCCGGATCTCGACGCCGCCGCGGCGCAGGATGTCGAGCATCGCACTCAGCGCGACGGAGTCCTGGCGAGCCGGGATCACGTAGGCGTAGGGCCATTCGCGCCAGCCACGGACCGCCCGCGTCTCGATCGTGAAGAAATTGCTCAGCCAGCGCTCGCGCGTGCGCGCGGCCTGCGCGAGCAGCGCGTAGGCGCCATCGGTCTGATACGACACGATGTCGCGCAAGGTCCAGTGACCGCCGCGCCATGGATTCGTGAAATTCCAGGACCGCTCGCGTGGGTTGAACCCGCGCGAGCGCGCTTCGAGCCGATCGAACGGCACATCCACCGGCGTGGCGAGGTCGGCGCTCGCCGTCTCGGAGAGGATGCGGACGCCGCCGTGGTAGTGCTGATACGCGCGCGCCGGCGTCCACGCGTCGTAGGTGGCATTCGTCGAGATCCCCGTTTTGCCCTGGCCCGCCAGCTCCCACGCCATCGACATGCCGAGCACGTTCACGCCGTCGATCAGCAGCGGATCGACGTTGGGCTCCACGGGGTCGAGATAGGGCGGGAGAAACAGCCGCGCCCCATTCGATCCCATCTGATGGATGTCGTGGACGATCTGCGGATGCCACACACTGTACAGCGAGTCCACGGTGAGGCGTGTCTCCACCTGCGTGAACGCGTACCAGTCCCGGTTGTTGTCGTGTCCCGTGTAATGGTGATAGAGCTCCGGCGGCGACGTCCCCTCAGCGCTGGTCCCCAGGGTGCGGTTGTACCACTTCGCCACGATCGTCACGCCGTCAGGATTCAACGACGGGACGAGCCACAGGATCACATTGTCGAGGATCGCGCGGGTGGTCGCGCTGGTGTCGGTCGCGAGCCGATATGCGAGTACGACGGGCGAGAGATGCCCGCCGACTTCCGTCGAGTGAATGCTCGAGGTGATCAGCACGATCGCCTTGCCGTTGCTCAGCGCATCGCGCGCCGCGCGGGCCGTCTTGAACACGCGCGGGTCGGCGAGGCCCGCATTGACCTGTCTGTAGTAGTCGAGGCGCTTGAGGTTCTGCGGGCTCGAGATGGCGAGCGCGACGAACGGCGCGCCCAAGGTCGTCTTGCCCAGCTCGCGGTAGTCGACGCGGTCACTGGCTTTGGCGAGCGCCTCGAAGTAGCGCACCAGCGCGGGCCATTCCACGAGCTTGCGATCGTCACCGGGGTCGAACCCGAGGATCGACCGCGGCGTGGGGATAACCGGCGGCGCGGCGGGGCGCGCCGGCCTTGGCCGACGTTGCTGAGCGGTCGCCGGCTGGGCCAGGAGGACCCCCGCCAGCACCAGCAGAATGAGCCTGCCGAGCCTCAATGCTGGCTCGTCGTCGCTGCCGTGGGGGCTGCTTCGCCCGTTCCGATCCAGTAGGCGAACCAGGTTCGGATCCGCTCCAGGCGGTCGACCAGCAGCCACGGCGGGCCGGTGCGCGAGAGACCGTGGAACGAGCGCGGATAGCGCACGAACTCCGCCGGCACGCCGCGCTTGCGCAACGACATGAACAGCTGCTCGCCATCCGTGATCGGCGTGCGCTTGTCGTCTTCCGAGTGCACGATGAGCATCGGCGTGCGCATGCTGGTCGCGTAGCTCATCGGCGACAGC
>Ga0070680_100001817_pt1 | contig 15670 bp, 7 predicted proteins | sample KBSC73BmetaG_FD_64672 | JGI IMG/M metagenome (GOLD analysis project Ga0070680, IMG submission 64672) | Corn rhizosphere microbial communities from Kellogg Biological Station, Michigan, USA - KBS C7-3B metaG | ecosystem: Host-associated > Plants > Roots > Rhizosphere | place: USA: Michigan...
CAGCGTTGCCGGTAAGCTGGGACGCCGGTTTTAACGGCCGTCTCACCAAGGGCGCGGTCGACGCGATACTGGCCAACATGTACATCAACGCGCGCGTGTTCACGAAGGACGCTGCCGGCGGTACTGGGATCAACGCTACCGGCTATAACTCCTGCACTGGGATCACGGTGGCAGGAGGGTTGGACGCCTGCCAGGCTGCGATCAACCGGGCAGATAGTGTCATTGCGTCCGGCCAATACTCTCTGGCAAATCCATACGCGACAGCCTTCAACGCCGACAACGGGACCTCGCCCGAGAATATCTTCGTGATCAAGTTCGCCCACGAGTCCGGACTCGGCTTGAACTTTGTCATGCGGGCGCTGCACTATAACCAATACACTCCCGGGCCCTGGAACGGCTTCTCCGCGACGTCCCAGGCATACCTCCAGTTCGACACCCTGCGAGACGACCGTGCCAAAGTTTTCCTGCGGGGACCGCAGGTGAACGTCGAAACGGGCGCTCCGGTGGAGGACCGTTCGCATAACCCGCTGGTCTTTACGGTCACGATCAACAACGTCGCGTCTGCCACGGAGGGCGAAGGCTCCCGCGTGTACAAGTGGCCGGCCGATCCGAAGCACGTGGCGCAGGACAACGGGAACGACTTCGCCTGGTTCCGGCTTGCGGAGATGTACCTGATCAGGGCCGAAGCGCTGAACGAGCAGGCTCCCGGCGGCGCGCCGGCCCTCGCAGACCTCAACTTCGTTCGCGCACGGGCGTTCAATCCTGACGTCCCGCGCGCCGCGATCGACCACGCCGCGATTCTGCAGGAACGGCTGTTCGAGTTCACGGGTGAGGGGAAGCGCAGACAGGACCTCATCCGGTTCGGTCTGTACACGGCGCCGTTCGAATTCAAGGCGACCGCGGCTCCGGACTACAAGGTCATCATGCCGATTCCACAGGCACAGATCGACGCCAACCCTCTGATCACGCAGAATAGCGGGTACTAATTGCGGCTGGCGTATGCTGAAGGAGGGGCGCAGCGTGCTGCGCCCCTCTTGTTTCTTCTGATCGCTTTTGCTGCATGCTCCGGCGGACCGGCCAAGGGGGTGCCGCCCGGCGACAAGCTGTTCACCCGGATGCCCTCGAGCTACACCGGCGTTCGCTTCGCCAATCGCGTCACGGAAACCCGCGACGCCAACGTCTTCAAGTACCGCAACTACTACAACGGCGGCGGCGTCGCCATCGGCGACCTCACGGGTGACGGCCTGCCCGAGATCGTCCTCACCTCGAACGAGGACGGCCCCCACCTCTATCTGAACCTCGGCGGCTTTCACTTTCGCGACGTGACGGGACGCTCGGGCGTCACGGAGCACGATCAGTGGACCACCGGCGTGACGCTCGCGGATGTCAACGGCGACGGGCGCCTCGACATCTACGTCTGTCATGCGGGTCTCGAGCCGGGCTCCGCGCGGGCCAACACGCTCTACATCAACCAGGGACTGCGTGACGGCGTCCCGGTATTCAAGGAATCGGCAGCGGCGTACGGCGTCGCCGACACCGGCTACTCGACACAGGCCGCCTTCTTCGACTACGACGGTGATGGCGATCTCGACTTGTTCCTGATCCGCAACTCTCCCCGCCCGGTCTCGAGCGTCGCCGTCCGCAACATGCGCTCGATCCGCGACCCGATCGGCGGGCACCGGCTGTATCGCAACGATGGCGGCCACTTTGTGGATGTAAGCGAGCAAGCGGGCATCTATGGACCGGAGATGGGCTTCGGGCTGGGCCTCGCGGTCGGCGACGTCAATCGCGATGGCCGGCCCGACGTCTATGTCGCGAACGATTTCTTCGAGCGCGACTACCTCTACATCAACCAGGGCGACGGAACGTTCAACGAAGTGCTCGATCAGGCCATGCCCGTTTCCAGCTACTTCTCGATGGGCGTGGACATCGCCGATATCGACAACGACGGCTGGCCCGACATCTACGTCAGCGACATGCTGCCCGAGGACGACTATCGCCTCAAGACCACGTCGTCGTTCGAGCCGTGGTCGTTATATGCGGCCAAGGCGCAGGAAGGATTCGACCACCAGCTGATGCGGAACACGCTGCAACGCAACAACGGCGACGGGACGTTCAGCGACATCGGCTGGCTCGCAGGTGTCGCGCGGACCGACTGGAGCTGGGCCGCGCTGCTCGCCGATTTCGATCTCGATGGCAACAAGGACATTTTCGTCGCGAATGGGCTGAAGCACGACGTGACGGCCCAGGATTACCTCGCCCTCATCGGTAGCGAGCAGACCATGCGGAACGTGACCGGTGGCGGGACCCGGCGCGTGGACTTCATGAGTCTGATCAAGGCGATGAACTCGACCAAGCTCCCCGATTACGCGTTTCGCAACAACGGCGATCGGACGTTCACCAAGGTCAGTGCGACATGGGGCCTCGACCTGCCGAGCTTCTCGAACGGCGCCGCGTACGGCGATCTCGACGGAGATGGCGCGCCCGATCTCGTCGTCAACAACGTCGACGACGAGGCGTTCGTCTATCGCAACAATGCGCGTTCGCTGCTCCCGGATAACCACTACGTGCAGGTGAGGCTGGAAGGAGATGGCGCCAACCCGTTCGCCGTCGGTACGCGCGTGACGTTGTACGCAGGCGGCCGCCAGTTCATGCAGGAGCTCGAGCCGACGCGCGGATTTCAGTCGAGCGTGGACTATGTGCTGACATTCGGTGTGGGCCACGTCGATACGATTGACTCCCTGCGTGTCGATTGGCCTGATGGACACACGAGTGACACGACTCACGTCGGCACGAATCGGAAGATTACGATTCGGGAGCAGGACACACATCCCACGTCACACGTCGGCACGTCGGCACGCAGGCCCCTGTTCACTGACGTCACAGCGCAGGTTGGCGTCGATTTCGTCCACCACGAAAACGACTTCGTCGATTTCAACCGCGAGCCGCTGATTCCCAAGCTGCTGTCGACCGAAGGCCCGTTCGTCACGGTCGGCGACGTCAACGGCGATGGACTCGACGACTTCTTCATCGGCGGCGCCAAGGGCCAGCCGAGTGCCCTCTATGTGCAGCGGGCCAACGGCACCTTCGCAGCCACGAATCAGGCGGTGTTCGCGTCCGATGCGTTCTCCGAGGACCTCGGCGCGGCGTTCTTCGATGCCAACGGCGACGGCAAGCTCGATCTCTACGTCGTAACCGGCGGCAACGAATTCGCCGACCTCGCACCCGGCCTCGAAGATCACCTCTACCTCGGCGATGGGCGCGGCACCTTGCAGAAGGCGGCAAACCGCCTGCCCCCGCTCTTCGGGAGCGGCTCGCGCGTCGCGGTTTCCAAAGACTTCGTGTTCGTCGGTGGTCGTGTAGCACCGGGCCGCTACGGCATCAATCCGCCCAGTACGTTGCTGCACAACGACGGCAGCGGCCACTTCACCGACGTTACGGCGACAGTTGCGCCCGACCTGGTGCAGCTCGGGATGGTCACGGACGCACTCTGGATCGACGTCGATCGCGACGGGCGTCTCGATCTCGTGGTCGTGGGCGAGTGGATGCCGATCACCGTATTCCACAACACCGGTGCGAAGCTCGTGCGTGTCGCGACCAAGGGGTTGGAGCACAGCGCGGGGTGGTGGAATCGAATCGTGGCGGGTGATTTCGACGGAGATGGTCGCGTCGATCTTGTCCTTGGCAACTTGGGCCTGAACACGCGGCTGCATGCGTCACCCACCGAGCCGGCGCGCATGTACGTCAAGGACTTCGACGGCAACGGCTTTAGCGAACAGATCCTCACCTGCTACGAGCAGGGCGCGTCGTATCCGCTCGCGCTGCGCGACGAGCTGACGGCCGCCCTTCCCTATCTGAAAAAGCGTTTTCCCAAGTATTCCGATTATGCCGGCAAGACGGTCGAGCAGATCTTCGGGAATGAGTTGTCGAGCGCCCTCGTGCAGCAGGCTGAAACGTTTGCTACCGCGCTGGCGCACAACAACGGCGATGGCTCGTTCACGCTGGTACCGTTGCCGCTCGAGGCGCAGCTTGCTCCCGTCTATGGCATCCTGGCGGGCGACTTCGACCGCGATGGCAAGCTGGATCTCCTCCTTGCCGGAAACTTCGACGGGGTGCAGCCCGCCATCGGGCGCATGAGCGCGAGTTACGGGTTGTATCTGCGCGGCGACGGGCGCGGAGGCTTCACGCCCGTGCAGAGCACGACGAGTGGGTTTTTCGTTCCGGGAGCGGCCCGGGACATTCAGCGCCTGCGCACACGGACCGGCGATCTCTACGTCGTCGCGCGCAACAACGACCGGCCGCTGTTTTTTCGCGCGCGAGCGGGAGGCCGGCCGCTAGCTCTGCTTGGTCCGGATGAGGATCACGCCATTGGCGCCGCGCGTGCCGTACTGCGCGGTGCTGGCGGCGTCCCGTAACACCGTGATAGACTCGATGTCGTGCGTATTGATTGCGTTCAGGTTCCCGGCGGAATTGGGACCCAGCGCGATGCCGTTGACCACGATCAGCGCTTCCTCGTCACCCATGAATGTCGTGGTGCCGCGCAGCTTCACGATCGTGCGACCCTCGGCGGTGCGCGAAAATGTCAGGCCGGGCACTTTCGAGATGAGGATCTGCTCGAGCGACATTCCCGGCTGCTGCGCGATGTCGTCCGCGGTGATCACGATGCCCGATCCCGAAGGACGTGCCGTACGCGGTCCGGACCCGGATCCATTGCCCGAGCAGGCAGCGAGCACCAGTACGGCGAGGGAGAAGGGACGGATGATTGAGCTGTGCATGCACATCCCCTGGTAAGTGATTTACAGCCAAAATATACACACCCGGGAGTACATCGATGAGAGTCTTCGTGCTCGTTGCGCTGCTGACGCTTCCCGTTCGGGTGGATGCGCAACTGCGCGTCACCTCTCCGGATGGACGCAACGTCGTCCTGGTAGACACGCATGACGGCAAGCTGTACTACGCCGTCCAGCGCGACCGCCGCCCGCTGCTGTCACCGTCCCTGCTCGGCTTTCAATTTCGCGGTCAGCCGCCGCTGCGCGATAGCCTGCGCATCGTGGATTCGAGCCGCAGCACCTTCGACACGACGTGGACGCAGCCGTGGGGTGAGGTCTCGAAAGTGCGCGATCACCACAACGAGCTGAAAGTGTCGGTCGAGGAGACGACCAACCCGAACCGCAAGTTCACGCTCGCCGTGCGCGCGTTCAATGACGGTGTGGCGTTTCGCTACGAGTTCCCCGAGCAGCCCGGCCTGCGCGACTTCGAGATGATGGACGAGCTGACCGAATTCGCGATGGCCGACAACGCCCGCGCCTGGTGGATCGCGTCCAACCGGCCGCGCCTCGACCGCTCCGAGCAGCTCTGGTCCCAAGGGCCGGTGAGCACGCTCGACAGCGTCCAGACGCCGCTCACCATGGAGACGCGTGACGGCAAGACGTTCGTGGTCATCCACGAAGCGAACCTGGTGGATTACGCGCGGATGAACATCCGCGGCCCACGCATGGAAAGCCGCACCCTGCGCGCCGATCTCGCGCCGTACGCCGACGGCGTGAAAGTCCGCGGCAAGACACCGTTCGTAACCCCGTGGCGCACGATTCAAATCGCCGACAAGGCCACCCAGCTGTCGCCGTCCGTGATCGGCTTGAACCTCAATCCACCCAGCGTCATCGCCAACACCGACTGGATCAAGCCGATGAAGTACGTCGGCATCTGGTGGGGCATGCACATCAACACGATGACCTGGAATTCCGGACCGAAGCATGGCGCGACGACCGAAAACACCAAGCGCTACATCGATTTCGCAGCAAAGAACGGGTTCGGCGGTGTGCTGGTGGAGGGCTGGAACGTCGGCTGGGACGGCGACTGGATCCAGAACCGCAACGCCTTCTCGTTTACTCAAGCCTATCCCGATTACGACATCGCCGGGCTCGCCCGATACGCCGAGTCGAAAGGCGTGCATCTGATCGTGCACAACGAGACGTCGGGCGGTATCCAGAACTACGAGCGCCAGATAGACAGCGCGTTCTCGATGTACGAGCACCTGGGACTCGACGCCATCAAGTCGGGCTACGTGACCGACCTGACCAGCGAGGGACATTCGCACTGGGGCCAGTTCATGGTCAATCACTATCGCCACGTGATCGAGAAGGCCGCCGAGCACCACATCATGCTCGATGTGCACGAGCCGATTCACGACACGGGCGAACGCCGCACCTATCCCAACATGATGAGCCGGGAAGGCGCGCGCGGGCAGGAGTACAACGCGTGGGGCGGCGAGGGCGGCAATCCGCCGGAGCACGAGACGATCCTCTTTTTCACGCGCCTGCTCGACGGGCCGATGGATTTCACGCCGGGCATCTTCGACATCCTGCGGACCAAGACGGGCCCCGCGCGCACCAATGAAGACGCGCGGGTGCGCACCACGATCGCGAAGCAGCTTGCGCTCTATGTCGTGATCTACTCACCCCTGCAGATGGCCGCCGATCTCCCGGAGAACTACGAGGGCCAGCCGGCGTTGCAGTTCATCAAGGACGTCGCCGTGGACTGGGATACGTCGCGCGTGATCGATGGCAAGATCGGCGATTACGTCATCGTCGCCCGCAAGCAGAAGAACAGCCCGCAATGGTTCCTGGGCGCCATCACCGACGAAGAGGCGCGCACGTTCACAGTGCCGCTCACCTTCCTCGATCGCGGCAAGAGCTACATCGCCGACATTTACGCCGACGGCCCAGGTGCCAACTGGCTCACGAATCCCACGCCGGTCACGATTTCCCACCGCACCGTGACGCGGAACTCGACGCTGCGGATCGTGCTCGCCCCGGGCGGCGGACAGGCGATTCGGATCCGCCCGGCGCCAAAAACCACGAAACAGCCATGAATCAGCCTATCGCGCGCGTCATCAACCTGATTCCCGACGACTCGCAGCACCTGTGGTCGGGAGATCTCTCCGCTGCGCGGCGTGCGCTGCTCACTACGGATCCGGCGGACGTGCTCCGCATCGACGGCTCCTTCGCGCTCGTCGCGGAGGAAGGCGAGCGCGTCGTGCTCGCACGCAGCCTCGAGCGGCCCCTGCGGTATTTCCTGGCCAAGGCGACGGACGGCCCCGTCCTGATCGTGGCGGAACGGATCGACGCCATCGCTGCGGAGCTCGACCGGCATGGCTGGGCCGATCAGTTTCATCCGTCGTATACGCGGATGGCGCCGGCGCATCACGTGACGACGCTGCGACTGATCGGCTGTCCGGACCCCAATCCGTCGTACGCTCGCTTCTTCGACCCGCCCCGGGCGACGCTGCCCCCGGATCTCGACGTCATTGGCCGGCGATACGTCGGGGCGTTGTACGACGAGCTGCAGAGCTGGCTCGCCGCGCAAGATCCCGCGGCGCCGATCGGCGTGCCCTTCTCGGGCGGGATCGACAGTGGATCCGTGCTGCTCTGCCTCTACAAACTCCTGCTCGACCAGGGCCAATCGCCCGCTCGCCTGAAGGCGTTCACGCTGTCGGTCGACGGCGATGGCGACGACGCGCGGCAGGCGCGGGAGTTTCTGCGACGCACGAACCTCGAGATGCTCGGGGAAACCATCGAAGTGACCGCGAGCGCGCTCGATCCCCTCCGCGCGGTGGCGGTGATCGAGGACTATAAGCCGCTCGACGTCGAATGCGCGGCGGTCAACCTGGCGTTGCTCCAGGCGATGCGTGCGCGCTACGCAGCGTGGCGGCTGCTCGTCGACGGCGATGGCGGCGATGAGAATCTCAAAGATTATCCCATCGAAGCAAACAGCGAGCTCACCATCCGCAGCGTCGTGAACAATCGCATGCTCTACCAGGAAGGCTGGGGCGTCGACTCGCTCAAGCATTCGCTCACCTACTCGGGCGGCTACAGCCGCGGCTGCGTGCGCGGGTACGCCTGCGCCCGCGCATACGGCTTCGTCGCATTCAGTCCCTACACGCGGCCCGCGGTCATCGCCGTGGCTGAGGCGGCGCCGTTTGCGGCGCTCACCAATGGCTCACACGAGCGACTGTACTCATTGAAGGGCGAAATCGTAAATCGTGGGATACAGGCGGTGTTGGGAATTGACATGCCCATTTACCCAAAACGGCGCTTTCAGCACGGCGCGACGACGCACGACGCACGACGCACGCTCTTCACCGAGGACGAGGCACGCTATCGCCGCCATTTCCACACCCTCCACGCCTGACGCGCGGATTCGCGGGCTCCGGCCACCCAAGCCGGTAGTTGATCCCTGGAAAGCCCATGGCGCGATTGTGGAGGAGGAGCGTGCTGCAACGGGCGCCATCGAACGGGCGCTTACGGTGTTTCTTGCCGGAGCAGAGTGCCCGTTTACCTGCTCCTTCTGCGACCTCTGGCGCTGGACCATCGATGGCCCCACGCCGCGTGGCGCCCTCCCCAAACAGCTCGGCCGCGCGCTCGAGGGACTCCGAGGCTCCCTACCCGAGCGGCTGAAGCTCTATAATGCGAGCAACTTCTTCGATCATCGCGCGGTACCGATCGACGATCTGCCCCGAATTGCAGAGCTAGCTGCACCATTCCAAGCAGTGACCGTGGAATCACACGCCAGCATGATCGGCCCCGATGTGCTCGCGTTCCAGAATCTTCTGAGCGGGAAGCTCGAAGTCGCGATCGGACTCGAGACCATTCATCCCGTCGCCATGGCGCACCTCAACAAGCGGCTCGACCTCGCGCGGTTCGACCGCGCCGCCGACTTTCTCGGCGCGCACGACATCGGCCTGCGCGTATTTGTGCTCCTGGGCCTCCCCTATGTACCCGCTGAGGAAGGGGTTGAGTGGACCGTGCGCACGGTGGAGTATGCGGCGGCGCGTGGCGCCGCTCGGATCACCGTGATTCCCGTGCGTGGTGGGAATGGCGAGCTCGAGCGCCTCCAGGCGTTGGGCGACTTCGTCCCACCCACGCTGGCACAACTGGAGCGCGCCCTCGAGCAATGCTTGCCGATCCGATCGGCAGTGATTACGGCGGACGTCTGGGACATCGAGCGGCTGCCGGCGTGTGAAACGTGTCGCGCAAAACGTGTCGTGCGCATCCAATCGATGAATCACAGCCCGAGTCCCAAGTCCCCACCCCAAGTCCCCTGTTCAGCATGCGCGTAGCCGTCGTCGGCAGCGGCTTTGCGGGGTCGCTGCTCGCGCGCGTCCTCGCGGTGCAGGGACACGACGTCGTGCTCCTCGAGCGGGGCACGCATCCGCGCTTTGCAATCGGCGAATCGAGTACGCCGCTCGCCAATCTCACGCTCGAACGCCTGGCACGTCGCTATGGTCTGGACGACTGCTACGATCTGGCGGCGCACGGCCGCTGGGTCCGGCGATTTCCCAAGCTCGAGTGCGGGCTGAAACGCGGCTTCACGTTCTATCGGCACCACGCCGGGCGGCCGTTCAACAGCAACGGCCACGGTGCGGCGGAGCGCCTGCTCGTCGCCGCGAGCCCCAACGATCACATCGCCGACAACCACTGGCTGCGCGCCGATGTGGACCACCACTTCGTGCGTGCGGCAGTGGCGGCGGGCGTCGAGTATCGCGATCGCACGGAAGTCACCAACGCGCTGCTGGATGAGCTCCGCGCCGACTTCGTTGTCGACGCCTCGGGGCCTGGCGGGTTCATGGCGCGGCGTCTGGAGATTCCGTCCGCACTCCACCGCATGCACACCAACGCAGGACTCTTGTTCAGTCACTTCGACGGCGCTCGCCTGATGGCCGAGGTCGTGCCCGGCATGCCTGCAGGCCCATACCCCGACGACTGGGCGGCCGTCCATCACATAATAGATGAAGGCTGGATGTACTCCCTGCGCTTCGATCACGGCGTGACGAGCGCGGGGTTCGTCCTCAAGCAAAGGCTGTCAGGATCACCGGAGCAGATGTGGCAACGCCTGCTGCAGCGCTACCCCACGATCGGGGCGCTCTTCGGCAGCGCGAAGCCGCTCATGCCGCTCGCGTACAAGCCTCGCATTCAGCATCGGCTCACGCGCGCATCAGGTCCCGGTTGGGCCCTCCTGCCCCATGCCTACTGCTTCGTCGATCCTCTGTTTTCGACCGGCATCGCCTGGAGCCTCCGCGCCATCGAGCGGCTGGCGCTCTGCTTCGAAGCCGGTGGACCCTCCGTCACCGATCTGCAGCGCTACCGCACGCTCTTGAGCGCGGAAGCCGATCAGATCGACGCACTGGTTGCGGGCGCCTACCTCGCGATGGCACGTTTCGAGCTGTTCGCCGCGCACGCGATGATCTACTTCGCGGCCGTGTCGTTTGCGGAGGTACGCCAGCGGATTGTCCAGCAGGACGCTGCGGCCAATGCCTGGTCGGGATTTCTTGGCGTCGGCGATGCACAGCTCAACGGCCTGCCGCGCGCCAGTCTCCGCCGCTTGCGGCACACGCGTTCAGCGGCCGACCGCCAGGCGTTCATTCAGTGGGTGACGAACGCGATCGCTCCGCGCAACGTGTGCGGCTTCGCGAACCGCGACGCACGCAACCTCTACCCAGTCGATCTCGAGGTGCTGGTGCAGCGCCACGCCGTGCTCGGCCTGCGCCGCGACACCCTGGTCAGCGCTCTTCCCGCACTCCGGGGGTTCTCTTGATCATGCGCGTGTTGTACTCGCGCTGATAGCGCGCACGCGCGGAGTCCGCAGGATAGGCGTCGCCGGCCGCGTAGGGATACGACGTAATGGCGTGATAGGGCAGCGGCTCGATCGTCGTGCCATGGGCGGTGTTCAAGTCGGAATCCTTGATCCAGCCATCGCTATAGAGGAAGAAGTCCCTCGTCCATCCGGACGACGGCGCGGGCAGTGCCGCGAACTGGATGGTCGTCTCGTCACCGGGCACCATGATGACGTACTGATCATCGCTGCGATCGAGCAGCGGCAGCACGTCGCCAAACCGCGTAGCGGCACCGGTGATCGTCCGCCATGGCGGTGTCGTCGTCACACTGTCATAGTCGAACCAGTGGGGCCCGTACAGCCCGCCGCGCCGATACATGCGCGAGAACCCACGGAAGTGCAGATCGCCGGAAGTCGGCGAGAGGGTAGTAATCCGCGTGACCGCCTCGACCGCCTCGACCGCCGCCGTTGCTTCTTGACCGCCGTGACCGCCGTGACCGCCATGACCGCCCCGACCGCCGCCTCTTACTTCATCAGCCACAAACACCTGATCCCAATACACCTCCAGATTCGTGCGCAGCCGCACGTGCCGATCCCGCGTCGGAAAAATCCCGCCCAGCTCGATGACGACCGTCTTGTCCTTGCCCGCAGGGAACCCGACGACGCCGCGCGAAACCCACCGCCCCTCCCCCCCCGCCGCGTCGCGCACTTCGAGCACCGGGAGTTCGGCGCGGATCTTCTGCTGCTGCGCCAGGGCGACGTTGATGCTGGCATCCGATGGAAAGATCCAGCCGCGCAGCACGAGCAGGCTGCCGGGTTTGCCGGCGGAGTCGTCGAGATCGAGCACCAGGTCGTGGCGCTCCGTGAGACCCTGGTACTGCACCGGCGTCAAGCCAGAGACGTAGCGATAGTCGTGGTCGCGCAACTCGTCGAGCACATCCGTGCCGCGGCCATCGACAGCTGATACTGGCGCCCGGTGGTGGACGGTTTCATATAGTCGCAGCCCATCCGTGGCGGGGGGAAAACGCTCATCGACGAACACTGCTACCGAGTCCGGGTGGTCCACCGCGAGCAGCCGCAGCTGGTCGAGGTATGCGGTCTCCCACAATTCCTCGGTCACCTGGATGACGTAGCGCCCGTTCTTCGGCTTCAGCGCCTCGCCAGGGATGCGGACGAATTCCCGCGAAGCACTCGCCGGTGCGTACGCCATCGCCCGAGTCGCAAGCGCCGAGCCCCGAGCCCCCATGATTCCCACCGGCATCCCCAACGCGCTCCTCCACATGACGTCAGTAATGAATTCAAACCTGCTTCCATTCCAGGCATACAAGAACGCGCAGGAGCCCTTGAGCTGCTGTGCCTCGAGCACATCCTGGTCGGTGCCGGGGAAGTAGATCGTTTGCGGCACGCCGTTCGGCCATTGCACACGCAGCACGTCCGCTTTGAAGTGGCTTCCCAGGCCAAAGTGGGTCACTGGAGCCGTGACGACGCGCGTCTGATAGAGCTCGCCGGCTCGCATCTCGAGCTGCGCTCCAATGCCGAACGTGTTGTTCTTGCCGCTGCCCATACCCAGCGCCGTGAGCTCCACGCGCATGCCGAGGTGTGCGTTGCCGCCGTCGTTGCGCAGCAGGTGCACGCCGGTCTTGGTGCCGATCAGGATGTCTTGATCGCCGTCGCGATCGAGATCGACAACGAGCAGCTGGGTAATCGAGTCGTGCTGGATGGCCGGCGGCAAGAGCCGGCTGCGGTCCTCAAACCCTCCCCTGCCGTCGTTGTGCAATAGGATCATGCCTCTGGGGCCAGCCGTCACGCGATCGAGCCAGCCGTCGTTGTCGTAATCCAACGAAGCGGCAAAGGGAGCTTCCGTCCAGAAGGGCTCGAGCGTCCCATCGTTGTTGTAGTCGCCGACGCTGACCGCATTGGACCGTGAGCGAAACGGAATCCCCGAGTCTTTGAAACCGTCGACACCATCGCCGTAAAACAGCGCGTCGCCGCCATTCGCGCTTGCGACCGCCATGTCGATCCGGCCGTCGTCGTTGAAATCACCAAACGCGGCGTCGCTCCCGCCGCGCATGATTCCATCGGCATTCGGGAAGAGCGTAAACGTGCCGTCGAGGTTGTTGCGATAGACGGCGAGCGATCCAGCGCCGACCAGCACGAGATCGAGGTCGCCGTCGTGATCCACATCCACGAAGATCGCGTGCCGCGCGCCATCTACGTCACCGAGTCCTGCGGTCTCCGTGACGTCGTCGAACCGCTTGCCGTCCCGATTGCGCAGCAGATAACCACGACCATTTGGCCCGATCGCGAAGAGATCGAGCCACCCGTCGTTGTCGTAGTCGGCGAACGTCGCGGCGACAATGCCGGAAGGCAGTGGCAGCGCGGCCTTCGTGGTGATGTCCGCGACAAAGCCCCCGTGAACCGTGTAGACGCGCGCCGTCGGCGCGGCGACAACGAGATTGTCTTCGCCGTCGCGGTCGTAGTCCGCCAGGGCGAGTGCAGTTACCGGAGCGTGGAGGTCGGGCAATCCGCTCTCACCGGTGACGTCGGTGAACTGCACTTCGACGTTCGACGCCGGCGCGATGCCCCGCATCGTGATCAGCGACGCGGGATTGAAGGCGAGCACCGGCCTGCCCGGCAGGGGCCCTTCCACCCAATCGACCTGCGCCAGTGCCGCCTGGTACGGCGCGGTCACTTCGATGACCTGGAGAAACCGCGTGAATGCCGCGCGCGCATCCGCCATTTTCCCGGCGCGCAACGCCTGCATGGTACGGTCGAGATACGGCTGCGCCTCGCGCGGCGGCGCCGGCGGCACGCGGCGCACGTCCTCCAGCTGCCGCAAAGCGCTATCGGTCTGCGCCATCCGGACGAATGCATCGGCCAACTTGAGCCGCACCGCGAGATTGGCGGAGGACTGCTCCAGAACGTCGCGCAGCCGCGCGACGTACGCGCTGTCCGAGCGCGACCGTTCCAGCTCTGCGAGCGCATACAGCACGCGCGCGTCGGGTTTCACCGAGGCGAGCACGCGCTTCGCCTCGTCGGGAGCGCCGGTGAGGGAATAGAGTTTGGCGAGGATCAGCGCGACTTCGGAGTTCGCCGGATCGAGTCGCCGCGCCCGCTGCAGCTGCGCCTCTGCGTCGTCATAGCGGCTGGCTCGCAAATAGGTGAGCCCCAGATTGGCGTAGCCGAGCGCGTCGCGCGGCGCGAGGGCGATCACCTGGCGGAAGTCGCGCTCCGCCTCCTCCAGCTGGCCGCGCTGCAGATGCTCGAGGCCGACGGTGCGCGCCGTGATCAGCGCTCCCACGTCCACCGGCTTTTCTCGGCACGCTAACCCCGCGAGCGCCAATGCGGCCGCGCCGGCCGCGAGCAGAGCGAACGTTTTCACGCTATACTGGCGCTCCCTTGCGCAGATTGCTCTTCACGATTTTGCTGCTGGCTTCCTGCCGCGGCACGCGAACCCCGCCGCCACTGTTCGAAACGGTTGCGCCGGCGGCGAGCGGAATCTCATTCGCCAACACGCTGCCCCAGGATTCCGCCGTCAACATCGTCACATATCTCTACTACTACAATGGCGGCGGCGTTGCGGCGGGCGACATCGACGGCGACGGAAAGGTGGATCTCTACTTCACCTCGAACCTGGGCCGCAACCGCTTGTACCGCAACTTGGGAAACTTTCGCTTTGAAGACATCACCGACCGCGCCGGCGTCGCCGATTCCGTCGGCTGGAAGAGCGGCGTCACGATGGCCGATGTCAACGGCGACGGGCGTCTCGACATCTATGTCTCCGGCGTGAACTACGAGAGCATGGCCGGGCGCAACGTCCTGTACATCAACAACGGCGACGGCACGTTCACCGATCGTACCGAGGAGTACGGGCTCGCGTTCTCCGGGTACTCGACGCAGGCCGCCTTCTTCGACTACGACGGCGATGGTGACCTCGACATGTATCTCCTCAACAGCTCGACGCACGCCGAGCGCCGGGCCAGCCCGAGCACGAGCCGGACCGTGCGCAACCCGCGAGCCGGCGACCGGCTGTACCGGAACGAGCACGGTCATTTCGTGGACGTCAGCGAGGCCGCGCACATTTACGGCGGCGTCGAGGGATTCGGTCTGGGCGTGGCGATCAGCGACGTCAATCTCGACGGGTGTCCCGACATCTACATCGCCAACGACTTTCCCGAGAACGACTTTCTCTATCTCAACAACTGCGATGGGACGTTCACGGAGTCGATCGCCCAGGCCACCGGACACACCAGTCGCTTCTCGATGGGCGTGGACGCGGCGGATTTCAACAACGACGGCCGCCCCGACATCGCCGTGCTCGACATGTTGCCCGACAGCGAGCGCATTTTCAAAACCGCGGCGACTACCGAGAGCTACGAGCTGTTCGCCGCAAAGCTGGCACTCGGCTATCACTACCAGTACGCCCGCAACACGCTGCAGCTCAATCGCGGCAGGGCGGGCGGTAAGGTCCGCTTCAGCGAGATCGGCTTCCTCGCCGGGATCGCGGCCACCGACTGGAGCTGGGCGCCGTTGTTTGCCGACTTCGACAACGACGGCCGCAAGGATCTCTTCGTCACCGCCGGCATCTACCGCCGCCCCAATGACCTCGACTACCTCAAATCACTGGAGGGGCTGACGCCGGTAGACACACCAAAAGTCACGAAGATGCCGCACGTTCCGGTTCCGAACTACGCGTTTCACAACAACGGCGACCTGACGTTCACGAATCTGGCTGGGCCCTGGGGGCTCAGCCGTCCGGGGTTTTCCAATGGTGCGGCCTACGTGGATCTCGACAACGATGGCGCGCTCGATCTCGTCGTGAACAACCTCAACGCACCGGCATCGATCTTTCGGAATCGCGCGCGCGAGCTGGACAGTGCCTCGCACTTCCTCACGCTGACCCTGCGGGGAGAGGCCGGAAACACCGGCGGCGTAGGCGCCAAGGTGATCCTCGCAGGCGCAACCGCTCGCCAAACGGTCGAGGTGATGCCGACGCGCGGCTTCGAATCCGCCGTCGACCCGCGTGCGCATTTCGGTCTGGGCGCCGCGACGCGCGTGG
>Ga0070680_100001829_pt1 | contig 15622 bp, 17 predicted proteins | sample KBSC73BmetaG_FD_64672 | JGI IMG/M metagenome (GOLD analysis project Ga0070680, IMG submission 64672) | Corn rhizosphere microbial communities from Kellogg Biological Station, Michigan, USA - KBS C7-3B metaG | ecosystem: Host-associated > Plants > Roots > Rhizosphere | place: USA: Michigan...
GAGCCATTGCTCGAATGCTTCGACGTTCGATTCGCGTCCATTCGGGTCACCCCAATCCACATAGACGCCGGCCTTGTGACCCGAGATCGCTGCATGCGCGAGGCCCGGCCACATGGACGCCAGCAACGCCGTCAGAATGCAGGATGCGAGTAAGCATGTGCGCCGCTTCGCAGCGCAATATCCTCGTGACATTTGATGATCCCCCGTTAACCCCCGAAATCCGACGCTGCACCACAGAGCGGTGGTCGCGCCGGAGCTCGCCCTCACACTGCGTCAGCCGGTTTGCATTGATAAGTGATCACTTTGTGACTGTTGTGAATTGCAACTGAGCTGGAGCTATCGGACTCCAATCCTAAGGGCCACACTCTTTCTTCGCCCAAATATAGAAAGTAATCTTGCCGCAATGCCCGAGGCGCGGCCGTGCCCTGTCGCAGCGGCGTCGAGGCGAGATTGGATTGGCTCAGGGGCGATCGGATCGAATGCCTTCGACTGATTGGTCGCTTTGGCCGGTGTTAGCGGCGCCGTTCATCGGCAGTTTTCTCGGGCTGCTCGCTGTGCGTTTGCCAAAGGGCCGGCCGATCATCGCCGGACGCTCCGCCTGCGATCAATGCGGCCAGGTGTTGAAGCTTGCCGATCTCGTCCCGATCGCGAGTTGGCTCGCTGCGCGTGGCAGATGTCGCCATTGCGGTAGCAGGGTGAGCCCACTCTACCCCTCGATCGAGCTCGGCGCGGTCCTTATCGCGATCTGGGCGGCGAGCCTTGCCCAAGGTCCGATGCTCTGGATCAGCTGCGTTCTCGGTTGGGACCTTTTAACCCTCGCCGTCATCGACTGGCGCGAGGGCATTCTGCCAGACGGCCTGACGCTGCCGCTCCTCCCGCTCGGTCTGTTTGCCGCCTATCTTGCCGCCGCCGATCGCGTATGGCCTCACGCGCTGGGTGCCATGGCCGGGTTTGTCGCTTTCGCCCTCATCCGATGGGGGTATCGGCGCCTTCGAGGGCGCGAAGGGCTGGGCTTTGGCGATGTGAAGCTGCTCGCGGCGGCCGGTGCGTTCGTCTCCTGGGAGGGGCTGCCAAGCGTCGTGCTGATCGCGGCGATGATCGGGCTCGGCCTGGCCTTGGCTCGCGGTCTGAGGGGCAACGGGCTTACCCTCGATGATCGGCTCGCCTTCGGACCAGCCCTTTGCCTCGGCCTCTGGCTGGTTTGGCTTTACGGTCCCTTCGGCTAAGCCTGCGTGCGCTTTGCGGCCATTGCCGATCATTGGAATGACTTTAATTGTTACCGCGCTGGTGACAGCATAAGGAAATGACCCTCCGCCACGTCCGTCCGTCCGCGGCTCTGGGACATGAATCCGTCATCATTGTGCTTTTTAACGATGGCCGAATGCGGCGTGGTAGATTGGCGGTGAGCTGAGAGGCAGGGAAGTCGCTTTGATTGAAGAGCTCGACCGCAAAGCCGTAGAACGGCTGGTTGCCGCGCATCTCGTAGCCGGCGGCAAGCTCGACGAGTCGGCACTCGATCGCGTTCTGCGCCTGCAAGCGAGCAGCGGGGAGCGGCTTGAGGCGCTGCTGGTCAAGCTCGGCCTCGCTGGCGAACGGGACGTCGCCGACGCCCTGTCGCGCGAGCTTCGCGTCGAGATTGCCGAGGCCCCGGATTATCCCGAAGCGCCTGTCGCCGAGGGCAAGCTTACCGCCAAGTTCATGCGCCATTCCGGCGTCCTGCCGCTCGCGGATCAGGAGGAGGGGTTGGTCGTCGCGATGATCGACCCGCTCGACAATTATGCGGCCCGCGCCGTCGAAATGGCGATCGGCAAGCGTCTGGTGCGCCGCATCGCCTTGCCGTCGGATTTTGATGCAGCTTATGCGCGCCTCTATGAGGCCGAGAAGCCGGGCTTGGGCCAGGTCGCGAGCGCCGGCGAGATCGGCGCCGATGACGAGCTGCTCGAGGACGTCGATCGGCTGCGCGATCTCGCGAGCGAAGTTCCGGTTATCCGGCTCGTCAACCAGCTCATCGCCCGCGCGGTCGAGAATCGCGCCTCGGACATTCATATCGAGCCGCTGCAGAACCGTATGGCCGTGCGCTACCGCATCGACGGCGCGCTGCGCGAATTCGCGTCGCCGCCGACGCGCCTGCGCGCGGCGATCGTTTCGCGCATCAAGATCATGGCAAAGCTCAACATCGCAGAGCGGCGCCTGCCTCAAGACGGGCGCATCCGCCTCGCGGTGCAGGGCAAGGAGTTCGACCTTCGCGTGTCGACCATGCCCTGCCTCCACGGCGAATCCGTGGTTATGCGCATTCTCGATCGCTCGAGCCTCGTCGAAGATCTCGGCACGCTGGGCTTCGAGGTGGCAACGCTCGAGCCTTTCCTCAAAGTGCTCGATCATCCGCAAGGCATTCTGCTGGTGACAGGGCCGACCGGCAGCGGCAAGACGACGACGCTCTACACCTGCCTCATGCGGTTGAATTCGCCGGACCGCAAGTTGTTCACCGTCGAGGACCCGATCGAGTATCAGCTCGAGGGCGTTAATCAGATCCAGGTGAAGCCTCAGATCGGCCTGACCTTCGCCCAGGTGCTGCGCTCGGTGCTGCGCCAGGATCCGGACGTGATCATGGTGGGCGAGATGCGTGATCTCGAAACCGCGCAGATCGCGGTGCAGGCGGCGCTCACCGGCCATCTCGTGCTCTCGACCTTGCACACCAACAGCGCCGCCGGCACGGTGACGCGGCTTCTCGACATGGGCGTCGAGGACTATCTCGTGACCTCGACGGTCAACGGTGTCCTGGCGCAGCGCCTGGTGCGCAAGCTCTGCCCGCATTGCTGCGTGGCCTACCGCGCCCTGCCCGAGCTCGCGGTGCATCTGCGTCTGCCCGCGAATGGCGGCGAGCCGACGCTTTACCGCGCGCGCGGCTGCGAGCGCTGCCAGGGCTCGGGCTATTTCGGGCGGATCGCCGTGCTCGAATTCCTGCCCTTATCGGACGAAATTCGCCGCCTCGTGCTCCATCGCGCGACCGCCCAGGATATTCACCGCGCCGCAGTGGGGGAAGGCATGCGCTCGATGTATGAAGATGGTCTCGACAAAGCGCTCCGGGGGGTCACCTCGATCGAGGAGGTGCTTCGCGTGACGCGGGACGTCTGAGATGACGCTTTACCGTTACGAAGCGGCGGCGGCGACCGGCGAGCTCGTCAGGGGCGAGATGGATGCGCTCAACCAGGATGTCGTGGTCGAGCGGCTGCACGCACTTGGCTATGTGCCGATCCGGGCGGATGCGGCGACGGGCGGACGGCTGTCTCGGCTCTTCACCGAGCCGTTGACCTGGCGGCGCGCGCGCAGGCCGGGCAATCTCGTCTTCCTGACCCAGCAACTCGGGATGCTCCTTCAGGCGGGATTGTCGCTCGACCGTGCGCTCGATATCGCGCAGACCGTTGTCGAAGGCAAAGCCGAGCGCGACGCCATGCGCGCGGTGCTCGAGATGGTGCGTGGCGGCAGCTCATTGGCCGACGCGATGGCAGCCCAGAACGGGCTTTTCCCGCCCTACTACATCGGCATGGTCCGCGCGGGCGAGGCGAGCGGCTCGCTCGATGCGACCTTGCGGCATTTGGCAGAGCTGCTCGAACGGTCCAAGGCCGCGCGCGAGCAGGTGAAATCGGCGCTGATCTATCCCTCTCTCGTGCTCGCGACCGGCGCCGGCTCGATTGCGATTCTCTTCGGCTTCGTCATCCCCCGCTTTCGACCGCTCTTCGAGGAAGCAGGCGCCAATCTTCCCCTTGCTACGCGGTCGGTGCTCGCCCTTAGTGATATCATCAGCAATGACGGGTGGTTCATTCTCGCCGGGATCGCAATCGCCGCGCTTGCGCTGCGCTCCTATCTCGGCACGGCGGATGGCCGGCGGCGTTGGGATGCGCAGGTGTTGCGCTTGCCGCTGATCGGCGATCTCGTCACCAAGATCGAGATCTCGCGCTTCAGTCGGACGCTCGGCACCTTGCTGCGCAACGGTGTCTCGCCGTTGACCGCGCTCTCCATTACCGAAGATACCGTCTCGAACCTTGCTTTGCGCGATGCGATGTCGGGCGTCATCGAGAGCGTCAAGGAGGGCAAGGGGTTGGCTGAGCCCTTGGCGCGCACCGAGCGTGTGCCGGCGCTCGCCGTCCATCTGACGCGCGTCGGCGAAGAGACCGCCCGGCTCGACGAAATGCTGTTGAAGATAGGCGAGATCTACGAGCAGGAAACGAAGCGCAGCGTCGAGCGTCTGCTCGCGCTGCTCGTTCCGGCGGTGACGATCGGCCTCGGGGTCGTCGTCGCCCTGGTCATCGGCTCGATCCTGACTGCGGTCTTGAGCGTCTACGATCTCGCACTTTGAGGAATGGATATCGGGTTGATGATGGTGAGAGCTCCGTTTCGCGAAAAATCGCTGAAAGCCGCCGATGCCGACCTTTCAAGCGGCTTCACGCTGATTGAATTGCTCGTGGTTCTGGCGATCCTTGGCATGATCGTCGCCTTCGTCACGCCCCAGGTTCTCAAATATCTCGGCCGCGCCAAAACCGATGCCGCGCATATCCAGATCGAGAACCTCGCCGGCGCGCTCGACCTGTTCCGCCTCGATGTGGGGCGCTACCCGACGCAAACCGAAGGGCTCGAAGCGCTGGTCGAGCATCCGTCCGGCCTCAATAGCTGGAACGGGCCTTATCTTAAGCAGAAGAGTATTCCGGCCGATCCCTGGGCGCGCGCCTATGTCTACAAGATTCCGGGCGATCACGGCGACTATGACCTTTACAGCCTCGGCGCCGATGGCGCGCCGGGCGGGACGGGCGAGAACCAGGATGTCACGAACTGGTAAGGATGCATCCCGGCAGCGCGGCTTCACGCTGATCGAAGTCGTCGTGGTGCTGGCGATCCTCGCTCTCGTCACGGCGATGGCGCTGCCGTTGCTGTCGCGCGCCGGTACGAAGGCCGATGCGCGGGTCGCTGCGCGCGAAATCGCGGCCGGGCTGCGCTTGACCCGGAACCTCGCGATGCTACGCGGCCATGCCGAGGCGTTCCTCGTTGATTCCGCAAGTGGCGCGTTCCGTGCCGGTTCCACCGCCACGCCGCAGCGGCTCCCCGGCGGCGTGCGGCTCGTCCTTTATACGACGACCGAGGAGCGGCGCAGCGCCACCGCCGGAAGCATCCGCTTCTTTCCCGACGGAACCTCGACCGGGGGCGGGATCCGGTTGCAGTCGGGCAACAGCCGGGCCGAAGTGCTGGTGGACTGGTTGACGGGGCATTTGACCATTGGAGATGGGACCAATGCGCCGCCGACGCCGTGACGATAGCGGCTTCACGCTGATCGAAGTCCTGGTCGCCTTCGCCATCGCGGCGGTTCTGCTGCTGCCATTGTTGCGAAGCTTCTCAACCGGTATCGGCGCGGCGACACGCAGCGATGCCGCTACCGAAGCAACGCTCATCGCTCAGTCGACGCTCGAGGGGATGGGCCACCTCGTTGCTCTCAGCGATGGCGCGTCGATCGACCGGCAAGAGGGGCCTTACCACGTCTCGGCCCTGGTTGGCCGCCATCACGGCGACGGTGTTGCGTCCGGCCCGATCCTCACCGTCGTGCCCTACGATGTCGCGGTCACGGTCGATTGGCAGGACGGCGCTCGCACGCGCTCGATCACGCTGCATACGGTGCGGCTGGGCCCACCGCTTGCCGCGGAGCAGAGTCCGTGACCCCTTCTCGCCAATCCCATGGGACGGCCAAGGGCTTCACACTTCTGGAACTCCTTGTCGCTGTTTCTCTCGTGGCATTGCTGAGCGTCTTGCTCTTCGGCGGGCTGCGGATCGGCCTGCGCAGCGCCGATGCGGTGGATCGCCGCGTCGACCACAGCGCACAGATCGCGCTGGCCTATGACTTCATGCAAAACGAGCTTGCCGATGCGAGGCCTTTGCCGACCCAGCCGGGGGCGCTGCGCTCGCCGATCGATTTCACCGGCGAACCGGACGGGCTGAGCTTCGTTGCGGTGCCGCCCGACGATGTCGCGCTCGGCGGATTTCAGTTGTTTCGTATCGCGCTCCAAGGCCAAGGACAAAATCGCCGCTTGGTCGTATCCTGGAAGCAGATCGAGCGCGGCGTCACGGCGGAACCGACGATGGTTCGGCCCTCGATCCTGCTCGATGGGGTGAGCTCCGTCGAATTCGCTTATTTCGGCGTGGTCGATCGCACTCGGCCGCCCGAATGGCTGGATCATTGGACGGATATGCTAACATTGCCGCAGCTGGTGCGCTTGCGGATTGCCATGGCGGACCATTGGCGTGCGCCCGACCTGATCGTGGCGCCGCGTCTTGCGGGGCCAGCCGCGCCATGAACAAGAGAACGCCGGCGATGTCGGCGACGCGACAGAATAGAGCCCGACCAGGGGACAAGAGGAGATGATTCAGGTCGACCGCATCCTCGATTGGCAGAGCGGGATAGAGCCCGCCCTGCGGGGGGTGCTGCGCTGGTGGCTCGGTGAATTGGCGAGTTTCGTGCCAGCCGGCTTGCGTCGCCGTATGGCGGGCCTGCGCAGCCGGTTGCTGCTTGTCGGCGATCAATTCGGCACCTCACTGGTCTTGGAGAACGGCGAACAGCGCCAGCCTCTCGGCCCGATCGACCTAGAGGCGCCGCATTCGGTTCAGCGCGCGCTTGCCGCTTCGCCGCAAAGTTGGAGTGGCCGTTCGGTCAATGTCGTGCTGTGCGTTCCGGCGAACGGCGCCTTGCGCACCACCGTCACGCTGCCGCTCGCGGCTGAGCGTAACCTCGACCAAGTCGTCGGCTTCGAGCTGGAGCGGCTGGTGCCATTCAAGCGCGAGGCCGCATATTACGCCCATCGCACGCTCGCCCGCAGCAAGGCGGCGCGCAATTTGCAGATCGAGCTGACGGTCGTGCCGCGTGCCGAGCTCGATGCGACGGCGCAAGCGGCACAACGCGTCGGCTTGCACGCCACCGGAATCGAGATCGCGGGCGCAAGCCCTGCCGATCCGCCGGCTTTCATTCCCTTGGAAGGCGCGACGCGGCCGGCCGCGCCTTCGCATGCGCGGATCGTGCTCGCCTCGCTCACCGGCTTGGCTGCGCTTCTTGGCATTGCCGCGATTGCCATTCCGTTTTGGCAGGCTGAACGTGCACGCAATGTGCTGAGCGTGCAAGTGGTCGAGGCGCGCCGCGAGGCTGAAGCGAGTCTCGACCTTCAGAAGCAGATCGACGCGCAACGCCAGCTTCAACGCCTTCTAATCGATCGCCGGCGCCAAATGCCGACCGTGACCGAGCTGCTCGACGTCATTACGCGTCTCACGCCCGACAATACGTTCTTAACGGAGCTCCAGATTGGCAACGGCGAAGTTCATCTGATCGGCGCCTCAACTTCGGCGACCGCGTTGCTGGGGCTCGTCGATCAATCGCCGAGCTTTCGCAACGCGGCATTTCGCTCGTCGATTACCCAGGATTCGAAGCTCAACCGCGAACGCTTCGACATCTCGGCGAAGATCGCGCCCCGGGCCGGCCAATGAACCTGAAGCTCTCGCCGCCGATCAGCCGCGCTTTGGCGCTCGCCATTCTCCTCTGTCTTGTCGCCATTCTCTATTTGGGGGTCGCTCAACCGCTCATCGACAGCTACGCGGCGGCACGCGGTTCGGTGAGCGAGCTTCAGGATATGCTCGAGCGCTACCGCCGTGCGGCGCGCAATCTCGCTCCCCGCCAGGCAGAGCTGGCTGCGCTCAAGCAACACCAATCCTCACAGGAAGGCTTTCTCCAAGGCTCAAACGATACGCTGCTCGCGGTGCAGATCCAAAACCGGATCAAGGCGCTTGCCGATGCGAACCGCGCCGAGCTGCGAAGCTCGCAGGTCCTGCCGCCGCAAGATGAGGGTAAATTGCGCCGCATCAGCGTGCGTGGACAGGTCTCGACCACCTTGGCCGGAGCGCTTCATCTCTTCTATGGCCTCGAATCGGTGATGCCGCTGCTGTTCATCGACAATGTCGACCTGCGGGCACGGCCCGCGAATCTGCGCGACCGCAACAGCACGGATGCATCCGACATCGTCGATCTGCAATTCGACGTCTATGGCTATGCGCAGGGAGGCAAATGATGCCCCTCTTGCCGCGGGGCTGGTCGGCTGCGCAGCGAATTGCCGCCTTTGCGTTGGTCGCGGTCTGCATCGGCCTTGCGGCAGCGATTTACAGCGAGGTGAGCGCGGCGCCCGAAGCAGCGTCCGGCGCTTCGCTACCGGTGGCGAGCGCGCGCCAAGCCAAAGCGGAAGCGCCCACACTACCCACGATGCCGCCGCTGCAGCATTTTTCCGCGGTGACCGAGCGCCCGCTGTTTTCGCCGAGCCGCCAGCCCCCGCTTCAGGCTTCGGGTGATTCGGAAGGCGCTTGGTCGAGTTTCGTGCTTGCCGGAATCGTTATCACACCGGACTCGCGTGAGGCTTTGATTCGGCACGGGACGCCGCCGACCATCGCCCATCTGCGTGAAGGGCAGGATCTCGAGGGCTGGGTGGTGCGCTCGATTTTGCCCGACCGCGTCGTCTTCGCCGGCGGCGACACACTGCACGAGTTGCGGCTTACGTCGAAGCCTCCGCCATCCTCTTCGACCAATCGAGCGTCGGCGCGGCGCAGTTTTCGCTAGAGCGTAAGTTTTATTGTGCGGCGGCGACGGCGGGCGGAGGCGCCGCGCGCGGCCGGCGCCAGCTCAAGATTCGATATGGACGCTGTGGGAGATTGGGCGAGAGCAGGATGACGGCTTGCCGGCTGAAAGCTGCGCCGCTCGCCGTGTTCGCCTGGGCGGTAATGGTGACCGCGTGCAGCGCGCCGAATTGGACGTAGCGGTCGGCGCCGGAGAGGGCCGGTTTTTCGACGTTGCTGGCAGGTTGCTCGCGGGTCTCGAGATAGAACGCGACCTGTTGCGCGCTGATGCCTGGGACAGCGAGCAGGGCCACGCGCGAGGCGGTGAGGGGGTTGAGCGTTGCGCTTTCCGAAAAGACGGTAAGATAGGGGACCATTCGCTCATAGGCGGCGCGCGGCACGCCGGGCAGCAGCCGCAGCTCCGACAGATCGGCAAACGGCAAGGTCGCGATATCCGCGGTGTAGATATCGACCGCGGCATAAAACCGTGCCGCCGGGGGTGGGGCGGCGGATTGAGCCGAGGCGCGCCGCGCGGCAATGCCGTTGAGCAGGGCGGCGCGGCCAGCGGAGGAGACCCCGAACTCGTCGGCGAGGCCGCCTATGAGATCGAGCGGTGCGGCGTTGACGTCGATCTTTCCGCCTTCGTCTTGGAGCGTGATCGCGATTGTGCCGCCAGCGAAGCTTGCTTGCTGGACGCGGCCGTCTGCAGGCCAGCGCGTGGTGGGATTGGGGTCGATCGCACCTTGGATGCCCAGCGCGATGCCGGCGTCGGCAAGCGCTTCGGCCTGCGCCGCGTCCATGCGGTTGCGGGTAATGACCGCCTCGCTGCTCGAATCTGCGGCGATTCCTGCAGCGAGAACGGCGAGCAGCGCCACGACCCAGATGACGAGCAGCAGTGCGAAGCCACGTTCAGGTCGCGGCTGCCGGGTATCTCGGATTGTGGCCATCTCCGCTCAGCGTATCTCTTTGTCCCGGATGCTTTGGAAGTCGTGTCGTGCAATCTCGTGCGCAACTCTTAGGTTTGTAATCAGAGTAGGAAAAAATGCGGCACTCGCTTGGGTAGGCGAATGCGCAATTAGGATCCCGAGCGGATTGCGGCAATCTCCTTTCGGAAGGCGGTCAGCACGCGCGGGCCATCCGGGGTGCGCTTTTCCCATGCAGCAATCACCGGATCGATGCGCTTCATCCAGAGCGCGCGCTCCGCTGGGCTCAGCGGCGTGACAGCCTGATCCTTCATACGCTTGATCGTGTCTATGCTCTCTTTCGTGTTGCGATCGATAAAGTCGTTGAACTGGTTTGTGAAGACAGTGCCACTGTTGGCGTCGATCACTTGCTTGGCTTTGGCGGGCAATCTGTCATATGTCGCGTTGTTCATGATCACGGCGACCTCGGTTGCGCCCAGCGGCTCTAGCACGTGGTTTTTGACGATGTCGGTCAGATGAAGGCCAGTCACGCCTGGCCAGCCGAGGGCGCTGCCCTGGATCGTGCCGCGATGAAGCGCTTCATAAAGCTCGTCGGTCGGTATCGTGATGGGAACGCCTCCGAGCGCTTCCAAGGCTTCGCCGGCGATGCGGCCCTGGACGCTGATCTTGAGTCCCTTCAGATCCGCGAGGGTCTTTACCCTCGGCACAGTGTGATAGGTAAGTTCGGGATAGATGATAAAAGCCAGCGGCTTAACTTTCTGCCACTCATCGGAAATGATGCCACCTTCGTAGAGATGCTGTAACGCAAGTCCGGCCTCATGCGCATCGCGAGCTACCGACGGCAGCGTTGCAACGAGCGTCTTCGGAAATTGTGACGACACCGGCCCCAAGACGCAGAAGCCCATATTGACGACGCCGGTTTCCACACGATCGAGAGTGTTATGCATGTTTACCAGCGAACTGCCGACAAACACTTTCACGTGGAAAAGGTCGCCGGCTTCTTTGTTCACTTTCTCGGCCCAGGGCTTGACCATATCGGTGTATTGCTCGCTGCTCGGCGGGTTCGGAAAGCCAAACCGCAACTCGACCGGTCCGGCAGCGTAAGCGGCCGCGGAAAATCCCGTGATCACCGTCGAAACGGCGAGGGATCGCAAGATGCTTCGCATCATCTTCTCTCCTCCCTGGCTCTGTTGATGTCTGTCATGAAATCGCGAACGCAGGCGAGACAGCCGCTCCCGCTTTTACGGATCGCGATGCCGACGCGGTTGGCACAGCAGCCTTCATCCAACACGCGGCTGCCCAGAAGTGCGTGGCGGGCCTATTTGGCTGCCGCGAGAGCCCATTCGGGTTCGGAAATCGCGTTCGGCCGCGCGCGCTGCGCCTCGATATCGGCCAACATTGGCAGTTCAACGGCATAGAACAGGCCGCCCGTACGCGATGTCAACTCGCCGACATCGGCGCCGTGCTGGATATACATGTAAGTCCCGACATCCGGTGTGATCCCGCCTTGCCAGGTTTTCCCGCCATACTCGATCGACCCTTCGACCAGGTAGCGGATTTCCGCATCTTCGAACCGTTGTGCTGGAATTCGTGCGCCCGGCTGAAGCCGCGTGAAGCGAATGCCCGATCCGCCAAACTGACCGAGCCGCTTGTGTTCCACACCCTCGAGCTTGCGATCCCGGATCCAAGGATGGCCTTGTGGCCGCATGACGATCGGCTTTTCAAACCGGCCTTGCGGGAACGAGAGCTTCCGGCCTGACATGTACTGCGTGCATGCAAAGTGAGAGTCCACGTTGACCTTGTGGCCATCCGGCTCAATTTTCGTGTAGATGCCGTCCTTGAAGGCACCGCCTTCGGCGATCAGAGCTTTGCGCGCCTCGCGCAGCTGCGCATGCGTGATATACGGAATGCCGCTCAATCCCTGGAACTGCAACCCGAGGCCAGTGCAGGGCTCTTCCTGCAGCTGCGGCCCGTAATAGACGCCCTCGGGATAGAAGCCGACCTCGCCGGCTTCAAGAAACCCATCCTTGATCATACGCCGGCCAGTCAGGTTGTAGCGGTATTGATCGAAGATATGCCTGTGACGCGGCGTCCCGTAGCCCTTGTCATAGAACCGCCAGCTGAACTCGAGGATGACACCCGGGATGCCGGTATCGAGGGGAAACGCTTTGCCGGCGGCGCGGCCTTCGCGGCTGCCCTTACTCTCGACGAGCTCGATGTCGGCTGTGCTCACGATTGTGACGGTGCGAGTCATCAGAACCTCCCACGCAATCCCGCTACAAGCGATTTTCTCGCCAGTACACCAGAGCACGCGCTCGATGACAAGCAGTCTCGAGTGCGCCGGAAGGGTACGCTGGGAGCGATCACGAGCAGTGGGGCTGGGCGCGATCCTCTTGATAGCGGCCGGCGTGCTTCAGCGGACAGAGCGAGAAACACCTGTTTGAAGCATTGCCGTCGCCGCTCACTTGGATTGCGGGGCTGCCGATCTTCGTCTTGTTTGAGAAGGTGGCGCCGCCCGGCCGCATCCTGTCGCACACGGTGGGCGCTGGCCTGGTGGCATCGGGAATCTGCCGGTAAGGCCGCGAGCGTGCAAAGCACTCGCCAAGCCTTCCTTCAGCTCTCGCGCTGCGGCTTGCCACAATCCCAGGATGTCGCGGCCGGCCTGACCTAGAGTGACATCGATTCTAATATGACGTTGCTTCAGTACGTCGGAACTTGATCGTGACAACGCTGTGATACCGTCGCCTGGTCCGGCGGCATTTGATAGTCTCGATCGATGCGGGCGTAAGCGGCTCCACTCCTCTCGCGACGCGCCGGAGAGAATCCTTCATCGGAGCATTGCCTCAGGCGAAACTTAGCCGGCACGAAGGAAGCGCATGTCCGTTGTGAAATCTTCGATCAAGCGAATGCTGCCTCCCGTCGCGTACAATTATTTGCGCGAGTACAGGAATCTCTGGGTCTGCCGAACAAGACAAAAGGTGCCCGACAGAGGGGCGAGAGCGCAGATCTTCGCATCATTTTATGGCACCGACTTATGGGGCAGCAGCGAGAGTTCATCCGGCTATGGCTCCACCTTGGAGCAGACGAGGTCATTGCGCGCGATACTCCCGACCCTGCTCAGGAGGTACGGCGTTTCAACCATGCTCGATATCGCGTGTGGCGATTGGAACTGGATGCCACATGTGGAACTGTCGCTCGCACGCTATATCGGCGCCGATGTGGTTGTTCCACTCGTCGAACGGAACCAGGAGCGTTACGGGGATGACCGACACGCGTTCCTGGTGCTTGACGCGGTTGTCGATAAACTTCCGAAAGTGGATTTGATATTTTCGCGCGACACGCTCGATCACTTGCCGCTGGCGGATGTCTCGGCGGTGTTGCGGAATTTCAAATCCAGCGGCGCCACCTACATGCTGATAACCCACTACCCGGCTGTCCGGCGAAATTGCGACATCCGCGCGGGCAATTGGCGCCCCGTCAATTTTTTGCGGGCACCTTTCCGGTTGTCGCCACCGATCGAAATGATCGACGAGGGCCCATGGGAGTTCACAACCCTAGGTCCCAGAACGATGGCCCTTTGGCGCCTCGACCAAGTCCCTCTGGCCGCCGCGAAGAAATCATAGATGGTCCGGAGTTCGTCGGCAGTCGGGCATGCTCACGCGCTGAACCACGCTCGAGCGTGATTTGACGCTGGCAGCGCGAGTCGCAAGAGGTTTCCAGGCCAATTGCTTAAACAGCTCAACGGCGGCCGTAGCGCGACGGTCGTCAACCAAAGCTGGTGTAGGTATGGGTGATTTATGCGGCCTCTTCTAAGCAATTGAGAAGGCATAAATCTTCTAAGAAAATGGCGGAGAGGGTGGGATTCGAACCCACGGTACCCCGTAAAGGGCACAACGGTTTTCGAGACCGCCCCGATCGACCGCTCTGGCACCTCTCCGCAACGCCGCATTTCGCCGTTTGGGGCCGCGCAGACTAGCGCAGGCCCGCCGCAGCGACAACCGCGCGGCAGCGCGATCTTGGCCGGCGCGGCAATCCGCCCGCCGTACCGGAGAATCGCCAACTATCCTTGTCCCGCCAAGGGCTTGACAGCGGAGGCCCGGCCGCTATAGTGCGCGGCTCCGGGCGGGGTCCGCCCGCAGCCCATTCAGCGCAAAGATCGAGCCATGTACGCAGTGATCCGCACCGGCGGCAAGCAATATCGGGTCGCCAAAGACGATGTTGTGTTCGTCGAGAAAATTGCCGGCGAGCCCGGCGCGACCGTGACGCTCGACGATGTGCTGATGGTCGGCGAAGGCAAGGACGCCAAGACCGGAACGCCGAAGCTCTCGGGCGCGAGCGTGACCGCGACGGTGCTCGAGCAAAAGCAGGACGACAAGGTGCTCGTCTTCAAGAAGCGCCGGCGCCACAATTACCGGCGCAAGAACGGTCACCGCCAAGAGCTGACCGTGCTGCGCATCACCGCGATCAGCGGTTGAGCCGGAAGGAGATCACGACATGGCCCATAAAAAGGCAGGCGGATCGTCGCGCAACGGGCGCGATTCGCGCGGGCGCCGCCTCGGCGTCAAGAAATTCGGCGGCGAGGTGGTGAGCGCCGGCAACATCCTCGTGCGCCAGCGTGGCACCGTCTATCACCCGGGCGAGAATGTCGGGCTCGGCCGCGACCACACGATTTTCGCGACGATCGACGGCGCGGTCGCCTTCCGCACCTCGACCAAGGGCCGCACCTATGTCTCGGTCGCGCCGCTGCCGCCGGAGGCCGCCGACTGAGGTTCTCCCTCATGCGCATGCTCGATCGAGGGGGAATGGCTTCGTTCCCCCTTTTTGTTTGGCGTCTCCTCAAGCGTTGATCTGCGATGAAGTTTCTCGACCAGGCCAAGATTTATCTGAAAAGCGGCGATGGCGGGCCGGGCATCGTCGCGTTCCGGCGCGAGAAATTCATCGAGTTCGGCGGGCCGGACGGCGGCGATGGCGGGAGCGGCGGCGATATCGTCATCGAGACGGTCGCCAATCTCAACACGCTGATCGATTACCGTTATCAGCAGCATTTCCGCGCCGAGAACGGCCATCACGGCATGGGCGCCAATCGCAGCGGCGCCGGCGGCAAGAGCATTGTGCTGCGCGTGCCCGTGGGCACGCAGATTATGGACGAGTCCAATGAGGCGGTGCTGCTCGATCTGGTGAAGCCGGGCGAGCGGCATGTGTTCTTGAAGGGCGGCGATGGCGGCTTCGGCAACGCGCATTTCAAGAGCTCGACCAACCGCGCGCCGCGCAAGGCGACGCCGGGCTGGCCCGGCGAGGAACGCTGGGTGTGGCTGCGTCTGAAGCTCATTGCCGATGCCGGGCTCATCGGTCTGCCCAATGCCGGCAAGTCGACGCTGCTGTCCCGCATCTCGCATGCCCGCCCGAAAATCGCCGACTACCCCTTCACCACCTTGAAGCCGCAGCTTGGGGTCGCCAGCATTCACGGCGAGGAATTCGTCGTCGCCGACCTGCCCGGCCTGATCGAGGGCGCAAGCGAGGGCGCGGGTCTCGGCCACCGCTTTCTCGGCCATGCCGAGCGCTGCGCCGTACTGCTCCATCTCGTCGATGCCACCGAAGAGGACGTCGTCGGCCATTGGCGGACGATCCGCGGCGAGCTCGAGCAGTATGGCCACGATCTCCTCGGCAAGCCTGAAATCACCGTTCTCAGCAAAGCGGATGCGGTGGATGCGAAAGACCTCGCGGCGAAATCCGCCAAGCTGAAACGCGCGGCGAAACGCCCGATCTTCACCATGTCGGGAGCGACCGGCCAGGGCGTCGAGGCGGTGCTGACCGCCGTGCTGCAGGCGATCCAGAAAGGGCGCGAGGCCGCATCGGAGGCAAAGGCCGGGCCTCTTCCCGCGCTTCCGCCGTGAGCGAGAGTCTCGCAACGGCGCGCCGTCTCATCGTCAAGATCGGGTCGGCGCTGCTGGTCGATGAGCCGAGCGGCGATATCCGGCGCGCCTGGCTCGAAGCGTTGGTCGAGGACATCGCGCGCTGCCGCGCCCGCGGCCAGGACATCCTGATCGTCTCCTCGGGCGCGGTGGCGGTCG
>Ga0070680_100001831_pt1 | contig 15622 bp, 9 predicted proteins | sample KBSC73BmetaG_FD_64672 | JGI IMG/M metagenome (GOLD analysis project Ga0070680, IMG submission 64672) | Corn rhizosphere microbial communities from Kellogg Biological Station, Michigan, USA - KBS C7-3B metaG | ecosystem: Host-associated > Plants > Roots > Rhizosphere | place: USA: Michigan...
TGGCCCTGGGCGTGCGCTACACGGACGAGGACAAGACCAACCGCTTTGCCCATGTGAATCAGATTCCCGCGCAGACCATCTTGCTGCCGAACCCCGTGGAGATCTCGCAGACCCGCACCGACTACAGCGGCAGCCTCAATTTCCAGATGACCCCGGACATCCTGCTGTACGGCTCGGTCGCTACCGGATTCCGCTCGCCGGGGTTCAACCCGCGCATCTTCACGGCGGGGCAGCTCGGAGAGGTTCCGGGCGAGAAGGCAGTCCAGTACGAGATCGGCAACAAGGGCGAGTTTCTCGACCATCGGCTGCGCGCCAACACCGCGATCTTCTACATCGATTACAAGTCGCGTTTGACCGCGGCCAACGCCAACCAGTGCGACTCGCCGGCGGCGCTCAACATCCAGCCCTACATCCTCGGGGGTGCGGTATGCCCGGCGGGGACCTTCTTCGGCCCCGGTGGGCCCGGTGGCGGGGCGAACGGCACGACCGGATTGCCCTGGTTCCTGACGGTCGCTGCGCCCGCCAGCATCCGCGGCGCCGAGGAGCAGTTGTCGGCGAGCCCGATCGATGGCCTCGATCTCAACGTGAACTTCGGCTACAACGAGTTCCGTAGCGGAGCCTCCAGTCCGACGCAGATCGGGTATGTGGATCCCTCCGTCAAGCTGCAGCCGGAAATCACTGCGAGCGCCGGCATCCAGTACCTGTTCAACGTCGGGGCAGCCGGTACGCTCACCCCGCGCCTGGATTGGACGTATCAGTCATACATGACCAACGGCGCGATCACCGTCAAGCAGATCCACCCCGACGATATCGTGCCTGGCTATGCGCTGGTCAATTTGCGCATCACCTATATGCCGACCGATGCCAAATGGTCACTGGCGGCTGGCGTCACCAATCTCTTCAACAAGTTCTATTGGGAGCAGCTCGGAGCCGCGACCGTAGCCTGCACACCGGGAACCTCGACATGCACGAGCGCGGGGCTGAGACCTGCGGTCGCGCGCGTCGGCACACCCGGCCTGCCGCGGGAGTGGTCAGTCACGTTCTCCAAGAAGTTCTAACACAACAGGTGCGAAGCCGGGATCGTGCACGTCCCGGCGGCGCTAAGCACTCAACGGTGTCCGGAGGCGGCGCCGCAAACTGTGGAACGAGAGCACCGCAACGTTCCGAGAGGGACCCGGTGATTCGGGTCACACTGCGGTGACGCCGCATCGCAGAGGGCCCGCAGGCCGCAGCATAGAGTTCACCTGATTGCAATCGGAGACAACTTAGTCTTCCGATCTGTTGTGCGCGCGCATCACGCATGACCGCTGGCCGGTTCTGCGTTCCCATCGCCGTTCCCATCGCTCCGCGGGTCGATGCAGACTCGTAGCCCTCGTCGCCTGCTTGCGGTGCACGAAAAGAAGGGGGAGTCACAGCAGCGTCACGGCACAAGCCAGCTCAGTACCACGCACACCACTAGTCGCCGCGCCGGCTGGGACTCGCGCAACGACACACATTCGACACACGTTCGAGGGGCGGTCCCATATCGCCCCGTGCGGATCTCTTTTGCTCAATAGATCGGGGGAAACACTTCATGTCCGGGTCATGCAGTCCGACAACAGGGTTGTCGGCATCGACACGCCGCTCATCGCGTGTGTATCTGGTCGCCGCGGCCGTAGCGACGAGCCTGTGTTGCGGAACCTCTCTTGCGCAGGATGTGACTGCCCAGCAGGGGCCGCAACAGGCGGCACAAGGCGATGTGGGAGGGTTGCAGGAGGTCGTCGTCACCGCGCGCTTCCGGTCCGAGAATCTGCAGACGACGCCCATCGCCATCACGGCGTTGACGTCCGAGGATCTGGAGCAGCGCAATCTCACCAACGTCAACGATCTGGGCAGCTCCGTACCGAACGCGTATTTCCGCCAGCCCGTCAGCAACTACGGGCCGACCGAAACGATCGGCCTGCGCGGCATCACGCAGATCGACTACAGCTATTCGTTCGAGCCGGCCGTCGCCATTTACGTGAACGACATCTATCACGGCTCGATGACCGGCTCCTCAATGGATCTCGCGGACCTGGAGCGAGTGGAAGTGCTGAACGGGCCGCAGGGCACGCTGTTCGGCAAGAACAGCCTGGGCGGAGCCATTCGCCTCATCTCGACCAAGCCAAAGGGGGATGATACCGGCACGATCGAAGCGACCTATGGTCAGCATCACCGCGTGGATATCAAGGCGGTGGGCGATTTCGCCCTGATCCCGGACACGTTGTTCGCGCGCGTCATCGGCGTCTCCAGAAGCCAGGACGGTATCGGCAAATACCTGGACTTCTCCTGCGAAATGGCGGCCCTGGGCACCCCGCAGCTGGCGGGGACACTGCCGCAGACGACCACACCCACGCTCGGCAACGGCTGCGCCCTCGGAACCCTCGGCGGCTACGACCACAAGGGCGTGCGGCTCGAGTTGCGTTACCTGGCCAGTTCCGATCTGGAGATCAATTTCGATGCGGAATATTCGAAGCAGGCCGACGATCCGCCGCTGCAGACGCTGCTCACGCGCTACGGCGGCGCGGGCGACACCACGAACATCGCATACAACAACGCCGTCGTCATGCCCAAGTACGGCGTGTGTTTCACGTGCGACAACCGCTTCAACTCGCCTGGCGTGTGGGACAACTACGCGACTTTCGGCGATGTGGTTACCGGGCAGCAGTACGACCCGACGCAGCGCATGACCAACCAGGGAGCTTCCGCCACGGCCGATTATCGCGTCGCCGACAACGTGCACGCGAAACTCATTGCCGCCTGGCAGAGCTACCAGGCGAACTGGATCAACGACAGCGACCTCACGCCCTTCGGCCTCACCCAGACGGCCAACCAGCAGGAGCATCGCCAGTACCAGCTGGAGTTCCAGTTGACCGGCTCGAATTTCGACAACCGGCTGGACTGGACCACGGGGTTGTTCTACTACACCTCCAAGGACCGGGACTACTATCCGACCAACTTCGACGCCGACAGCCTGCCGCAGCCGCCGATCTTCCCGTTCGGGTTGCTGCCGAATTTCGTCGCCAACGACTACTATCACGACAACAACAAGTCCGCTTTCCTGCACGCGACCTACAAGCTGACGGACATCTTCTCGTTCTCCGCCGGGGTGCGCTACACGGATGAGACCAAGACCAACCTGTTCCAGCACTACAGCTCCTATCCGCCCGATTCGGTCGTCATCCCGTATCCGAAGGGCCTCTCGCAGAGCCGCTTCGACTACAACGCCTCGGTCAACGAGCAGGTGACCAAGGACATCCTGTTCTACGAGTCGGTGGCGACCGGCTTCCGTTCGCCGGGATTCAATCCGCGCATCTCGACCGTCGGACAGCTCACCGTGGTTCCGGGGGAGGAGGCGACCCAGTACGAGTTCGGCAACAAGGCGGACTTCTTCGATCATCGCCTGCGGGTCAACACGGCGATCTTCTACATCGACTACAGCAAGCACCTGAATCTGTCGCTCAAGGAGCAGTGCAACGCTGCCAACAATCCGGACCCGGGTGTTCCGAACAATTTCCTCACGCCGTGCCCTGCCGGGACGGCGCTCGCGGGAACGTTCGGTATCGCTCCGTGGTTCTATTACACGGTGGCGCCGGCAAGCATCCGCGGCGCCGAGCTGCAGCTGACTGCCAACCCGATCGACCGTCTCGATATCAACTACTCGGTCGGCTTCAACCAGTTCCGCTCAGGCACGTCCAACCGGCTCGACCCGGCCTACATCGATCCGTCGGTGAAGCAGCAGCCGGAGCTCAACATGAGCGCGGGCGTGCAGTACGCTTGGCTCATCGGTACCGGGGCCCTGACTCCACGGGTCGACTGGACGTATCAGTCCTACGCGACCAATGGGTCGGTCAACCTGCCGCAGCGCCATCCTGACAACATCGTCCCGGGTTATGCGCTGGTCAACGCGCAGATCACCTACACGCCGCAGGCCGGGAAATGGAACGTGTCGCTGGGTGCGAGCAATCTGTTCAACAAGTTCTATTGGGAGCAGCTGGGTGCCGCCAGCACGGTAACCGGCGGCGTCGTCAATGCTGCAAGCGCTCGCGTCGGCACGCCTGGCCTGCCGCGCGAGTGGTTCGTGACGCTGCGCAAGGAGTTCTGAGATTTGTGAACGAGGGGGAGGGCGTGACCGGTCACGCCCTCCCCAATCTGCGCTACCATGCCCCCAGCATGGCAAAGAGCGACATCAGCGCCGTCGGCGAGCATTTCATTTTGGGCCTGCGGCCCACGGTAACGCTGCACCCCCTCGACCGCGCGTTGCTCGCCGACCTGCGGCCGGCCGGTATCGTCCTCTTCAAGAGCAATTTTCTGCACGACCAGCCGTATGGGGTCTGGGCGGAAGCCTATCGGCAACTGATCGCAGCTGTTCGCGCGGCGGTTGGGCGGGATCGCCTGCTGATCGGCATCGACCACGAGGGTGGACGAGTATGTCGAACACCGCCACCGATTACGCGATTTGCATATGCGGCGAAATGGACAGCCCAAGCGGAGGCCGTGGGTCGGACAATGGGCAGCGAGCTCGCCTCACTGGGCGTGAATCTGGACTTTGCCCCCGTGCTCGACATTCACAGCAATCCCAACAATCCGGTCATCGGGCTGCGCTCGTTCGGGACCACGGCGGAAGCAGTCAGCAAGGCCGCACTGACGTTCATGACGGCGCTGCAAGCACAGGGTGTGCTTGCGTGTGGCAAGCACTTCCCCGGCCACGGGGACACGGACAAGGACTCGCATCACGAGCTGCCGGTGTCGCGCCGCGATCTCGACGGGTTGAGGCAGCGGGAGCTGAAGCCCTTCGCTGCCGCCATCCAGGCCGGCGTGCCGATGATCATGACCAGTCACGTGATGCTTCCGGAGATCGACCCGGAGGCTCCAGCCACGATGTCACGGCGGCTCATTCATGATCTGCTGCGGGTGGAGCTCGGGTTCAAGGGAGTCATCGTCTCCGACGACGTCGGCATGCATGCGGTGTCGCGCCTGTTCGAGGAGCCGTCGGCCACCGTGCGGCTGTTCGGGGCCGGAACGGACTTGATGATGGTCTGCGCGCATTGGACGGACACCGAGCGCGTTCGTGAGTTCGCAGCGGCTCTCATGTCTGCATTGCGCGAAGGGAGGCTTGCCGCGGATTGGGACGCTCAGTCTCGGCGGCGCATCCGGGATCTACTCGCGCGCGCCCCGCAGAATCCGGTCGCCCCTCTGTCGGAAGACCTCCTCGCATCACACCGAACCGCAGGGCCGTTGTTCCAAGCCGAGACGGTCGAGACCGCCTAGCGGCGGCGGGACGTTCTGCCGAGGCAGTCATTCGCCGGCGGCCGTTGCGGGGTCCAGTGCCACCCTCGCCGGATCTGCGAAGCGCATTCGCATTGATGCAGCGCCCGGCGTGATGCACTTCAAGTACCTGATGCGGCGCACGGGCCTAATCCGGGCACGTCATGGACGCCGCACATGGATTGTCCCTCGAGGACCTGCTGGAGTCGCTCGCCGCGGATACGGCTTATATGCCTGCCGGCGCGTCTCCAGTACGCGCTGCGTGCGATCTGCCGCGGGCACTTCTGCGCTTCGTGCGGCCTGGCGCCAGCAATGAAGCGTGGCGCGCCTGGAGCGTCGCATCTGGACGTTGAAGAGATTGAAAGCGTCCTCGGCCAGCAGCCATAGCCTTGCAAGCGTCTCCCTTAGGCGGTAGCCCGTTGCACCAGCCAGAAGAGGGCGAGAGCCGCGATTGCTGAGGATCCCCAGCGCATGACTGTCTGCCGATAGAAGGCGGTCGCGCGTATGTAATAGGCGACGGGCATCACCGCCAGGACTACCGCCAGTTGGCCGATCTCTACCCCGAGGTTGAAGGCGACGAGGGACACCAGCCGGGCCCCTGAGGGCAACCCCATCTCCGCCAGTACCGAGGCAAACCCAAAACCATGCAGCAACCCAAAGGCGAACGCTATACGCCAGCGACCCTCGGTCACGCGCGGGAAGATGTTATTGAGCGCCGCTACGATGATCGACGCTGCGATGATCGATTCAGTGAGTCGGCTCGGGAGGTGCACCACGTTGAACGCCGCGACCGACAGAGTAATGGAGTGTGCCAACGTGAAGGCGGTCACCACCTTCAGGATGTTGACGAACGCCGGCCGTGCAATCGGCGCGGCCTCCCATTGCCCGCCGTGGCGCCTGAGCACGGCGGGCAGCAGCAGCGACAACAAGAACAACAAGTGATCGATACCACTCCAGATGTGCCAGACGCCGACGCTCAAATACTCGGCGAACGCGCGCAGCGGCTGAGGTCGCCCGAGCGCAAAGGTCTGGCCTCCGTGGCCGGGAGTGAGCACGCCCGTGTGAGTCTCTCCCCAGGCGGTCAGCGTCAACAGGCCGCGGTGCGACGGATCGATGTCCTGCAGCAGTCGGTAATCGAGGTCGAGGGAGCGTAGCGCCCCGGTGCAGGAAGCACTGAAAGGCAGCCACAGGTAGTTGCCGTCCACGCGGGCGTTGACTTGAAGCGCGTCGAAGTTGATGGCGCAGAGGCTTCCGTTGGCGGACAACGTGAGGCGATCGCGCACATATGCGGTCAGCTGCGGTTGGTGGGCCCGCGCCTCACCCCACGTCACAGAACCGTCGCCATCGGAGTCCAACCCGACGGCCAGCTCGGCGTCGCGGATGGCCAGCTCGAGTGTCCCTCTCACCTGCGAACCGTTCGTAGCGAGCGTGACAAATCCATTGCTGGAGATGTGGGCGCCTGCGCACGAACAGGCAAGCAGCAACAGGATGGCAGGCAGTGGGCGCTTCATGTTGGTGAGTCCATTAGCGGGGTGATCCGGGCATCCTCCGTCGCGTGCTCTCGCACGAACTCACGGACCGATGCCGCTGCCTCAGGCGTACCTGCTGCATTGGCGGCGCGCATGAATACCAACACATCCTCCACCTCGCGCTGGACCTGCCAGTTGGCGGCTGCCGCCTTCAAGGCCGCGCGAGGATCGTTCTGGATCTCCAGCAGGAAGCGCGACTCTTCGCGTCGATGAACGCCGTCGCCTCGTTGGGACTCGGCGGCGAACGCGGCGCTGAGGCGTGCACGACTCTGTTGGAGGCCCGGATCGCGCAGCTCCTTCTGGGCGATGGCGATTCGCAGCAACAGGGGTTCGAGACTTTCCTGCCCGCGCAGCAACGCGAGCACCTCGCGAGCCCGGTGACCTCGCAGGAGAAGGTCTGCGTAGGCCGCGCGGATATAGAAATCGTCGGGGCTGCAGCGGAGCCCGTTGCGGAACCAATGTTCGGCCGCCGCATCGTCGCCGAGACGCACGGCCATCTCGCCCAGCTCCGAGTCCCGCCAGGCCCGCTCCGCGTCGGGCATCTCCCGGGATGAAATTCGTTGAACTTGCGCATACGCCGATGCGAGCTGGCCAGTGAGGGCGCGCAGGCTCTGCCTGCACAACTCAGCGACGGCGGTGTCGGCTCTTCGCGATACTTCCCCGCACGCCCCAGCCGCCTCGTCGTAGCGCCCGAGGACTCGCAAGACGGTCGCGACAGTGAGCCAAGCCTGCGCATCGTCAGGCTTGAGGGCCAATGCACGATGCAGGACGGTGAGAGCTTGGGAGAAGTCGTGCCGGCTCTGCAACACCGTGGCATGCAGCACCAGCGCTTCAGCAGATGTAGTCGAGGGGCCGATCCAATTTTCGAGCAGCGCCTCCGCATAACCCAGGTAGCGCAGATCGCCGCTGCTGCGAGCCTGCTTGATATAGAGCTGGGCCAGCGGCAGCGCCACGTCGATCCGGTCCCGCGCCATGAGCCGCGAGCTCACTTCGGCGTGCCGAGCCCCGGCCGGGACGCTCCCGAGGACGGCCGAAGCGTTGCTGGGTATATAGGGTTCGGCGATTGCCACGCCTATTCCGCTCATCGCAAGCACGGCGGTCGCCGCCATCAGCCTCCGGCGCATTGGCATGCGCCGGAGGAATCCTCGTTCCCTCCTGATCATGGCCTGACGCTCATTGACCGGTGACGGGCATAGGGTCCGACGTCTGATCGTCGGACGGATTCACACCGGCTCCGTGGTCGAACGTCGTCGGGTCGGTCGTCTCGTCCTTCGAGCTCGCCAGCGCCTCGACCGACTCGGGCGTGTAGTCCATCGACGCGGGCGGCGGGGGTACTGCCGGTGGCGGCATCGATGAAGTCGGCGCCGACATCGAGCCGCCGGAGCCGCCTCCGCAGGCGTACAGACCGATGGCGATCATCAACAGCAGGGCAGTGTTGGGTGCTTTCACGGGGTGCACTCCTTTCAGTCGCCCGAGGCGCTGTTCGGCGAGCCTGGGATCGGCGTATTGAGGTATGGGAATACCGTCAGATAGTCCGCCGGGTTCGGCAGCGCCCCATCGGTGTAGTGCAACTGCCGCGAGGCGTCCGATGCCGGATCAGGGTCGGACTTGCCGCCGTCGAAGGGTGAGAGCAGCACGCCCATGGCGACCCGCAGCTCGATATCGACCACGTCGTCAATCGGTCGCCGCCCGTTCGGGAAGCCTGCCGTGTCCCCACCGAGCACCCCCAGATCGTTCTGCGAAGCGGCCGGTGTGGCCGGCAGCGAGGTGTTGAGGCGGAGCATCTCGGAGGCCTTGACCTTCGCCGGTTGGTTCAAGCCGCTGACGCCGGTGAGGAACGCCGCAACCAGGTCGCTCCTGGGATAGACGTTGGGGGCCTTCACCCCCGCGCCGCCGAAGAGTGCCTGCAGCAGCACCGGCAGAGAGGGGTTGGTCACGTAGTCGGCGAACTGGCCGTCATCCTTCGGCCGCGACGCGTTGAAGCGGTCCTTGTCGGGGAGGCCGATCACCAGCTCGTTCACCAGCGGCGCGCCGAGCCTGGAGACCTGCACCCAGGCGCCGCCCGTCAGGTCCGGCCCGATCGGGTGGTTGACGGCGCCTACACTGGCGACGCTCTTGTTGCTCTGAGGCAGCGGATTGAGAATCGCCGCCTGTCGCAGGCTCGCGGTCGTCCAAGCCCCGATGACCGGGTCCTTGCCGTTGGTGAGGCACGCAATCGGCAGCTCCAAGGCCAGCGAGGTGACGTTCTTGTCGCCGATGGTGTTGGGCTCGAGCGCACGCGCATTCATGCCGGCGGGCGCCAGCTCCTCCACCGGGTACTTGATGTTGACGAGGTCGAACGTCTCGCCCAGATTCACCACGAAGCCATCCTTGCGCTGCCCGACGAACACCTTGCCTGGCATGCCGCAGCCGGGGATCGTGATGTCATGGATGAAGCTGTTGGCATAACCGGCATAGTCGGGAATCGACTTGTTGCCGATGTTGTCCAGGGGCTTGGTGAAGGTCGCGTTGCCGCTGGAGGCATCGAGGATCGGCTGCGGATAGCCGTGGCGGCGGTCTCCCTTCATCAGCGTCAGCGTGTACGTCTCGAACACGTTCTGGGCGCTGGTGTCCGTCGTGCTGACCGGCCCGATGTTGCTGAGTGGAACGGGTATCGACTTCCCGCCCGCCGTGACCGCCAGGCCTTCGCGGGTGGTGGTGAAGCGGAACTGGAACGTCAGGTCCTCATCCCCATCGCCGTCGTTGTCGATATGGATCTCGTACAGCGCCCGCGGGTCGAGGGTGAAGTAGTTCGGTCCGCCATACGCATCCTGCAGCGGCAGATAGTTGGCGATCAGGGTGACGTAGCCCGAGCGTCCCGGCTCATAGCTGCGGAACATGTAGAAGTCGCTTCCGTCGACCTTCGGCTGAGTGGTGATGAACGGCGCCTCGCGATGGCTCGAGGCTCGGGCGGTTCCCGAGATGGCCATCGAGATCGCAAGTGCCGTGGCGGCGGCCACAGTGGCCGCCTTGACGACGCCAGTGGCTGCGGCTGCGGCCACGGCGGGTCTGCAGCAGTGTCGCATCGCAGTGCCCTCCCTTCAGGGTGGATTGGTAGGTCCACCCGCCAGTACGGGAGAGCGGGGCGCGCGGATGCAGGCGCCGCAGATTTCTTTATGTCGAGTGCGTCCCTCACCCCCTCGATCCTGCCCTATCCGAGTGTCTCCACGAAGGGTTTGTGCGGTGGTCACTACACCGCCTATCGTGTGAACGGCTGAGTTCGGTGCCGGGCACCGGAGGCCTGAGATGGCACTGGACCCATGCGATATCGCTGGACGACGCCAGAGACACGTGTCACGACCGACTTGGGCAGGAGGAGGGGGAGCTTGGAAATGAAACGCACGCGCCGGTGGGTGATCTCTGTCGTGGCGGGTGCTGCCGCCGTCGTGGTGCTCGCGTTAGGGATTTCATCCCAGCTCTCTACATGCGCATATCGGGAAACCTCTCCTGCGTACTCGCCCGATGGGAAGTTCTATTCCCAGATGCAATTTACGTTGTGCGAGGACCACCCTAAATCCCGCGCTCGCCTGGTAGTCGGCTCTCCCGGAAAGCAGGAGAAGGCAGTGATCCTGGACCTCGGCCCCGACATCGGCGAGCTGCACCTGTCGTGGTACGAGAGTCCAGGGCTCCACGTGCGTGTACCGGCTTCCGCCATCACCCGGCGGTACGGACCCTATCCGGACCTGCCTCCGGTGGTTATTGCCAACCCGTGAGGCTGAATCGTGCCGCCGCTGGGGTATCGGTAGAGGCCCGGTGGCCCGCCGGAACTGGCGGTGAGGTCCTTGGGCATCGCTCGGGGTGGCTCAAGAGCCTCGGGGAATGTTGGTTGTCACGGTGGCGTCGCTCGTTGGATGCGTGTTCGGTGTCTCATTGATGAGACCCAGGCCTGGTGTCATCGAATACAGGCCCTTGAGTATTGTGTTGGTTTTTGGAGGTCTGGCGGTTCGCGGTATGAGGTATCTGTGGCGCGAGTGGCAAACGTAGCAGCGCTGCCGTACAGATGGCGAAACAGAGCGAGGCTGGCAGGTGATGTGGGCAGGCCGGCCGCGTCGAACGATTTCGACGCGGCTATCGCAGCCGCTCGGGAGATGCCCGAGCCGTACGGGCTGATGGCGATCGCCAGGGCGCCGCGATTGTCACTTTGAATACAAGCCCCTCGATCCGTGATACGCGCGCGTATAATGCCCGCCCCTGCATCGAGCTGCGCCCGTAGCTCAGGCGGATAGAGCATCGGCCTTCTAAGCCGAGGGTCGGGGGTTCGAGTCCCTCCGGGCGCGCCATTTCAAGAGTGGGCTGGGTGATCTCCCTTCAGAGCTTCCGCTAGCTTGATAATCCGCTCTTCGGCTTCGTCCGCGGTGAGCTCTCGAGCCTGGCCGGTGTCGGCTTCGTCCGGCACCTCGACGGACAGTGTGGTGATCTCGCCCTTGGAGAGGATGTCTTTCAGCATCTTGTCCAGGTCTTCATACGTCGTCGCCTGGAAGCTGGCCGCGAACGCATCGGGGGCCGGCTTCCCGTCAGCGAGCAGTTGCAGATATTTCGTGAACTCCGCTTTGTGCACGCCCTCGACCGTGATCGCATGGACCAGCAGCCAGCACTCCGCGGTGTATTGCTGTGCCATGAGCTCTTTCTGCAGCGCCGGGTCGTCCGGGCTCATCGTCAGCAGCTCGCGCACGGGGATGAACTTCAGCTTTCCGGAGAGCAGGACTTTCGCAAGCCAAGGATCGGTCTTGCCGACGACCACCTTGCTTCCGCTGATGTGTGCCGGTGAGATCACACGCACGAATCCGGTTGCGTACCACGCTGGATAGCTGATCTTCTGGCGCGCCAGGATGCTTCCTGCGAGGCTGAAGTAGGCTCCGGCGGACTGGTCGGACTGGCTGGCGTCCATCAAGGCGTAGTTCTCGCCGTCGCGGACGACGAACTCGAACGGGACATACAGACGCAGGCTGTAAGTGCCCACGTACTGGTCCGGCGGGGCCAGCTTGACGTACGTCGGATGATGCAGGGAGTAGATGTGTGTCGGAGGCAGCGGGATCGTGGAATCCGCACCCAGCAGTACTTGAACAGCGACCTCGACCCGATGAACGTTGTGCGCCCAGGCGCGTGCGTGCGCGCCATCCTCGGGAGTCATCACGTCGATCCCGCCGTACGTATAGGTCCAGTAGGGCCGCGCCGCCCCTAAAGTGCGGTCGGCGAGGGCGCCGGTTAGTAGGACCAGCCCTGCGGCGAGAAGAAATGTGCGGACGTTTGCGCTGGCCGTTCGTGTCCTCGAGCCCATGGCCCCTCCTGGCTTGTCCTTGGCCGTAGAGTGGCCTCGCCCTGGGCTTGGGATCAAGCCGTGGACGGCGCTTGCGGCGTCCGGCGGCGGGTCCTATCGTTTGAGGTGCGGCGGCAAAGACTTCGTATATAATTCGCGGCCCCGTCGCGAAGGGATGGGCGGAGCCGGATACACTGGCGCCGGAGGTTCTTGATTTTCAAGGACTTACTGGGCGCGGGCACCGTACCCACGGGGGCGACGATGGTGGGCGTAGCTCAGTTGGTAGAGCCCCGGGTTGTGATCCCGGTTGTCGTGGGTTCGAGTCCCATCGTCCACCCCACCTTCGCTTTGGACAATTTGGGCCGTTAGCTCAGCTGGTAGAGCAGGAGACTCTTAATCTCTTGGTCGTAGGTTCGATCCCTACACGGCCCAATCTTCTGCCGGCGCCTCGCAGCGCGATCGCGTTCCGCTCCAACCGCGGCACGCAAGCTGAGGGATGCGCTCAAGGCTTGTCATGCTTCGCTGGGGGGGGCGATCGCCTCCACATCGGCCATATCCTGTGGTCGGCCGGCAGCGCGCTTGTTCTTGAGCAGCGCGGCCCGACCGATCACCGGGATCGTTCGCCCGTCCAAGGTAAAGTATACCTTCTCAGCAACAGCTTCTTCGAAGGTAATGCCGTCGGCCCGCCACCTTCGTCGATGCCGCCTTCCTCAGCTCCGAGGCCGCTTCACTCCATATCCTGCAGCAATTCCTTGCCGCCGGCGCGGACGTCAACTCCTTGAAGCTCTACTGGCCCAATCCCCGCATGACCGGACTGCCCTCGACAAAGCCGTCTGGCGCCAACACCCGCGGGTGGTCAAACTTCTGCTAGCCCAGAGGGGCATCCGCGTCAACGTGTTGAATGGCGACGGCCAAACCCCACTGACGATCGCCAGAGAGAAAGGCGATCCCACCATCGTCCGCATGCTCGAGGATGCTCGCGCCACGACTCGTGGCGCCCTCTCACCATCGCTCGCCTACAGATGAGGGCCCCCACATCTCAATCGTCATATTCCGCACCCACCGTTCCCGCAGAAGCAGAGGTCGCAGAGGTTTCCGATCCTCTCGCACTCCCACCCGTACGCCCCTCGCCCAGCCCGGGCGGCTGCCAGCACCCCCTGCAGGTCCGCGTACGCCTCCAAGGGCGTGCCCTCTACGACCTGGCTCAAAGCATTCCGTACCACGAGCCGCGTAGGATCCTGCCGCGGTTTGGACGGCTCAGGTGCATTTCTCCGGCGCATGCTTCACAGCATCGCCCCAGAGGTAGGGATTGACTCAAGGTTCGCGTGACACCCCGTCCACGTTCCATCCAGCCTACCTCTCGCTGTCAATACGGATGCGGTGAGGCCGTCCCTGAAAGTGGCCGTAGCCCTCAACCGACAGATCGCCTGCCCATTGAGCCGGTTGCGTCACTTGCCTATCCGCTACGCATCCGCGGCCGCTTGCGAAGCCAGGTCACATGACGGTCACGCCATTTGTGGGCAGAGTTCTTGCCGCTTCTCTGCCACGGGAGAGTCCACGTGTCCAAGTTCCAACCACCCGGCTCGCACACAGTCACCCCGCGGATCATCACCCCCGACCCCGAGCGGCTCGTTCAGTTTCTTCGCTAAGTCTTTCAGGCGCACGGCAAATCGCGGCCGTATGCCCCCACGGAGCTCAGGATCGGAGATTCCATGATCATGATCAGCGACGGCGGCGGCCTGCTGTCGTTGGCGATACAACTGACGCTTTGCGCGGCAATGCCGATCGCCCTCATTGGGATCTAACCGATCGTGTCTCTCGAGGATGCCAGGTCGAGACACGAATTTGCCCGCAGACTTCTCGTGCACGGATTCGACCCAGCCGCACTGAAGGGCGATCGCCGCGGTGTCCTGCCCGGCTCGCTGACGTCCCGTGTCGCCGGCTTACGAACGCCCGCACGGCGAATCAGTCTCTGCGCCCGCTCGAACTGCTCCTCGTCGTCCCTGCTGCGCGCAATCGTTTGCGCAGCACAAACGATTGCGCTAGAGTCCCGTAAAGGTCCGGTTCTACAAACAACCACTGTGCATTGACCTCGACGGGTCGTTGCCGGGGGAGGGGGAGCTATGAGCCGTTCACCGGAGCTTGGGGGCGCAGACCGCGAGTGGAACAACTCGGGCCTCGCTTTGATGCGAGTTCACACTGCTGGGCGTGTCGCGGCCGTGGTTCACGCCGCGTTAATTCTCGCGATTGCAGCTGTACCCACCACGGCCGCTTGGGCCCAGAACCCCCTGAACTCGAGCGCCGCCAGCGCGAGTGGACCGGGAGACCTCCAGGAAGTGATCATCACGGCCACGAAGGAAGGTGCCCATCCCATCGATGACGTTCCCATGGCCATCCAGGCATTCACGGCCGAATCGCTGGTTTCCAAGGGTGTCAGGCAGACGCTGGATCTCATCGAACTGATTCCGGGCGCATCCGAACAGAGCGAGATTGGGGCCGGGTACCGCATCTTTTCATTCCGGGGCTCTGGAGCCGGTGGACCCGTCGGCGATGGAATGATCGGCTACTACCTCGACGACACACCGTTTGGTGTCCCGAATAACCAGGCCGCCCCACCATTGAGATATTTCGACCTGGATCATGTGGAAGTGCTGCGGGGTCCGCAGGGCACGCTGTATGGGCAAGGCTCCATGGGCGGAGCAATCATCTTTCACACCAAAAATCCGGACCTTACCAACTTCGGTATTGACAGCGAGCTCGAGTCGGGAAAGACGAACGAGGCCGGCGGCGCAAACTACTCCGTGGCCGCGGGTGTGTCTCTGCCTTTGATCAGCGGCCAACTTGGGTTGCGCTTGAGTGGCGGCTACGACTACCGAGCAGGCTACTCGGATGTCTATCAGGGTGCGCCGGTCGGCCCGCCCTACAAGACCGACGCCAACGATATCCGCAGCTCCGATGCGCAAGCGGTACTCTTGTGGCAGCCGACCGACAAACTGACGTTCCGTCTGCGAGCATGGCAGTTCAGCACCAATCAGGACTATCTGCAGGTGATGAACTCAGTCGATCCGCCATACGCATCCGACCAAGGCACTGTCCCGGGATACGACCGCCGCAAGGCAAACTACTTCTCGAATACTATCACCTACAAATTCGACTCTGTGCTGCTGACGAACGCCACCTCCTACCAGGAATCGCTTCCGGGCGGTTTTGGTGTGGGCCTGGGACTACCGCCACCCCTTGGCATCGGCACACTTATCAATGGGGGTGACGCGCACAACTTCGTGAACGAGTTCCGCCTCAGCTCCGCAGGCGAAGGTCCCTTTCACTGGGTGGCGGGAACGTTCTTCCAGCGCGCCATCGGGAACTACTTCTTCCTCATCAACTTCCCCAGCTTGGCACTGAATGGCAGCACGCAGACTAGGACACAGAACGGCTCTGTCTTTTCGGAGCTCAGTTATGACCTGTTCGATGGCAAGCTGGTGCCCCTCATCGGCGTCCGCTACTTCGAGGA
>Ga0070680_100001834_pt1 | contig 15605 bp, 17 predicted proteins | sample KBSC73BmetaG_FD_64672 | JGI IMG/M metagenome (GOLD analysis project Ga0070680, IMG submission 64672) | Corn rhizosphere microbial communities from Kellogg Biological Station, Michigan, USA - KBS C7-3B metaG | ecosystem: Host-associated > Plants > Roots > Rhizosphere | place: USA: Michigan...
TTGTCCGACCAGCTGTCGCGCGCGGTCAGCACCAGCACCGGGAAGTTGCGCCCTTCCTTGCGCCACATGCCGAGCACGGTCAGCCCGTCGATCTCGGGCAGGCCGAGGTCGAGGATCGCCGCGTCGTAATCCTCGGTCGAGCCGAGGAAATGGCCGTCTTCGCCGTCGGTGGACAAGTCCACCGCATAGCCGGTCTGTTCCAGCGTGCCTTTCAGCTGCTGGCCGAGTGTCGGCTCATCTTCGACGATCAGGATGCGCATGTGCCGTCCCCAGGTTTCAGCCCGTTCGGAAATGGGGCCGAAACCTGAACGCGTCAATGGCGGGGCCGTTTCCTGCACCTATTTCGAGATCTTGAGGATTCTGCCCGTTCGCGCGTCGACATCGACCCAGATTACCTGGCCTTTCGAGTTGTCGATGAACTTCAGGCGATAAGCACGGGCGACGTCGTCGAACTCCGGCGTCAGGTACTGGAGATTGCGCCCCATCCGTTCGATTTGCGGGACGACCATCCCTTCGATTTCACGCAATGAAAGCACGCGCCCGGCGCGGGATTCCTTGCGCGCGCTTTCCTGGTCGCTGTGCTTTTGCTGCGCCAGCGCCGGCGTCGAACCGGCGCCGCTTGCGAGCATCGCGCCGGCGACAACGGAGAGGAACAGCTTGCGCATCATGGCCTCGTGCCTAGTCGCGGCGCATTGAACAAGCTGTGAATACCGATGCGGACGCCCGTTCAGGCTAGCGGGTCATCTCGTACTTGACGGTCAGCGTCACCGTGGTGCCGACCTCGCCCGGCTCGATCGGCGTCGAGGAGTCTCGCTCGGCCCGGAAAGCGAGCGGTGCCGGCGGGGGCGGCGGCATCCCGCCGCTGCCCTGCACGTTTTCGGACACCTCGAGCAGGCGAACGCCCGTGTAGCCCGCCATCCGGGCATACTCCTGCGCCAGCGTCTGCCCGTGCTTGAACGCCGCTGCCCGGGCGGCCGCCTGGGTAGGGGTCAGATCGTCGAGCATGAAGCTCGGCCCGAACACGTTGTTGGCGCCCGCGGCGACGAGGGCGTCGAGCACGTCCCCGACCTTGTTCATTTGCCGCAGCTTCACGGTGACCTGGTTGGAGGCCTCGTAGCCGGCGAATGTCGGAGTGCCGCCCTGGGGCGGATAGGTGAACTGGGCGTTCAAGGCGTAACCTGACGTCTGGATGTCCTTGTCGGCGATGCCCAGCGCGTGCAGCCGGTCGACGACCTTCTGCATCGCCGCGGCATTTTGCCTCACGGCCTCCTGCGCGGTTTTCGCCCGCGTGGTGACGCCGGCGCCGAGCCGGGCCACGTCGGGCTTGGCGTTGACGGTGTCGGTGACGGTCAACTCGACGACCGGCGCCTGCGCCTGGATCTGCACTTCGGCGGCGGTTGCGGGCGCGGCGAGCGCGCCCAGGACAAGCAATGGAACTGCGTAACGGATCATCCGATCTCTCCTACCCGCGAGGGGCTGCCCTCTCATCGATTACGCGCCGGTGAACCGGGTTGTTCCAGCTTCTCCGAGCCGCTACGCGCGCCCGGCAATGGCGGAACCCCCGATCCTCTCCTGGGAAGGCCTCGGCCTGCAGCAGGGCGGCCGATGGCTGTTCGAAAACCTCGACCTGCACATCGGCCCGCGCGACCGGCTGGCGCTGATCGGCCGCAACGGCGTCGGCAAGACGACGCTGTTCCGGCTGATCAAGAACCGGATCGAGGCCGACCGCGGCGAGCGCAAGATCAAGCCGGGCACGCGGATCGTGCTGCTCGAGCAGGACCCCGACTTCTCCGGCTTCGCCACGCTGATGGATTTCGCCCTCGCCGGCGAGCATCCGCCGCTGCGGCACGAGGTGGAAGCGATCGCCGGGCAGCTCGGCATCGACATGGCACGCGAAGCGGCCAGCGCCAGTGGCGGCGAGAAGCGCCGGGCCGCCCTCGCCCGCGCGCTCGCGCAGCAGCCCGGCCTGCTCTTGATGGACGAGCCGACCAACCACCTCGACCTCGCCGGCATCGAGTGGCTGGAAAGCTGGCTCAGGCGCTACAAGGGCGCGTTCGTCGTCATCAGCCACGACCGCACGTTCTTGAAGCGCCTGACGCAGGCGACCCTGTGGCTCGACCGCGGAACCTTGCGGCGCAAGGAAGTCGGTTTCGGCGGTTACGAGGCGTGGGAAGAGGCGGTCTACGCCGAGGAAGCGCGCGCAGCGGAAAAGCTCGACGCCAAGCTCAAGATCGAGGCGCACTGGCTTGAGCGCGGCGTCACCGCGCGGCGCAAGCGCAACCAGGGGCGGCTCGAGAAGCTGTGGCAGATGCGCGCCCAGCGGGCGGCGATGCTGAGCCCGCAAGGCGCGGCCAGGCTGGCGCTGGCGACCGACGAGGAGACCCGCTCGAAGACGGTGATCAACGCCGAGCATGTCACCAAGCGCTATGGCGAGCGGACCATCATTCGCGACTTCAGCTTGCGCATCCAGCGCGGCGACCGGATCGGCGTCGTCGGCGCCAACGGCGCGGGCAAGACGACGCTGCTGAAGCTGCTCACCGGCGAACTCGCGCCCGACGAAGGCGAGGTCACGCTGGGCCGCACGCTGAACGGCGTCACCATCGACCAGCAGCGCGCGCTGATGCAGCCCGAGCGTACCGTGCGGCAGATCCTCGCCAACGGCGGCGAGTGGATCGACGTGCGCGGGCATCGCAAACATGTGCAGGGCTATCTCAAGGAATTCCTGTTCGATCCCGCTATCGTCGACATGAAGGTCGGCGTGCTATCCGGCGGCGAGCGCAGCCGGCTGCTGCTGGCGCGCGAATTCGCCAAGGCAAGCAACCTGCTGGTGCTCGACGAGCCGACCAACGACCTCGATCTCGAAACGCTCGACCTGCTGCAGGAAGTCATTGCCGACTACGACGGCACCGTGCTGATCGTCAGCCACGACCGCGACTTCCTCGACCGCACGGTGACGGTGACGCTCGGCCTCGACGGCTCGGGCAAGGTGGACATCGTTGCCGGCGGGTATGAAGACTGGGAGGCGAAACGGTCAAAGCACAAGGTTGTCGCCAAACCCAAGTCCCCCTTCCCGCCTGCAGGAGGGGCCGGGGGAGGGTCGGAGAAGGAGTCACCTTCCCCGCAAGTCCCTGCCGCAAGCGGGAGGGGGAGAGCGAAGCTCAGCTACAAGGACCAGCGCGACTACGAGCTCCTGCCGAAGCGCATCGACGAGCTCGACCAGGCCATCGCGCGCCACGAAGGCATCCTCGCCGATCCGGACCTGTTCGCCCGCGATCCGGACAAGTTCGACAGGGCGCTCAAGGACCTTGAATCCGCTCGCGCCGAAAAGGCGGCCGCGGAGGAACGCTGGCTGGAGCTGGCCGAACTCGCCGAAGGCTGACATCGATCCGTCAAAATTCGCTTGCCGCGCCGTTGCTGTGAGCCGATGAGCCGTCCATGAGCGACGCTCAAGTCGGGCCGCACCGGGTCAACCGCATCCAGCAGAACCTCCTTTCCAGGAGCGAGCGGCGCTTGCTCGACTGGCTGTGCCGCAAGCTGCCCGGCTGGGTCACGCCCGACATGCTGACCCTGCTGGCGCTGGTGTCGGCGATGGTGATCTTCGTGGCCTACGCGATGAGCAATGTCGATCCCGCGTGGCTGTGGCTCGCGGTGGCAGGCTACTTCACGCACTGGTTCGGCGATTCGCTCGACGGAAGCCTCGCCCGCTACCGCCGCATCGAGCGCCCGCGCTACGGCTATTTCATCGACCACAGCTGCGACGGGCTGGCGATCCTGCTGATTCTCGGCGGCATCGGCACGAGCCCTTACGTTCGCGTCGACGTCGCCCTGTTCGCGTTGACGGCGTACCTCCTGCTGGCGGTGCATACCTTCCTCATCGCCAAGGTGATCGGCGATTTTCCGCTGTCCCATCTCGGCGCCGGTCCGACCGAATTGCGGCTGCTGCTCATCGCCATGACGGTCGCGATGTACGTCCTGGGGCCGCAGCAGCGGGTACTTCCCGGCGTGAGCGGGTTCGATCTTCTGGGGATGATCACCGCGACGATCCTGCTCGGCATCTTCATCGTCGAGACGTGGCGAACGGGACGCAAGCTTTCGGCCGGGGACCCCACTCCTTGAGGCCGAGGCCGCCGAAGCTGGCACGCGCGCGATCCGTCTGACCCTTTGGGAGGCGCCGGTTTCAGCTCCTGCCGTCCGGCAAGACGGGCCGTGCCTTAGAGGTCCGCACTTATCGCGGCGGGCAGGCCACTGGCAGGAGAATGTCTTCGCGGACCCTCGCCGCCTCGCCGCGATGGCAGCGTCGAAGCGTCGGCGCGCGGCAACCTGTCGCCCTCCCGACGCATCGTCACGCCGGGCGCGCGCTGGGTCTGCTCATGACCGGCGCGCTGGCGCTCGCCGGCATCGACGGGTCGGTGGTCGAGGCGCCCCGCTAGGACGGGGCCAACCGAGCGGGCGTTCGGCGAGATCGACCGTCACGCTCCTTCCGCCTTGATGTCACGCCGCCACGACGTCACGGGCCTAAGCTTGCCAGCTCGCGCTCGGCCGGCCGCATCATCACCTGTCCTCCCGCGTCGATGGAGCTGACCCTTGACAATGCCGGTTCAAATGGGAGATTGGAATAACCGTATCGGTTATCCGGAGGCCGGGTTGATCAACCGCATCCGCGACGTACGCAAGCAGAAGGGCATGACGCTGGCCGATGTCGCCGCGGCGTGCGATCCGCCGACCACCGCGCAAACCGTCGGTCGGCTCGAAACCGGCAAGCGCAATCTGTCCCTCGCCTGGATGAACCGCATCGCCGCCGCGCTCGGCGTGGAGCCGGAGATTCTGCTCAAGGGCGGCGAGTCGCCCGAGCCGCAGGTCGTCGCCCGCCTGGGCGATGCGGGGGCGGAGGCGCTCGGCTCTCCCCGAGACGCGATCCTGCCGATCCAGCTCGACAGCGCGGCACCGCTGATCTGCCTGGCGATCGAAGCCTCGCAGGGCGAATACCGCGCGGGCGACCAGCTCTGGCTGCGCCAGCTCGCTTTCGAGGACGCCCCGAAGATGATCAACCGCGACGTGCTCGCGCCAAGGAGCGGCGGAAGATTCGCTTTCGGCCGCCTGATCGACCGCCAAGGCAACCGGGTGGGCCTCTTGCCGCCCGGCGCGGGTCAGCGGCAGGTCGTCATCGACAATCCCGCCTGGCTGGCGGTAGCGGAAATGCTGGTCCGCAAGCTGTGAGGCGGCTGCTGTCGCTGGCGACGCTCTATCCCAACGCCTCGGCACCGCGGTTCGGCACGTTCGTCGCCCGCAGCCTCGAGGCGCTGGCCGCGCGCGGCGACTGGCAAGTGACCGTCATCAACCCGATCGGGGTGCCCCCCGTCCGCTTCGGCATATACCGCACGCTGGCGGCGGCAGCCGTCGATGGCATCGAGCATAAAGTCGCGGTCCACCGACCGACATTTCCGCTGATCCCCAGGTTCGGCGGGCGACTCAATCCACACCTGATCGCCCATGCCGTTCTGCCGCTGGTCAAGCGGCTCCACGCAGAGACACCGTTCGACCTGGTGGATGCGCAGTTCTTCTATCCCGACGGGCCCGCCGCGGCGCTCGTTGCCGAGGCACTGGACCTGCCGCTGGCGATCAAGGCGCGCGGGGCCGACATCTCCTATTGGGGCCGGCGCGGCTATGCGTTGAAAAAGATGCGCGCGGCCGCCGGCAAGGCTTCCGTTGTCCTCGCGGTCTCGCAGGCGCTGGCGCGGGACATGGCCGCGCTGGGCCTGCCGGGTGACAAGATCCGGATCCACTACACGGGGCTCGATCGGGACCTCTTCCACCCGCTCGACCGGATCGAGTGCCGCCGACGAGCCGCCGAGCACTTCGGCTTCGAATTGCCTCTCGGCGCGCCGTTGCTGGTCACCGTGGGCGCCTTGATCGAGCGAAAGGGGCAGGCATTTGTGCTCCGCGCGCTCGCCCGCGTGCCTGGGGCGCAACTGCTGCTGGTCGGCAAGGGCGAGGACCGCACGAAGCTGCACGACATCGCCGTCGCCGAGGGTGTGGCCGAGCGCGTGCATTTCCTGGGCTCGCTCGATCACACGATGCTGCCGGTGGTGCTGTCGGCGGCCGACGCGATGGTGCTGCCTTCGGCGAGCGAGGGACTGGCCAACGCGTGGGTCGAGGCGCTCGCCTGTGGCTGCCCGCTGGTGATCAGCGACGCCGGCGGGGCGCGCGAGCTGCTGACGCACCCGGAGGCGGGGCGGATCGTCGCGCGCGATCCGGCGGCGATCGCCGAGGCCGTGCGCGCGCTGATCGAGCAACCGCCCGATCGCGATGTCGTATCCGCAACGGTCGAACGCTTCAGCTGGCCGGCCCACGCCGAAGCGCTCGACGCGATCTACTCGGCGTTGACGGGCGCCTAGGTCTCCCCGCGGGCGATCCTTTCCTGGCGGTCGGCCGCCGATTCGGTCGGCACGAAGCTGTGCGAGGTGACGCCGAGCCAGATCAGCATCGGCGCCGCCGCGTAGATCGAGCTGTAAGTGGCGACGACGATGCCGAGGATCAGCGCGGCCGAGAAGCCGAAGATCACCTTCGGGCCGAGCACCAGCAGGGCGGTGAGGGTGATCAGCATCGTCAGCGCGACCATCACGGTGCGCGCCAGCGTCTCGTTGACCGAAAGGTTGAGCAGCTCCGTCATCGGCATGCGCCGGTATTTCTTCAAGTTCTCGCGTATTCGGTCGTAGACGACGATCGTGTCGTTGAGCGAATAGCCGAGCACGGTCAGGATCGCGGCAACAATCGTCAGGTCGAAGTCCCACTGCGTGAGCGCAAACAGCCCGAGGACCAGCGTCACGTCGTGGACGAGGCTGACCAGGGCGCCGATGCCGAACTGCCATTCGAAACGGAACCAGATGTAGATCGAGATCGCCAGGGCGGCGAAACCGAGCGCCTTGGCCGCCGTCCAGCCGAGCTCGTTGGACACCTTGCCCGAAACCGAATCCACGCCGTCGATCCGTGCGTCCTTGTGGTGGGACTGGATGTCGGCCGAGATGGTTCGCGTCATCTTGTCGGCGAGGCCGGCGTTCTTGTCCGAGCCCTCGGGCAGCCGCATGCGGATCGAGACCTGGTTGGGACTGCCGACCGACTGGATGACCGGCTCGCCGTAACCGAGCCTCTCGATCTCGCTGCGCAGGTCGCCGATCGGCGCCGTCTGCGTTTGCGTGAACGTCACGCGGATCATCTGCCCGCCGACGAAATCGACGCCGAAATTGAGCCCGTTGGTATAGATCAGCACCCAGCTGGCGATCATCAGCGCAACGCTGAGGATGGTCGTCGGCCACTGCCAGCGCAGGAAATCGATGTTGGTGTTGTCCGGGACAAGCTTGAGCAGGGGCACGGTCGCGGCCTCCTTTAGACTTTGAGATCGGCCGGGCGCGCGCGGCGCAGCCACAGCGCCACCCACATGCGGGTGAGATAGACGGCGGTGAACACCGAGGTGACGATGCCGATCATCAGCACGACGGCGAAGCCCTTGATCGGGCCCTGGCCGAACATGAACATCAGCGTCGCCGCGATCACGTGCGTGATGTTCGCGTCGAAGATCGTCCGGCTCGCTTCCTTGTAGCCGAGGTCGACGGCCTGGAAGGCCTTGCGGCCGCGCCTTCGCTCCTCGCGGATGCGCTCGTTGATCAGCACGTTGGCATCGACCGCGGCGCCGATGGTGAGCACGAATCCGGCGATGCCCGGCAAGGTCAGCGTACCGCCGAACACCGCCATGATGCCGAGGATCATGAACACGTTGATGACCAGCGCGAAGTCGGCGTAGATTCCGAACCGCCCGTAGGCGGCGGCGATCAGGAAGACGATCGCCAGCGCGCCGACGATCATCGCAATGGCGCCCTTGTGGATCGAATCCGCACCCAGCTCGGCACTGACGGTGCTCTGGTTAACAACGGTCAGCTTGACCGGCAGGGCGCCGGAATTGAGCTGGATCGCCAGCTGGTTGGCGGTTTCGGTGGTGAAGTTGCCTTCGATGATCGCCGAGCCGCCGAGAATCGGCTCGTTGATGTTCGGTGCAGAGATCACCTGGCCGTCGAGAATGATCGCGAACGGCTTGTTGGTGTTCTCGGTCGTCAGCCGGGCGAACTTCTCGGCGCCCTGGCTGTTGAACTGGATGCTGACGACCGGCTCGTTGGTCTGCGGCTTGTTGGTCTGCTGCGCCTTGGTCAGCTCGTCGCCGCGGATGCCGCCGAGACGCTTGACCGCGATCTGTGTGCCGGCGCCCGACGTGCCGGGCGCGTACGGGACGACCTCGTCACCCGGCGGCACGATGCCTTGGGCAATATCGGACTGCAGTGCCGTCGTATCGACCAGCTTGAACTGCAACTGCGCGGTCTTGCCGAGCAGGTCCTTCAGGGCTTGCGGGTTCTGCAGGCCGGGCACCTGGACCATGATGCGATTGGCACCTTCGCGCACGATCGTCGGCTCCTTGGTGCCGAGCGCGTCGATCCGCTTGCGCACGACATCGGTCGCGCTGTCCATCGCAAGGTTGATGTCCTGCTCCAGCCCTTTCTGCGTGAGGGTGAGGACGAAGCGATTGCCGTCGAGCACGTCGAGGCGCCATTCCTGCACGGAGCCGGCACCGCTCAGGGCCGGCAGCAGCGCCTGGCGCGCCGCGTCGACCTGCGACGGGTTCTCGAGCATGAAGCTGACCTTGCCATCGGAGGTCGAGACGTCGCCGATGCGGATGTTGGAGTCATGCAGCTTCGTGCGGACCGTCTCCGCCATGCCCTCCAGCTTCTGCTTTGCGACATCGCCCTGCTGCGCCTCGAGCAGGAGATAGCTGCCCCCGGCGAGGTCGAGCCCGAGGCTGACCTCGGGGTTGGGCAGGTAGCTCGGCCATTGGCCGCCGAACTGCGTCACCAGCGTGGGCACCGAAGCGAGCGCGGCGAGGAGCGTGATTGCCCAGAGCCAGATCTGCTTCCAGCGGGGAAAATCGAGCATGGTCTGTCGCGCCCGTCAGTCGTTCGCCGGCGTGCCGCCGGGCGGGATGATGTCGCCGATGGTGCTCTTGACGACCTTGATGCGGACGCCTTGCGCGACCTCGATATCGGCATAATTGTCGTCCACCCGGACGACCTTGCCGACGACGCCGCCGCCGGTCACGACCTGGTCGCCCTTCTTGACGCCGGCGATCTTGGTCCGGTGGTCCTTCTGCTGCCGCATCTGCGGGCGGATCAGCAGGAAATAGAAAATCGCGATCATGCCGATGATCGGCACGAATCCACCGATTCCTCCGAGGAAGCCCGCCGGCCCTGCGGCGGCACCGGTTCCGGCGGCTAGAAAATCAAGCATCGTGATGGTGGCCCATTGGCTAGGAGATTGTCTGTTTCCGTTGCGGCAAAAGAGCCCGCAATCGGGCCCCCGCGCCGGGTCGCGCCGCGACTAGCAGCAATGATTCCGGCTGGCAATTGCGACGCCCCGGCCGCCGCTTGCGTCGCCCCGATGCCGAGCCTATAGGCCCCGCTCCACTGGTAACGGGACGTAGCGCAGCCTGGTAGCGCATCACACTGGGGGTGTGGGGGTCGCTGGTTCGAATCCAGTCGTCCCGACCAGTGGTTTCCAAGCAAAACCAATAATTTAATCGGGCGGCGCGAGCCGCCCGTTTGGCTTTTCCAAGCCCGATTTTGCCGCTGGTGGTGCGCTGGTGGTGCAGATGCTGTGCGATAAAACGCAACGCGACTCTGCAAAATGCATCCGCACCAGACCCTGCCCAAGCCATTCTCAATTGAAGATTTGCGCCCGTTGCGCCTAGATCATGGGGCACATGCAAGAGCAGTCGCCTCTTCGCCCGGGGTTCGTCAGAATTCGGGATGGCTTCATCGCGTTTCTGAAGCAGCCGCCAGGAACGCCGCTTGAAACCATCATTCCCCAGAGCGCGATGGATGCGATGGCCACGGCGGCGAAGAACGGGAGCAAGCGCCGCCGCAGGCTCGAGGTAGCACGGATTGCGGCAGCGACCGCCGCAGTGGCCGGCACAATTGTGGCTGTCGCGTTCACCCCAAGGGTTATCGGAGTGGCCATCCGTTTCAGCCGCCTTGATGAAGCCGAGGAGGACGAGGACTCCTTCGACATGATGAAAAGGCGGTTGAGCGGCGGACGCTAACTCTTCGTCATCGACGACTGATTACCATGCTGGCATTTGCCGCAAGCGTCGCAGTGGGGATCTAGCGTCCCCTTCGGGCCGGGCTGTATCGCTGGCGCAACGGAACCCCCTTCGCGGTTTCCGCCCATGCGGGCGCGCCGTGGCCTACCTCCGCCAACTGGCGAACCCCGAGGAGGTGAAGGAGGCGGCATAGCGCCGCCTATGATCGAGGTCGCCCCGGACAGGGGCGGCCACTTCTTTGACCGCACCGCCCGCCCCGATATGCGGGCCGCTCGCTCGCGCTCGCGGCCCGTGATTTTTTCCGCCCTGGCCCCGAAACCCGCCCCACGGAGGCGATCTGTCCCATCACATCGTCTGATCGAGCGCCGCCATCGTTTCCGCCAGCACGAACCGCAGCGACGCGGGACGAGTAGCTCCCGGCCTTACCGTTATAATGTGTCTGTCCTAATTCTCGATATTCGTGAATTTGTGCGCAAAATGTATAGTACCATCTGGCTTGAGAGCATGCTACAATGGATTTGTAGAAGTTCACGATATTCGGGAATATAGGCACATGGGATATACAACGCCACATCTGCCCAAAGGACGGCAACGCCTGGCCAGGCTGGTCAGCGGCGCTGGCGATGTGATCGGCGTCGATGACGCGGTGCGCCTGTTGGACCTTGACCGCCCCGCCGCCGCCAAGTTGCTCGCGCGCTGGAGCGCGCAAGGATGGCTTCGCCGCGTCGGCCGCGGGGCCTATGTGCCCGTCACCCTCGACACGCTGGACAGCCCGCACGTGCTGGACGACCCTTGGGTTCTTGTCCCGAGCCTGTTCGCGCCCGGCTATGTCGGCGGGAGGACCGCCGCCGAATACTGGGACCTTACCGAGCAGATGTTCAACGACATCGTCGTTATCACCAGTCAGTCCGTGCGCCGGAAAAGCCACCGCCACCACGGCGCGGTCTTTACCGTCAAACACGTCGCACCGGAGAGGATATTCGGCACGAAAACCCTCTGGCGCGGACGGAGCAAGGTGCTCGTTTCCGATCTTGAACGCACGATCGTCGATCTGCTCGACGACCCGGCGCTCGGCGGCGGCATCCAGCATGTCGCCGACTGCCTCGCCGAATTTCTCAAGCGCAAGGACCGCAACGACGCCCGGCTGGTCGAATATGCCGACCGGCTCGGAAACGGCGCCGCGTTCAAGCGTCTGGGCTATCTTGTCGAAACTATTGAGGGCACAGCTCGGCTTGCGGACGAGTGCCGGGCGCGGCTAACCGCAGGCTACGCCAAGCTTGACCCCGCGCTCGATTGCCCGCGCTACGTGGCGCGCTGGCGTATCCGCATACCCGGCTATTGGGCGAACAGGGGCCACGCATGATCGACCGGCGCGAGATACTGGAAACGGCGACGCGCATGTCGCTGCGGCCCCACGTCGTCGAAAAGGACTACGTGCTGGGCTGGATGCTCGCCGGTATCGGCGCCCTCCGGCGCTGTCCGACAACTGGCTGTTCAAGGGCGGAACCTGCCTGAATAAAGTGCTTCTTCGAGACCTATCGCTTCTCCGAGGATCTCGACTTCACCCTGACCGATGCCGCGCATCTCGACGAGGCGTTTCTGAAACAGACCTTCGCCGAAATCGGCGAGTGGATTTACGAGCGGACCGGCATCGAGATTCCCTCCGACCTCCAGACCTTCGACATCTACACCAACCCGCGCGGCACCTTCTCCTGCCAGGGCAAGGTCAGCTATCGCGGACCGGTCGCGACCCGCGACCTTCCGCGCATCAAGCTGGACCTCACCGCAGACGAGCGCATTGTCCTTGCCCCCGTGCGCGTTCCCGTCTTTCATCCCTATTCCGAAGCTCCCGCCGAAGGCATCAAGGTTCTCGCCTATGCCTATGAGGAGCTGTTCGGCGAGAAGACCCGCGCGGCGATATTCCGGCGGCTTCGATCAGGGATACCAAGCGCTTCAGCAGGATCCGATAGGCCTTTATCGTTTGAGGCTTGTCGTTTTCGGCGGTCAGCCGGTCCCTGAACGTACCGATATGTCGGTCGAACAGGGATTGCGGGTCGTTCGGCATTTTTCGTGCTCCTTGCTATGGAAGCACGATCCGACCCTTGCGACCGCCCCGACCGCAATACTATCGTCAGCTCGTCATTGCCGATTACGGCATGACGATCATGATCTTTGTTGCGGGCGGGACGATATGAAGAAGGCGACCAAGGGGTCGAGCATTAAGACTGCTCAGGCATTGTTGGCCAAGCATGAGTGCCCTGTGCCGTTCCATGAGGTACGCACCCGCTTCCTGGGCAATATCGCAACGCCCGCGATTTCGGCTTCGCCGCTTCAGATCATCAAGGACCTTTGGGGTGGCGAACTGCCGCCCTTTGACAGCATCGAGGCGGTCAACGAACTGCTCGATGCTCTGGTTCAAGGGATCTGGAACGACCTGACCCGACATCAGAAGCGCAGTCAGCCGTTCCGGCTGACCCGCCTGTCCACCGAGCCGACCGGCGTGGATCTGGGCCGGTATGGTCTCGTTCGTCTCCAGGAACTGGATGGGTTCATCGAAGGCCTGTTCAATGGCGAGGACGTCATCGATCTGCCTGAACGGGCGCACGAGGCCGTCGACCGTCTTGTGGAGATGCGCGCTATGATGGCGGGTATTTGTGAGCTGGTTTCGCGCGCCCCTGATGCCGATGACGCCGCCAAGCTCGACACGACGTTCAGGCATTTGCGCGAACTGACGCGGATCATGGAGACGGAGATACACGAGGCCGTATTGTCCTGCGCTCGCGCTCGCCGCCAGATGATCGAGGGCATCCTCACCGAGAAGCCGACGGTGCATTGACGGCCATGATGTCCGAAGATCAACTCCGCGAGAAGCTGCGCAAGATCGAGGCGCTCTATGCTGGCGCCATGACCGATGGTGAGAAGTCCGCTGCCGGCGCTGCGGCGGAGCGCATCAGGGTCAAATTCGAGAACGCCAGCAAGCAGGAACGTGCCGAAGAGTTCAAATTCTCAATATCTGATCCCTGGTCTCGTCAGCTTTTTATCGCCTTATGCCGTCGATACGGCATCAAGCCCTTCCGCTACACGCGGATGCACCGTCAGACGGTCATTGTCCGTGCCCCGGCCAGCTTCGTTCAGATGACCCTTTGGCCGGAGTTCGAGGAACTGAGCAGCGCCCTCACGGCCCATCTCGACGAGATCACCACGAAGATCATCCGCGAGGAGGTTCACGAAGCCACCCAGGACGCCGACGAGGTACGCGAACCGCGCCAGCTACGGTGGGCAACAACCGGTTCGCAGCAACATCGACAGGAGACGCCGCCGTAGAACAATCCACCAGAATCAGTCACGACAGCCTCTGAAGCGTCCCGGGTTTTCCGGAGGCGGTTTCAATTGAGTCATGCGACCATATCGAGGGTTTCGTTGTCTGCAAAGTAGTTGGCCTCGGCCTCGGCGGGCGGGATGTGCCCGATGGGACCGAACAGGCGGTGGTTGTTGAACCAGTCGACCCGACCAGTGACATGTGGCCCGGAAGTGTCCGGGGGACACTTCCGGCCTGCTCACTCCCGAGCGCAGGCGAAGGTGTGGCCCGGCAGGGCCGGCGCAGTTACGCGACCCTGTTCTCGATCGCCCCGATCCCCTCGATCTCACAGCGCACCACGTCGCCCGCCTTGAGGAAGCCCGGCGGGTCCATCGCCGCGCCGACGCCCTCCGGCGTGCCGGTGGCGAGGAGATCGCCGGGCTCGAGCGTGAAGGCGGTCGAAAGGTACTTGACCTGCTCGGCGACGGTGAAGCTCATGCCGGCCGTATTGCTTTGCTGGCGCACCTCGCCGTTTACCAGGCAGCGCAAGTCGAGCTTCTGCGGATCCGGGATTTCGTCGGCGGTGACGATCCAGGGGCCGATCGGCCCATGGCTGTCGAAGCTCTTGCCCATGGTGAAGGTCGGCGAGTGGCGCTGCCAGTCGCGCGCAGACACGTCGTTGGCGACGAGATAGCCGAACACGTGGTCGAGCGCTTCGGCCGCCCTCACGCCTTTGGCCGCGCGCCCGATTACCACGCCGAGTTCGACCTCGTAATCGAGCATTTCGGTAACGCCAGGGTCGATCGGATCGAAGGGCCCGTTGATGCAGGTGGTCTGCTTGTTGAACCAGTACTGGAACTTTGGCCGCTCGGCGTGGCCCATCTCGGCGACGTGCTTTGCATAGTTCATGCCGATGGCGAGATACTTTCGCGGATGCAGCGGAGCGAGCAGGCGCACGTCGTCGAGAGCGTGATGCGCCGGCTCGCCGGCAGCCCGTTCGCGGATGCTGTCGAGCACCTCGTCGCCGGCCTCGATGAGCGCGATCATGTCCGGATAGCCGAAGCCGATTTCGCGGAGGCCGATGACACCGCCGTCGTGGACGACACCGATGTCCGCCCGGCCATGATATTCGAAACGCGCGAGTTTCATGCCGCATCCTTTCGCAGACTCGGTGCAACCGCCCTACTCTCTCGGGCGCCATTGCCAAAGTCCTACAAGATGACACCGGCCGGAGCACATCGTTCCTCTCTACGAACCTATCTGGTTTCATTCATTCGACGGTAAAACCCTTTTCGGCTCTTTGGAGAATGATCTGTCGACCCAGCCATGGGCGATCACCGCCCGGTCCCAGTGCAGGAACCGCTCAACCCGCCGCGCGCGGCCTCGCTTGCAGCGGAAGGCAAACCGTCCGGCAGCTGAGCTTCCGCTTTTCCATTGCGAGCCTTCCCGCTAAGCGCTCGCGCGTATGCCCAACACGATCTACGTCCTCAACGGTCCGAACCTGAACCTTCTCGGTATGCGCGAACCGGAGATTTACGGGTCGGACACGCTCGACGACATCGCCGGCATGCTCGAGGACCGGGCGCGCGAGCTCGGCCTCGAAATCGATATGCGCCAGTCCAACCACGAGGGGCACCTGATCGACTGGTTGCACGAGGCGCAGGCGGAAGGGGCGAAGGCGGTGCTGCTCAACGCCGGCGCCTACACCCACACCTCGATCGCGCTGTTCGATGCGATCAAGGCCATCAGGACGCCGGTAATCGAGGTGCATCTGTCCGATCCGACCAAGCGCGAGGCGTTCCGGCATCACTCGTATGTCGGCATGGCAGCGGCTGACACGGTCCAAGGGCTCGGCGCTCGCTCGTACCTCGTGGCGCTCGAAAGGGCCGCGTCGCTTTAGGCGCGCCACCCTTGCCAACCCGCGCCGCCCGACGCATAGGCGAGCCCCTGTCGACCCATGCGAGGACGCGAATGGCCGAAAAGAAGGCACCTGTCGGGCGTGGTCCGGCGATGACAATCGACGAAAAGCTGGTGCGCCAGCTTGCCGATATCCTGGCCGACACCGGGCTCACAGAGATCGAAGTCGAAGAATCCGGCCGGCGTGTGCGCGTCTCGCGCGCGGCCCCGATCGCCGCATCACCGGCGCAGGTCGTCGCCGCCCCGGCGGCC
>Ga0070680_100001835_pt1 | contig 15604 bp, 12 predicted proteins | sample KBSC73BmetaG_FD_64672 | JGI IMG/M metagenome (GOLD analysis project Ga0070680, IMG submission 64672) | Corn rhizosphere microbial communities from Kellogg Biological Station, Michigan, USA - KBS C7-3B metaG | ecosystem: Host-associated > Plants > Roots > Rhizosphere | place: USA: Michigan...
TAAAGAAAGATATTCAGTTGAAGTTATTTTGATTCAGTAAAAGAACAAATATTCAACATTGTTGTTCTTTTTACAACAAATTTCCCCAGATAAATATCATTTTCCGCTGCTGAATTTCTTTATTTTCGTCAGGGTCATCACTGCTGTACCAGTCCTTTGTGTTTTCTTTCATCACAGCCTCTAATTGTTTATAATCCATACTCTTCTTTTGAACTAATGGCTTTATCCCGTTTTCATTTACAGACGTTACATTCACTTTCGTAGCGATCCAGGAAGTGTAAAGACGCGGAACCGTAACACCAAGTATTGTTCCTGGAAGGCCATGAAAAGAAGCAGGGCCGCCAGGAAGCATGATCTCTTCCGTATAGAATGCAAAAACATAAACGCTGTCGAAAAGAATCGCCTGCGCTTTGCGGCAATTAAACCCCGCGATCATGCGGTTCTCATTCGAAAGTTTCCAGTTTAATTTTGGAATAGAATCCGCAATCGGCAAATTCGTTCCATTAATGTTTTTCTGTATGTCACATTTGCCGGAACTATAATTATAGTACCAGATATTGTTTTCTTCACCCTGGTTCCATCTTTTCAAAAATTCAGGCATTTTATCATCCCAGCGATCAAACTTGTAAATGCTTCTATCGTTTGCAAAAGTTAACGTATAATAAGCGGTTTTGAGTTCAGGCATTTTATCTTTTACCATGTCAGCAAAAACGCCGTTACCCATTGTCTTTTTTACATTAGCTTTCACTTCATATTCTATCACCGCTTTGCTGATGAAATGCTGTGCGTCACTTTGAAAAAATAAAAAGAAGCTGAGTACTATAAAGAATATTTTTGTTTTCATCGTCTTAAATTTATTTAGAATTTGCACTTTTATTTTTAAAATTCCACGTAAAGCCGATCATAAAGTATCGCTGCAACCGTTCGTTCCGGGTTTCCGTATAAGTGGTTCCATAAAAGCTTCTGTCAATGCCAATGTTTTGATTCAGAATATCATTTACAGAAATATACGTGGTGAACTCGTCATTTCTGAACGTGCGTTGCAAACGCGCATTCCAAATGTGTGTTACGAGATTGGTGTTTGTCTGCAAAGTTTTTTGCCTGAAATAATAATCGTAATCAGTAGAAAGCGACCATACTTTTTTCAGGTAAATGGTTCCGTTAAAACCAAGGTCGTTTGTAAAGTATTGAATTTTGGTATTGTTTTGTGAAGTGATGCTGCTGTTATAAGCAAAATTGTTGCTGATAGACAGTTCGTATTTTTTTTGTTTTTCTTTTGATGCATATACACTTACCGAAGGCGATACGGTTTTGGATACGGTTTTCTCATTATTGATCATGCCTACGTACTTGCTGTAATTAAATTGAGGATTAATACCAAAACGGGTATCGATCTTTTTAATTTTAAAACCCATTCCTCCATACAGGTAGGCCGAAACGTTTCCGTTCACATTGATCGGTTGTGTGGTGGTTTTACCGGAATCAATATTGATGATCTGGTTGTTCGTTATGGAATTGTTTGTAAAATTAATTCCTGTTCCTACATAAGAATAAATGTCTTTTAAGAAATTGTACGTATTATGATTAATAGAGAATCGATTATTAAAAGATGGCTTCAAATCAGGATTACCAATGTATTGATTGTAATAATCATTGTTGTTTTTTAACGGTTGCAGTTGATTGATCGTCGGCTGCGTGGTGTTTCCATTATAGCTGAAACGGATGCTGTGATTGGGTTTGTAAGTGTAGGTAGCGGTTGCATTTGGATAAAAGTTCACATAATTCCGGTCATAATCCTGGTTGGCTGTAACATCAGTGAGTTTGAAGCCTGTAAAACCAAAGCCGGCTCCTGCATTCATTTTTAATTTCTTATTGGCAAAATTGATTTTAGCAGAAGGAATATTTTGTACGATCTGTTGTTTGAAATTATTGGATAATGAATCTATCAAAGCATCATATTTTCCAGACACCGGGGAATACGTATTGGTAACCTGCTGATTGGTTCCGTAATTATAAGCGAGCCTGTATCCAAGTTCCATACTTAGTTCTTTGGTCAATGGCTCTGTATAAATTACAGATGCGCCTATATTTTTTGTATCTTGCTCATAATTTTTCTTTTGGTTCAGATCCTGTTTTCCCGCCGGCAATCCATCCAGGTATGATTGGTTTTCTGATTGTAAAAAAGTAATTCCTTTGTTATCTAAAAAATTCCAATCTGCGTTCACAGACAAGGTTCTTCTGTTTTTATGAAACTTATGGTTAAATAAAATGTTTCCTGAAATAGCCGCTTTATCGCTGTTTGTGTTCAGCGTCCGGTCGCTGGAATTCTTCATAGTTCCCGTATTTCCGGTGCTTACAGAATGAACGGTGTTTTCGCTTTCGGTATGATAAAAATTGGTGTTGGCGGTAATTTTTAATGTATTGTTTGAATCTAATTTCAAATCCCAGATGCCTTTTAATTTAATATTGTGCCGGTTGACATCATTTTGTGTGTTAGAATTCTGGTTCAAAACAGAATCACCCACCTGTCTTTGAGTAAATGTTTGGGTGTAATTGGTGTATTGCTGGTTATTGTATCTAGGGGTAAAATTGAAACTGTATTTATCATCCCATTTATTGAAATATTGTAATCCTGCATTGACGTTGGTCATGAACCCGTTTCTCGGGTCCACATACGGTTCATCATCGTTGTTTCCCCCACCAAAAAACATAATGCCGCCATCGTCCGTCATCTCCATATTGAAATCGCTGCCTCCGTATTTTTGTTCGTCCTGCCAGCTAAGCCTGTCCTGGCCGGTATTTCCGTTGAGCAGAAAAGCAGACAACTTTCGTTTTCCCCTGAAAGTGCTGAACATAAGGTTATCGTTATAACGGTTTTCAATATGCGCTTGCGGACCCGCTGCCACATCTATTTTACCAAAATAACCATGTTTGGCGTTGTCTTTCAACTTCAGGTTAATCGTCTTTTGTGTTTTGCCATCATCAATTCCTGTAAATTCAGCCTGGTCACTTTTTTTATCAAAAACCTGCACTTCTTTTACCGCGTCTGCTCTCAGGTTTTTTACCGCCATTCCCGGATCATCGCCAAAAAATTCTTCACCGTCAACAAGTACTTTTTGCACGGTTTCGCCCATCGCTTTTATGGTACCATCTTTATCTACTTGGATGCCCGGTAATTTTTTTAATAATTCTTCCACATTCGCATTGGCACTCACTTTGAAACTATCGGCGGTGTATACAGTCGTATCGCCTTTTATGCGTAAAGGAGCACCAGATTTTACAATAATTTCTTTCAATAAAGTTCCTTTGGAAATAAGCTTCAGTGATGGAATTAGTTCATCTTTTTCGACAGAAATATTATCAAGGAGATCTCCATAATACGGTTGGGAAGCCATCAAAATATAATTGCCTTTGGGTACATTCTTTAATATAAACTTACCAGACGAATCTGTCCTGGTAAATTCATAAAGAATGGAATCTTTTGGAGTGATCAATGAAACAACCGCATTGTAAACCGGTTTGTGCTCGTTGGCATCTGTTACCGTTCCTGAAACTTTTGATTGGGCATGTGATGCAAGAAACAGCAAGAGGCTTACTGAAACGGTAAAGATTCTTTTCATAACGTTTATATTTTTGAAAACAGAAATAACTTCCAACTGGTTTTTCCAGCCAGTGATTTTTATAGGATGCAAAACAGTTTTTATTTCACAAAAAAAATGTTAACTAATTTTTTAGGTAAAGGAAAAATCAATTGTAACTGCTCTTTTTCATGACGATTTTTTCCTTAATTAATTCGTGTAACCTTTACCTTCGGAGAGTTCTGTATTGGCACAATAAAGCAACAAATAATTCAAATTTCTATTCTGCATGTAATGCTGAGTGGTAGATCCGAATGGTGAATGGTAAAACATATCCTCAATCCTTGCAGACCATTTTAAATGTACTACTCTTTTAAACTCATTTAAACCTTTTAAACGATAATCCCCCAAACGTTGATAGATGGAGGCGGAGTTTTCAGTAATCATCCTGCCATTGTCCAGCTTTTCGTTATTAGTAGAGTCAGATAATTTTCCTGCTATTAAGCCTGTTTGACGATGTGTGCCTTGCGGAAGTAAATACTTAAAAATATTGAAGGATAAAATTTTCTGCATCAGCGTTCGGATAAAATGATATTGCAAATATGTTTCAACAAAATCATTTTAATGTAAAATTCCTTGATAAGAGAATGTTAAAGAGTTTTGAATGATATTAGACAATTTTAAAAAAAAAATAGTAGCATTTATAGGAAAAAAAATCTAACCATATCTGAAAATCAGTTTGCAGTAAGCCAATAAATAATTGCTTTTTTTGGTTTCTTAGCACTACAAAAATTCTTTATAATCTTTTTCTAAAATAAAAAAAGGCTATCTTTTCAGATAACCTTTTTGAAAAAACTTCATCCTTTTAAACTTATAAATTTTGCATTTTGCCATGGATCTGATCACATGATAAAGTGATTTGCAAAATTTGTCCGCCTCCGGGAGGCATGCCAAATCCCCACTCAGAAACATATAATTTACCATCTGGACCAAATGTCATCGCTGTAGGAAGATTAAGGCCTGAAATAATCACCTGTCTGTTTCCTAAACGATCTACCCTTACGATATCTCCTGTTCCGGGGGTTGGAAATGGATTGTTTGTAAAGTTTTCCAAAACATACATTCCCCCGGATTCATCAAAAGCGACTCCAAGAATTGCATTAAATCCGCCAACGCTATCCACTATTTGACCGTTCATGTTTATTTTATAAACTTTTGATTGGGTCATAGCCGGAAAAGTTGATAAATTTCCAAGGTAAAAATATCCATTATCATAGGCCAAAGCTGTAGGAACGATATGACCTTCTTTGGCAGACACATCAATTATGCGGGTGATTTTTCCATTAGTCGAAATTCTGTCCACTTCACCATGATTTGGTTCTACTGCATATAAGTCGCCGTTGACATTGATCATGCTGTACCAGGTACCATCCGGTTCAAAATCGTCCGGTTCAGGATTCGCTACCGGATTATTCATTAAAAAGTTGCTGAGATTAGCAACCGAGTTCCAGGTTTTATTGGCTTTTACGCTGATCACTTCATTTGGAATACCTTGTACGCCATGAGAACAACCGGCGCCTCCGAATATTGCGTATAAGGTTTGTCCTATAAATGCCACATCAGCAACGCCACTGATCAAACTTCCCTGTGCAGGACTTGTCTGACTGGAGGGCAAATTGTCCACATAAGTCATTCGCTTACCGGATGCATTAATTCTTGAAATCCGGCTTCCATTGGTGCTTCCTGTGTACGGCCCAACCGGTGCAATAACCTGGGTGCAATTTGTTGTATTTGTTCCACCAACGCCACCTTCCGCCACGTAAAGTTGATTATCAGGTCCAAATTTCAAACCGCGAGGATTGTTCAAACCAGTGGCATAAACCTGTGAAGTGCCGGTGATCTGATCACTACCATTACAAAAATGATCGGCATTTTTTTTACAAGCTGTAAAAAACAGCGTAGGAATAATAAATAAGATTAATTGAAATAGATGTTTTGTTTTCATTGCATCAATTTTAAATTTTGGAAAATAGATGAATCGCATTTTCGGAAAACCATTACCTGGCTCTTTTATTTCAGAAGTTGTTTGGGGTCATTACGGCAATGCCGGACACTGAAATAAATACATGCCGTTTTCAAATGAGGAGAAAAGGCTTTCATTATTATTTTTTTCTTTGGTACAATAAAAATTATTACAGTAGTATTGGTATAAAAAGATACTGGAGAAACGAGAATTTCAGATTATTCTGTGGGAAGAGAGGTAAAAAATATTCAAAGGTTCCGGGAACAAATTTAAGTTAATTTTTTATTTTTACTAAAAAAAATTGAATGTGTAAAAAACGTTATAACTTTAATTAAGTGATATTCTTTATTTGACTTAGCATACTTTTTTTTCAAAGGCTTCGTTGATTATCTAAGTTGAAAAGACATTTTCCTGTAAAACTTTTTATGAAAAAATATATTTTCCTGGTTTTTTTAACTTCGACAATCGTCTGTTTTTCGTGTAAAAAAACAATTGAAAAAATTGAACGTTCAGCAGCGGAAAACTATTTTAATAACAATCTGATTGGAAAGAATTTTATTGTTTCCCTGGCAACAGACAGTACAACCGATCTTACTTCTAACTATACAGGATACACTTTTGTTCTTTTAAAAACAGATTATTACCATGGGCCATTGCAGGCCACAAAAGGGGCAAATAAATATACCGGAACCTGGAGTTGCAATGATGATTACAGTAAACTGACCATTACTTTGCCTGATTCGATTCCTGAATTCAGATTTCTGACGCGGAACTGGAGATTTACAAAAAAAGATGTGCCGACTCTGAAACTTGCACCGTGGGGAAGTACGGCGCCAATAATACTTTACATGACAAGACAGTAAATTTTATAACTCTTGTATAAGTACGAACACCTTCCGGTTGTTTTCAACGGGAAGGTGTTCGTTTTTAGAAAACCATTTTCTTATTTTATATTAAATGCCTTCTTTACTGCCCCAAGGTCGTTGAGATTTACATCTTTATGAAGTGCCAAAGCAGCTGCATCGATCAAAATTACTTTTGCAGAAATCGATTGTGTGGGAGCGCTGATGGGATCGCCTGACACTGCGCTGATATCAATACCAACATAGCCGGGTGAATGAATGGCGCCATAAGCGATACCGTCAAATACCTCAGGAAGCGCTTCATAATAGTTGGTGCCCGAGAAGGAAATGTAAACCAGGATTGCTCCATTCTGATAAATATTATTATCAATTTCCGGAATATTCAATTGTGCTGTAAAACTTTGTCCGTTGTTGTTGGTACTCCAGTTTGAAGGAGCAATAGTATATACTGCTGAGAATGCCTGTTTTACTTGTTGCGTAGTTTCTTTCTTGCATGAAGAAAAAATAAGAAGAGAAAGTGCCGAAAATAAAATTAATTTTTTCATAAACATGGGTTTAAAATTTGAACAAAATATTTTTAGCAACAATAGGACAAATATTATTCCCATTAGTTTAAATTAACTTTTATTATAAAACCTGTTTATTGACAACAAGAATTAACGGCCCTGATTTAAAATAAATTTCAACCCCTGGAAAACGTATAAATTTTTCTACTCAGCAATACAGAATATTGCATTGGCGAACGTATTAAACTTATAAAATCTTTCAACAGTGAAGGAAGCATTGGATATAGAAACATTAGCATGCATTTTGTGGTAAAAATGAAACAAAGTTATGCTGCTTATAGCAACTGCTTTTATTTTTATTAAATAATTTTTATTAAACAAAATGAACATAAACCGGAAATTGGTGCCTCCGCTTACCAGGAAAATGATCACTAAACTGGCTGAACTTTATGTGCATGATGTAGCTCGTCCTGTAGGAGTGGACGTTTTTGAATTCAGCATTGGTCAATTATATAAGCGCGGAATTTACAAATAAAAAAACGTGTTGAAAAGGGAGTTTTTATTTTTTTTATTTCCATTAGCGAGAGCGCAAAAGAACTTTTGAAAACCATGGAGTCTTCTTTGGAACCTGAGTACAACACTGCCGCTGAAATGACTCTGTGATCTGATTCAAAGTAAATAATCATCTTGTAAAAACAGGAACTGCTTCATTTTTGGTTGCATTTTTGTTTTGCTGAAAAACAAACAGGCAATTTTTAATCTTAAAACAAAATACGATGAAAAAGTTATTTTTATTAGTTATCGCAGCCTCTTTTTTTGCCGCTTGTAATAATCCAACTTCTCATTCAAATACTGACGTCAATAAAGATTCTATTCAGACAATCAGCCATGATTCTACAATTACAAAGCCCGCAACTACTGATACCTCAGCTAAGAGTATGGGAAAGGATAGTACGAATCCAAATCATTAGCAGAAGTAGTTCGTTGTAGGGGTAGGAGCGTTTAACAGCATTTTAGACCCGTGTAAAGTAGAAGAACAATTTGAGATATTTGTTTCTTTACTGAAGAAATTTCAATGGATCGATCCATGGCAGTTTTAGAATAATTTGAATAAAAAGGTTTATTCAAAACTTTTGTCAAAATCCATGATGAAAGTGGTTCCATTATTCAAAACACTTTCTACATGCATGCTTGCTTTATGAGATTGAAAAATTCCATAAGCCGCAGATAATCCTAAACCCAATCCATTCTTCTTCATGGTAAAAAATGGCTCAAATATTTTAGATAAATGTTCTTTTGGAATTCCTTTGCCATTGTCTTTAATAAATACCCGGTATTTATCACGTGCTTCATTCACCACCACGCATAATTCTCCTTTATCTTTTTCCATGGCTTCAATAGCATTGACCAGAATATTTGAAAATGCAATTTGTAATTTAGATTTATCGGCAAAAACATAGAGCGGTGAAGGAATAAAAATTCTTTTAAGCTTAATATTTTGCAGTTTGATCCGATCCCCTGCAACTGATAAACTTTCATCAACCATATCCTGAAGCGAATGTTTTTCAAAAACCAAATCTAAAGTTTTGGTTGATTCCAGCAGATCGGTAATCATCTGATTAATGCGGATGCTGTTTCTTTGAATAATGCTGATTAGCCCTTTTTGAGTTTTATCCGCTTCGTTCATTATTTCCAGATTTTCTGCGGAAAGCTGGATATTATTCAATGGATTTCTGATTTCATGAGCCAGGATTCTTACCAACCTTTCGTTTGCAGCAAGTTTAGCAGATTGCAGATTTATTTGTTCCGCTTTTTTTATGTTGGTGATATCATGAATAATTCCATGAAATAAATGCAAGCCGGATGAATTTGATTCCAACAAAACCGAAAGAATACAAATTCTTCTTTCTTTGTTTTTACTTTCTATTTCTATTTCAAGTTCATAAACATTGTCATTTCTGTCGAGAATCGATCTAATATTTTCCCTTGTTGTTGCATCGGGAATAAAATCATATAAAGTCATATTCTCCAAATCACACGATTTGTAATCTAACAGATTGCAGGCTGCATGATTTACTTCTTTAAATGATAAATTATCGTCTGCAATGAATAAAGAATCTTTAGAGCCGGCAAAAAGATTGCGGTATTTATTTTCGCTTTCTTTAATCGCCTTCAATGAAGCAGCTCTGTCAAGAGAATAACGGATGCATCGTTCTAATTTCTCACTGTTCAACTCGGATTTTATGACATAATCTGTTGCACCATTCTTCATAGCTTCAATGTCAATGGCCTTGTTGCCTTTGCCGGTAAGTAGAATAACCGGCCTGTCCGATTGCTGATGGGTTGCTTCTTTCAATAAATCAAGTCCGGTATTATTTCCCAATTTGTAGTCAACAAAATAAATATCATGTGTGCCGGATTTTATTTCCTGTACTGCGGAAGGGTAGTTATTGCACCAGTCAGTTATAAACTTGGTGCCATTGATTTCTTTTAGATAATCGGAAATAATAAAATAGTCGTCTTCATCATCATCAATAATCAGGATTTTAATTTGACGTTGCGTGAGCATATAAATGCAAGATATACTTAATGAAGAAATTCCGGCAAAATTAATACAAAAACACTTCCTTTGTTTTGAATTGGTTTTGCATACAATATTCCCTTATGCAGTTTAATAATTTTGTCACAAATCGCGAGTCCTATTCCATTGCCTGGATAAGAAGATTTTCCGTTAAGCCGGACAAAAGGTTTTAAAATTTCCACAGCTTCTTCGATATTAAACCCTATTCCATTATCTGCAAATTTGATTTCATAATAGGGATTTTCAGTAGGCAAATGATGCTTTATTTTTTCTTCTTCTTTTAATAAATCTGCTGAAACGTTTATATCAGGCCTCTGGCCTTCAGGTTGAAACTTTACTGCATTATCAATTATATTTTTAAACACCAATTTCAATTGTGAAGGGTTGCCATAAATTACAGGCAAGTCAGAAATGTGAAGTGCGGCGGAATTGATTTTCCATCGGGCAGAAGATTCTTCTAAAACAGCATTCAAAATGTCATTTAACTGACATTTTTCAAAATCTTTTGCTTCGATTTCTGAGAACTTTGATAAGTCATCAATCAAAGATTGCATAGAGAACACATTTTTTTGAATCCTGGAAATGCAGGATAGTGCATCTTGATTCAGATCTTCTCCTGCAAGGCGAATAAGCCGTTCTGTAAAAGTGTTTATTTTTCTTAGCGGCGCTTTCAAATCGTGAGAAGCAATATAAATAAATTCTTCTTTTTCTTTTTTAGAGCAATGCAAAACCTCAGAAGCTTGCTTCAGTTCTTTTTCCAGCTCGATAATTCTTTGCTCTGTTAGCCGGTTTTCTGTGCTCATTTATATATATTTGTGATTCTCACTATCCTAATGATTAATGAATGATAAAAGTAAAGATTTTAATTATTGATGACGAGGAAGATTTTTGCATGATTATGAAAAGCTATTTTGAAAGAAAAGGCATGGAAGTTTTTCTTGCTTTTAATTTAACAGACGGATTAAATTCAATTAAAGAAAAAAATCCGGATATCTTGTTTCTTGACAACAATTTGCCCGATGGCGAAGGCTGGAATAAAACACCGGATATTTTAAAAGAAAATCCTTCCTTAAAAATTAATCTCATTAGCGCCTACAAAGAAAAGACAAACGAATATGATGCCTTTTCCAACGTATGTCTTTGGGAAAAGCCTATTTCAATCAGAAAGCTTGATGCTGCTTTTGGTCAGCCGTAAACACGCCAGATTTATATATTCGCATTCGCTTCATAAAAAGAAAGCATTCCTTTAATCATGGATTTTAGGTCTGTGAAACTGGAAGGCTTTACCAAATATTCGCATGCGCCTAATTGAAGACAGATATTTTTAAATCCTTCAGCATTGGCGGTGCTCCAGATGATTTTTGGAACGTTAACCAGTTTCTCATTCTTTTGAATTGATTTTAAAATTTCTGCGCCATTTAAATGAGGCATGTTATAATCGAGAATCATTAATCCGGGAAGATTTTCATTGCTGGCATTTTCGACAAATGATACGATCTTTTGACCATCATTAATAAATGTGAGGTTTAAAGAGGGATCAATAGATAAAAAAATCTCTTCCAGAATCTCCTGATCATCAATGTCGTCTTCTCCAATCAATATCTGTTTATCTAACGGCTTATTTTTTTTCATAGGGTACAAATCTATAATTAAAGATATTTTATTCCATAGGATTTATTTACGCATTATAAATATTTATTTCTGACACCCAAAGGGCATTTTGATCAGTCTCATTTTTTAAAAGATAGATAGTATATTTGATTGAAAAATAATTTCTCCTAAAATATTACTATGAAGAAGACAGCGAATGGCTCATCAAAAACCAACTCTGTATTTCCTGATCTCGACGCTCCCGTTACTGTTGTAACAAAAGATTCAAAAAAAAATAAATTAAATACCGATATACCGGTAAATGAAAAAATTAGGCCAAAAAGAAATGGCAACGGCGCTTCAAATAATTTGCACTACTCAGACGAATTCCCAATTCACGAATTAGTTCACGTTTTAGACCAGGTGAGAAACGGAAATTTTAGTATCAGGATGCCGGTAAATGGAATCGGAATTAACGGAAAAATTTGCGATACACTTAATGAGATTATTTCGCTAAATGAGATGCTCGTTCATGAGCTAAACCGTGCAAGAATTACGATCGGAAATCAGGGGCGGCTCAATCATCGTGTAGAACTACCGCGCTCTGCAAGAGGTGCATGGAATGATGGCGTTGATTCGATTAACAGCCTGATATCAGATTTGGTACATCCTACTATTGAAATAGCCAATGTAATTAGTTCTGTGGCAAAAGGAAATCTGTCACAGGAGATGCCTTTGAAAATCGGTGATCATGCATTACAGGGCGAATTTGGGCGAATTGCCAAAGAGGTAAATGATATGGTAAAGCAGTTGAATCTCTTTTCAATGGAAGTAACCCGCGTTGCGCGGGAAGTAGGTTCTGAAGGAATATTGGGTGGACAAGCAAAAGTGAAAGGAGTGGCTGGGGTTTGGAAGGATCTTACCGATTCAGTAAACCAGATGGCCGGCAATCTCACAAGCCAGATGCGCAACATCGCTGAAGTAACGACAGCTGTGGCGAAAGGAGACCTTTCTAAAAAAATTACGGTTGATGTTCAGGGAGAAATTCTTGAATTGAAAAATACGATCAACACGATGGTGGATCAGCTGAACTCTTTTTCTTCAGAGGTAACGCGCGTGGCTCTGGAAGTGGGAACGGAAGGAAAGCTCGGTGGACAGGCTGAAGTAAAAGGTGTAGCAGGAACATGGAAAGATTTGACAGATTCTGTAAACCAAATGGCTTCAAATCTTACAGGGCAGGTGAGAAATATTGCAGAAGTAACTACTGCTGTGGCGCGTGGCGACCTTTCGAGAAAAATTACCGTGGACGTAAAAGGAGAAATTCTTGAATTGAAAAATACCATTAACACAATGGTGGATCAATTGAATTCATTTTCCGCTGAGGTAACGCGTGTGGCGCGTGAAGTGGGTTCCGAAGGAAAACTCGGTGGACAGGCAACAGTAAAAGGAGTAGGAGGTGTATGGAAAGATTTGACAGAATCGGTAAACCAGATGGGCTCGAATCTTACAGCGCAGGTAAGAAATATTGCGGACGTAACAACAGCGGTTGCCAATGGTGACCTTTCTAAAAAAATTACGGTTGATGTCCAGGGCGAAATCCTCGAATTAAAAAATACGATCAACACGATGGTGGACCAGCTGAATTCGTTTGCATCGGAGGTAACGCGGGTTGCGCTTGAAGTAGGTACAGAAGGAAAACTTGGAGGACAAGCAAAAGTTCAAGGCGTTGGTGGAACCTGGAAAGATCTTACAGATTCTGTGAATCAAATGGCATCAAATCTTACGGCACAGGTAAGAAATATCGCCGAAGTAACGACGGCAGTAGCAAATGGAGATTTATCCAAAAAAATTACGGTAGATGTATCAGGAGAAATATTTGAATTGAAAAAAACCATCAATACGATGGTGGATCAGTTGAACTCGTTTGCATCAGAAGTAACGCGTGTGGCGCTGGAAGTAGGTACAGAAGGAAAACTGGGAGGCCAGGCGAAAGTACAGGGCGTGGGTGGAACCTGGAAGGATCTGACAGAATCCGTAAACCAGATGGGTTCAAACTTGACAGCGCAGGTGCGTAACATTGCAGAAGTAACGACTGCTGTGGCAAAAGGAGATCTTTCCAGGAAGATCACCGTAAATGTAAAAGGAGAAATCCTGGAACTAAAAAACACAATCAACACGATGGTGGATCAGCTGAACTCTTTTGGTTCAGAAGTGTTCCGTGTGGCGAGAGAGGTAGGTTCTGAAGGTAAACTTGGTGGACAGGCAGATGTACCGGGTGTGGAAGGACTTTGGAAATATCTCACTGATTCTGTAAATAAAATGGCTTCCAATCTTACTTCCCAGGTAAGAAATATTGCTGAAGTAACAACAGCGGTTGCGAACGGAGATCTTTCACGGAAAATCCAGGTGGATGTAAAAGGAGAGATCCTGGAATTAAAAAATACGATCAACACGATGGTGGAACAGCTTCGCGCATTTGCATCTGAAGTAACGCGTGTTGCAAAAGAAGTTGGTACTGAAGGAAAATTAGGAGGACAGGCCAACGTACCAGGCGTTGCCGGAACGTGGAAAGATCTGACGGATTCTGTAAACCAAATGGCCGGAAATCTTACCGCCCAGGTAAGAAATATCGCAGATGTTGCGATTGCAGTGGCGAATGGCGATATGTCAAGAAAAATCACCGTGGACGTTCATGGAGAGATCTTGCAATTGAAAGAAACACTAAACACGATGGTGGATCAGTTGCGTGCATTCGCATCTGAAGTTACCCGTGTAGCCCGTGAAGTTGGTACGGATGGAAAATTAGGTGGACAAGCATTTGTGCCTGGTGTTGCAGGAACGTGGAAAGATCTGACAGATTCTGTAAACCAGATGACCGGAAACCTTACTTCACAGGTGCGAAACATTGCGGAAGTTACAAAAGCGGTAGCATCAGGAGACCTTTCCAAAAAAGTAACTATTGATGTAAAAGGAGAAATTCTCGATCTGAAAAACACGATCAACACGATGGTGGATCAGTTAAATTCATTTGCTTACGAGGTAACCCGCGTGGCAAGGGAAGTAGGAACAGAAGGTAAACTTGGCGGGCAGTCGGAAGTGCAGGGAGTTGCCGGAACATGGAAAGATTTGACCGACTCAGTGAACATGATGGCTTCCAACCTGACCAACCAGGTACGTGGAATAGCAAAAGTGGTAACAGCCGTTGCGACAGGAAATCTGAAACAAAAGTTATCCATTGTATCGCAGGGAGAAGTGGCACAATTGACCGATACAATCAATGAAATGATTGATACTTTGGCAGTATTTGCCGACCAGGTAACAACTGTTGCCCGTGAAGTGGGCGTTGAAGGACGACTGGGCGGCCAGGCGAGTGTACCTGGAGCATCGGGAATTTGGAAAAATCTTACAGAAAATGTAAACCAGTTGGCAGAAAATCTCACCACGCAGGTTCGTGCAATTTCTGATGTGGCCTCTTCTGTTACAAAAGGTGATCTTACACAAATGATCAGGGTGGAAGCAAAGGGTGAAGTGGAAGAATTGAAAGATACGATTAACCAAATGATCGTAAACCTCAAAAAGACAACTTTAAGAAACCAGGAGCAGGATTGGCTGAAATCAAACCTGGCCAAGTTTACACAAATGCTGCAGGGACAGAAAGATTTAAATACAGTTACCCAGAGGATCTTGTCTGAATTGGCACAGGTTGTAAACGCACAAAAAGGGCTATTTTATATTCTGAAACAGGATGAAAATGGACAGAATTCCAAATTAAAATTATTCGCTGCTTACGCGTACTCTGATCATTCCACCTTATTACAGGAATTTGCATTGGGACAAGGATTGGTAGGACAGTGTGCAGTAAATAAAGAAAGAATTCTGTTGACAAATGTGCCGGAAGATTACATTAAAATCAGTTCCGGATTGGGAAAAGCGACTCCGATTAATTTAGTGATTCTGCCGGTATTATTTGAAAAAGAAATTAAAGCCGTAATTGAACTGGCTTCTTTTGATACATTCAGTGAAACACATCTTGACTTTTTGAGCCAGCTGACTGAGAGTATCGGTATTGTGTTGAATACCATCGAAGCGAACTCAAGAACAGAAGGATTATTAGAACAATCGCAGTCCCTGGCGGATGAATTAAGAAGAACCAATGAACAGTTGCAGGATAAAGCGCAGTTGATGGTGAAGCAAAAAGAAGAAGTGGAGGCAAAAAATAAAGAAGTAGAAGAAGCAAGAAAATCACTGGAAGAAAAAGCAGAGCAATTGCAACTTACTTCAAAATATAAATCAGAATTCCTCGCAAATATGTCGCATGAATTGCGTACACCGTTGAATTCGCTGCTGATTTTAGCGCAACAGTTATATGAAAACCACGAAGGCAATTTATCTGAAAAACAAGTTCACTATGCTAAAACCATTCATAGTTGCGGCGATGATCTGATCCAATTGATCAATGATAT
>Ga0070680_100001837_pt1 | contig 15594 bp, 28 predicted proteins | sample KBSC73BmetaG_FD_64672 | JGI IMG/M metagenome (GOLD analysis project Ga0070680, IMG submission 64672) | Corn rhizosphere microbial communities from Kellogg Biological Station, Michigan, USA - KBS C7-3B metaG | ecosystem: Host-associated > Plants > Roots > Rhizosphere | place: USA: Michigan...
CCCGCAGCCGGGTGACCTGTGGCGCGACCGCCACGGCGAGCCGTGGTTCATCTATGTCACCGTGGCCGGGGTCCGGGCGCGCGCTCGGGAGTTCCTGGGCGCACGAGACGCCCACGGGGGCTTTGTTGACCACGATGTCGAGGCTCATCTGCTCACACTCGCCCCCCTGACGTTGATGGTCCGCGACAGCAAGGTGGTCGAGCTGTGAGCGGCTGGCTGTTGGTCGCCTACGGGTTCGCGGTCGGCGTGATCCTGATGTCGTTCGGGGTGTGGCTGCCGTCCCGGGCGTACTGGCGCCGGCAGTTGGACGACCTGCGCGAGATCCACCGGATTCAGAGCGGCTACCGCACGGCGCTGCATCCGGACGCCACCCAGCCGCTACTGACCGATGCGGGCGGCGCGTTCGCCGCCGCAGCGGCTGCCTATATCCCGGTCTACCCGGGTCGTGGCGAGCCAGAGCCGGCCTGGGTGACCTGGATCGAGCGGGGCGGACGCCAGGTCGACGTTGAGCGCAGGGATGCAGCGCATCGCGGGTACCGACCAGCCCACGGCAGCGACCTGGTGGCGACCGAGCCCCGTCCGACCCACCCGCCGGGGTTTGAGCAGGCGGTCTGGGGTGCCGACTGGACCCCACCCACGCCCCGGCCGGTGTGGGATTTCAGGTGGGCCTGGCACGAGCGGCTGCTGGTCCCGCTCGTGCTGGGCTTAACCTGGTTGGACCGGCCGCGCAGGTACCCGTGGTGGCAGAAGCTGCTGGATCGGGCCTGGGAGATGGGGGTGGTGTTCGAGACCTCCGGGAGCCGGGTGAACCGGCGGATAGTGGACGGCCTGGGCGACATGTTGGCGGGGACAGTCGACCTGTCCGTGGGCCTGTCCGTGGGCCTGGCCCGGCTGTTCGTCGATCTGTTCGCGGCCCTGGCCGAGGCGCTCGCCACTCTGGCCGAGGTGAGCGTCAACCTGGTGGGGCGGGTGTGGCGACGGGCGACACGTCGCCGCACTCCCCACCGACCTAAGCGTTACTACCCGATACCGGAGGCATGATGTGGGCTGGCGGCTGGTGCGGGTGTACGGGTTCGACTGTGACCACCCGTCCGGCTGCCAGACCGGCTACGAAGCGCTGCCGCGCTCGGACCAGGGTTTCTGGGCCGCGATCCGCGAGATCCGGCTCGCCGGTTGGCAGGCCAAGCGGTTGCGGCGGGGTCTGACCTTTTACTGCCCGGTTCACAGAGAGGACTGAGATGGGGGCTCCAACTGGGACCAGGAACAGACGGCGGGTCAGTTCGAGACCGCCGCGCCGACTGCGGCGGGGGCTGCCCAGGTCACGGGGGCCGGGCCAGCTCAGTAAGGGCAAGGACCCGCTGCGGCGAGGTCGGGCACCACGCGCCGACCAGCGCAGCAAGGTCCGCAGCCGTGGGGCGCGCTGGCACGCCAGGAGACGGCGATGACGCGGCTGGTAGTGGCGTTGTGGGAAGCGCTATGGCCTGCCTATCACCGCACACGCATGTGGCGTCTGCGCTGGCACGCCCGCAGGAGGCAGCAGTGATACTTGGATTGAAATCGTGGGGGTCTTGGCTGATCTTAGGGGCGGTCATCTTTGCCGCCCTTGACGAGCAGTTGTTGCGGGACTGGCGTTGGACCGTCCCGGCCGCAGCGACGGTGGTTGGCACGATTCTACTGGTGGTCGACCGGCTCGGACCGGAACGGGAGTATTCGGATGAGTGAACCGAAGCTGTCCGACCTGGACCGCTGCCTGCACGGACGCCACGCGATCGACAACTGCCTCGATTGCCCGGGCGGTTGGAGCCTCGGCAACCCGTACCTGGCTGATGGTCAGCGGATCGGGACCGATCTATATGGCAAGCCGATCTTGGTCGGCCAGGTGAGAGGCCCGATCAAGCGCGAGCCGCCGCCGCCGACCGTCCCGTGTGACGACGCAGTCAACGACCCACACGAGCCGCATCACTACTCGACCCCCGGCTGGCCAGCACCCGCATTGATGTTCTGCCCCGGGGTGGTGGGGAATGGCTGATCCGGCGAACCGGCTGACCAACGTCGCTGGAGGCAAGTATTACCAACACCCGGTGACCGGCGAGAAGTTCGACTCGGTCACGACCATCCTGGACCTGATCGACAAGGCGGCACTGAAGCAGTGGGCGGCCAACCTGTCGGCCGACTTCGTGATCGAGCATCTGCCGCAGTTCACCGCGGCGATCCTGACCCCCGAGTGTGGCAACACCAACAACCGCTGCCATCTCAAGCATGGTCGGGACCAGCGATGTGAGCGGTGCCCGTGCGGCCGATGCCTGCCCTGTTGGCGTCGTCGGGCCGCCTACCGGCACAGCTTCGAGTCGTCCCGCCGCGCCGAGGAAGGCACCGAGGTCCACCAGGCGATCCACCTGTGGATCACCACGGGTGGCCAGGTGATGTCGATGTCCGAGCTAGCCAAGCCTTACTTCGGTTCGTTCTTGGCCTGGGTCCACGAGTACGACCTGCATCCGAACGGGCAGCCCGGCCAGGGCGACTGGGAGCAGCTTGAGATCACGCTGCTCAACCGCGAACACATGTATGCAGGCACCTCCGACGGCGCGGTGTGGATCCGCCGCGGCCGGACCGAGGCGGCTGACGCGGTCGTGGACCGGATCGGCGGGCCGAACGCCGAGAAGGTCCTGGTCCGAGTCGACTACAAGACCCGGGAGAAGACGAAAGAGGCGCTATACAACGACATGCCGATGCAAGGGGTGGCATACGAGCGCTGCACCCGGGCGATGCTCGCAGATGGTCGCGAGTTCGACCCGCCGAGCACTCATGCGCGGGCGGTCTTGCAACTGCGTCCGCTCGAAGCGTGCACCGAGGCGGGCCTGCCGGTCTACTCGTTCAAGCCGATGCTGACCGACGACAGCACGTTCGAGGCGTTCCTGGGGGTGCTGCGCGCCTACCGTTGGATCACCGGTCCGGGTAAGAACGCTTTCGACATGTCGGTCTGGGCGGCGATCCCGCCCGGCGTGCTCGGCACCCCGGAGCTGGGTGATCCGTGGGATGATCTCAACTACGAGATGGCCCTGACCTGCAGCCGGTGCGACCACGCGCCGCACGATGGGCACGCCTGCGATCCGGGGTGCTCCTGCCCGCCCGAGCTTCTCCCGGACCCACCGATGGCGCTGGACGACTCGATCGCCTCCGCTAAGCCGTACGTGGCCGCGGGCAGTCCGAGGGTCACCGATGCACAGGTCGTGCCGCTGCCTCCTCTGCCGCCCGACCCGTTCGCCGCCCACAACAACGACCGGCAGGTCCAAGCCGACACCACCCGGACGACCCGCACCCGCAAGACTAAGCCAGTCACCACCAACGCAACCGTCCAGTCGATCAAAGACTTCAAGGTCGGCGCAGCACACCCGGCCGCTCTGGACGAGCCGATCCCATTCTAGGAGGCATCACCACCATGCCGATCCGCCGTGGCCGCCTGGCCGATATCCAAGCCCAACAGGTCGAGGTCGGCCGGATCCGTCTGGGCACCACCGAGGCTGCCCAGGGGCGTAGTGGGACCTACAACAAGCCGGTCAAGCTGGACACGTTCCGGCTGACCTCCCGGTCGCGCGAGTTGATCGAGGAAGCGGCGACGCTGTATGGCGGGCGGTGCACCGCGTGGCAGCCGCAATCCGGTGGCGCCCAGCAGTGGCAGGTGTTCACCGAGCGCCGCTCGATCGCGGTGATTGTCCCGCCCGACCCGTGCAGCCAGTATTACGAGGTATGGGCGGGCGGCAAATGCCAGCGCCGCTGTGATGGGGTGCGCGAGCTGATCAACGAAACCCCCTGTCCGTGCGGCCCGGACCCGTCGCAACGCCGCTGCAAGCCGACCACTCGGCTGAGCCTGATGCTGTCGGAGATGAGCGGGATCGGGGTCTGGCGCCTGGAGACCCACGGCTACTACGCGGCGGCTGAGCTGCCCGCGGTGGCGGACCTGTTGTCCGCGGCGGGCGGCAACGTGTCGGCCCGGTTGGAGATGGAGGAGCGCCAGGCGATGGTGCCGGACCCGCGCGATCCCACCAAAGAGGTCGCGACCCGGTTTATGGTCCCGGTGTTGCACGTGCAGCACACCCCGGCGCAGTTAGTGCAGATCCTCGGCAGCTCGGGGGTGCCGGCCCTGGAATCGGCGCCGGAACGCCCGGCCCTGTCGCCGGCCCCAGTACAAGACCCGTGGGCCACATCAACCGCCGGGGCGCAAGACCCAGCCGAACAGGAGCGCATGCGGGTCCAATGGGAGCTGCACACGCAGTTCGAGGACCAGATCGCGGCGGCCGGGGACATGCCGACGCTGATGGGAATCGGCAATGCGATCCGCGGTTCGGGCCTCACCACCGACTTCCAGGACTCACTGAAGATCAGGTGGCGCGACCGCCAGGCGGCGCTGGCTGCGCAGGCGACCGCGCCGCGCAGCCCGCAACCACCCCCACCAGCCAACGTGCCGGCCCAGAACGGCGCTGGCCAGGTTGACCGGGTGGCGGAGCTTACCGCGATCCAGTCGACCGCAGCCGCCCAGGGGATCACGCTGTCCGGCCTGCGCGAGCGGTTCGCCCAGTTCGCCGACGGCACGGCGTTGACCCAGGCATCTGGTGAGCAACTGGTCGCGTTCCACGCCCACCTGAGGAGCAACGGGTCGTGAGCGACGTCACCCCCTACGCCGAAACCGAGACTCTGTTGGCTGTCATGAACGGCGACATAGACCGCGCGGGGGTTCTGCTCGCCGAGATGTTTGATGGCGAGTTATGCAGGTTCACCGACCAGGCCAACCTGCTCGTTGATCTCTGCCGCCGCGAAGGCCGCAGCCGGGCGGTCCGGCCATGAACCTGTCCGAGAGCCGCTTCAAAGACCAGGTGGGGCAGCACTGCCGCAGCCCGAAGTGCGGCGCTCAGGTGATCTGGTGCATCACCGGGGGTAACAAGCAGATGCTGGTCGACGCCGAGCCGGTCGCCTACCAGGCAGGCCAGGACTACGGTTCGATCAAGCTGGCCGACACTGCCGGCTCGATGCCAATGGCGCTAGTGTTGAGGGAACGGGACCGGTTCGGTAAGCAGGGCACCCTGCACAACAGCCATTTCGTGACCTGCCCGGATGCGGCCAGATTCCGCAAGAAAGGATACGAGCGATGACGAAGACGGTACGGATGAGCCGCTACTGGTGGGCCAGTCTTGGGGTCGTAATGGTCGCGATGCTCGCCATGGCCGGCCTGGCGATCTCGGGTCGCCTGCCCGCCGACGCGGCGCCGGTCCTGCCGCTGGTCACCCCGATCACGGGCGCGTGGTATGTGGACACCTGCGGCGCCCCGTTCGCGCCCCACGGCATCACCTTCCACGACGACGGCAGCTTGGATCTGACCAACCCAGATGCGGCTGAGGCGACCAACTCCAGCTCGGCCGGCATGGGTTCGTGGAACTGGGTGCTGCTGCCAGGGGGTGGCCGCGGCGCCTACGGCCGGTTTTTCGAGGTGAACGCGGACAAGGCCACCAACCAGTTCACGTCGCTGTTGATCGTCACCTTCGAGTTCCGGGTGTCCGGGGACACGTTCACCGGCCCGGCCACCGCCCGCTACTACGACGGGGACCGGAACCTGGTCGCCGGTCCGTTCCCGGCGACGCTGCGCGGGCAGCGGTTCGCGGTCGACGGCCCGATCCCAGACCCGGGCTGCTGATGGCCGACCCCGAGCAGTATCCGGAGCGGTCCGTTCACGTGTCGCGGAGGAGTGACGGGCATGTTCTGCTTGTTGTCGCTCTGGAGCCACCAGCCCATCGCGACGGGTTCGACCATCGCGATGGGGCGGGACCAGGCGTGAGCATCCTGGCATCTCCGCTAGGCAGGATCGTGATGACGTTCGCGGAGTTCGAGTGGTGGATCAAGCAGCAAGCCCGCTGGATCGACCGCGAGAAGGCACGCGACCGCAGGCTGTCCGGGCTCAGGACCACCGCCCCGCAACCCGGCGTGAAGCCCCAACACAGGAGGGGCAGATGACCGGCTGGATTGACGGTCCCATGCTCGGGTTCGACACCGAGTGCACGGGTGTGGACGTCGAGTCCGACCATATTCTGTCGGCTTCACTGGTCCACATCCGCCATCGGGTCGGCAACAAAGGCCCACGCGAGGTGATGGCCGACACTCAATGGATCAACCCTGGAGTGCCGATCCCGCCGGGCGCAACTGCGATCCACGGGATCACCGACGGCTACGTGAAGACGGTCGGGCAGGATCCGGTGCCGGTATTGGAGGCGGTGGTGTTGGTCCTGGCCGCGGTCTTGACCGAAGGTACGCCGTTGGTGGGGATGAACGTGCCCTACGACCTGACGATCCTGGACCGCAACTGTCGCCGGCACGGGATCCGCACCCTATCGGAGCGGATGGAGGAGTTCAACGGGACGATCGCCCCGGTGATCGACGTGATGGTCCTGGACAAGGCGGTCGACCCATATCGGCGGGGCTCGGGAATGCGCAAGCTGGAGGCGCTGTACCCGATCTACAAGGTGCAGTCGGGCACGCTACACGATTCGGAGCAGGACGCGCTGGGCACCTGCCGGATCGCCTGGCGGATCGGCCGGATGTACCCCAGGGTCGGCAAGCTGGACGTCTATGACCTGCACCTACTGCAGAAGCAGTGGAAGCTCGAACAGGATACGAGCTTTGCCGCCTACCTGGTCAAGAACGACCGTGATCCGAACGGGGTGGACGGGCAGTGGCCGATCCGCCGACCCCTACCGGAGCGCATCAGCCCCCCGGCCCCGCTGGACGTGCCGGGCGATCTGGTGGACGCGCCGCTATGGTGACTCTGATCGTGGCGGCATTCTTGGTGTTGGCGGGCCTGCTGGTGGCCGTCATGGTCTGGACGTTCTGGCCGCGCGATCCAGCGACCGAGGAGCGGCGGGCACAGTTCGGGGAGCGCAGACCGTGGAGGTGAAGTCGTGACCAACCACTCGCGCCGCAAGCGTCGCTGGCTGCGCTGGTGCCGATACGCGAACCATTACATGACCGACGGCCTCAGCGTCGGCAAGATCCGGGGCGGGGTCCGCCGGATGTGGGATTGGAGCGCTGCCCGGAGGTGGCCGTGGCCGTGATTGTCTGGGTGGTGGTCAGCGACTGCGGTCTGAACGGCCCGCAGATCCATGGGGTGTACACGGCCGAACCAAGCAGCGAGCTGGTCGAAGCGTGCGCTCGGCTGGCCCGGCCAACGACCGGCTATCAGTACACCTCGGCGCAGCGGTTCGAGACCGACGAGCCACCGTCATGATTAGGACCGCCGGGATCGATCTGTCCCTGACCGCGACCGGGGTGGCACTATCAGACGGCGAATGCCAGATCGTCGGACGCGACGGGGTAACCCGGATGAGCATCGACGAGCAGATCCCGCTACTGGACGAGCTGGCGCGCGAGATCACGATGCTGGCCCTGCGCAACGACCCCGTGGCGGTCTGCATCGAAGGGTTGGACATGTCCCAGTCCTATGGCGGCCAGATCGAGCGGACGGTGTTGTGGTGGGACGTGGTCAGCCGGCTGCGCGCGATGCCCAGGCTGGCCATCTACATCGCCCCCTCGCCCCAGGTCAAGATGTACGCGACCGGCAACGGCTCGGCCAAGAAAGGCGCGGTGGTCGAGGCGATCACCCGGCGCTGGCCGCAGTTTGAGCACCGCGGCGACGACAACGCGGCCGATGCTGCGGCCTGCGCGCTGATTGCTGCGCATATGGTGGGCGCCCCTATTGGGGCGCCGGGCGTCGACGGCGCGAGCTACCTGCCGGCGGCCCACGTTCGGGCGCTCAACTCGGTGCGCTCGATCGAAGTCGCCCCCCCGGCCAAGAAGCGCGCCAGTCGGCGGGTCGATTGACACGCCGAGTCGCACCTGCTGTACTACCGACAAGTAGAGAGGAAGCGCCCATGAAGATGGCCGCCGCGTTACCGGACCACAAGAGCCGCCGCAACGGGCTGGATGACCTGGCCCGGATGCTGGTCGACAACCCGGATCAGCCGCTGGTCTGTGTGGTCGTGCTCGACTGCTCCAAGACCGAGATCGACCACGACAAGGCCACCAAGACCCCGACGGTGCGGGTCAAGCATTTGGAGCCGATGCTGCGTGTGGAGGACCAGGATCGGGCGGTCACGCTGCTGACCGACGCCTACAAGCGGCGCACCTCCGAGCAACTCGAACTGGACTACGAGTTCGAGCCGATCGGGCGCGACGCCCCCAACTACTTCCCGGCGGTGTGACTGTGGCGATTCGATTCCACCTGCGTAAAGAAGGCATCGACTGGGGCTGGCGGCTGGTCGACGACACAGCGCCCAACGGTCCCCGTGTCCTGGCCATGGGCGCCCAGGCTTGGCCGACCAAAGGCGAAGCGGACGCGGCGATCAGCGCGATGCGTCGGGCGGTCGCCGATGCCGACACCGTGGTCGACACCACCGTTCCCGAGCCGCGCTGGCGCACGATCAGCCCGGATGGGGTGATCGGCGAGCCGGTCGGGGACGACCCGCCGGACAACGACGACGAAGGCGAGACCGGACCGCCGGAGGTGCAGGGTTGAACGAGACACCACCGGATCGCCAGTACCGGCCGGGCGAGCCCAGGCCGCGGTTGCGGGCACCTGGCCCGGGGCGCCCACACGCCGCGCCGTGGCAGAGCCCGCCGCCGCCGCAGCGACCGGCCCCGGATACACCTTGGTCTCCTTGGACTCCCAAGACCGCCTTGGCCGCGTTCGCGATCGGCGCGGTCGCGGTGCTGATCATGTGCGGGATCCTGGCCTGGTTCCTAGCGGATGTGATCCCGGGATGATCAACCAGGTCGTTTCCACCACCGTCCAGCACGCCGCCAGCGACACCTGTGCTGGGATCCACTGCGAGATCCATCAGGTCGACGAGCCAGGGTCGGGCTACTACGGCTGTGGCGAGTGCTATCACCTGTATCCGACTGCCGGTAGTCTGCGCCGCGCTTACCGGCGTCGGCTGCGGCAGGACCCGCCGCGGCGTCTGCGCGGGGGCGAGTCCAGCTATGGACTGTGGGGCTGGCTCAAGCTCTACCTGTTCGTCCGCACAGACCGGATCACCTTCTGCCAGGAGTGCTCACACGATTTCTAACCCGCGAGGTACTGCCACCGATGACCACCACCGCACCCACCACCAACGCAATCGGGGCCGCCCGACGTCTGCAGGCGCTGGCTTGTGCCGGCTACGGCGTGACCCCCCTGGCCGATATGTTGGTCGCCAGCCGCATGCACGTGAAAGCCTGGCAGCACCACCGCTGGCAGAACGTGCACAGGACCACCCACGAGCGGATCGCCTACACCTATTCGAAACTGTGGGACACCGACGGCGGGTCGACCCAGGCGCGCGACCACGCCGGACGACGGGGCTGGCAACCGTTCGAGGCTTGGACCGACACCACGATCGACGACCCGGCGGCCTACCCGTACGGAGACCCGGAGCAGATCAACTACATCGATCGGGTTCTGATCAAGCGGGTACGGGACGGCAAGCGCCGCTACCTGGACCTGTCGGACGCAGAGCGGATCGAACTACTGACCCTGCATCTGATCGCGGGCGGGACGATGCGCGGGTTCCGCGATCGCTACCGCCCGGTCCCGAAACGCCAGCTCGACCTGTTGATCGCCCAGCGTCCCGGGATCTGGCCGCTGGTCCATCCACTACATCTGCCGACCCGCGTGATCGAAGGGAAGGTGTCGGTTGAAAGTCTTCGGCTGGTTAGCTGACCACTCGGGGTGTGGCTGGTACCGGGTCGCGGTGCCGCTCGGACAACTGCGCCAGATGGGGCACCAGGCGCTCTGGAGCCGACGCATAACCGAGGAGGCGATCGAGGAGTCCGACGTGATCATCTGTCAGCGGACCTGCCTGCCCGGCCCGACCTTGCGCTACCGGGAGCTGTCCGAGAAGCGCGGACGCAAATACCTGCTTGTCTACGAGGTCGACGACGACCTACTTTCGGTAGACAGCCGCAACCCAGCCGCCCGGGTGTTCGCGGAGCCCGAGGTGCGGGCGGCGATCGTGGCCAACGCCCGCGCCGCCGACCTGGTGACCGTCTCGACCGAGCCGCTGGCGCAGGTGATGCGCCGGTACAACTCGAACGTGGTGGTGCTGCCCAACTCGATGCCGCCAGACATGCTGCACTGGCGCACCGGTCGGCAGGAGAATGTCTACACCGTCGGCTGGCAGGGCGGCCCGACCCACGACCGGGACTGGCAGATCGCCGCCGAACCGATCAAACGCTGGTTCGCGGCAGCCCGCGACCTGGACCACCCGATCGAGATGCATACGGTCGGATCGGTCCCGGATCACTTCCCGGAGGTCTACCCCCACCGGCACACCGACTGGGATCCGGACATCTTCCGGTACTACCGGACTTTGGACTGGCATGTCGCGCTCGCGCCGCTGGCCCCGTCGAAGTTCAACCGGTCCAAGTCGGCGCTGCGGGCGATGGAAGCCGCAATGCTCGGGTTCCCGGTGGTCGCCTCCAACGTGGAGGCATATGGGCAGTTCGTCCGTCACGGGGTGACCGGCTATCTGGTCGACCGAGCCTCGGACTGGGATCGGTACCTGACCGAGCTGTTGAACGACCCGGACGCCCGGGAGGCGATGGGCGCCGCGGCGCGCACTGTGGCCCGCGAGCACACGATCGAAGCCACCGCGCACCTGTGGGAGAAGGCATATGGATCCGCTTGAGTTCCCGCCCAATGAGGCCATCCACGGTCAACGCCTTCTGGACCGACCATGAGACCACCTCTTGACATCAACTCGGCCAGCCTGCGGGTCGGGGTGGTCGGGCGGTCACCGCTGGCCGCACTGTGGGCACTGGTGTTGCGCGACTACGGCCGGCACCGGGTAATCGGGTATGGCCTGGAGCCGGCGGGGCTGCGGGACGCCGAGGCGATCCGGCGCTGGGCCGACACCGAGATCGCCAACGCCCCCCAGATGCGGGGGGTGATGGAGCACGCCGACATCGTGTTCGTCTTCGCGATCGACCGGTGGTGGTCGGTGCTGAACTTACAGGCCGCCTACTGCCGCACCAGTGCCGACCGGCCCACCATGGTGGTACCCAAGTGGATGCCGCCACGGTCGTTCCTGGCACTGGCCACCGCGCCAGACCGGGCCGCTCGGGTGGCCTACAGCCCGCTGGTGCCGACCGATTCGATCGACGAGCTGACCGATCCGACCCACGTCTGGGCCTGCTCGCAGGACCGGGCTGCCCAAGACCAGATCGAGCAGATCTGGCGCCCGATCAACAACAAGGCCCCGGTAATGCGGGTGGGGCTCCCAGAGGCACCGCAGACCGGTCTCGCCTGGTCTCCGACGGCCTACGCCGAGTCGGTGGGGCTGTTGGCACCCCGGGCGGTCCAAGCGCTGCGGGAAAGGCCGGGAGACGGCCCGAGATAGGCGAACGCCCCTCGATCCGGCGGGGATCGAGGGGCATCCAGGTTGGGCCACCTTTCGGATAGTGTATCAGTCTTTCAACTGCGCCCGCAGTTGGTCGTAGCGGCGGGCCTTCTCCAACACCTCCGGTGCCAGGCGGGCCTGGGCGTCGACCGCTTGGACGTAATCGGCGATCCGGGTTAGCGCCTTGGCCAGGGCGGGGGCGATCGTGACGAACGTACGCACCACTTGCAGGTCGTCCCGCTCCAGTACGGTCACGCGGGCGCTGCGCACCGGGCCTGCCTTGGCTGGGGTCGCCGGCACCGCCTTACGGGGGGCCGGTGGGCCTGGGTCACGCGGCAGGTGCACCCGGATACCTTTGCAGTGCCCGATGAAGACGTGGCTGACCCGGCCACCGTCCCAAGGCTGGCCACGCAAAGTGGTGAAGCCGGCGTCGTTCAGCGCCTGCGCCGCGCGTGCGGCGTGCCCCCGGAAACCCGCCCGCTTGGCTTTGGCTACCTCGACCGCTATCCGCCGCAGCGTCGCCTCCGGATATCCACTGCTTGGGCGCGGCTGGCGTCGGTTGTGGGTGGCGTTGCGGTGTGCCACGACACTCAGTGTGCTGGTGCCGATGTGGGGGCAGGGGACCTGTCCGTCGCCTTCGCACAGGAAAGCCTCGGTGCCGTCCTCCAGCAGCGCCCGCAGCACGCCCTTATATGGGACGAGGGCGCCATTCTGGCTCGGGTGCGGGTGCGGGGCGATGGCCGGCTCAACCGCGATGATCTGCAGGTCCCCGACATGGGTCGCGGTGCGGGTGATGGTCGGGTGTTCGGTGTGGGACATCTGGTAGACTCCTCGTTGGTAGTCAGCGCCGTCGGAAGCGTTGCGGGCGGCCCCCCGGGGTGGGGGGGCCGCCCGCCTTGTTCTAGCTGGCGTACTGCACGGCCAGGTCCAGCACACGGAATGCGTCCGCCTCCATCTCGGCGGCCAGGTCGGCGTCGGTCTGGTTCTGGGCCGACGCGGTGACCGCCTGCATCACGCCGCCGGTCGTGGTGTCCCCGCCCTTGATGAACATCCTCAGGATGTCGTCCTGCTGGGCCTGGGTGTAGCGCAGCTTGGCGGTGACCTGCTTGATCGTCTCCTCCGGCTTGTCCAGCTCGCGGTCGGACTTCTCCTCGATCTGCGCGATCTGGGTCTCCAGCCATTCCTGGCTCAGGAACGCCTTGATCGCGTCGCGGGTCTTGAGCCCGATCAGCTCCAGGTTCTTGGCCTGAGTGTCGTCGGCCCAGGTGATCTGGCCCTCGGGCAGCTTCCCGCCCAGGTGCTGGGCGCGGATCGCCTGGTCGCCGCGGACCATCCCGTTGGCGCAGACTTGGATCTCGATGTACGGCGCGATCGAGAACGCGCCGTGCCCGACCTCGGAGTTGCGCAGTAGGAACCCGGCGAACACGACCGGGTTGTCCCGGCCGCTGGTGCCGTGCCACGGGTTGCGGTAGTTGCGCAGCAGGGTCGGCGCGAGCGCGGTCACCTCGGTCGAGCGGATCTTCACGTACATGTTGCGGTCGGTCAGGCTGGCGGCGGTGACCGAGACGCCAACCCCGGCCTGCCCGATCCCTTCCAGGCAGGTCATGAGCACGTCCAGGTTCTCGATCGGCTTGTAGGAGTCGGACAACAGTGCGCGGGCCACGCCCAGGCCGCCGTCGGCGTCGCGGAAGCAGCGGACCAGGAACCGGCGCGGGTCGGGCTGGGCCGACTCGTAGCGGAGCTTGCCTTCGGCGTCTGGGTCGTCGACCAACAGGTCCACGCCGCGCAGCCAGCCGTTCACGTTCGAGTCGTACATGTCCAGGCGCTCGGTGCGCATCCGGGTCAGGTAGGACGGGGGGATCCCGAGCTTGTCGGCGATCCCACCGTCACACACCGCGGTCGGGACGTAGGTCCCGTCGGTGGTGGTCACGCCGTCGGCGGAAAGCTCCACCCCACTGCCGGCCAAGACAAGATTGCCCCGCTCGGCGCGGATGGCGGTCGCGGGGACCACCACGTCGAACCGACGGGGCTGCTGGCCGCGCAGGATCTCGACCAGGTCTTCCAGGCTGGCGTTGCGGGCGAGGGTCGCGGGGGCGGTCATGGTGGGCTCCTCTCGGTGGAACGGGAGTGTCGGCTGACGCTCCTGGGTGGGGCCTGTTCCACGTGGAACAGGCCCGCCCCGGGCGGGTCAGACGGAGGGGTCGGTACCCTCGGTCGGGTCGTACCACGAGTTGCGGTTGGCCATCTTTGCCCAGGTCCGGCCGCACCAGCAGGTGCCGTTGCGGTCGACCGACTGGTTGTCGCAGTCGTGGCCCTGGGCGATCTGAACCACTCGGTCCGCCCGCTCCCGCGCCCAGTACAGGATGTCGGTCGGGTCTGCTTTGGTCGCGGTGAACCAGTCACCGGTCCGATCCAGGGCACCCTCGCCGAACCGCCGATCGCACTCGGCGCGGGCCAGGTCGAAGTCGACCTGCGGCTCGGGCAACTGGAGTTCGTCGTCGTAGTCGCTGCGGGCCAGGTCGGCGATGATCGCCTGGCAGACCAGCTCGGCGTCGTCCAGAGCCTGGATCTCGGTCGTGTCCAGCATGTCGCGTCCTCTCTGAGACCGTCCCGGGGCTGCCGTGCCCCGGCACGGCACCATTATAGCACAGGTGCCACCTCAGGTGCAATTCGGGTGCGACCCCCTCTTAGAAGGCGTCCTTTCTGCGTCGACGAATACGGGCGTCACGCTGGTTCCGGAAGGTGCTGCCAGTCCGGTGTCCGACATGCCAGAGGTGGCAGACCCGGCACTGGTAGGCGTTCTGCCCGGCCGCGGCGCCCGCCGGGCTGATCGCTGCCCACGCCTGCTCCTCGGTGTCGTAGCCGACCTTCGGGCGCTGGTCGGCTTTGCGACGATGGTGGGTCACGGGTGCGCCTCCCCCGTGCAGCCGCACGCGGGCAGCCTGCAGACCGGTCCGAGACGCAGCTCGCAGGCCGACGAACAGGCCGGCGCGGACAGGTCGCGATTGCGTGGGCAGGTCGACCAGTGCCCGGCCCGACTGAGTAGGTCGTCCCAGCCGGGGTCACCCGGGCGGGGCAGCCCGTCCAGCAGCGCGCGGATCAGTGGTGCGTCGACGAACAGCCTGAAATCTACCCGTAGTCCGACCGATACCCGATTCAGGGCGAACCGGGCGGTGTGCAACCGGTGGGTGTCGGTCATCTCACGGACCCGCACGGGTGGCCCCACCCGCGGGCGCCACCATTCAGCCTGCCTGAGCAACCCGAGCAGGTCGCGCGGCGGTTCAGGGGTCACGATGGCGGGGGCTTTACTTATGTCCACGGGGATACGCCTCCCGGCATGCTCGGCACGTGCAGTTCGGCCCGTGCGGGTGACTTCGCTCGATTGCGGAGGTGTCGACCCCGATCAGCAATCGGGTCAGCCCGGCCAGCAGGCAGGACACCTCCGGGCCGTATCGGTCAGTGTGCAGCGCCAGCGACAGCATCAGCCGCCGGGCACCCAGGTCGGTCAGGTCGATCACGACCCGGGTGCCGTCGGCTTCGATCGCCACCCCGTCACGCTCCCAGCGCCGGACGGTCACCGGGGGCTCCAGATCCAACCCCAGACCCGGCCATCGACCAGCACATGGCCATAGTGGCGGACATGCTCGGGACAGTAGAGCCGGTGCCAGCCACCACCATTCAGCTTCACCGCGACCGGGCTGGAGGTGCAGCGCCAGCCTTGCACCGACGCGTTCGGGGGGACCTGGAACCGGCACAGCCGAGTATCGGTCTCGGTCGCGGTGGCTACCCGCCAGCCCGGGTCGACCGACCAGAGCCACGACCCGGGGCGTTTCCCCCTGGGGCTGCCCGTTGGCCGCGGCGGCTTGGCCTGGTCGAGTGGCCAGGCCGGCTCCGGCTCGGCGCCCAGCCCAGCAGGCTCGGCGCCCAGCCATCGCGCGTACGACGCGTAGAATTCGGCGACACGCCCTTCGGGCACCGTCACCGTTGCATCAACCAAGATTGCATCCATGTCGCCCAGTAAACCACGGTGCCACTCCGGGTTGCACGGGAGAGAGATGTGACAAACGTCACATCTCCGAGTGGCACCCGGGTTCCGCTCCGAGTGCCACCTTGTGTTACACTAGACGGGTGCCGGTCGAGTCGGGCCGGACGGGGAGCACCTGGCACGACTTGACAA
>Ga0070680_100001838_pt1 | contig 15592 bp, 8 predicted proteins | sample KBSC73BmetaG_FD_64672 | JGI IMG/M metagenome (GOLD analysis project Ga0070680, IMG submission 64672) | Corn rhizosphere microbial communities from Kellogg Biological Station, Michigan, USA - KBS C7-3B metaG | ecosystem: Host-associated > Plants > Roots > Rhizosphere | place: USA: Michigan...
CCCCGGCATTGCCGACGGCGGTATGGATCAACAAACCATCATCAGAGGAGGGATTGCTCACTAATTCCTGATCGCCGACTGTCTCACTGGCCTTGTCAGGCTCCGGCATTTCCGCGATTCAAAAGTCTGTGTGGGTTGACCAGGCGGATCGATCCTTGGACGCCACACCGACACTCGGACGCGGAACTGGCGGATTTCGCGGAATGACGCGGAACACCGCTTTTTTGGCTTTCGGGCTGACTCCTTCGCCCCACGCATCAAAGAGTCGTTTCCGCGCAGGTCCGCGAGTTCCGCGCATTTCCGCAATCCAAAGAGTCTGTGTGGGTTGACCAGGCGGATCGATCCTTGGACACCACACCGACACTCGGACGCGGAACTGGCGGATTTCGCGGAATGGCGCGGAACAACTCTTTTTTGGCTTTCGGTCTGACTCCTTCACAATCCAAAAATCTGTGTGGGTTGACCACGCGGATCGATCCTTCGACGCCACACCGACACTCGGACGCGGAACTGGCGGATTTCGCGGAATGCGCGGAACAACTTCTTCGGCGCCGCGCGGCGCCCCAACGTTGTCAGAAAGCGAAGCGGCAGTTCGGTGCCCGTCCGTCAGTGTCAGTGGCGTCCGTGATAGCAACCGCGGTCAACAAGCCGGCAGCTTCAGCGTTTCGGAAGGCCCCGCGATGGCCGGACGGCCCTTTGCCTTGAGCATCGTGTTCACCGCCGTGAGCTCGGTTCCAGCGAGTCGTTCCCACGCCGTCGCCACCGTCCGCAGCTCCTTGCACGTCGCGCTGAACGCGGCGAGTGCGGCCGACGTCGGCGCCATATCGCCATTGTCCTGCGCATTCAGCTGCTGGACGAGCGCGCCGTTGATCGCTCGGAAATTGGGCGGCGGCGCCTGACCACGTCCGCGACCACCACCGCCTCCGCGACCACGACCGGCGTCGAGTCCCGCAACCGTGTCGAGCTGCGAGGCGAGCGTCGCAGCGCGCGCCGCAACATCAGAGAGCTCTGACTGTGCGCCAGCTGGAACCGCGCCGCGGAGCGCTGTCTGAAGCGCGACCGCCAATGTGTGGCCCGTGTACGCTGCCTTCATACCAGTGTAGATCCGCATCTGAAGCGCATGCTGCGCGCTGATCGCGACCGGCGTCGCCGGCGTGTGAGGATCGTTGCGCACGGCCACGGTTTGCGTGGCCGTTCGTCCGTCGGCGGTGAGCTTGATCGTATACGTACCGGCGATCGCGAGCGGTCCTTCCGGCGACGGCGGCGTCAGTGCCGGATTCGCGTCGATCTCGAACGAGTGACTGAACGCCGGCGGCGAATCGTACCGAAGATCCCAGTAGAAGCGATTCGTCTCCGCGGCAGTCGGCAGAGGCATCGGCGGCGCGACCCAGAAGTTCGGATGCGGCGGGCGCGCAGCTTCTGGCACCGGCGCGATGGCTGCGCTCGAGAGATGGCGCACGAGCGAACCCGATGAATCCATGACATCAATCGTGACGTCGCGCGACGGCGCGCTCGCGAGCCAATAGTCGATCGCGACGCCCGGCGGTGGATTGAGCGCGTGCGGGACCTCCGGCGGGAATGGCGTGTCCGCTCCGACGTTGCGTCGCACGCGAACGGCGTCGCCTGGCTTGAAGAGATGCGATGCCTCGCTCACGATCGCCGGCGTCAACTGACGAAGAGTCGAGTAATCGTCGATCACCCAGAAACCGCGGCCGTACGTCGCGATGACGAGATCGTTGTCCTTGATCGCGATGTCGCGATATGACGTGGTGGGCAGGTTCAGCTGCAGCGACTGCCAATGGTCGCCATCGTCGAACGAGACGTACATTCCGCTTTCGGTGCCGGCGAACAGCAAGCCGCGCTTCTTCGTGTCGTTCCGAACTACACGCGCAAAGCTCCCGCTCGGCTGATTCGTCGCGAGACCTTCGACGATACGCGTCCAGCTCTTTCCATAGTCGCGCGTTCGGTAGACGTACGGCGTGTAGTCGCCGACGCGATGGAGATCGATCACCGCATACGCCTCCGCCGCGTCAAAGTGCGACGGCTCGACCGCGAGCACCTCGGCGCGGTTGATATTTGGAATTCCTGAAATCGACGCATCCTGCCAGCTCTTGCCGCCGTCGCGAGTGACCTTGATCATGCCGTTGTTCGTGCCGACCCACAGCATGCCCGCGGCGACGGTCGAGCCGCGCATCGATTCGATGGCTCCGCCGGGCGGCGTGAATCCGCCCGCGGTCGAGGGCGTTGGAGGTGCGTCTGGACGAATGCCCAGATCCGGGCTGATGGCCGTCCAGTGTGCACCGCTATCGGTCGTCGTCCACACGGACTGGAACGCCGCGATGAGCATATGCTGATTCCACGGCGCGAAGATGATCGGCTGCGAGGACGTCGTGCGCAGGCGCCGCGACGGATCGACCGCGGGACTGACGTTGATCCACTGCTCCGTGGGATACGTGATGCGGAGAATGCCCGAGCCACTCGCGTACACCGTATTGGGATCGAGCGGATCGGGCACGATCGTTCCCCACTCCCATCCTGAGACCGGATTCCAGTCCATCGGAGTGATCGCGCCGAGGTTGCCGCGGATGCGCGTGCGGATCGCACCGGCGTCCTGCTGTGTGCCGTACACCCAGTACGGTGACGAGTTGTCGACGGAGAGATGATAGATCTGATCCGTCGATTGATTGTACCACGAGCTCCACGTCAATCCGCCGTCGAGCGTCACGACGGCGCCCTGATCGAGGCCAAGCAGAATGCGCTTGCCGTTCGTCGGATCGATCCACATCTGCTGCGGATCGTCGCCACCGGGCGCGCCCTTGAAGCCGGTAAACGTGCTGCCGCCGTCGGTCGACTTGTAGCTCGACGTGTTGATGACGTATACGATGTCGGGATTTTGCGGATCCACATAGACGCCGCAGTTGTAGCCGCCCTGCCCATTTCGAATTCGCTGATCGTCCGCCGCCATCTGCTTCCACGTCGCGCCGCCGTCGTCCGATCGGAAGAATCCGTTATTCGCGGTGAGGAAGACGCGCTGCGCATTGGTGTTCATCGCGACGGCGATCGACGTGCGCCCGTTGAGGTGCGGGAGCCCTGTGCCGTTCAGCTTCGTCCACGTGACGCCGCCGTCGGCCGATTTGTAGATCATCGTCGCTGTTGGACCGTCGTTGCCACCGCCTGGCGGCCCCTGCGGCGGCGCCGCATTCGGCGGCGGAGGCGGCGTGTAGTGAAGCACGGTCGTCGCGAAGATCACGTTCGGGACGTCGTTCGCGCGCGCCAGCTTCTGGATTCCGGTGCTGTCGTCGACGAACAGCGTCTGCGTCCACGTCGCGCCGCCATCCGTGCTGCGGAACACACCGCGCGATTTGCTCTTCACGTGCACGTCGCCTTGCGCGGCGATCATCACGATGTTCGGATCTTTCGGGTCGACCAGGATCGACGGAATCTGCTTCGTCGCGTCGAGACCAAGATGCCGCCAGGTCTTGCCGGCATCGGTCGACTTATAAACGCCGTTGCCCTCGTTGATTGCTCCGCCGGTGATCATGTCACCCGTTCCGACGTAAATCACGTTCGGATCCGCCGGCGCGACTTCGACGGCGCCGATCGATGACACTTCTTTCACGGCATCGAAGACCGGATACCAGGTCTCGCCAGCGCTGGTCGTCTTCCATACGCCGGCCGCAGGCAGCCCGACGTAGAACGTGCCGGCCTGACCGACCGCACCGGAGACCGCGGCGATACGCCCGGCGCGAAACGGTCCGAGATTGCGCCAGGTGAGACCGGCGTAGAGGCGGGGATCAATCGGCGGCTTCGATTGCGCCGCAGCGGTTGAAGCAATGAAGCCGATCGCGAGCGCGATACCGGCGGCGAGTGAACGACGTTGTGTGATTGGCATGGCAGCGAGCCGAAGTGGACCTTGTGGGCTGCTCGCAGTATGCCTCGTTCCGATACGACGCGGCAAGTCGCCGCGACGTCAGGGGGTTGCGCTCGTCAGCGCCAACACCGCGTATGCCGTCGCCGCATCGCTCATGAATTTGCCGATGTCGGTCTTCGGATCACGCTGCTTGTTGAGCGATGAAGCCGTCCACATGCCCGTCGCGCGATCCTGGTGTTGAACGAGCCATCCCAAGGCGCGCGAGACGTGCGGCTCGCTTGCGGCCACGCCGCCCCGCTGGAGCGCGTAAGCGACGAGCCCCGTGGCGTAGCCGTCGCTCACGGAATCGATCGCGGTGTTGTCGGATCGTTTCCATTGGCCGAGCGAGGCGAGGCTCCATCCGCCGTCGGCGCCCTGGCGATCGCACGCCGCGGTGATGATTGCCTGTCGCTCATCCGAAGTCAGCAGGTCGGGAATTCCGCTCGATGCCCAGAGGAGCATCATGCGGTTGAACAGCGACTGCGTCGCGATTCCCTTTCGCAAATACTCACGGAGACGCTTGATCCGCTCTTGATTGTCAGCGTTCGCGGCGTATCCACCGGGCTCGCGACCGACGGCGATCGCGGCGAGTGCAGCGCCGAAATACGGGCTCTCGTTGGCCTCCCACGGCTCATTGTGGAAGTTGAGCCACGCCCACCCGCCGTTGAGGTCACCGCGCCGGAACTGCAGGGCCCACATGTTGTCGAGCGCAAGGCGCGCATCCTCGCTCTCAAGTCCAGCGCGTGCATCGCGCGTCGCCAGAATCACCGCGTTCAGAATGGATTCGGTCCCGCGCGACTCGCTCGTCTTCGGCAGGCCGCCCGTTTGGTCTGGATAGAACGGCTCAACCTCCTTCCAGAGGCGCACCCGCTTGATGACATCGTCGACGGCTCTGCGTTGCGCCGACGGCATGTCCGATTCGTGAAGCGCATCGCCGAGCGCGGACCGCACGAGGTTGTATGGAAGCGCGGTGTGGCAGGAGACGCACGCCGTTTGATGATCGCGTGCGGCGGTCTGCCAGCTGGACCACCATGCCTGGCGTGAGTCGAGATACGTGGCGGCGGCGCGTGCGTCCCACGTTTCCTGCGCGCCGAGCGCCGGCGTCGCGATAAAGAGTCCAAGCGCTGCAGCGGTACGTGCTCTCATTGGCTCAGCCTCGCGGAAGTCGCCACGCCAGCGAATGTAGCATCGTCATCCCGAGCGAAGCGAGGGATCTGCACTTCGGACGTGCGGATCCCTCGCTGCACTCGGGATGACAATTCTTTTCCGCCTCTCACTACGCTCGGGGCACGAAGTCGTTCGGTCCGGCTACCAGATGTCACCGACCGTAAAGCCCTCGGGAAACGGATCGTCCGGATCGACGACGTACGTCGCCATGCCTGTGATCCACGCCTGACCGCCAAGCGTTGGAACCACCGCCGGATATTTCCCGACGCGAGTTTCTTCGACGAGCCGCCCGGTGAACACAGTGCCGAGCACGCCGGCGTGCCGGAAATCCTGATTCAACGGCAAACGTCCCTTCGCGTGAAGCGTTGCCATCTTCGCGCAGGTGCCGGTGCCGCACGGCGAGCGATCGATCGCCCCAGTCCACGTCGACGGCGTGTTCCAATCGAGGGTTCCCGTCGAGACGACGACCGCGTTCTGCCAGTCGGCGTTGTCCGCGAGCGGCGGACCGGAGAGCTGCGCGATCGTGACGCCGTCGAAGCCTGGCTGCTCCGGATGCACGACCGGACATTGCTCGCGCGCCGCGGCTTTCACCATCTCGCCGATGCGCGTGATGTCGCGTCCTTCGTCAGGCGTCAATCGCAAACCGAACTGCGCCGCGTCGGCGATGACGTAGAACATGCCGCCGTATGCGACATCCACGGTGACCGTGCCGAGGTGCGGCACTTCTATTTTGGTATCGAGGTACGCCGCGAACGCAGGCACGTTGCGGAACGTCACACGCTTCACCTTGCCGCCCGCGCAATCCGCTCGAACGCGGATGAGACCGGCCGGCGTCTCGAGCGTGAGCTCCGTGACCGGCTCCTGCATCGGCAGCATGCCGGTCTCGAGAAGCACCGTCGTTACGCAGATCGTGTTCGTGCCCGACATGCCCGGATATTCGACCTGCTCCATGATCACATAGCCGGCCTGCGCGTCGGGATGCGTCGGCGGAAGAATCAGGTTGCAATTCGCCGCCGGATAGCCGCGCGGCTCGCGCAGCATGCGCTTCCGAAGACCGTCTGCGTGGTCGCGCAGATAGCACATCTTCTCATACATCGTCTCGCCAGGGACGTCGAGCACACCGCCGACGATCACGCGCCCGTGCTCACCGCACGCGTGCGCGTCGACAGCCTGGACCATGTTCGAGACGCGCATCGGTCGTCACCGCCCGCCCTTTTCGACCACGCCGCCCTTCATCACGAAGGTCACGCGCTCGAGCTCCGTGACGTCGGTGAGCGGATCGCCCGCGACGGCCACGAGATCGGCGAACGCGCCCGGCTCCACAACGCCAACTTTGCCGTTCCAGCCGATCAGATCGGCTGCGTTCAGCGTCGCCGCCTGAATCGCCTGCATCGGTGTCATGCCCCACTTCACCATGTGCGCGAACTGCTTTGCGTTCCAACCATGCGGATAGACTCCGGCATCGGTGCCGAACGCCAACTTCACGCCCGCGCGCACGGCCTTTTGAAAATTCTCACGCTGCGTGCGTCCGACCACGCGCTCTTTGTTCATGATCTTTTCCGGGTACCCCATGCGCGTGTACTCGGCAAGAATGTAATCATCGTTGTAGATGTCCATCACGAGGTACGTGCCGTGCTCCTTCGCGAGCCGAAGACCCTCGTCATCGATCAGGCTTGCGTGCTCGACGCTGTTGACACCCGCCTTGATCGCCCGCTTGATCGGCTCCGCACCATGCGCATGCGCGGCCACTCGTCGGCCCCACATGTGCGCTTCCTCCACGAGGGCGTTCAGCTCTTCCTGCGAGAACTGCGGACCGCCGACGTTCTCCTCTTCGCTCAACACGCCGCCGCCGGCGAGCACTTTGATCACGTCCGCTCCGTACTTCACGTTCTGTCGGACGAGCTTTCGAATCGCATCCGCACCGTCAGCGACGCCAGACAGATTTTCGATCTTCACGTACGGCGAGAATCCGGTGAGATCGCCATGGCCGCCGGTGCTCGAGATCGCGAGGCCCGCGGGAATCATGCGCGGACCCGGAATGTCGCCCTTGTCGATCGCACGCTTGAGTGCGACGTCGAGATACTCACCGGCGCCGACATCTCGAATCGTCGTGAAGCCCGCGTCGAGCGTTCGCTTGGCGTAGATGTGTGCGATGACGGCGTAGTCGATCGGGCTTCGGCGGAAGATGTCCTCGTAGTAATCCGAAGGCTGCGACGTCACGTGGGTGTGGCAGTCGATCAACCCGGGCAGCAGCGTCGCGCTCTTGAGATCGATGACTTGCGCACCCGCCGGAACGGCGATGTTCGGCCCCGCTGCCTTGATCTTATCGTCCTCGATGACGACGACGGGATTCGCGATCGTCGTGCCGTTCTTCGTGTCGACGAGCTTCGCCGCGCGCACGACGACGACCTTGGGCGGCGCTGGCGCGGCGCCTCGTTGCGCCGACGAGGTTCCGGCAGCGGCGATGACGGCGAGGCCCGCCGCAATTCCAATACGATGAAGCTTCACATGATCTCCTATTTCAGTCTGCCATACTTGCGAAGTACGTCGCGCAATCGGTCGTGCGGTAATGCCGTCGCCGTCCGGCCATTCACCCCCGTCATCGTCTCGGCTGCAACAAGCGCGTTGACGATCGCTTCTTCGGTCGCCGGCGACCGTCAGCTCGTTGCGCGATCCAAAGTTGCACTGAACGAGAACGCCGACAGTATAGCGGTCGACCACGCGCGACGCGGTGCCGATGCCGCCCTTGAATCCAAGGCAGCTCATCCCGGTGCCGCCGCCCACGTTTCCTTCGGCGACGGCGCTGTCGCGAGCGCCGTCGAGCGCGGCCCACACGTGCTCCTGCTTCACATGAAAACCGGCCGCATCGTTGAGACGTGAATCGCTCGTCTCGCCGACGACTGGCTGGTGCCACGGAATCGGGATCTTGAGTCGCTGATCGAACCACGCGAGCACCGCATCGCGCACGGTGCCAACGCTCCACGTGTTCGTGATCGCGACCGGTCCGCCGAGGACGCCGCCTTCTTTCACCCAGTCGGTGCCGATCAAATCTCCAAAGCCGTTGCCGGCAAATGTCCCGGCAAATACGGGCTGCCACCTTTTCCCGTTCGGTAACACTACGGTCACACCGGTCCGTACGGCGTGCGCGCCGTCGCCGGAGATGAGCGTCGTGTGTCCGACCTCGACCCCGGCGACATCGGTGATCGCGTCGATTCGTCCGGGAGTGCCATCGAATGGCACACCAAGATCACGTGCGCGCGGTTTCGTCTGCGCCACTGCCGCGCCGGCGGTAAGCAGCAGCGGCAGAACCGTCATACGTCCGAATGGGGACGACACGATCGAGAAAGTACGCACGCTGGGCCGGATGGAAAGTGTCGCCGCCCGAACGAAATGTCAGAATGCGCAAAGTTATTTCGAATCCGGCGCTCACCGCTTACGTCGGCCCCGGCACGGGGAGACATTTTCCAGCAGTCCACGGTTCATGCACCCGTCTTTTGCGACGTTGATCTCGTGTCATTCGCTCAGTTCCGGCGAGCGCGAATGCTCGCACTGTCGTTTCTTGGAACGCTCGCTGTCGACTGTTCCAAAGCCCCGGCGCCTCCCGCCCAACAGCAGGCGCCTCCACCGACACAAGTCGGCATAGTCTCCGTTGCGCCGACGACCATCGCCGAGCCCTACGAGCTCGGCGCGCAAGTGCAGCCGTTTCGCCGGGTCGAAGTTCGATCACGCGTGGAAGGCATCATCGTCGAGCGACCGTTCACGGAGGGAAGCGTCGTCTCCGTCGGGCAGGTGTTGTATCGGCTCGATCAGGTGAAATACGAAGCGGCGTATCGCAGCGCGCTTGCCCGGCTCAACAACGCCAAGCGAACCGTCGCTCGGCTCGAGCCGCTCGTACCAAAGCACGCAGTCGCGCAGCAAGACGTCGACAACGCGCATTCGGAGCTCGAGTCGGCGCAGGCCTCCGTCGACGCGGCAAAGAAAGATCTCGACGACTGCGTGATTCGCGCCGAGATCAGCGGGCAAGTGGGCCGAGCGCGGCTCGAGTTGGGCGCGCGTGTCACAGGATCGGGCGATCTGCTGACGACGATCGACGAGCTCGATCCAGTCTACGTGACGTTCCATCCGTCGTCGCAACAGCTCGCGACGTGGGAGCGCGACCCGCGTGCCGGCGCGCTCATTCGACCAGGAAGCAACCTCGCGGTGCGCGTCCTGTTGCCCGACGGCTCGCTGCTCCCGCGAACAGGACGGCTCAACTTCGTCGCGCCATCGATCGACTCGGCGAGCGGCACCGAAGAGTTCCGTGCGACCTTCGCGAACAACGACCGTCGTTTGCTGCCCGGTCAGTTCGTTCGCGTGCGTCTCGACGGCTTCACCCGCTCGTCAGCGCTCGCGGTGCCGCAGCGCGCCGTGATGCAGGGCATGGGTCGACAGTTCGTGTATGTCGTCGGCGCCGGCGATACGGTTACAGCGCGCGACGTCAAAACTGGTCCGTGGAGCGGACAGCTCTGGATCATCGATCAGGGACTCGCCGCGGGTGATCGCGTCGTCGTCGAGGGCACGCAGAAGATCGCTCCCGGACGTGTCGTCAAACCCGTTCCATTCATTGATAGCGCCACGGTCTCGACTGCAGGAAAGGCGCGATGATCGAAACTGATGTCATCCCGAGCGTAGCGAGGGATCTGCACCTCCGCCCGCCGGAGCAAAAGAAAGAATCGGAACCGCGCTACTTCTTCATTCGGCGTCCGATCTTCGGCGCCGTGATCTCGATCGTCATCACGCTCCTCGGATTGTTCGCGATTCGGTTGCTGCCGATTGCGCGTTATCCGCAGATCACACCGCCCGCGGTCCGCATCGCCGCGAACTTCCCAGGCGCCGCGGCGGAAGATGCGGCGCAAGCCGTCGCCGCTCCAATAGAAGAGCAGCTCGCGAGCTTGCAGGGCATGCTCTACTTCTCGTCGACGTCGTCAGCCGACGGCTCGGCCGCGATCGCAGTCACCTTCGACGTGTCGCGCAATCAGGATCTCGCGGCGGTCGACGTGCAGAACGCGGTGAAGCTCGCCGAGCCGCAGCTGCCTGACGCGGTGCGCACGAACGGCATCACGATCCTCAAGGCGAACACGGACATTCTCGGCGTCGTTGCGTTGCAATCAAGCGATCCGCGATACGACGCGACGTACCTCGCGAACTATCTCAAGCTCTACATCGTCGACGAGATCAAGCGCGTGCCAGGCGTGGGGGACGCGACTCCCTTCCCCGCGCGCGACTTCTCGATGCTGCTCCAGCTCGATCCCGACAGGATGGCGCAGCTCGGGCTGACGGTGAACGACGTCGCCGCCGCGGTTCGCGAGCAGAATGCGACGAATCCCGCCGGCCGGCTCGGCGCCGAGCCGTCGCCGCCGGGCACGCAGCTCACGCTTCCGATCACGACGATCGGGCGACTGCAGACGCCGCAGGAGTTCGACGACATCGTCATTCGCGCGCGCCCCGACGGCTCGATCATCCGTCTGAAAGACATCGGCCACACGGAGCTCGGCGCGCGAAGCTACGATCTCGAAGGTCGACTGAACGGCGTTCCCACGGCGTTCGTGCTCCTCTACACTCGGCCGGGCGCGAACGCGCTAGCCGTGAAGGAAGCGGTCACGAAGCGGTTGTCCGAGCTGCAGAGCGGTTTTCCGGCGGGCATTCGCTGGTCGATTCCGTTCGACACGACTCCGTTCGTCAGCGCGTCGATTCATGAAGTCGTGATCACGCTCGTCGAAGCGATGATCCTCGTGACGTTCGTGGTGTTCCTGTTTCTCCAGAGCTGGCGCGCGACGGTCATTCCGATGCTCGCGGTGCCGGTCAGCGTGATCGGCACATTCCTCGGCTTCTTGGCGCTCGGCATGTCGATCAATGTGCTGACGCTGTTCGGTCTCGTGCTCGCGATCGGCATCGTCGTGGACGACGCAATCGTCGTGATCGAGAACGTCGAGCGCATCATGGCGGCCGAAGGCCTATCGCCGCGGCTCGCTGCCGATAAGGCGATCCGGCAGGTCGGCAGCGCGCTCGTCGCGATCGTGCTCGTGCTCTGCTCGGTGTTCGTGCCGGTTGCATTCATCGGCGGCGTGACCGGTGAACTGTTCAAGCAGTTCGCGCTCACGATCATCATCGCGGTGGTGCTGTCGGGCATCGTCGCGCTGACGCTGACGCCCGCGCTCTGCGCGCTGCTCCTCACCGAGTCGAACGAGGCGCACACGACCGGGTTCTTCGGGTGGTTCAACCGCGTGTTCGCGCGCGCGACGCGTCGCTACACCGGCGCGGTGAGCGCCGTCATCCAACGTCCGCCGATCTGGGTCGCGGTGTTCTTCGTCTTCGTCGCAATTGCCGGCTTCTTGTGGAGCAAACTGCCAACGGCGTTCATCCCGACGGAAGACAAAGGCTACATGGCGCTTTCGGTTCAGCTGCCCGACGCCGCGTCGCTGCAGCGAACCGTGGCCACGGTCCAGAAGGTGGAGCAGATCCTTCGCGCTGAGCCAGCCGTCGTGAACATCGTCGCGCTCGCGGGACTCAACTTCCTCAACGGCGGCGCGAACACCACGAACGGCGCGACGATCTTCCTCAATCTCAAGTCGTGGGACGAGCGCGGTCCGCACGACGCGCTCGACTCGATCGCTGCGCGCGTGAATCGAAAGCTGTTCGGTCTTCCCGACGCGACGGCATTCGGTTTCAACCTGCCCGAAGTTCCAGGCCTCGGCACCACCGCCGGCGTCGAGATCAACCTGCAGAACCGTAACGGTCAGGACATTCGCGAATTCGCGCGGCACGTCGAGGAGTTTCGTGTCGCGGTGAACAAGCTGCCGGCAGCCGGCGCGATCAACACGGTATTCCGCGCGAGCGTGCCGCAGGTCTACGTGACGGTCGACCGAACCGCGGCGAAAGCACGCGGCGTGAACCTGAGCGATTTGTTCAACACGCTGCAGGCATTTCTGTCGACGCTGTACATCAACGACTTCAACCTGGCGGGCAAGACCTACCGCGTGCAGGCGCAAGCCGAGACGCAGTTCCGGCAGGAGCCGAGTGACATCGGCAAGTTGTATGTGCGCGGCTCGAACAACACCATGATTCCGGTGTCGGCGCTCACGACCACGAGCTTCCGCAGCGCACCGACAGTCGTTCCGCGGTTCAACGGCTTCACCTCCGCACAGTTCACCGGCGCGCCCAAGCCAGGTCACAGCTCCGGCGAGTTGCTCCGAGAAGTCGACGATCTCGTCAACACGCAATTCGCTTCGGCCGGCATCGGCGTTTCGTACTCGGGCCAATCGTATCAGGAACGCGCATCGAGCGGCGACGCGGGCCTGGTCTTCGTGCTCGGCTTGATCCTCGTCTTCCTCGTGCTCGCCGCGCAATACGAAAGTTGGTCGGTGCCGTTCGCCGTGTTGTTCGGCGTTCCGTTCGGCGTGCTCGGCGCGCTGCTCGGCATCTGGATTCGCCACCAGCCGAACGACATCTACTTCCAGGTCGGCCTGATCGCCGTCGTGGGACTCGCGGCGAAGAACGCGATTCTCATCGTGGAATTCGCGAATGAGCTTCGCGCACACGGCATGGGGATTCGCGAAGCCGCGGTCGAGGCGGCGCGGGAACGACTGCGTCCGATTCTCATGACGTCCTTCGCGTTCATCCTCGGCGTGTTGCCGCTGATGCTGGCGACGGGCGCCGGAGCGATGAGCAGACACTCGATCGGCACTGGCGTCTTCTCCGGTATGTTGTTCGCGACGCTCATTGGAATCTTCTTCATCCCGCTCTTCTTCCGAATCGTTCGTGGACTCGCGGAAGGACGGCGAGGCTCCGCGAACGCCCGCATGAGCGACGGCGCGACCCCAGCAACGGAGCGCGCCTGATGCGTCGTCACCGTTTCGCACTTGCCGCGGTCGCGCTCGTCGCAGCGTGCACCGTTGGACCGCAGTACACGCCGGATGTCGCCGTGAAGCCCGGCGAGCGCGTGGGCGCCGCTCGGATGAGCGATTCCTCACGCCGGTTCTTCGACTCGCTGGCGACGGCGCGACAACAAGACGCCGAGTTCGGTGTGGCCCGGCCAGCGGTGTCTCAAGTCAGATCGCGAGACTCGCTCGAGTCGGTCGCATGGCTGGAAATTCTTCGCGACACGTCGCTGGTTCATCTGGTCGATCTCGCCGTACGCCAGAACCGGAACCTGCATCTCGCTCAGGCGCGGATCAGTGAGTTCCGCGCCGCCGTTGGCGTCGCGAAGGCGCCGATTGCGCCGTCGCTCACGATCAACACGTCGGAAAGCTCGAACCAGGTCGCGCTTGGTGCGTTCCCTCCGACGTCGTATCGCGCGGCGCGACTCACCGCCGATCTCGCATGGGAGTTGGATTTCTGGGGACGCATTCGCCGAGGCGTCGAAGCGGCCGGCGCGGATCTCGACTCGCAGGAAGCTGGCGCGCGCGCGACGGTGCTGTCGCTCGTGAGCGACGTGGCGACGAGCTACGTCCAGCTTCTCGAGCTCGATCAGGAACGCGACATCGCCGAGCGAACTCTGAGCTCGCGGAAAGCGACGCTCGACGTTGCGCGCGCTCGATTCGCTCAGGGACTCACGTCCGAGCTGGACGTCCGTCAGTTCGAGGCGCAGGTCGCCGCGCCGGCGGTCACGCTCGCACAGACAGAACGGGCCCGCGCGGTGACGGAGCACAATATCGACGTTCTCATCGGCGAAGGCCCAACGACCATTCGGCGCGGCGGCACGCTCGTCGACGCCGTCCGTGCGCTCGCGATTCCGGATTCCATTCCGGCCACGATGATCGCACGACGTCCGGATCTTCAACAAGCTGATCGCGCGTACGCGGCCGCAACGGCGCGCATCGGTGTGGCCGACGCCGCTCGGCTGCCGACGATCAGTATCGTCGGATCGTTCGGCAGCCAGGCCGGCGTGCCGAGCAACGTATTCGGTGATCAAACACGCGTCTATCAGATCTTCGCCGGCATTTCCTTTCCGATCTTCGACAACGGCCGGTTGTCGAACCTCTCGGCCGCGGCGCGCGCTCGCGCTGACCAGGCACGCGCGTCCTACGAGTCGACGGCGCTCAACGCGCTGCGGGAAGCGAACGACGCGCTCGCCGGGGTTCGAACGGCGCGCGACCAAGCCGTCGCGCAGGCCACGCAGGTGACGTCGCTCCGTCAGGCGCTCGATCTCGCCGAGTCGCGATACCAGGCAGGATTGTCGACGTATCTCGATCTCCTCGATGCACAGCGAAGCCTGTTCACCGCCGAGCTTGCGCTGAGCCAGGCGCAGTTGGGCGAGCTCACCGCGGCCGTACAGCTTTACAAAGCACTCGGGGGTTCGTGGACTCAGCGCTAGCCTGTCATCCCGAGCGGTAGCGAGGGATCTGCACTTTCGCCGTCAGAAGTGCAGATCCCTCGCTTCGCTCGGGATGACAAGCGGGACTCAATGGAATGGAGTCCGGCGTGGTTTTGTCAAAAGGAGAAGTCCCGCCGTTCCGTACGCGTCCGTCTGTGACCGTGCCGGTCCGTGATAAGTAGTTTGCCGCGACCAGAGAAATTGTGTTGTCCGGGCAGCCTGAGACTCACATACTGCAGTCCCCACACGGCTCAACCCCTTCCCGGTACCCCACCATGCAAGCGACCCGCAGGATCCTCACCCTCGCTGTCGGGTTTTCGACCATCGCGTCCACGCTCGCGGCCCAAGGCATTTCTATCGGTCTGCGTGGATCGGGGACCTTCCCGACCGGCTCCTTCTCCGAAACAACCACGCAGGCCACCGCGAATACCGCGCTGATCGCGGGTGCAAAATCCGGCTTCGGCTACGGTCTGGACGCCGCGATTTCGATGGGATTCATCGGCATCTATGCCGGCTTCGATCACGTCAGCTTCGACTGTCAGACGGCCACCTGCCAGACCGACGGCAAATACACACTCCAGGGCGTGACCGCCGGCGTGAAGCTCACGACGCCAAGCGTCTCCATGCTTCGTCCGTTCATCAAGGGCGGCGTGACGTTCAACGATCTGAACGGTGGCTATGGCGGCCAGTCCTCAAACGTTCTCACGACCGACCACGCACCGGGCTATGAAGTCGGCGTGGGGGCGGATATCGGCTTTCTCGGCATCGTGAGCCTCACACCGCAGGCGCGGTACATCGGACAGAATCTGAAGGCCAAGATTCCCGGCGTCAGCGTGACCTCGTCCACCGCGACCGGCCAGGCCGTCAACTATTTCACGTTCGACCTCGGTCTCTCGGTTCACACGCCGTTCGGCAAGTAACGGTGCGCGAGACGCCCACAGCGCTCGTCGACCTCGGTCCTGACGGCATTCTCACCGTCAGGATCCGCGACGGCGCTCATCAGTCCTTGGCGGACGCGGAGCAGAATCTTGGCGCCGCGTTGGCTGAGCGGGGCGGCGAGCGTCGTCCCCTGCTCATCGATATTCGCGAGGCAAAGCCGCTCGACGCGGAAGTCCGTCATTACTACTCTGGCCAGGTGCTCGTCGACGGATTCTGCGCGCTCG
>Ga0070680_100001840_pt1 | contig 15582 bp, 15 predicted proteins | sample KBSC73BmetaG_FD_64672 | JGI IMG/M metagenome (GOLD analysis project Ga0070680, IMG submission 64672) | Corn rhizosphere microbial communities from Kellogg Biological Station, Michigan, USA - KBS C7-3B metaG | ecosystem: Host-associated > Plants > Roots > Rhizosphere | place: USA: Michigan...
ACCATCCGGTCCTGGTTGACCAGGTCGTAGCTGCGCACGCCGCTTTCGTCGGCCGGCTCGGGCGCGAGCGACTCGCTCTCGTCGGCGATGCCCGAGAGCAGCGCGTCGACTTCGTCCTGCGTGAGGATCTGGTCGGTCATCGCAGCGTCTGCCGGGCCGCCCCAAAGAGGCTGCGCGACCCCTCGGGGGGCCGCGAACGAAGTGAGCTTGGGGGTTTCATTGGATGATGAAGCTGGAGAAGTGCACGCGCTGGATCGGGTTGCGCATCGATGCGATGGGGCGTGTCTTCGGCTTGGCGCGGACCGCGCTCGCCGCGGCGACGGCGCTCGCCGGCGCGCTGGCTCCTCCGGCGGCGCTGGTCGCGCTCTCGGCCGGCATCGGCGCCGGCGTCACCGGCTCCGGAAGCGGCACCTCGATGCCCATCGGTCGCGCCGCCTCGCGCAGGATCTCCTGCGCGAGCAGCTCCTTGCCCTCGCGGTGGAGCAGCTCCTTCGAGGTCTTGTTGGCGAGCACCATCAGGATCGCGTTGCGGATCGCCGGCATGTAGGCCTTGATCTGCTCGCCCGACGCGTTGCTGTCGACCTCGAAGGTGATGCCGATCTGTGCGTAGCGGTCGGCCTCGCGGTCGGCGAGGTTGACGACGAACGGATCGAGCGGCAGGTAGATGGGCGCGTTCTTCGGGTCGGCATGCGCCGCCGCGGCGGCGCTCTCGACCGCCGGGTCTTCGCCGCTCGCGGCGGCGACGGCGCGCGCGGCGCGCTGCTTCAGGAACACGACCGTCCCGGCGCCGAGCACCAGGACGACGGCGAGCACCGCGGCGCCAAGGACGAGGATCTTCTTTTTCGGGCGCCGCAGCGGCGGGGCGTCGGCGGCCACATCGGCCATCACTGCAGACATCGAGGCTCCTTCGGGCACCGGGTCACGGCGGCACGCGCGCCGCGCCGCGGCGCTCGCCTGCCTTCGAGGAAATTATGGAAAGCGGGCGCCCGCGGGAAGCGGCGATAAGCGAGGTGTTTCGCCGCCAGTCGGCGACCCTCGCACGCGTCGCTCAGGCGTAGACGTCGAGGCCGCCGGCGGCGATCCGCCGCGTCGCGCGCGCGCTGCCGGCGAGCGGCGCGCTGCCGCTCTCGCCCCGGCGATCGCCGTGCGGAGTCGCCGGCCGCGGCTCGGCGTCCGGCCGGCTGCCCGCGTGTTGCGAGACGCCGCCACCGGTGAGCGTGAGTCCGGCCTCGCGCAGCGCGCTCGCGAGCTCGGGCAGGCCCCGCTCGATGGCCGCGCGCGTCGCGGCCAGATCGGCGCCGAAATCGATGCGCGCGGCGTTGCCGTCGACGGCGATGTGGACCGAGACCGGGCCGGTCTCGGCGGGATGCAGGTGCAGCTCGGCGTGCTGCACGCCGTCGTGCGCGAGCAGGCTCACCTGGACGCCGAGTGCGGCGGCGAAGTCGGGCGCGTCGATCGGCGTCGCCAAAGCGAGCGTCGCCGCTGGAGCGACGCCGGACTCGGCGCTGCCGAGCGCGATGGGCGCGCTGGCGAACGCGAGCGAGACGCCGTCGCTCGCGGCGACGGCGCGCGTGCTGCCGGCGGGGCGATCGCCGACTGCGCGCAATGCCTGGTCGCAGGCAGCGCCGAACGCGGGCTGGCTGATCGTCGCGGCACCGCGCGCGCTTGCCGCCTCGAGCGGCGCCGCAGCGCGGGCGAGCGCCGGGTCGCTGCCGGCGTCGGCTGGCGTGATGCCGCTCCGGTGGCGCGCGTTGCCTCGGCCGACGCCATCGGCGCCGGTCGTGTCGGCGCCTTTGTCGGCGTCCGCGTCGACATCGGCTTCGGCTTCGGTTGCACGCGCGTCGCCGGCGGCGTGCGGCACGCGCGCGCCGCTCGCCGCCTGCGCGGCGTCGGCGGCGAGCGCGGCGAGCGTCGCCGCGCGCTCGTCGGTCGATGTCGACGCGGCGACCGCAGGATCGTCGTCGCCTTGCTCGTCGTCGGGCGCGGTCGCGCTGCGTGCCGCATGCGCGTCGTCGATCGCCGCCTTGCCGGTTGCGCGCGTCGGCGCCGGCGCGCGCGTCTTCGCGTCGGCCGGCGGTGCGGCGGGATCGCGCGCCGACGGCGAGCCGTTCTCGATGTCGTCTTCGGTCGGGACCGGCGCGCCGCTCGCCTCGGCCTGCGGCGCCGGCGCCGGTGCGTGCGCAGGAGGGGAACGGTCGCTCCGACTCTGGCGCAGCAGCTCGGCGAAGCGGCGCGCCGCCGCCGTGTCGTGCACCGGCACGCGGTCGGGCGCGCTCGGCGTCGCCACGGCCGTCGGCGCGCCGACGCCGCTCGGCGCGACGTTGGCGATGACGGGGCTTCGCAGGGGTGCGCTGTTCACGGTCGAAGCTGCCGGCTAGAGGCGCGTCGGGCCGCCCGGCGCCGTGAGCCGGGTCCACGCCGCGCGCACTGCGCGGTCGTCGCTCTCCTTCTGCGCGAGGCGCGCGGCGACGAGCTCGCCCTGGCGCAGCCGCCGCTCGACCAGCTTCTTCAATGCCGCGGCGCGGAGCTCGTGGCCGCGCACGATCGCTTCCGCGCGCTCGGCGCGCACGGCCGCGTTCGAGGCGACGCGCTCCTGCTGCTCGACCGCCTGCGTCAGTCGATCGATGAAGCCCTGGTAGCAGCGGACGAGCTCGATCTTGCCGTCGCGACAGAACTCCGCGCCCCAGCGCTGCTCGTATTCGCGCCGGTAGACGACGAGCTGCTCGGCCTGCGCGGCGGCGGCGCGGCGCGCGTGCTCGGCCTCGAGCTGCTCGGCGAACGCTTCATCGCGCTGGCGCTCGGCTTGCGTGAGGAGAAGGGAGAGCGATCTCAGGTCGTCTTGCATGGAGTGGCGTGTGGAAGGAGCGGTCAGACGGCGAGCACCGCGTGCAGGAACGCCAGGCTGTCGTCGAGCGGCGCGCGCTCGGCCATGTTCTGCTGCAGCAGGCGCGTCATCGGCTCGTGCAGTCGCACGGCGAGGTCGAGCTCGGCGTCGTGCCCGGGCACGTAGGCGCCGAGCTGGATCAGGTCGCGCGCCTTCTGGTGGCGCGCGTGCAGCTGGCGAAAGCGCCGCGCCGCTTCGACGTGGTCGCCGGCGGCGACGTTGGTCATCACGCGCGAGATCGAGCGCTCGATGTCGATGGCAGGGTAGTGGCCGGCCTCGGCGAGCTCGCGCGAGAGGACGATGTGGCCGTCGAGGATGCCGCGCGCCGCGTCGGCGATCGGGTCGTTCGGGTCGTCGCCTTCGGAGAGCACCGTGTAGAAGGCGGTGATCGAGCCGCCGCCGCCTTCGCCGTCGCGCGCGCGGCCGTTGCCGCTGCGCTCGACCAGCTGCGGCAGCTTGGCGAAGCAGCTCGGCGGGTAGCCCTTGGTCGCCGGCGGCTCGCCGATCGCGAGCGCGATCTCGCGCTGCGCCATCGCGTAGCGCGTCAGCGAGTCCATCAGCAGCAGCACGTTCTTGCCGCGGTCGCGGAAGTGCTCGGCGATCACGGTCGCGTAGTTCGCGCCCTGCATGCGAACGAGCGGCGGCGCGTCGGCCGGCGCGGCGACGACGACCGAGCGGCGGATGCCGTCGTCGCCGAGGATGTCCTCGATGAATTCCTTGACCTCGCGGCCGCGCTCGCCGATCAGGCCGACGACGATCACGTCGGCCGCCGTGTAGCGCGCCATCATGCCGAGCAGCACGCTCTTGCCCACGCCGGTGCCGGCGAACAGGCCGATGCGCTGGCCGCGGCCGACCGTCAGCATCGCGTTGATCGCGCGCACGCCGGTGTCGAGCGGCGTGCGGACCGGCTCGCGGTCCATCGCGTTGATCGGCCGGCGCGCGACCGGCTCGTCGTGCACTTGCGCGAGCGGACCCTTGCGATCCATCGGCTGCCCTTGCGAGTCGACGACGCGACCGAGCAGGCCGTCGCCGACCGGCAGGTGCAGCGTGCGGTCGACCGTGCGCCGCCAAGGATGGCGCGCCGTGCCGAGCTTCATCGGCCGCACCGGCGAGGGCCGCGGCACGACGAGCGCGCCGCTCGCCAGGCCGTGCACGTCGCCGGTCGGCATCAGGTAGGCGCGGTCGCCGGAGAAGCCGACGACCTCGGCGAGCACCGGCGGCGCCGACGCGTCGCCGGCCGTCGTGTCCTGGTGGATCTCGCAGACCGAGCCGAGCGGGACGCGGATGCCGGCCGCCTCGAGGACGAGGCCGGTCACGCGCACGAGGCGGCCCTGCGTCTCGAGCGGCAAGGTCTCCGCGGTCGCGCTCTGCAGGTCGGCGAAGTAGCGTCGCCACTTGGCGGCCGCCGTCGCTCCTTTGTCATCCTGAGCGGCGCCGAGGATCTCTGCCTCAGCCATCGCCGCGATCCTTCGCTTCGCTCGCGACGACACGGGCGGATTGCGCGTCGTCGTGCCACGGCACTTCGCTGCCGAGCGCGGCGACGGCACGCCGCCAGCGCTCCTCGATCGTCGCGTCGACCAGGCCGATGTCGGAATCGACGCGGCAGCCGCCGCGCGCGATGGCCGGGTCGGCGAGCACGCGCGCGCCGCGCGCGGCGATCGCCTCGGCCGAGTTGCCGGCGATGAGCGCCTGGTCGTCGGGGTGCACGCGCACGACGATGTGGCGCGCGCTCAGCAAGAGCGCGTCGATCGCCTGCTCGGCGACGACGGCGACGCATTCCGGGCGCAGCGCGAGCTCGCTGCGCAGCACCTGGCGCGCCAGCGCGGCGGCGGTGTCGGCGACGGCGCGCGCCATCTCCTGCTGCAAAGAGTCGAGTTGCTCGCCGACCGAGCGCACGAGCACGCCGACCTGCGCGGTCGTCTGGCTGGCGAAGCTCTGCTTGAAACCTTCGAGGGCGACGAGACCGTCGCGATAGCCGTCCTGGTAGCCCGACTGGCGCGCGGCGCGCAGCTCCTGCGCGTGCCGCTCGGCCGGGTCGAGCTGCGCCTCCGGCTCGCGCGCCGGCCCGCCGCTGCCACCCGACACGTCGCCGAACGACCACGACGCGAACGAGCTCAGCTCCTCGCGCGGGATGAAGCGCGAATAGAGATCGCGCTGCGCCCGCGCGCTGTCGGCGGGCGGCGGCACCGGCCGCGGTTTCGTCACGCTCACTGGAGGCGCCCCCCGTCCGCCGGGTACGGCGTCCGACCCCCCGAGTGGGTCCGGGCCGGCTTGGGAGCGGCCCGGCGCTCGGCCCGGTGACTGCTAGAGGAAATCATCGCCGCTGCCGCCGCCGATCACGAGCTGGCCTTCCTCGGCGAGGCGCCGCACGACCTTCAGCAGCTCCTTCTGCTCCGCCTCGACCTCGGCGACCCGCACCGGGCCGCGCGCGTCGAGCTCCTCCTTGAGCGTCTCGGCGGCGCGCGTCGACATGTTCTTCAGGATGCGGTCGCGCAGCTCGGGCTTGGCGCCCTTCAGCGCGACGACGAGCGACTCCGACTGCACTTCCTTCAGCAGCGCCTGGATGCCGCGGTCGTCGACGCGCATCAGATCGTCGAAGGTGAACAGGTTGTCGAGGATCTTCTGCGCGAGGTCGTTGTCGGTCTCGCGGATGTAGTCGATGGCGGCGGTCTCGATCGTCGTTCCGAGCAGGTTGATCATCTCGGCGACGGCCTTGACGCCGCCGAGCGGCGCGAGGCGCGCCTGCTCGCCGCCGGCGACCATGCGGCCCATCACCTCGCTCAGGTCCTTCAGCGCCGAAGGCTGGATGCCGTCGAGCGTCGCGATCCGCACCAGCACCTCGTTTCGCTGCCGCTCGCCGAAGCTCTTCAGCACCGCCGCCGACTGCTCGGCGTCGAGATGGACGAGCACGGCGGCGACGATCTGCGGATGCTCGTGGCGCAGCATCTCGCCGATCGACGCCGCGTCCATCCACTTCAGGCCCTCGATGCCGGAGATGTCGCCGTTCTGCAGGATGCGGTCGATCAGCAGGTTGGCCTTGTCCTCGTCGAGCGCCTTCTTCAGCACGTTCTTGACGTAGCGGCCGGTGTCGGCGACGAGCGGGCTCCTGCCCTTGGCGGTGCTCGCGAACTTGGCGAGCACCTTGTCGAGCCGATCCTTGGGCACCGACGTCATGCGCGCGATCGTCTCGCCGAGTCCCTGCACCTCGCGCGGCGAGAGGTGCCTGAGGACGCCGGCGGCTTCCTCCTCGCCGAGCGACATCAGCAGGATGGCCGCGTCCTCGAGGCCGGCTTCGTCGAGCGCCATGGTCGTCGTTCCTCGCTACGCCGCTTCGCTGCCGCCGACCCAGCCGCGCACGATGCCGGCGACCGCCGCCGGGTTGTCCTTGGCGAGCGCCTTCGCGCCCTCGATCTGGCGCAGCGTCGTCGGCGGCGCGGCGATCGCCGGCGTCGGGTACGACTGCTCGTCGTCGACGACGGCGTCGATGCGCATTCCCGGGCGCGGCAGCTGCGCCGGCCGCGCCACCAGGGCGGCCTTCACCGCCGGCCGCACGAGGCCGAAGAAGACGAGCATCGCGACGATCGCGAGCCCGGTCGGCAGCGCCGCTGCGCGGATCATGTCGATGAGCTCGGGGCTCTTCCAGAACGGCACCTCGACGTTGCTGGTCGGCTCGACGCGAAACGGCGCGTTGACCACCTTCACCGAGTCGCCGCGCTCCTGGTTGAAGCCGATCGATTCGCGCACGAGCGCGGTGATCTTCTCGATCTCGTCGGCGGCGAGCGGCACCTGCGTCGTCTTGCCGCGCGCGTCGGTGACGCTGCGGTTGTTGACGACCACGGCCGCGTTCAACCGCTTGACGTTGCCGGTCGCGCTCTTCGTCACGCGCACCGTCTTGTCGACTTCGTAGTTGGTGACGGCCTCGCGCCGGCCGCCGCTGCCGCCGACCGCGCCGCTCGGCGCGCCCTGCAGCGGCTGCGACGCGCCCACCAGCGGCGCGGTGGCGGCGATCGGCGGCTGGTTCGAGGCCGCGCCGGGAACTCCGCTCGCGAGGGCAGTGCCGGCGGCGCCGCCTTGCTCGCTCGTCTGCTGGCTGCGGATCGAGACGCTCGCGTCGGCGCCCTGGTTGGGCTTGAACTCCTCGGAGGTCGCCTCGGTCTGCGAGAAGTCGACTTCGGCGGTGACGCTCGCGCGCAGGTTGTTGCTGCCGACGATCGGCTCGACGAGATCGACGATCCGCTTCGTGTAGCCGGCCTCGATCTGGCCGACGTAGGCGAGCTGCTGCGCGTCGAGCCCGGCGCCGGCCGCGCCGCCCTCGGCGCTGCCGGTGAGCAGCGCGCCGCTCTGGTCGAGCACGCTCACCGCCTTCGGGCTCATCTCGGGAACGCTCGAGGAAACGAGGTGGACGATGCCGGCGATCTGCGCGCGGTCGAGCGCGCGCCCGGGATGCAGCGTCAGCAGCACCGAGGCGCTCGGCTTTTGCTGCTCGCGGAAAAAGCCGTTCTGGTTCGGCAGCGCGAGGTGCACGCGCGCGGCCTGCACCGCGGCGAGCGACGAGATCGAGCGCGTCAGCTCGCCCTCGAGGCCGCGCTGGAACGTGAGGCGCTCCTGGAACTGTGTCTGGCCGAAGCGGGCGCTGTCCATCAGCTCGAAGCCCGAGACGGCGCCCTTCGGCAGGCCGGCGGTCGCCATCTTCAGGCGCAGGTCGTGCACCTGCGCCGCGGGAACGAGGATCGCCGCGCCGCCTTCGGACATCCGGTACGGCACGTTCATCTGCGAGAGCTGCGCGATGACGGCGCCGCCGTCCTTGTCCGACAGGTTGGCGTAGAGGACCTTGTAGTCGCCGTGCGAATTCCACGCCGTCATCGCGAAGACGACGCCGGCGAGGGCGGCGATGCCGATCAGCGCGCTCAGCTTGCTCCTGAGCGGCATCGCCGCGAGCCGGCCGGCGAAGGTGGCGGGAACGGGGGCGGTGTTCGGGGAAAGGGCGACGGCGTTGTCCATGGATCGGTGGCGTGTCTCGCCGGGGCGAAGAGCCGCCGGGGCAGCGCCATTCTCGGCAGCGGTCCTGCCGCGGAATGGGCGAAACAGGCCGGCAATGCAGCGTCAGTTCGCTCCAACGTCGCCAGGCGGGCTGCCTACGATGGCGGCCTGGGAGCGATCCGCCGCATGAACGTCACCTTGAAGCCCTTCGACTTCGCCCAGGCCGTGGCCAGGGCCGGGCTCGGCACCGACGGCGTGCCGCTCGCGAGGACCGGCGGCGCGGTCGCCGGCACCGGCTTTCAGCAAGCGCTCGGGCAGGCGCTCTCGGCCGTCAGCAAGTCGCAGAACGACGCCGTGTCGATGCAACGCGAGGTCACGCTCGACAACCCGACCGTGAGCCTCGAGCAGACGATGGTCGCGATGCAGAAGGCGCAGATCGGCTTTGCGGCGACGCTGCAGGTCCGCAACCGCCTGGTGCAGGCGTATTCGGACATCATGGGGATGCAGGTCTAGCAGCCGCTTCGCCGGCCTGCCGGCGCTACCAGCAGTCGCTGACCGAGTACGTGCCGCCGCTCACGCCGCGCACGCCGCGCTCGTCGAGCGTGAACGTCGCGCATCCGTCCGCCGCCTGCCCGCCTTGCGGCGCGGCGCGCAAGGTGAACGCCGTCGCCGTCAAGCCGGTGATCGAGAGCGCGTAGTAGCCGTTGTCGCTCGTCGGCTTGCCGACGACGGTCGGCCCCGCGACGGTGCTGAGCGTGGCCGTCGAGTAGCCGCTGCCGCCGTGCTCGGTGGCGTAGCGCTCCATGAGCTGCGCCGTCGTCACCAGCGCGGCGCGCGCGTCGGCGCGCCGGGCCTTGCGCACCGAGCTCTGGTACGTAGGCATCGCCACAGACGCGAGCAGCGCGATGACGGCGACGACGACCATCACCTCGATGAGCGTGAAGCCGCCGGCGGATCGGCGGGGAAGAGCCTTCGGAGAGGTGTCAAGGCGCATAGATCACCCGCAACGTCGCTGTCGATGCGCTCGTCGAGGCCGCCGTGAAGCGGATCGGCTCGCCGACGCGCAGCGTGTCGAGCGCGGCCGGCGTGCCCTGGCGCAGCAGCATCGTCTTGCCCGCGGCGACGTCGGCCCACACGCCCTGGATCTGGATGCGCCTGGCCTTGCGGTCGATCGCGGTGATCGTTCCGTGGCGCAGGCTCGCGCTCTCGTCGGCCTGGGCCTGCGCCGGCTGTTGCGCGGAAGTCTGGACTGCCGTCGCCGACGGCGCAGGAGCGTCGCCGACGCGGCTGGCGGCGGCGCCGAGCGCCGCGCCGAGGCCGGCCAGGGCGACCAGCGCCGCGCGCGGCCGATGCATGCGAACCGTGTTTCTCATTTCAGCGCACCTCGTGCCACATGACGCGGCCCTCGCGACCGGCGCCGGACGTCTCGCGAACCCGCACGATCGTCCCGTCCGACGTGTTGATGAACTTGTCCTCGAGCCCGCTGACGCCGCCCGCGCGGTTGCTCATGAAGCCCGGCGCCGCGGGGATCGACGCGATCCGGCGTGCGCTCGTGTTGATCGCCTGCGACGCGAGTCCGGTGCGGCTGATGTAGTCGGAGGTGGTGAGCACGTTGTCGCCGTTGCTGTCGAAGGTGGCGCTGTCGAAGCGGTTGCCGGTCATCGCGTCGAGCTCGATGACCCAGCCCGAGCCGCCGTACGCGCACGGCGAGCTGACGTCGGGAACGATCGAGGTGAAGATCGCGCGTCCGCCGCGAAAGCGCGCGTCGGCGACGACACGCTCTCCCGAATCGGGAAGGTCGAGGTACCAGCCGCGCTTGTCGCTCAGGAACGTCGACTTGACGACCGTGTTGTCGCCCGTCGAGAGGTAGTCCTTCGGCATGCCGACCGCGTGCGTGCTGAAGCGGTACGTGTTGCCGTCGGTGCCGGTGCCGGTTCCGGTCACCGACTGCTGCACCATGAGCGAGAGCGCAACCGTGCCGGCGGTGCCGGTGTCGCGCACGGCGTAGATGCGCTGCGTCGTCAGGTCGGTGTTGTCGCCGCCGGTGAGGTAGCGGCCGGTGCCGAATGCGATCAGGAAGCCGCCGCCGCCGAACTTGGTGACGTCGGGCCGGCCGGTGACGGCGTGCCCGCTGCCGGCGGCGAAGAGCGGCAGCGCGCTGTTGCCCAGGCCCCAGCTCGCCGGCGCCGACGCCGAGAGGTCGAACTTCCAGAGGTTGCCGTCGAGGTCGCCCGCGTAGACCACGTCGGCGACGCCGTCGCCGTTGGCGTCGATCGCGGCCGGTGCCGAGAGCCCGTTGGGGCTCGCCGCCGTGCCGGCGCCGGTGTCGATCTTCTTCACCAGCGCGCCGGTCTCGGCGTCGATGACGAACAGCACGGCGTGGCCGCTCGCGTTGCCGGCGTTGTATCCGCCGCTGACGATGACCGACCAGGCGCCGTTGTTGGTCTTGACGAGCAGCGGCTGGCCGAACACGTATCCCATGTCGGCGTCCTGGAACTCCCAGCGCACGATGTTCTGCGCGTTGGCCTCGGAGAACTGCGTCGGGTCGGTGACGTCGAGCGCGAACAGGCCCTTGGCACCGCCGCGCATGCCGGCCACGAGCAGCGTGTGCCAGGCGCTCGCGTAGAAGACGTCGCCCACCGTCGGCGATCCGTCGACGTAGTAGCGGTGGTTGTAGGCGAGGTCGGTGAGCTTGGGCAGGTCGGCGATCACCGGCGACGGCACGTACGCGAACATCTCGGCGCCGGTCGTCGCGTTGATCGCGTGCAGCATGCCGTCGTTGGCACCCGTGTAGATCACCGGCGTGCGGGCGCGGTTGGCGCTGACGAAGCTGCTGTAGCGCGCCGACTCGAAGTCGTCGTAGTAGCCGAAGTTGGGCGCGCCGACGTAATAGGGCGACGAGTTGACGATGTCGCCGAGCGGCGTGTTGGTCCGGTTCCTGAACTGCGGCGCGGCGCACGGCGGGCTGGCGCACATGCGTGCCTCCTGCGTCGAGTCGCCGCGCAGGAAGCGCAGGCGCAGCTCGCCGAAGGCGTCGCTGCCGCCGCCGGGCGTCTGGTTGAGCGCCGTCGTCTGCGCCGTGTCGAGCTCCGTTGCGCCGGGAGTTGCCGGCACCGCCGGCCAGCGGAACGGGATGCCGTGCTGTCCCGCGGTCGCCGACGGCTTGTAGGTGATGACGTTCCGTCCGGTGTTCCAGTGCTGCGCCTTGATCTGCGCGCCGGCGTCCCACGTCGGGGTCGTGTTCACGGCACCCGTCGCGGAGACGCCGTAGTTGACCAGCGTTCCCGACCAGTCGCCGCTGTTGAACTTGGCCTGGTAGATCGCCGAGCCGGTCGTCCACGAGCCGGTGTTGAGGGCGACCGACGACGCCGCGCTCGTCTTGGCCTGGATGTCGGCGACGATCGCCTGGAAGGCGCTCTGCAGCGTCTCGGCACTGCTGCCGACGAACGCGCTCGGATAGCCTCCGCCGAGCGTCGCCATCCGGTTCAGCGCCGCGATCGAGCTCGGATTGGCGAGCGTGTCGCCCATGCCGACGACGTAGGTCTGGATGTCGTAGTTGCGGCCGCTGAGCGCGGTCGTGCGCAGGGCGGTGAGCTGATCGAAGACGTCGCGCTGCGCCTGGCCGTAGGTCCACGTTCCGGTCACCGCGTCGTACGTGTTCTGCCACTGCGACGGGTCGTATTGCTGGCCGTTGGTCTTGCCGGTCGGGTTGCCGTCGGTCGCCAGCATGACGAAGTTCTTCTGGCACGTCTGCGTGATCGGGCTCGAGCTGCCGCGGAAGTAGTCGCGCACCGTCGTCAGCGTGCCCGTGATCGGCGTGAAGAAGGCGTTGTTCTTGATCTCGCCGCTGGCGGTGTTGGTCTCGTTGCCGAGCAGCGTCATCAGGCGCGCGAAGTGGGTCGCCGAGTCGGCCGTGACCGCCTCGTTGATGAGGCCGGCGCCGGTGATGTTGTCGCCGTAGCCCCAGCCGCGCTTGATCCAGAGCTCGCGCGGTGTCGCTGCCGCGGTCGGCAGGAAGCCCGCGTCGGTCGGCGTGAACGGGAACGTGCCCTTCAGCGAGCTGAAGGCGCCGGCGTTCCAGTTGGTCGTGTTGTTGTGGCCGCGATAGACGCTGAAGGTCGTGCCGGTCGTGCCGATCCCGTACAGCTGGTCTTCGGTCCACGACGAGTACAGCACGTCGTTGATGTCGGCGTCGTCGCCGCTTCGTTCGTACGTGATGTAGCCATAGCCGTTGCCCGGCTCCGGGTTCGTCAGGCAGCGCCGACCCGCGTTCGACGCCGAGATGCCGTCGACGCAGTCGTTCGTGTAGACCATCGTCGTCGCGGTGCCCAGGTAGTAGGCGTGCGTGTTGTAGAGCGTCGGGCCGCCGGTGCGAAAGCTCGTGATGCCGAAGTTGAACGCGTCGCGGTACGAGGTCAGGACGCCGCGCAGGATGCCGCGCGCGATGTTGCCGCGCGTCGCCGGGTCGTTGCCGTTGATCACCTTGCCCGCCATCGTCGCGTCCATCGACTCCGAGTTGTCGAGGATGACCATCACGTTCGGCTTGATCCCGGGCGCGAGGAAGAGCGGGTACGCCGCCAGCGTGAAGGGCGGCGCCGCCAGCGCCGTCAGCGGCGCCGACAGGAGCAGGGCGAGGGCGGGGCCGGTGGATCGGAGTTCGCGCTTCATGATCTCGCCTCGCTAGCGGGTCGCGTAGATGGACTGGAGAACGACGACGGTCTCCGGGCGTGCGCCGGTGGCGCGTGCCGTGATGCGGTAGCCGACGCCGGGCGCGGTCGGCTCGGCGCCGAGCACGACGCTCTCGCCGGCGGGCGTGCCGAGATAGCTGAATTTCTCGATCACGTAGCGCGGTTGCTGCGCCACGCTCGGGAAGTTCGCCGAGCCGGTGTACTGGCCGTAGGTGCGCACGTTGCCGGCGACCGTCCAGTCGAAGCCGAGGCGCGAATCGTCGACCGGCAGCGATGCGAGCGAGCCGAGCGAGTCGCGCTGCGACGGCGGCGTGCACAGGCCGCTGGCGCAGTCGTCGCTGAACGGCGTCGCCGGGTTGACGTTGGTGGCGATGTCCTGCTCGGCGTCGCGCAGCGCCGCCTCGGCCGCCTGCAGCGCGAGATCGCGATCCTTGGTGTTGGCGATCATTCGCTCTTCCATCGCGCTGACGCCCATCACGGCGATGCCGAGCCCGAGCGTCGCCAGCATCAGCACCAGCGTCGTGACGAGCGAGAGCCCGCGCTCGCGCGCCCCGCCGGGAGAGCGCATCGATCGCTTCATGGCGCGCCGTTCCTGAGCGTGACGACCTCGGAGAGCACGCTGCGCAGCCGCCGATCGGTGAAGGCGACCGCGCTGCCGGCGAACGTCACCGACTGCGAGCTCCGTGCGACGCCGTCCTTGGCGGTGGCCACGAGCATCTGCAGGCGCACCGAGATGACGCGGTCCCAGTCGGTGACGCCGTCGGCCGCGACGTAGCGGTCGACGTTCTGCTGGCCTGCCGCCGCGGCGCCGTCGACGCCGTACGTGATCAGCAGGCGGTCGATGCCGGACGCGACCTCTTCCGGGGCGCCCGACCCCGGGACGACGAGGCGCCAGAGCGAGTTCGTTCCCGGCCGCAGCGCGCTCGGAGCGATGTAGTAGTGGCGCGTCTCCATCTTGTAGACGGTCGCGTCGGTGCGGAAACGCTGCTGGATGTCGTCGGTGGCGTTGCCCGGCGAGAAGGCGCCGCCGAGGGCGTGGCTCAGCACGCCGGTCGCGACCGGGTCGGCTTCGGTGAGCTGGAACATCGACGACGCCTTGCAGCTCGCGACGAGGACGATGTCGCCGGCGGCAAGCGTGTTGGCGGGATTGCTCGCGGCGATCTGCGGCGCCGCCACGGTCGTCGGCATCGTCGCGACGATGCCGAGCCCGGGCATGTCGGCGGGCAGGCGCATCGAGATCACGTCGCTGGTCGCAAGCGGCGCGGAGGCGGCCGGGTACCCGGCGAGCGGACCGGTGAGCGCCGGAGAAAACCCGGAGCCGGTGCCGCGCGAGCCGCGCAGCCCGGCGGGGCTGGACAGGAAGCCGCCGTCGCCGGCGAGCAGCACGATCGTCGGCGCGTCGTTCAGCAGCGGACGGCAGCCGACGAACGACGCGTTGCGCAGGTCGGTCTGCAGCACGTCCATCGCCAGGCGCGCGTTCTCGCTCATGCGCGTCGACGCCGAACCGACCGAATGCAGCGTGCGGGTGCTGACGAAGATCGACACCGCGACGAGGACGACGAACAGCCCCACCGCCATGCCGACCATCAGCTCGACCAGCGTCATGCCGCGCGCGCGCTCGCGAACCGCGGCGGGGCGGGCGGCGACGATGGTCATGGGCGCACCGAGACGACGAAGCGCGGCGTGCCGACCTTGTCGGTCCACCAGAGCTTGACCGCGATCACGTTGCCGAGCCCGTCGCAGAGCGGCGCGCCGGCGGTGCCGTCGTCCGGCGTGCTGTCGAGGCAGACGACGCCGGCGCCGGCCGGCAGCTGCTCGGCGATCTCGGCCGCCCACACGCCGAGGTCGGCAGCAGCGAGCTGCGCCGGCGTGCAGCCGGTCGACGCGCTCAGGCACGCCGTCGCGCCGGCGCTCGGCGCGTCGTACGCGTGCGCGGTGACGCCGGCCTGGTTGGCGCGGATGCGGTCCGCCATCTGGTAGCCGAGCAGGGTGGCCTTCTGGCGCACCTGGGTGCTGTTGTTGACGGCCAAGCCGAACGTTTGCAGGCGCGCGGCGCCGACGAAGCCGACCGCCGCGATGACCACCGCGACGAGCGCCTCGAGGAGCACGTAGCCCCCCTGCCGGCGCGTGTTGCCGGCGTGGCTCACGTGCACCCCGTCGTCTCGTTGACGTCGGCCAGCCCGACCGGCTCGATGCGCAGCTGGTAGCTCTTGGGCGCCGAGCTCGAGCAGACGTTGATGGTCACCATCGTCGCCGGGGCGAGGAAGCCGCGGCCGTTGAAGGTCACCGTGGTCGCCGAACTGGTGGTCGCCAGGCGCAGATCGCCGCGAAACGCCGGCTGCTCGCGCACGATGGCCTCGCCGGCGTCGTAGACGCCGTTGCCGTTGGAATCGACGTAGATGCGCCAGCCGCCGCTGAACTCGGCGCCGGACACCGGGGCGGCGGCCGCCACCGTCACCGACGCGCCGCGCTTGAGCGCCTCGCTGCGCGCGAGCACCAGGGCCGACGCGAGCTCGCTCTGCGCCGAGCTCAACGCGTTGGCCGAGATCAGCGATGCCAGGCCGGGAGTCGCGACGGCCAGCAGCACCGCCAGCACGCTCAGCACGGTCAGCATCTCGATCAGCGTGAAGCCGGCCCGCCCTCGTTTGCCGAGAGCAGTGGAGCAGCGGCCGCGTGAGCCGCGCACGGGAGGGTTGTCGCGTCGCACGACCTGTTCTCGGCCGCCCATCCCCGCACCTGAGGGGGGCTCGACGGAAGGTCAGGAGCGCCAGACGGGCGGAAGGGCGGCGCTGCGGTGCGCCGCGCCGGCTCGATGCGCCGGCCGCGGTTCGTGAAAAAGTGCCTGGCCGGCGGGCGCGCCCGAGCGCGCGTTCAGGCGCGATCCTTCTTGGCGCGAACCCTCGCCTCGAAGCGTTCCTTGACGATCACGTGGCGCTCGTGCCGCCCTTCGGAGATCAGGTCGACGCCGTCGTGCGCGCGCACCGCGAACACGAGCTTCCTGCCCTCGACGGCGAGCAGCTCCACGTTGGC
>Ga0070680_100001843_pt1 | contig 15554 bp, 13 predicted proteins | sample KBSC73BmetaG_FD_64672 | JGI IMG/M metagenome (GOLD analysis project Ga0070680, IMG submission 64672) | Corn rhizosphere microbial communities from Kellogg Biological Station, Michigan, USA - KBS C7-3B metaG | ecosystem: Host-associated > Plants > Roots > Rhizosphere | place: USA: Michigan...
GCACGTTCGTCGATGGTGGTTATCTTGCGGTCGCGCACGACGAACCGGCCATCGACCATCACGCCCTCGACGCTGCGTCCGGCTTCCGTAAACACCACTTGCCTGGCGACGCTGTTCAAAGGCACGAAAGATGGATCGGTCAAGTCAATGATTGAGAGGTCGGCGGCCATGCCAGCCTTCAGGGCCCCCACCTTGTCCTGCATCCCAGCCGTGCGCGCGCCGCCGATAGTGGCTGACCAGATCGCGTCCGAGGCGGTAGGGGGGCCCGGTTCGGGGTCTGTGATCGCGGCCAGCGACGCGAACATCTTCATCGACTGGAACATGTTCTGCGCATCGCTGCAGCTACAGTTATCGCATCCCAGGCCGACGTTGACCCGCTTATTCATGTAGGAGCGGATCGGCGCGACACCGCTCCGCGTCTTGAGGTTGCCGACGGGGTTGAGTGCGACATTCGTGCCAGCGTTGCCGAGCTTCTCGATTTCCGGCTGGGCCATCCAGACGCTGTGCGCCAGCGTGAGATTCGGCGAAAGCAAGCCGGTGCGCTCCAGATAGTTGATCAGCGAGCCGCCGTCCTTGGCGTGCGACTGGCGGGCGATCAGCGTCATCGCCTTCGACTCGTAGATGTGCGTATAGACCGGCAGGTTCTCGTTCTTCGAAAACTCCGCGAGCGACTCGAGCAGGCCGGCGCTGCAGCGTTCGGGGCTTGAAGGGCCGAGCGCCCATGTGATGCGGGGGTGGCGGTCTTTATGAGTCTTGTAGAGCTTGCGGACGAGCGTCGGCAGGTCGATCCCTTTGTACGGCTCGACCGCGCCCGAGAGGATGCCGCGCTGCTCGGCCGGCACGACCTCGTCCCAAAATGGAATCGATTTGACGCCGGGCACGTCCGCGATTTGCAGAGCGAAGACGCAGCGAATGCCGACGTCCTCGTAGGCTTGCAGCATCGCCTCGAGGTGTTCCTCGTCGAACGGGTAGATGGTCGCGAGGTCCTGTACCGTGGTGATGCCTGACCGCAAGCATTCGATGGCGCCGAGCAGCACACGCGCTCGAATTTCCGCCTTGCTGCGCTTGGGATAGCTCGGCGGCAAGGCGCTCAGCACCCACAATTCGAGCGGTATCGTTTCGAACACGCCTTTGAGCAGGACGTCATGCGAATGGTAGTGCGCATTGACGAAGCCCGGCATCACGAGCCTGTCGGTCGCATCGATGGTTTCGTCGATCTGGCGTCCACCGAGTTCCGGGATCCGCTCGTTGCGCGCAAGCGCCTGCGCGATGCCGGCGCGGACGGCCGCGATAACGCCATCCACGACTAGGACGTCGGCGATCGCCGGCATGTTCACATCGCCGTGCTGATCATACACGCGGCCGTTTTTGATCAGTACAACGGCCGATGGAGTTTCAGTTGACGTGGGCATGAAGGAGGCTGCCTTACTTGACCACGAAGAGCTTGCGCTCGACGTTGGTGAGGACCTCGTGGCCTGTCTCGGTGATCAACACGGTCTCGCTCAAGCCGACCCCGTACTCGCGATATTCAAATACCGCCGGCAGGAAATGGAAGACCATACCGGGCTGCAGTTCGCGCTTCTCACCGCCGCGGAGCATCATGGTGCGCGCTTCGCTCCAGTCCGGGGGCAGGGCTATGCCGATTGAATAGCCGGCCTTGTGCCGGAATTTGTCGCCATAGCCCGCATCCGCAATTACTTTGCGCGCAGCGTGGTCGACGTTCTCCGCCGGATTCCCAGGCCGGAGCTCTTTCAGGCCGGCATCGAGAGAGCGATTGCAGAGGTCGGTCAGGTCCTGAAACAGCTTCGGCGGCGTGCCGACATAGCCGATGCGCAGGGTCGCTGCGTGATATCGCTTGATGCTGGCGCCGACCTCGAAATAGACGGCGTCGTTCTGGTTAACCGGGTTACCTTCGGCCATGGCATGCGCCATCGTGTGCCGGACGCCCGAGTTGATCAGTGGCGGCAGGCCCGGAAACTCGCTGTGCATCTTGAAGAGGCCCTGATAGGCCGCGGCCATCAAGTCGTCTTCGGTGATGCCGGCGCGCAGGGCGGCGAGGGCACTCCGCATGCCTTCGGAGGCCGCTTTGCCGGCCTTTCGGCTGTAGGCCTGCTCTGCGGGAGATTTGATGAGCCGCATATTTTCGACGAGGAGGGAACTGTCGACCCAGCGGGTCGCCGGCAAGCGAACTTGCAGCTTCTCGAAATCGTCGATGGTCAGGTACCAGACGCTCTTGTCGACACCGACGCGCAGCTTGGTCCATCCGCGTTCGTTCATGACGCGCACGCAGGCGTCGAGATAGTTCTCCGTGTCCGGATAGAAGATTAGGTCGTCGAGCCAGCAGCTGCCCTGGAGCGCCGACTTCTCGATGAACCGGCCGAGATGGATGGGATCGCCCGACGCCGGCACGAACAGCGCCATGAACGAGTAGTAGCCGACCGTACGGTAGCCGCTCAGATAGTAGATGTTCTCCAGATTGTTGATCATGAGGATGTCGATCCCGCGGGCCGACATCTCTTTCTGAATGCGCGCTACGCGGGCGCGATACTCTTCAACAGGGAACGGCAGATCGTGGGGCTTCATGGCGGGCACCGGCCTCATCAACGTGGATTGTTGTATCCAGTTTTATTGTAGACACGCGCCCCAGCCGACTGCAACAACTCAGTTCGGAAGCGTTGTGCAGCGTTCGCGCGAGAGCAAAACTCGCGAAAAAATGCGGCACCTGCTGCTTTTTTCACCGCAGGAGTCGGACCTGGGCGCCATCTCCGGGGATTTGCGGCCGAATAGTCCACCGATACTTAAAGCGGCAATGTGCCGCGCAGCGGATCGCACGTGACTGCCAATCTCGGGCACGGGCCGAGCCCGGTGATCCGAAATCCCAAACCTATTGAGCCGGTTAGCCGCGGGCAATTTCCGTTCGGCGGCTGGCGCACGAAATTTTGCAGGGCGTGCCGAAAGAACAGAATCGACTTTACGACAGACTGGATATTATGATCCAATAATCGTGGTGAGGGGCTCGCGCTTCACTCTCGAAGTAGGGCGTTCGCGCGAGAATGGCGATCGGCGCTGTGCCGAAGGCCGCAACGACAGGGGTTCGGCATATGGCGACTAGACGCGCATTCATGACCGGCTTGATGCTGGCGACGCTGCTCGGCGCAACGCAGCAGGCTATGGCCCAGGACAAGGTCATAAGGATTGGCGCACCGCTGCCGCTGACCGGCGCGCTCGCGCCGGAAGGTATCAAGCAGCAAGAGGGCTACGATCTGTGGGCTGAGGAAGTGAACAAGGCCGGCGGCATCAAGGTCGGTAATGACCGCTACAAGGTGCAGTTGGTCTATTACGACTATCAGTCGGCGACCCCTCGCGCCGTGCAGCTCACGGAGAAGCTGGCGAGCGAAGACAAGGTGAACTTCATCTTCTCGCCCTTCGGCTCGGGCGCCACCAAGGCATCGAGCAACGTCTCGGAAAAATACAAGATCCCGACCATTTCTTCGACCGGTTCGTCGGAGCAGGTCTATGATCAGGGCTACAAGTACCTGTTCGGCACGCTGAACAGCAATGTGGTCGTCTCCAAGGCGCTGACGAAATACTTCAAAGAAAAGGCGCCGAACGTCAAAAAGGTCGCGATCTACAGCCGCAACGACCTGTTCCCGCTGGCCCTGGCAACCAGCCTCGACGACGCGGCAAAGGCGGCCGGCTATCAGGTCATCTACTTCGAGAAATATCCGTTGAACGCCATGGATCACTCGGCGGCGTTGACCGAGCTGCGAGCCAAGGGCGCCGACTGGATCTATGTCAGCGGTTACACGGACGACTTGATCCGCATCCGCAAGCAGATGTCCGAAAACAAGGTCTCCGCGCCGGTCATCACGATGCTGGCAGGGCCGGCCTATCCGGAGTTCACCGAGTCGCTCGGCGATATCGCCAATGGCGTAACCAGCGTGACCTGGTGGCATCCGGCACTGCGCTTCAAGGAAAACGATGTCTTCGGCAGCACCGAGAATTTCGTCAAGCTGTTCCAGGCGAAGTACCACAAGGTCGCCGATTACGCGCAGGCTTCCTCAAGCGTCGCCGGTGTCGTCCTGCAGCTCGCTATCGAGAAAGCCGGCTCCATCGATCCGGAGAAGGTGCGTGATGTGCTTGCCAACACCAAGTTCGACACGTTCTACGGCCCGATCAAATTCGGCCCGAGTGGCCAGAACGTCACTGCGGACAACCCGATCTTCCAGATCCAGAACAAGAAGATCACCATCATTGCGCCTCCCGACGTGAAGGCCGGTGACCTGCAGCTGATCAAGTAGCCGCTTGTCTAGTTCCGTCCCCGGCCCGCGCGGCGGGCCGGGGACGGCTCTTCGATTCTTCTCTAGCGAAGTCAGGCGTGATGTTTCTTGCACAAAATCTCGTCAACGGCGTGTTGCTTGGAGGGCTCTATGTTTGCATCGCCATCGGCTTCTCGCTGATCTGGGGCGTTCTGAACATCATCAACTTCCTGCATGGGTCCCTGATCGTCCTGGGCTCCTACATTGCCTATTTTGCGTTCGTCTATTTCGGGATTTCGCCGTTCATCGCGCCACTCTTCATCATGCCGCTGATGTTCGGCCTCGGCTACGCGCTGCAGCGGTCTGTCCTGAACGTCGTCATCGGCAAGCCGGTGTTGATCACCTTGACGCTCACCTTCGGCCTCGATCTGATCCTCAATAATCTGATGCTGTGGGGCTTTACCGCGAATTTCCGCCGGGTGGTGTTCGAGCATCCGTTCCCGACCTTTGAGGTCCACGGCATCGTCATCCCCGGCGACCGCCTGACGGCGATGGCGCTGGCCTTTCTGCTGACGCTTATCTTTTTCCTGCTGCTCAATCGTTCCCGCATCGGGCGCGCCATTGTCGCCGTGCGCAATGACCGCGACGCCGCCGTGCTGATGGGCGTAAACGTGAAGCAAATCTACGCCATCACCTTTGCCACGGGCGTCGCCTTCGCCGGCGCCGCCGGTTCGCTGCTGAGCGTCGTGTTTCCGATTTCGCCGATCAATTCCGGCATTCTGCTCGGAAAGGCCTTCGTCATTTGTATTCTCGGCGGTCTGGGCAGCATCGGCGGTGTCGTCGTCGGCGGGCTGGCGCTTGGGATCATCGAGAGCGTCGGCGCGATGGTGGCCGGCCCCGAGTACACCGTGCTGATTTCGTTTCTCGTGCTGCTGGTCGTGCTCGTCGTCAAGCCGAGCGGCATCGCCGGCAAGCTGGGGTACGAGTGATGCAGAACGCTCAGGCGCATTCGTCTCGGCGGCAAATGACCGCCAATGTCGGCTTTGCCGCGCTCGCGGTCTTGATTGTGGCTCTGCTGGTGTTGCCGCATTACCTCGACAACTACTCCCTGCGGCTCGCCACGACCGTGTTCATGTATTGTGTTTTGGCGTGGTCCTGGAATTTCATCGGGGGCTTCGTTGGCTACCCCTCGTTCGGCATCGCCGCTTTCTTCGGCATGGGTTCGTATGTCGGCGCGATCATGCTCACTCAGAACATGATCCCTTTCTGGCTCTCACCTGTCTGCGCTGCATTCGTCTGCCTGGTCGTCGCGGCCCTGCTGGGTGCGCCGATCCTCAGGCTTCGTGGACATTATTTTGCGGTCGCGAGCCTGGCCATCGGCGAAGTCTTTCGCGAGCTCGCCATGAATTGGACCGCACTGACCGGCGGCGGCATGGGGGTCAATCTGCCGCCCTTGCGCTCGACGTTCGGCACCGATTCCCAGATCTTTTATTACATGTTCCTGTTGCTCGCTGGTGTGACGCTCGCCGTCACCTTCCTCGTTGCGCGCAGCCGGCTCGGGGTTGCCTTCCGCTGCATCCGCCAGAACGAAGAGGCGGCCAATATGATCGGCATCGATGCGACGCGGGCGAAGATCATCGCGTTTGCGCTATCGGCGGCCTTTCCCGGCGCGGCCGGCGCGATCTATGCGTCGTGGGTCGGCTACATCGATCCGTCGGATGTGTTCGACATCATCATCTCCGTTAAGGCTCCGGTGATGGTGCTGCTGGGCGGCGTCGGCACCGTAGCGGGCCCGGCGGTCGGGGCGCTCCTCTATCTCGCCTTCGAAGAAATCGTCTGGCGCAATCTGTTGCAATTCCACGCGGCGGTGCTTGGCCTGATCATCGTGCTCCTGGTCCTGTTCATGCCGAACGGCTTCGTCGATGCAAGTCGCCGTCGCAAACTGTTGGGCAGGGCGTGATGGGAGCGCTTCTCGAACTCAAGGGGCTCTCGCGCCGGTTCGGCGGACTCATGGCTGTCAGCGATGTCTCGCTCGACATCAAGCCGGGCTGCATCATGGGGCTCATCGGACCGAACGGCGCCGGCAAGACCACTCTTGTGAATCTGATCTCCGGCGCGCTGAAGCCGAACGCCGGCGAAATGTGGTTCAAGGGCGCACGTATCGACGGCTTGCCGGCGCACAGGATCAGTAGCCTCGGCGTCGCCCGCACATTCCAGATCGTCCAGCCCTTCCCGGAGATGACGGCGTTGGAGAACGTCGCCGCCGCGGCGATGTTTGCCGGCAAGGCCAAGTCGCTGCGCGAAGCCAACGCCCGAGCCGAGGCTATGCTCGATCGTGTCGGACTTGGCGGGTTAGGCGCATTAGCCGCGACTTCGCTGTCGCTTGGGCAGCGCAAACGCCTCGAATTTGCGAAGAGCCTGGCAATGCAGCCCGCCCTGCTCTTGCTCGACGAGGTCAACGCCGGCCTGCACGGCGGCGAGATCGACGAGGCGATCGCGTTGATCCGCAGTCTCGCGAAGGACGGCTTGACCATTCTGATCATCGAGCACCTGGTCAAGCTCGTGGTGGCGCTGTGCGACGAGGTCGCTGTGTTGCATCACGGTCAACTTATCGCCCGTGGCCCGTCGGCCGACATCACCAACGATCCTCGCGTGATTGAGGCCTATCTGGGGGAGCGATATTCCAAACGGAGCCAAAAGCAGCAGCCGGTGACCGATGCTACGAGTTAATGGCGTTTCCGCCGGGTATGGCGCTGTTCAGGTGTTGTGGGACGTCTCATTGGACGTCGGGGTCAACGAGATCGTATGCCTGATCGGCTCCAACGGGGCGGGCAAGACCACATTGCTTCACTCGATCTCGGGCCTCGTAAGGCCCCGGTCCGGAAGCATTGAATTCGAGGGGACGGACCTTGGTGGCCTGCCGGCGCATGACGTGGTGACGCGCGGTGTTGCCCAGGTGCCGGAAGGTCGCCGGTTGTTCAAGACCATGAATGTCCGCGACAACCTGCTGATGGGAGCCTATCGCGTCCCGGGCAGTGCCGCGGTCAAGGAGCTTGAGCGGGTCTACTCGCTTTTCCCGATTCTGTCCGAGCGTCGCAATCAGCCGGCGGGCACGATGTCCGGCGGCGAGCAGCAGATGTGCGCCATCGGGCGCGCCTTGATGAGCAATCCGAAGTTGCTGCTGATCGACGAATTGTCGCTCGGGCTCGCGCCGCGTGTGGTCGACATGCTGGCCGACACGCTGTTGGAAATCCGGAATCTGGGCATCTCGATCCTGCTGGTGGAGCAGGACGTCACCGTAGCCTTTGAGCTGTCGGCGCGCGGCTATCTCCTGGACACGGGCAGGATCGTTGTCGCGGCCCCGACCGCCGAACTCGCGGAGCATCCGAAGGTCAGGTCGTCATATTTGGGGGCGTAGCCAAAAAAATGGATTTGTGTATCCAGTTTTGTCGGCTAGTCTGGCAGGGCATACCGGGACCCCTCAAACCGAAAGGTTCCTTTCAGATGTTGAACCGCACCCGTGGGGCTGTCGCCGCCCTTGCCCTTTTCGGCGTCGCGCTTGTGTCCGGTCGAGCCCAGGCCCAGGACACGAAAATCCGCTTCATCCTGGACTGGGCATTTCAGGGCCAGCAGGCGGTGTTCACGCTCCCGCTTGACGACGGCACCTACAAGAAACTGCATCTCGACGTGACCGTCGACCGTGGCGCCGGTTCGGGCGACACGGTCGCGAAGGTCGCGAGCGGGGCCTATGACATCGGCCTCACCGATCTGTATTCGATGGTGCGTTTCAACGGACAAAATCCGAACAACAAGCTCGTCGCCGTCATGGCTGTTCATGACAAGTCGGCTCTGGCCGTCGAAACGAAGAAGACGAGCGGCATCAAGGTGCCGGCAGACTTGAACGGGAAGACCATTGCGTCGCCGCAGGGCGATGCCAGTCGTCAGCTTTTCCCGCTCTTCGCCGCCATCAACAAGATCGACGAGAATTCGATCAAGTGGATCAACGTCTCGCCCGCGCTGCGCGAGCCGATGTTGCTGCGTGACGAGGCTCAGGCGATCACCGGTCACATCACCACGGTGATGATGAACATGCGGGGCATCGGCATCAAGGAATCGGACATCCTGGTCATGCCATACGCCGATTACGGCGTAGAGCTCTACGGGCACGTCCTGGCGGTCAAACCGGACTTCGCGCAGAAGCATCCCGAGGCGATCACGAACTTCATTCGCGCTACCGTCCATGGCATCGACGTGATGCGCAAGGACCCGGCCGCAGCGGTCGCATCGGTCAAGAAGCGCGATCCGCTGATCAACGACCAGGTCGAAATGGATCGGGTGAAGATGTCGCTCGATTACATGTTCATCTCGCCGAATGTGCTGAAGAATGGCGTCAGCAACGTCGACATGGCGCGCCTCGGCCGCACGCTGAAAGCGTCGGCGAAGGCCTTCGATATCGCGACCCCGCCGACGTCGGAAGAAGTCTACACCGACAAATACCTGCCGCCGCGCAGCGACCTTATGCTCAGCAAGTAGGTATCTCGGCGGACAATCTCTCAAGTCTTCGATGATCCGGTGGTGCGGCGTTGATGCTGCACCACCGTCGATATGACGCGGCCGGTCGCCCGCGCGGTTCAATATGGAGTTGCCCATGAAAGCTGCAGTCATCGAGAAGCAGGGCGGCCTCGAGAACCTCGTCTACCGGGAGTGGCCTGATCCCGAGCCGCGTGCGGGTGAAGTCGTCGTCAGGGTTCGCGGCTGCGGTCTCAATCACCTGGACATTTTCGTGCGACGTGGAATGCCGGGATTTCCGGTGCCGATGCCGTTCATCTCGGGTGGCGACATTGCCGGCGAAATTGCCGGATTGGGGCAGGGGGTCACCGACTGGAAAATCGGCGATCGAGTCGCGCTGCATCCGGTCACCCACGAAGGCATGATGGGGGAGGAGATTCCCGGTGGGATGGCGGAATATGTCCGGGTATCCGCTGACAACCTGATCCGCATTCCCGAGAACGTGGACTTCGTGACTGCCGCTGCCGTGCCGATCGCGTACGGGACCGCGATCAGGATGCTGTTCGAGATCGGCCAGATCAAAGGCGGCGATACCATTCTTATTCTCGGCGCCAGCGGCGGAGTCGGGGTCGCGTGCCTCCAACTCGCCAAGATGATCGGCGCCACGGTCATCGCAGCCGCCGGATCAGCCGAAAAATGTGAGCGCCTCGCCAAGCTCGGCGCGGACCATACAATAAACTACGTCACGCAGGACTTCAGCCGCGAGACCTGGAATCTGTCCGGCAAGAAGGGCGTTGACGTCGTGGTGAACTACACCGGCGGCGATACCTGGGTGCCGTCGCTGCGCACTCTAAAGCATCGCGGGAAGTTGCTGACCTGTGGCGCGACGGCCGGTTACGAGACCGGCAACGACATGCGCTTCATCTGGGTCAGGGAGCTGCAAATCCTGGGTTCGAACGGCTACTCCAAGCAGGACATTGCAACAGCGCTCGAGCACGTCGGTGCCGGCCGCGTCACGCCGATCATCGGTCGCCGCATGCCGCTTCGCGAGGCTCGCGAAGCAGAGCGGCTGATGGAAGACCGTGATTTCTTCGGCAAGATCGTTCTCGAGCCCTGATGCTCGCCTGCCTGTGTGCCGGTCAGCCAGCGGTCGGCCTATAGGCCGCCAGATCCCGTTGAACCGCCTTGCGGTCCGGCTTGCCGGCGCCGGTCAGCGGCAGTTCGTCGACGATCATGATGCGACGCGGATGCGCGTAGGCGGGACCTCGCTCCAGGGAGAACGCCTTCAGTTCTTCCGCTGTGACGGTGGTGCCGCGCTGCAGCACGACCGCCGCCGCCGGCACCAAGCCTTTGACCCCATGCGGCACCGAAGCGACACAGACGTCACGCACGGCCGGATGTGCGAGCAGCAGGTTCTCAACTTCCTTCGGATAGACATTCTCACCGCCGCAACTGAACATGTCGTCGACGCGACCCATGAAATAGTAGAAGCCTTCGGCATCGATCTTGAAGATGTCGCCGGTGCGCAGCCAGCCGTCGACAATCTTGTCGCGCGTGACGTCAGGCAGATTCTGGTAGCCGTCGGTGACGCAGGGGCTGCGCGTCCACAATTCGCCTTCGGTGGTGCTCTCATTACCGTCAGCCGCCACGAGCTTGACCTCGTAGCCCTTCGCGGCCACGCCGCAACTGCCGCGCGGAACCTTCTTGCCGCCGGGCGGCTCGCGCAGCGGGCCCCCCCCTTCGGTTAGCCCGTAGCTTTCCTTCACCTTGACGCCTTTGAAGACATGCTCGAGCTCATCGATCATCTCCTGTGGCACGATGGCCGAGCCGAGCGAGAACGTCTTGAGCTTGCTGAAGTCCAGACCGGAAATGAGATCGCGGTGCTGCAGCAGCATCGCGAAGATCGCCGGCACGCCGCCCGAGAATGTCGCCTCATAGTGCGACAGCGCTTCGAGAAACGCGCGCGGCTCGAAACGCGGCAAGATGACAAACTTGCCGCCGCTGTACAGCACCGGCTTGATCGTTCCCCGCATCGCGTTCTTGTGGAAGAGCGGAACCGCCACCAGCCCGGTCGCGTCGGGACTGCTCGGCCAATGCTCCTGCGTCGACCGGATGCTCCACAGCATGCCGCGATGGGTGAGCCTCACGCCCTTGGGCCGGCCGGTCGAGCCGGCCGTGTAGGATTGGAAGGCGATACCGTCGCCGCCAACGGCGCCGGTGACGTCGATCTCTGTGGGCGTTGCCTTCAAGGCGGCTTCATACTCGGTCCAGCCGGACGGGGCGGCGCCGAGCGCGACCTTGGTCAGATCGGTCATGCCGCCCACAACCGGGAGCGCATCGGGCGCCGCGTCGACATCGACGATGGCCGCGGAGCACCCCGAGTCGCGGATCATAAATTCGAGTGTCGCCGGACTCTGCCGCGGATTGAGCGGCACCGGTACGACTCCGGCCCGCATCGCGCCGAAAAAAACTTCGATGAATTCCGCCCGGTTCCCGAGGATCAGTGCCATACGCTGGCCGGGAGTGAGTCCAAGAGAAAGCATGAGCCGCGCGACATTCTCCATGCGCGCATCCAGTTGCTTGTAGCTCCAGCGACGCTCGCTGCCGCCCCACAAATCAATGATGGCCAGGTCATCGGTATGCGCGTGGGGCTGATCGCTAAAAAAGTAGCCGAGATTGTTGCCCCTCAGGTCCGTCATCTCTTGACTCCAAAGTGGATACACGTATCCAATAATAACAGCCAAACCATTCTGCGCAATGGCGGCGCGCTCTCTTTCGAGATCGAAATGGATCGGGAGATGTCGAAATCCGTTCTGGCCTATCTGCGCGACTCCATCGCGCAGGTGCCGTTTCATCAGTGGCTGCAGCCTCACGTCGATGAATTCGACGAGGAGACTGGCACGGTTACGATCTCGCTTGCCGTTCGCCCGGAGTTCCGGCGCGACCCCGATCACCCGAGCGTTCATGGTGGACTCGTTGCTGCGCTGATCGACATTGCGGGACATGCGGCGGCAGCCGCGAGTCTGCGCCGCGGCGCGCCGACCATCGATCTACGCGTCGACTACGTACGGCTGGCGAGCGGCCCAACGCTGCTGGCAACCGCGCAGCCGATCAAGATCGGTCGCAGCATCGGCCTCGTCGATGTCCGTGTGAGCGACGACCAAGGCGCTCTGGTGGCCACCGGGCGCTGCGTTTTTTCCACTCAGGATCGCTCATGACCGGTAAACTCGCTGGCCTCATCAATGAGCGCGAACTGGTCGCGATCGCACAGACGCTTGCGCGCTTTCCCGCGCCGCAGACCGCGTTGATGGAAGCTGAGCCGCAGGTTCAGGCTTTCATCGGAGACTGTGTCGTGCCGCTGCTGGCGCAGCGGGGCCTGAGCGGCAAGCGCGATGCGATGGGCAATCTCGTCATCGAGGTCGGCTCGAAATCTGCAGATCGTTCGCTGCTGCTGATGGCCTATGCAATGACGCATCCGGCTTCGGCGATGAAAGATCCGTACTCGGGCACGATCGTCGACACGGCTGAAGGCAAGGCCATCCGCGGTCGCGGTATTTCCGAACAAAAAGGATCGCTCGCTGCCGCAATCGTCGCCATGAGCAGTGCGCAGAGAATGGGCACATGGCGAGGTTCGTTGGTCTTCGCCTTGAGCAGTGCCGGCGAAACGGGACGTCACGATGCGGCGAACATGATTCTGGACTCTTTGCCCGCCTTGCCCGCTATTGGCGTCCTGGCGCTCGGCACCGACAATCGCGTGAGCCTCGCAAACAAGGGGCGCATCGACATCGAAATAGTCGTTCGAGGCGAAGCGTGCCACAGCAGCTCGCCGTGGCTGGGTATCAATGCGATCGACGGCGCGCGCATTGTGCTCGACCGTCTCGCGGCCTTGCCGCTCAGCTCACAAGCGCATCCGGTCCTCGGCCAAGCGACATTGACCGCGACACACATATCGAGCGGTCCGAACGCAACGCATACGGTGCAGAACGAAGTCCATTTGACGTTCGACCGCCGGATCCTGCCTGGGCAGAATCCGGCGGAGCCCTTCCGGGCTATCAGCGACGCCTGCGCCGCCATCGAGGGCCCATGGCAGATCGAAGTGCGGCGCGGTGCCTATATGTATCCTTGCGAGATTGCCCAGGACGGAGCGCTTCTCAGGGCGATCGGAGCCTCGCGCAAATGGCTGGATCGTCCTGCGCCGGAGGTGTTCTATAGTCATGCGGCCCTCGACGCGGGGCTGCTCGTGAAGCGCGGCTGCGACGCGACCATGTGGGGGCCGGGCCGCACGGCGCAGTTTCATTCGAATGACGAGCAACTGCTCATCAGTGAATTGGTCCGCGGGGCCGAAGACTATCTTGCTTTGATTGCCGATACGGTAATCGAGCATTGAAGTGACCAGCAAAGGCCGATCTTTGATGATGGCGACAGCCACCGCTCCAATCTCTTCCGATCCGTCAGCGCGTGATGGCGCAGCGTTCGTGCACGTTGAGGGCGCGAGCCTGCATTATGGCGGCGGCGATGACGGTGTCCTCGCGCTGAAGGACACCGATCTGGACATCCGGCGCGGCGAATTTGCCGCGGTCGTCGGCCCGTCGGGTTGCGGCAAATCGACTTTGCTGAAATTGATCTCGGGTCTCAACCGCCCGAGCGCCGGACGGGTTGTGGTCGACGGCGCCTTGGTGACGAGGCCGCTCAAGATCGTCGGCATGGCATTCCAGAATCCGGCCATGCTGCCGTGGCGCACGACACTGGAAAACCTGCTGCTGCCGTTGCAAGTCGTCGAACCGCATCGGCGCAATTTCAGGCGCGATCGGGACAAGTTCATCGAGAAGGCCAGCGCGCTGCTGCGGAAGGTCGGCCTGGCCGGCGCAGAGTCGCGCTATCCGTGGCAATTGTCGGGTGGCATGCTGCAGCGGGCATCACTCTGCCGCGCGCTCATTCACGATCCCCAAATCTTGCTGCTGGATGAGCCGTTCGGCGCCCTCGACGCATTCACCCGCGAGGAATTGTGGGACACATTGAAGACCCTGTGGCAGGAACAGAAATTCACCGTGCTGCTGGTCACCCACGACCTTGCCGAGGCCGTTTATCTGGCCGATACGGTTCATGTGTTTTCGAACCGGCCGGGCCGCGTCCTCTACAGTTGTAATGTCGAATTCGCTGCACCGAAAAATGTCGATATCCGGTTCAGCAAAGAATTCGTTGATTACGTCCATGAACTGCGCGCGCGAATCCGCGTCGAAAGAGCAGTCCTATGAATTGGCGCCGCGCCCTCTACAATGCGAGCCCGTGGATCACGACGATAGCCTTCTTTTTGGTCTGGGAGGCTGTATGTCGAGTGTTTCACGTGCCGACGTTCCTGCTGCCGGCCCCGTCGGACTCAATCAGGGCAATGATCGAGTCCTGGTCGGGTATCTGGCCAAACGCGCAACACACCTTGATCACGACGCTCGCAGGCTTCGGTATAGCGGTCGTATTCGGCGTGGTGCTCGGTGTAGCGGTGGGCGCATCACCACTGTTGTATAAGTCGATCAACCCACTGCTGATCGGCTTCAACTCCATTCCCAAAGTTGCGGTCGTGCCCGTGCTGGTGCTGTGGTTCGGGATTGGAACGCCGCCGGCCATCATCACGGCTTTTCTCGTGGCATTCTTCCCGATTTCCGTGAATGTGGCGACTGGCATCGCGACAACGGAGCCGGAGCTCGAGGATGTCTTGCGGTCGCTCGGCGCAAGCAAGCTCGATATCCTCTACCGCGTCGGCCTGCCGCGCTCGCTGCCGTACTTCTTCGCGTCTTTGAAGATCGCCATCACGTTGGCTTTCGTCGGCGCAGTCATCTCTGAAACCGTCGCCGCCAACCAGGGCATTGGCTACCTGATGCTGACGGCGAGCTCCACCTTCCGTGTTCCGCTGGTGTTCGCTGCGCTGTTCGTCATCGCCGCAATGGGCATTGTCATGTATGCCGTCACCGCCGCATTCGAGCGCCGTTATACGACCTGGACGACGCGGGGGATTGATCGCAGCACCCCGTTTGGGGGCGGCTAAAGATACCTGAAAGTCGGCGCGCCGTTCCAGGTTAGCATTATGCTTCCACATCGACAAAGACCGCATGCTCGACGTCGATCAGATAGTTCGTGGAGTAGGCGAAGAAGGCTTGCCCTCCGTGCGCGCCTGTCCAGCGTGGCGCCGGATCGGCCGGCGAGACGAACTTGGGCGTGACCTCGGTCGCGGCTCCGAAGGCCGCATCGTTCAGCACGGCCAGATACTCGTCGATCGCTCGGCTCGCTCGCCGAAGAAGCGTCGGCAAGTTGGTCCAGGCGATAACGTCCGGTGAATTTCAGCCCGGACAGAAGCTGTCCGAGGCCCAGCTCGCGCGACAGCTCGGGATCAGCCGCGGTCCGTTGCGCGAGGCACTCGGGCGGCTCGATGGCCGGCTGGTGATGCGCACCCCGCGCATCGGCGTGCGCGTGATCAATTTCAGCTACGAAGATCTCGAACAGCTGTTCCCCGTTCGCGAGGCGCTCGAAGGGATGGCGGCGCGCCTTGCCGCCGAACGAATGTCGGCTGCCGAGCTGGCGCGGCTTAAGGATCTTCTGGCGCACCACGCCAGCCTGCCGGAGCTGGCGTCAGGGTCGGCTTATCATCAGCACGCGCAGGATCAGGACTTCCACTTCACCGTCGATCGCGGCGCGCGCTGTGAGCGCCGACGGACGGCGCGCAGGGATAGTGCACTGAAAACTGTTGACAGCTTGAGTGGCCTATTCAACATGAAGGACACCGCGGCGAGAGGT
>Ga0070680_100001845_pt1 | contig 15533 bp, 10 predicted proteins | sample KBSC73BmetaG_FD_64672 | JGI IMG/M metagenome (GOLD analysis project Ga0070680, IMG submission 64672) | Corn rhizosphere microbial communities from Kellogg Biological Station, Michigan, USA - KBS C7-3B metaG | ecosystem: Host-associated > Plants > Roots > Rhizosphere | place: USA: Michigan...
ATCGTCGGGTTGAAGCTGGTGAGCTAAGCGATCCGCGTTCCGGACCATCGAATATTCGCCCCCATCGTTGCAGGTGACGTTTGACCGCCAAGCCGGAAATGAGCAACGCCACCATCGCCAAGCTTCTGCTGCTGGCGCTGAGTTTCTGTTGGGGGCTGAGCTGGGCGACGATGCGGATCGCCCTCGACGAGGTGTCGCCGTGGACGCTCCGCGTCCTCTGCTACAGCATCGGCGCGGTGACGTTGCTTCTGTTGTTGCGCGTCCAGGGCCGCAGCCTTGCCATTCCCTACGGCCGCGCCTGGCTGCACGTCGGCGTCGCCGCGCTGTTCAACGTCATATCGTTCGGGTTGGCCGGCACCTTCGCCCAACTGCTCGCGAGCACATCGCGCGTGATCATCATCAACTACTCAATGCCGATCTGGGGCAGCCTGATGGCCTACTTCGTTCTGGGCGAGCGCATCGGCATCCGCTCGGCGATCGGCTTGGTGCTGTGTATCGCCGGATTGAGCGTGCTGGTCTATCCGGTGCTGGACCTTTCGCTGAATGAACCCATCGGCCTGCTTCTTGCGTTTATCTGTTCGCTGAGCTGGGGCGCCGGCACCATCTACATGAAGTGGGCGCGCATCCAAGGCGACTTGATGGCGATCACGTTCTGGCAGGTGGTGCTGGGCGTCGTGACATTCGCCGTGGGCTTCCTGATCTTCCAGGGCGCGCCGACCATCGAACCGCTGCAATGGCGCACCTGGGCCAGCCTCCTGTTCACCGGCGTGTTGGGCACCGGAATCGCATTCTTCATCTGGTTCAACATTATCGGGCGGCTCTCGACCGCCACCGCGTCACTCGGCGCGCTCATCAACCCGGTGGTCGGCGTCATCGGCGCGGTGATCCTGCTCGGGGACCGGCCGACGATCCCGGATATCGTGGGCTTCGCGCTGATCTCCAGCGCCGCCGCCTGCGTCCTGATTCCGGGGCGCAACAGGACGGCGCGGCCGGCCTGAAATGTCGAGTTTCATAGGAAGCTCTGCGGATCGACATCCACATCCAGCTTGAGCGTGCCCTTGGCCTTCGGCACGGCGGCGAGCCATTCGCGCAAATAGGCGGAGAGATCGAAGCCGCGCGGCGACCGCACCAGAAGCCGGAAGCGGTAACGTCCGCGCACCACGGCCAGCGGCGCCTCGACGGGGCCAAGCACGCGAACCTGTTCGTCGCGCGGCGCGACGCCCGCGATCCGTCGCGCGTAAGACTCTGTCTCATGCTTGTCGCCGCCCGAAATCAACAGGCTCGCCAGCCGGCCGAATGGCGGGTACTGCGCCGCTTCGCGCACCGCAATCTCGGCCGAATAAAACGCCTCGCGATCCTGCGCGATCAACGCACGCATCACCGGATGCTCCGGTTGGTGCGTCTGCAGGAACCCGTGGCCGCGTCCGTGCTCACGTCCGGCCCGGCCGACCACCTGATGCAGGAGTTGAAACGTCCGCTCCGATGCGCGCGGGTCGGCATTGGCGAGGCCGAGGTCGGCGTCGACGATGCCGACAAGGTTGAGCTTGGGGAAATGATGGCCCTTGGCGACGAGCTGCGTGCCGATGACGATATCGAAGCGGCCCTGTGCCACGTCATCCAGTTCTTGCCGGAGCCGCTCCATCGTATCGACCAGATCGCTGGAGAGCACGAGAATGCGCGCGCCGGGAAACAACTCGGCCGCCTCTTGTTCCAGCCGTTCGACGCCGGGACCAACCGCAACGAAACTGCCCTTGGCGTGACACTTCGGACATTCGTCCGGCGGCGGCATGGAATAGCCGCAGTGGTGGCACACCAGCCGCCGTTTGAACCGATGATCGACCAGCCACGCATCGCAATTCGGACACGCCATGCGGTGCCCGCACGCGTTACACAATGTCAGCGGCGCAAAGCCACGGCGATTGAGGAACAACAGCGCCTGCTCGCCGCGCTCGATGGCGATTTTCACCGCCTCGGCCAGGCGCGGCGCGACAAAGCGGCCGCGCGGCGGGCCCTCGCGGCGAAGATCGATCGCCTCGACGGATGGCAGATGCGCGCCGCCGAACCGCTCGGGAAGATGGACCCGAACATAGCGGCCGCGCCGCGCATTGACTTCGCTTTCCACCGATGGCGTCGCCGACGCCAACACCACGGGAATTTTGATCTCGCGCGCGCGCACCACCGCCATGTCGCGAGCGTGGTAACGCACGCCTTCCTCCTGCTTGTAGGCTGGATCGTGCTCCTCATCGACCACGATCAAACCAAGGTCCGCATAGGGGAGAAAGAGCGCCGAGCGCGCACCGACAACCACGGAAACGTCATGCGCCGCGACCGCCGACCATGTGCGCGCGCGTTTGCGCGGCGCGATTTCCGAATGCCATTCCGCCGGCCGCACACCGAAGCGTTCGGCAAACCGATCGAGAAACTGCGCGGTGAGCGCGATCTCCGGCATCAGGATCAACACCTGCTTGCCGCGCCGGACGGCCTCCGCCACCGCCTCGAAATAAACTTCGGTCTTGCCCGACCCGGTCACGCCATCGATCAGCGCGACGGCAAAGCTGTTGTTTTCGACCAGCGCCCGCAACGCATCGGCCGCCGTGCGCTGCGCGTCCGAGAACTCGGGAATGCAATGGTCGGGGTCCGGCTTGCGCGCCACCGGCTCCGGCGGCAACACCAGCGTTTCCAACGTTCCTTCGTCGATCAGACCATCGACAACACCCGACGAAACACCGGCGTCGTGCGCCGCCTCGCCCTTGCTGCGCACCATGCCGTCCGCGAGCAGCTGCAACACACGCGCCCGCGCCGGAGTCATGCGTTGCGGCGGCGGGCCGGCGAGACGCACACCGACCTTTTCGCGCGCCGGGCCCAGTTGCTCGCCCATGCGCAGACACATGCGCAGCACCATGCCGCGCGGGCTCAAGGTATAATCGGACACCCAGTCGACGAAGCGGCGCAGTTCCGGGCGAAGCGACGGGTAATCCAGCTTGGCCGAGACGTCCTTCATCCGGTTGTGAAGACCGGGCTTGATCGCGACATCGTCGGCCCAGACCACGCCCATCACCTCGCGCGCGCCGAGCGGCACCGCGACGATGTCCCCCGGCTTCAACTCGAGCTCGCGTGGCACCCGATACGAATAGGTGTGATCGAGGGCGACCGGCACCAGGACGTCGACGAATGGTGTGGCCATGCAGCAGACTTGGACGATTCCAGGCGCTTAAGGAAGGGTGAAGGAAGGGGTGAGATAGAGGATGCCGTGCCAAGCGCAAGACAGGCCCAAGCCGCGTCGGAACTGACCGTCGCCTCCAAAGATGTGGCGGCGGAGGTCGCGCGCTGGCTTGAGCATCTGGGCGCCGAACGGCGCATGTCCGGCAAGACGCTTTCGGCCTACGAGCGCGACACCCGGCAGTTTCTGACATTCATGGCCGGCCATCTGGGCGGCGCACCGACGCTTGCGGAGCTGGCCGCGCTCGCCCCGCAGGACGTCCGCGCCTTCATGGCGGCGCGGCGCGCGGCAGGCATCGGCAGCCGCTCGCTGATGCGGGTGCTGGCGGGGGTGCGGTCGTTCGCCCGGTTCCTGGAACGCAACGGTAAGGGCAAGGTCGGCGCGCTGGCTGCCGTCCGTGCGCCCAAGGTGCCGAAAACATTGCCGAAGCCGCTGACCGTCACGGCCGCCAAGCAGGTTTCCGATGTCGATATCCGCGCCGGCGAGGAGCGCGAGCCCTGGATTCTGGCGCGCGACGCAGCAGTGCTGGCGTTGCTCTATGGTTCGGGCCTGCGCATTTCCGAGGCGCTCGGGCTGACGCGCGGCGACATCCCCGCGCCGGGGAAAAACACCTCCAGTCAGGTCGATGCCATCACCGTCACCGGAAAGGGCAACAAGCAGCGCATGGTGCCGCTGCTGCCGCAGGTGACCCAGGCGATCGCCGACTACGTCGCGCTTTGCCCCTACGACCTTCCGGCCGAGGCGGCGCTCTTCATCGGCGCCCGCGGTAAGCCATTGTCGCCACGCATCATTCAACTTGTCATGGAGCGGCTGCGCGGTGCGCTCGGCCTGCCCGATTCGGCCACGCCGCACGCGCTGCGGCACTCCTTCGCGACCCATCTGCTGGCGCGGGGCGGCGACCTGCGCGCCATCCAGGAGCTGCTCGGCCACGCCTCCCTGGCCACAACGCAGATTTATACGGCTGTTGATACCGATCGACTGCTCGAGGCCTACCGCAGCGCTCACCCGCGGGCGTGATAGGCTGCATCCAACGGACATCAAGTCCGACTGATGGGGATGCGACATGAGCCACGGCGTACACGCGGTCCAGCATGAAGTCGAACACAAGATCGAGCATGACGAACACGGCGGCGGTCATGACGACAAGACCAAGACCATCAACAAGCGTGTGGCGCTGCTGATCGCCGTTCTGGCGCTGTTCCTGGCGTTCTCGGAAACCATGGGCAAGGGCGCGCAGACCAACGCGCTCAACGATCAGATCGAAGCATCCAATCTGTGGAATTTCTTCCAGGCCAAGACGATCCGGCGCACCGCCACACAGATCGCCGCCGAACAGATGACTGTCGACCTGGCTGCAACCACCGACGAGAACCTAAAAGCGGCGAAGCAAAAGCAAATCGACGAATGGAAGAAGGCGGCAGCGCGCTACCGCTCCGAGCCGGAAGCCGCCGGCGGCAAAGGCGAGGGCACCGCGGAGCTGTCGCGCCGCGCCATCGACCAGCAGCATCACCGCGACAACTGGCTCGCCAAATATCACCACTACGAACTGGCGTCGGCGGCGTTCCAGATCGGCATCGTTCTGGCGTCGGCGACCGTCATCACCGGAATCGTCGCGCTGACCGTCCTCGCCGGCGGGCTGGGGATCATCGGACTGGGCTTCATGGCCGTGGGATTGTTCGCACCCCACGCCATTCATCTGCTCTGACATTCAGTGTTGGCGTGGACGCGAGGCGGCGTGAAGCCGCCGCGCGTCACATATGGATCGCCCGCTTGGCGACGGCCAGCGCCGCTTCCTTGACCGCTTCCGGCAAAGTCGGATGCGCGTGGCAGGTGCGCGCGATGTCCTCCGCGGCAGCGCCGAACTCCATCGCGACCGCAGCCTCCGCGATCATGTTGCCGGCATCCGAGCCGACGATATGCACGCCGAGCACGCGGTCGGTCTTGGCATCGGCCAGGATTTTCACAAATCCGTCGGTCTGCTGGTTGGCCTTGGCGCGACCGTTGGCGGTGAACGGAAACTTGCCGGCGTTGTAAGCAATGCCCGCAGCCTTCAGCTCTTCCTCGGTCTTGCCGACCGATGCAATCTCCGGGAACGTATAGACCACCGCCGGAATGACATCGTAATTCACGTGACCGGCCTGGCCTGCGAGAATTTCCGCGACCGCCACGCCTTCGTCCTCGGCCTTGTGCGCCAGCATCGGCCCGGCGATCACGTCGCCGATGGCGTAAATGCCCTTCACGCTGGTGGCGAAATGCGCATCGACCGCGATGCGGCCGCGCTCATCCTTTTTCACGCCCGCTTCGTCGAGGCCGAGTCCTTCGGTGTAAGGCACACGTCCGGTCGCAACCAGAATCACATCGGCCTCGATGGTCTCAGGCGTGCCGCCTTTGGCGGGCTCGACCTTCGCCTTGAGCGTCGCGCCAGAAGAATCAACTCCTGTGACCTTGGAGCCGAGCTTGAACGCGATACCCTGCTTCTCCAGCAGACGCTGCGACTGCCGGCCGACCTCGACATCCATCCCCGGCAGGATGCGATCGAGGAACTCGACCACCGTGACCTTCGCACCGAGCCGCCGCCACACCGAGCCAAGCTCCAGCCCGATCACGCCGGCCCCGATCACCAGCAAACGCTCCGGCACCTTCGGAAGCGCGATGGCCTGATCCGATGTGACGATGCGTTTTCCGTCAACATCAATGCCCCGCAGCTTCGCCACATCCGATCCCGTGGCGATGACGATGTTTTTGGTCTCGAGCGTCTGCGTCTTGCCGTCGGCGCTTTTGACCTCGACCTTGCCTGGAGCGGCGATCCGGCCCGTGCCACGCACCGGGTCGATCTTGTTTTTCTTCAAGAGGAAATCGACGCCCTTGACGTTGCCGTCAACGGCCTCGTCCTTGAACTTCAAAAGCGTGGGAAGATCGAGCTTCGGGGTGCCGACGCCGATGCCCATCTTGGCAAAGCTATGCCCCGCCTCCTCGAACATCTCCGAGGCGTGCAGCAGCGCCTTCGACGGAATGCAGCCGACGTTCAAACAGGTGCCGCCGAAGGTGGCGCGCTTTTCGACCACCGCAACCTTCATGCCGAGTTGCGCCGCGCGGATCGCGCAGACGTAACCGCCGGGGCCGGTGCCGATGACAATAAGATCGTAAGACATGAGAAATAACTCCGCTTCCTTGCGCCGCGCGCTCGATAATCCCCGGTCTCATGCTGAAGAGCGCGAAGCGCGTCTCGAAGCACGAGACCGCCCCATCCTTCGAGAGGCCCGCCTGCGGCGGGCGCCTCAGGATGAGGCAGATCAGAGATCCAACACGAGCCGCGCCGGGTCTTCCAACAGATCCTTGACCCGCACCAGGAAGGTCACGGCCTCGCGGCCGTCGACGATGCGGTGATCGTAGGACAGCGCCAGATACATCATCGGCCGCACCTCGATCTTTCCGGCGACAACGACGGGCCGCTCCTGGATCTTGTGCATGCCGAGAATGCCGGACTGCGGCGCATTGAGAATCGGCGTCGACATCAGCGAGCCGTAAACGCCGCCGTTGCTGATGGTGAAGGTGCCGCCCTGCATCTCTTCGATCTTGAGCGCGCCGTCGCGAGCGCGTTTGCCGAACTCGCCGATGGTCTTTTCGATCTCGGCAAACGACTTTTGATCGCAGTCGCGCACCACTGGAACGACAAGGCCCTTCTCGGTGCCCACTGCAACGCCGACATGATAGTAGTTCTTATAAATCAGATCGGTGCCGTCGATCTCCGCGTTGACCGCGGGGATATCCTTGAGGCCCTGCACGCAGGCGCGTACGAAGAAGCCCATGAAGCCGAGCTTGACGCCGTGGCGTTTCTCGAACTGATCCTTGTACTGGTTGCGCAGCCCCATCACCGCACTCATGTCGACCTCGTTGAAGGTCGTGAGCATGGCGGCGGTGTTCTGCGCCTCCTTCAAGCGGCGCGCGATGGTCTGGCGCAGCCGCGTCATCTTCACGCGCTCCTCACGGGCCGCATCGTCGGCGGGCGACGGCGCACGCATCTGCATCGCGGCGGCCGGCTGCGCGACCGGCGTCGGCGACGCGGCGGCGCGTTCGATGGCCGCCAGCATGTCGCCCTTGGTCACGCGACCGTCCTTGCCCGTGCCCGGAACCGTTGACGGGTCCGTGCCTGTCTCGGCGGCGATCTTGCGCACCGACGGCGCCACCGGCATGTCGCCGGAGGGCGCAGCAGCGGGGGCAGGCTTCTGCGGTTCGGCAGCCTTTGCGGGGGCGGCCGCCGCGGACTTTGCCGCCGGAACGCTCGCGCCCTCCTTGATCGCGCCGAGCAGCGCACCGACCGCGACCGTCTCGCCATCCTTCACGGCAATCTCGCTCAGCACGCCGGCGGCCGGCGCGGGCACCTCGATCGTGACCTTGTCGGTCTCTAGCTCGACCAGCGGCTCGTCCACAGCGACGGCATCGCCGGCTTTCTTGAACCACTTGCCGATGGTCGCCTCGGTGACCGATTCGCCGAGGGTGGGTACGCGGATTTCAGCCATTGAAAGGTCCTCTAGCTCCCCACGTCATACCCGACCCCATGCCAGGCACACCGATCGGGTGAGCGCTTTACGTTCCTAAACGGGGCGGCCGGGACATAGCCGTTCGGTAGAACGCCGTTCTTCGAACAGCGATGCCCACGACAGCATGAACTAACCGAGCGCGTCGTCGAGAAGTTGCTTCAACTGCGCCTGATGCTTCGACATCTGCCCCACGGCGGTCGCGGCCGACGCCGGACGCGTCGCGTAACGGGGCCGACGCGCTTTGGCCTCGACCTGATTGAGCACCCATTCGAGATAGTGCTCGGCGAAGTGCCACGCACCCATGTTGCGCGGCTCCTCCTGGCACCAGACAACATCGGCCTGTTTGAAGCGCGACAGCTCGATGACCAACGCCTTGGTTGGGAACGGATAAAGCTGTTCGACACGCAGCAGGTAGATGTCGTTGATGCCGCGCTTCTCACGCTCCTCGTAAAGATCGTAGTAGACCTTTCCGGTGCAGAGCACGACGCGCCGCATCTTATCGTCGGCCACGAGCTTGATCTTCTCATTCGGCAGGAACTGAGCGTCGTCCCACAACACGCGGTGGAACGACGAGCCGCTCCCCATCTCGTCAAGCCGCGACACCGCTCGCTTGTGGCGCAGCAGCGACTTGGGCGTCATCAGAATGAGCGGCTTGCGGATCTCGCGCTTCAACTGGCGGCGCAGGATGTGGAAGTAGTTCGCCGGCGTCGAACAGTTCGCCACCTGCATGTTGTCTTCGGCGCACATCTGCAGGAAGCGCTCAAGCCGCGCCGAGGAGTGCTCCGGCCCCTGCCCCTCGTAGCCGTGCGGCAGCAGGCAGACGAGGCCGGACATGCGTAGCCACTTGCGCTCGCCCGACGAGATGAACTGGTCGAACAGCACCTGCGCACCGTTGGCGAAGTCGCCGAACTGCGCCTCCCACAAGGTCAGCGCGTTCGGTTCCGAGAGCGAATAACCGTATTCGAAGCCGAGCACGGCCTCCTCGGAGAGCATCGAGTTGATGACCTCGTAGCGCGCCTGCTTGTCGGACAGATGATTGAACGGCGTGTGCCGGTCTTCGTTTTCCTGGTCGATCAGAACCGAGTGGCGCTGCGAGAACGTCCCACGCTCCGAATCCTGACCCGAGAGCCGGACCGCATGACCCTCAAGCAACAGCGAACTGAACGCCAGCGCTTCGGCCGTGGCCCAGTCGATGCCCTCGCCGGTCTCGATCGCCTTGGAGCGGGCGTCGAGGAAACGCTGGATGGTGCGGTGGACGTGGAAGCCCTCCGGCACCGTCGTGATCTTCCTGCCGATGTCCTTGAGCGTTTCGATGGCGACGCCGGTGTTGCCGCGGCGCGAATCGTCGCCCGCGTCAGCCGGCTTCATGCCGGCCCAGCGCCCATCCAGCCAATCGGCGTTGTTGGGCTTGTAGCTCTGGCTCGCCTCCAACTCCACGTCGAGCCGGGCGCGCCAGTCGGCGCGCATCTTCTCGACCTCGCCGTCGGTGACGACATTCTCGCTGACCAGACGTTTGGCATAGATGTCGAGCGTCGTCGGATGCGCGCGGATCGCCTTGTACATCAACGGCTGCGTGAACGCCGGCTCATCACCTTCGTTGTGGCCGTAGCGGCGGTAGCAGAACATGTCGACGACGACAGGCTTCTGGAACTGCTGGCGGAATTCGGTGGCAACCTTGGCGGCGAACACCACCGCCTCCGGATCGTCGCCGTTGGCGTGGAAGATCGGCGCGTCGATCATCTTGGCGACGTCGGACGGATACGGCGACGAACGCGAGAATCGCGGATAGGTGGTGAAGCCGATCTGGTTGTTGACGATGAAATGCACCGAACCGCCGGTGCGATGGCCGCGCAGCCCGGACAGGCCGAAGCACTCCGCGATCACGCCCTGGCCGGCGAACGAGGCGTCGCCGGAGATCAGGAGCGGCATCACCATCGTGCGGTTTTCCGGCGTCGCGCCGCGCTGGTCCTGCTTGGCGCGCGTCTTGCCGAGCACCACCGGATTGACGATCTCGAGGTGCGACGGGTTGGCGGTGAGCGACAGGTGCACCCGGTTGCCGTCGAACTCGCGGTCCGACGAGGCGCCGAGATGGTACTTCACGTCGCCCGAACCTTCGACGCTGTCCGGCGACGCCGAACCACCCTTGAACTCGTGGAAGATCGCGCGGTGCGGCTTGCTCATCACCTGCGACAGCACATTGAGCCGGCCGCGATGCGCCATGCCGATGGCAATTTCCTGGACGCCGAGCGCGCCGCCGCGCTTGATGATCTGCTCCAGCGCCGGGATCATCGACTCGCCGCCGTCCAGACCGAAACGCTTGGTGCCGGTGAACTTCAGGTCGCAAAACCTCTCGAAGCCCTCGGCCTCCACCAGCTTGTTGAGGATGGCGCGCTTGCCCTCGCGGGTGAAGGTGATCTCCTTGTCGCGGCCCTCGATGCGCTCCTGGATCCAGGCCTTCTGGGCCGGATCGGAAATGTGCAGGAACTCGACGCCGAGCGTCTGGCAATAGGTGCGACGCAGGATGGCGATGATTTCGCGCAGACCGGCGAACTCAAGGCCGAGCACGTTGTCGAGGAAAATCTTGCGGTCGAGATCCGCTTCGGTGAACCCGTAGGAGCGCGGATCGAGTTCTTCCTCGTTCTTTTCCGGCTCAAGTCCGAGCGGGTCGAGCTTGGCGTGGAAGTGGCCCCGCGCCCGGTAGGCGCGAATCAGCATCAGCGCGCGGATGGAGTCCCGCGTCGCCCGCTGCACATGTTCGGGGGAAATTTCGACGCCCTTGGCCTGCGCCTTGCTTTTGACCTTGTCGCCGAGCGCGCGCTCAATGCCGCTCCAGTCGCCGGTCAGGGCCGCGATCAGTTCGCCATCGGCGTGAAGCAGCGAAGGCCGCTTCCATGAGGGTCCGTCCGCGTTCTTGAGGACATCCGCGCGGTCGTCCTTCAAACTCTCGAAGAACGTCCGCCATTCGGCGTCGACCGACCCTGGATCGGTCTCATAACGGGACTGAAGCTGTTCGACATAGGCGGCGTTGCCGCCATACAGGAAAGACGTGCGGGCGAAAGCCGCATTCGCATCTTGGCGAGACATACCTGGATTCCTCTACGGAGCACCTGCCCCGGGTAGGAGGCGCATAGGCAAGTGAACCCGCGACCCCCGGATACCTCTATGCCCCAGATTTATGGCTTCGCAAAGGCTGCAAAAGAGCTAATAACTGAATCAGGATTTCAAAAGTTCGACCAGCGTGCGCCCAATCCGGGCCGGCGACGGCGAAACCTTGATGCCGGCCGATTCCATCGCTGCGGTTTTCGATCCCGCGTCGCCCTTGCCGCCCGCGATAATCGCGCCGGCATGGCCCATGCGGCGGCCAGGAGGGGCCGTGCGCCCGGCAATGAAGCCAACCATCGGCTTTTTGCGGCCGCGCTTGGCCTCGTCCTTGAGGAATTGCGCGGCGTCCTCCTCGGACGACCCACCGATCTCGCCGATCATGACGATGGCCTCGGTGGCCTTATCGGCCAGGAACATCTCCAGGCCGTCGATGAAATCCATGCCCTTGACCGGATCGCCGCCAATGCCGAGCGCGGTGGTCTGACCGAGTCCTTCGCGGGTGGTCTGGAAGACGGCCTCGTAGGTCAGCGTGCCGGACCGCGACACGATGCCGACCTTGCCGGGCTTGAAGATGGAAGCCGGCATGATGCCGATCTTGCATTCGCCGGCCGTCATCACGCCGGGGCAGTTCGGCCCGATCAGGCGCGACTTCGAGCCCGCGAGCGAACGCTTCACCTTCACCATGTCCGCGACCGGAATGCCCTCGGTGATGCAGACGATCAGCGGAATTTCCGCCTCGATCGCCTCGGCGATGGCATCGGCCGCGCCGGGCGGCGGCACGTAGATGACGCTGGCGTCACAGCCGGTCTTGTCCTTGGCCTCAGCCACGGTATCGAACACCGGCAGGCCGAGATGGACCGAACCGCCTTTACCCGGCGAGGTGCCGCCTACCATCTTGGTTCCGTAGGCGATCGCCTGTTCGGAATGAAAGGTCCCGTTCTTGCCGGTGAAGCCCTGGCAAATAACCTTGGTGTTCTTGCTGACGAGGATGGGCATCAGGCGGCTTTCTTCACGGCGGCGACGATCTTCTGCGCGGCGTCATCGAGGTCGTCGCCCGACGTCACATCGAGACCGGACTGAGCGATGATCTTCTTTCCAAGATCGACATTGGTGCCTTCGAGCCGGACCACCAACGGCACCTTGAGGCCGACCTCCTTGACCGCGGCGACCACGCCTTCGGCAATCACATCGCACTTCATGATGCCGCCGAAGATGTTGACCAGAATGCCCTTCACCTTCGGATCGGCAGTGATGATCTTGAACGCCGCGGCGACACGCTCTTTGCTGGCGCTGCCGCCGACATCGAGGAAGTTCGCCGGCTCAAGCCCATAAAGCTTGATGATGTCCATCGTCGCCATCGCCAGACCGGCGCCATTGACCATGCAGCCGATCGAGCCGTCGAGCGCGACGTAGTTGAGTTCATACTTCGACGCCTCGATTTCCTTGGCGTCTTCTTCGGTCTCGTCGCGCAACGCCAGCACATCGGGATGGCGGAACAGCGCGTTGTCGTCGAAGCCGATCTTGGCGTCGAGACAGATCAGCTTCTTGTCCTTGGTGACGACCAGCGGGTTCACTTCGAGCAGGCTCATGTCCTTCTCGGTGAAGGCCCGGTAGAGGCCGGTGAGCAACGGACTCATCTGCTTCTGCAGATCGGCATCGAAGCCGAGCGCCTTGGCGATGCGGCGCACATGATGCGGACAGATGTTGGTGACCGGATCGACCGACACCGTCACGATCTTATCCGGCGTATCGTGCGCAACCTGCTCGATGTCCATGCCGCCCTCGGTCGAAACCACGATGGCGACACGCGAGGTCGAGCGATCCACCAGCATCGACAGGTAGAATTCCTTGTCGATCGCCGAACCTTCTTCGATGTAGAGGCGATTGACCTGCTTGCCGCGCGGGCCGGTCTGATGCGTGACCAGCGTCGAGCCGAGCAGGCGCGACGCCTCCTTCTTCACATCGTCGACGGATTTCACCACCTTGACGCCGCCGGCCTTGCCGCGGCCGCCGGCGTGGATCTGCGCCTTCACGACCCAAACCGGGCCGCCAAGTTGGTTGGCGGCCTTCACGGCCTCATCGACGCCGAACGCTGCGATGCCTTTCGGCACCGGCACGCCGAAGTCACGCAGGACGGCCTTGGCTTGGTATTCGTGGATGTTCATCGAGCGCTACTTCTTGCCGAGATCGGGCGCAATCTTCTGGCAGGCGTCGACCAAGCCCTTCACCGAAGCGGCCGACTTCTCGAACTCGTTGCGCTCGGCGCTGGTCAGATCCAGTTCGACCACCCGCTCGACGCCCTTCGCACCGATCACCACCGGCACGCCGACGTAGAGGTTCTTGATGCCATACTCACCGTTGAGGTGGGCGGCGCAGGGCAGCACGCGCTTCTTGTCGAGCAGATAGCTTTCCGCCATCGCGATCGCCGACGAGGCCGGCGCGTAGAACGCCGAACCGGTCTTGAGCAGGTTGACGATTTCCGCGCCGCCGTTGCGGGTGCGGTTGAAAATCTCTTCGACGCGGGCCTGCGTGGTCCAGCCCATCTTGATCAAGTCGGGCAACGGAATGCCGGCCACCGTGGAGTAGCGCGCCATCGGCACCATGGTGTCGCCGTGGCCGCCGAGCACGAAGGCGCTCACGTCCTCCACCGACACGTTGAATTCGTCGGCGAGGAAATAGCGCAGCCGCGCCGAATCGAGCACGCCGGCCATCCCGACCACCATGTTCTTCGGCAGGCCGCAGGCCTTCTGCAGCGCCCAGACCATCGCGTCGAGCGGGTTGGTGATGCAGATCACGAAGGCGTTGGGCGCGTATTTCTTCAAGCCCGCGCCAACCTGGTCCATGACCTTGAGGTTGATGCCGAGCAGATCGTCGCGGCTCATGCCGGGCTTGCGCGGCACACCGGCGGTGACGATGCAGACATCCGCACCCTCCATCGCCTCGTAAGCGTTGGCACCGACTATCTTGGCGTCGAAGCCCTCGACCGGCGCGGATTCGACCAGGTCGAGCGACTTGCCCTGAGGAACGCCTTCGGCAATGTCGAACAGGACGACATCGCCCAATTGCTTGAGACCGATAAGGTGAGCGAGCGTGCCGCCGATTTGGCCTGCGCCGATCAACGCAATCTTTTTACGCGCCATGTTGTGAAAACCCTTGGAGGACGGCCGAAAACCGCCGTTGGCTGCGGTCATTAGACCTTTCGAGAATGTCGTTCAAGTCGCCATTCGGCGGTAATCTCACGATCCGCCGTCGCCGGCGGCGGCCGGATGGGCCGGCGCGGCGTTCGATCCGCGCAGACCGTGGGCTTTTTCGCGCATGGCTTGCACCATGACGTAGAGCGATGGAATGAGGAAAATCCCAAGCAGGGATGCGGCAATCATGCCGCCGAACACCGAGGTTGCGACGCCGCGCCGACTCAGCATTCCCGCGCCGGTCGCAATCACCAGTGGCACCAGGCCGGCGATGAAGGCAAAGCTTGTCATCATCACCGCACGGAAGCGCTCGCGGGCGCCTTCAATGGCGGCTTCGCGAATCGGCAGCCCCTCCTCGCGCCGCATCTTGGCGAACTCGACGATGAGGATGCCGTTCTTGGCCGCAAGCGCAATCAACACAATAACTCCGATCTGAGCATAGAGATTGTTGTCGAGGCCGAACAGGTTGAGCGCCGCCATCGCGCCGAACAGACCGACGCTGACCGACAACAGAACGGAGATCGGGATCATGAAGCTCTCGTAGAGGGCCACCAGGAAGAGATAAGCGAACAGCACCGCGAGGCCCAGGATCAGCGTCGTCTTGCCGGCCGCCTCCTTTTCCTGAAGCGCGGTGCCGGTCCATTCAAAGCCGTAGCCCGCGGGCAACGTCGTCGCGGCCAGTTGCTCCATCGCCGCGAGCGCTTCGCCGGACGAGCGGCCCGGCGCCGGGCCGCCGTTCAACGTAACGCTGCGGTAATTGTTGTAACGCACGATCGACTGCGGCCCGAGCACCAGCCGGACATTGGCGAACGCCCGGACCGGGACCATGTCGCCCTTCGCATTGCGCACGTTGATTCGATAGATATCGTCGATCCTGGCGCGCTCGATTGCCTCGCCCTGGATGTTCACCTGCCAGGTGCGGCCGAACAGGTTGAAGTCGTTGACGTAGTATCCGCCCAGCACCGACTGCAGCGCGCTGAAAACATCGGCGAGGTTGACGCCGAGCGTCTGCACCTTCTCGCGGTCGAGATCGAGATAAAGTTGTGGCGTGCTGGCGCTATAGGTCGTGAACACCCTGCTGAGCGACGGGTTTTGATTCGCGGCAAACACCAAGCCGCGCGCGACAGCCGCGACCTCGGCCGGTTCTGCGCCACCCAGGCTCTGGAGTTGGAATTCGAAGCCCGAGCCGGTGCCAAGACCGATGATCGGCGGCAGGTTGTAGGCAAAGACAATGGCCTCTCGAATGCCTTGGAACTCACGCAGCAACCGGCCGATGATGCCATTCACCGAAAGCGCCGCCGTCTTGCGTTCGCCGAACGGCTTCAACGTCAGCACCAGCAGCGCGCCGTTCGACTTGGCCAATCCGTCGATCATGCTGTAGCCGACAACCGACGTCACGTGATCGACGCCCGGGGTCTTGCGCGCGATCTCCTCGACACGTTTTGTCACGGCATCGGTACGCCCAACCGAAGCACCCTC
>Ga0070680_100001851_pt1 | contig 15513 bp, 10 predicted proteins | sample KBSC73BmetaG_FD_64672 | JGI IMG/M metagenome (GOLD analysis project Ga0070680, IMG submission 64672) | Corn rhizosphere microbial communities from Kellogg Biological Station, Michigan, USA - KBS C7-3B metaG | ecosystem: Host-associated > Plants > Roots > Rhizosphere | place: USA: Michigan...
TTCTCGGCCAGATTCTCCTCGAGAACAAGACCAATCGAAGCCAATGCGGCCGCGCAGCAAACCGGATTTCCCGTGTGAGTGGAGGTCATGCTGTTCGGCGGAAACAGGTCCATTACGTCGGCGCGGCCCGCGACTGCGGAAAGCGGCAGCGAGCTCGAAATGCCCTTGCCGAAGCACGCGATATCCGGAACGATGCCGTAGTGCTCCCAGCCCCAGAGCGTTCCAGTGCGGCCGAAGCCCGCCTGGACTTCATCCAGCACCAGCAGCGCCCGATGGCCGGAGCACCACTGCCGCAGGGCCTTCATGTATTCCACGGGAGCGAACGCCGCGCTGCCCCCCTGGTAGGTTTCCATGATCACGCCCGCCACTTCCAAAGGTTCCACCCCGAGTTCTCGGAGATGGCGCTCAAATCCCTCGAATGAAGAGTCGCGGGTACGCCAGCCGTCCGGAAAGGGAATCTGAACGAAGCCCGGGTCCAGATTCACGATCCATTCTTTCAGCGCGGGAATCCCGCCCGCCTGCTGGGCGCCCATCGTTCGCCCGTGAAATGCATGCTCGAAGGAGACGATCACGTGCCTGGCCCGGCCGCCCGTTTTCAATCCCCAGGACCGGCACAACTTGATCGCGCATTCGACCGTCTCCGAGCCGGTCGTCAGCAGAAATATCTTCTTCAGATGATCCGGCAGAATCGAGGACAGCTTTTCCAGCAGTTGCGCCCGGATCTCGCTCGGGAAGCAGTAGTTCGTAAGCAGATGCGATTGCGCCTGCCGGGCAACGGCGTCAGCGATCTCCTTGCGGCCGTGACCGGCGTTCGTGATCAGAACCCCGCTCGACCAGTCGATCCACTTGTTTCCCCAGCGGTCCTGGACTGTAAACCCCTCGGCCCGGTCCCACACCACCGGCGGCTGTCCCTGCATGGCTACGGGCTCGAGGCGGCAAAGGGTTTCGAGCAGCGGCAGCGATTCGGGAACGGGCAGCGCCGTCGCGATGCGGCGAAACGCCGTCTCGACGGCGGACACCTCGCGGGGCGTCCGATTGAATTGCCTGGTCATGGCTCCTCCGGAAGAACTGAGTCATTCTCCCACGCGGCAGCATTCGAATATGTGTGATTCGTACCAGTACGAACGCTGCCAGCTGGTTCGCAACTCTTCGCCCCGGCATGAGCCGCCTGGCCTGAACGGGCGCCGGGCACTTTACTGAGATGATGATACCTGACGCAACCGGCCGCATTGTCGCGCTAACAGACGATTTGCCGGAGAAGGCGACAGCAAGTATTTATTGCGTCCGTGTGAACGGATGGCCGTACAGGTTGCCGGAAGCGCAGCGCCTGGCCGCATCGCTATACTCGAATTTCCGTGTTTCACAATCTGGAAAAGCAGGTTCAGGCCGCGTTCCGCGAGCAGGTGCGGTCGCATTACGGCATTGAAGCCGATATCGCCATCGAACAGCCGAAGCAGGCGTCATTCGGCGAAATTGCGCTGCCGATCGCGTTTCAACTCGCCCGCCAGTTGAAGCAGGCGCCGAAAAAAATTGCGGCCGATCTCGTCGGCGGCGCGGGTTCGATTCCCGGCGTTCGCGCCATGGAAATCGCCGGAAACGGATACATCAATATCCGTTTCGATCGCGCTGCGTACGCCAGTTCGCTTCTCTCGGGAGAGACCACAACGGGCCGCGCTGCGCCGGAAACGAAGGTCATCGTTGAACACACGAACATCAATCCGAACAAGGCCGCCCACATCGGCCATTTGCGGAATGCCGTTCTGGGCGACACCTTCGTTCGCATGTTGCGGGCTCTGGGCAACGCGGTCGAAGTCCAGAATTACATCGACAACACCGGCGTGCAGGTGGCGGACGTCGTTGCCGGTTTCCACTTCCTGGAAAAGAAAGCGCCGGCCGATGTCGGTCTGCTGATTGGCGGCGAGCAGAGATTCGATTATCTCTGCTGGGACCTCTACGCGCGCACCTCGCAGCATTATAAGGACCACCCGGAAGCCCTCGCGTGGCGGGCGCAAACCCTGCACGCGATCGAAGCAGGCGAGGGCGAACTCGCCGAGCTGGCCCACATTGTGGCGGACGCGATCGTCAACGCGCACCTCGCGACCATGCTGCGGCTGAACATCCAATATGATGTACTGCCCCGCGAAAGCGAGATCCTGCACCTGAAATTCTGGAGCGCCGCCTTCGAGTTGCTGAAAGAGCGCCGCGCCATTTATTTCGAGACCGAAGGCAAAAACGCCGGCTGCTGGGTAATGCCCTCCTCCGCCTTCCGCTCCGAAGGCGATGAAAACGAAGACAGCAAAGTCATCGTCCGCTCGAATGGCACTGTGACCTATGTCGGCAAGGACATCGCCTACCAGCTCTGGAAGTTCGGGCTCCTCGGAAAAGACTTCTATTACCAGCCGCTGTTGCGCTATACGGACGGCCACGAAGTCTGGGTCTCGAGCGATGAGCCGCAGGCTCACCCGGCGCCGCAGTTCGGGCGCGGCAGCACGGTTTATAACGTGATCGACGTCCGCCAGTCTTATCTGCAGGATGTAGTGGTGGCGGGGCTGCGCGCCCTCGGATTCGAGCGCGAGGCCGAAAAGTCCATTCACTTCTCGTATGAAATGGTGGCTCTTTCACCGCGCTGCTGCGCCGAGCTGGGAATCGCACTTTCGGAAGAAGATGCGCGCCGTCCTTATGTAGAGGTCTCCGGCCGCAAAGGTCTGGGCGTGAAGGCGGACGATCTGATGGACCGTCTGGTGGATACGGCGCTCGCCGAAGTGGCGTCCCGGCATCCAGAAGACAATGCCGCGGCACAGCGCGCGATTGCGACGGAGATCGCGATGGGCGCCCTGCGTTACTTCCTGCTCAAGTTCACCCGGAACACCGTGATCGCCTTCGATTTTCAGGAGGCGCTCAGCTTTGAAGGTGAAACCGGCCCTTATGTGCAGTACGCAGCGGTTCGCGCGCGCAACATTTTTCGAAAGCTTCAAGAACGCGGGGAATCGGAGCCCGATTACGCTGCTTCGCTCACCCGCGAGGTGCTCGAGCGTCAGCTCGCGTCTGAAGGTTCCGGCGCCGAAGGCACGGGTGGGGGCGAGGAGTTCTGGCAGATTCTTCTGGCCGCTTCGAAAGCGGATGCGGCGGTCGAGCGTGCGGTCTCAGCCGGAGAACCCGCTCATGTGGCCCGCTACGCCTTCCAGCTCGCGCAATCGTTCAACAACTTCTATCACCAGTACCCAATCCTCTCCGAAGCGGATCGCGAGAAGAAGGCCTTCCTGCTCTGGATGACGCGATTTTTCGCCGATCAGCTCGAGCGGACGCTCTCCATTCTGGGAATCGCTGTTCCGGCGTACATGTAGAGGAAGTCCAGCATGCTGCTCGCGCTCGACGCCGGTAATACGAACGTCACCATCGGGATCTTCGAAGACGGCCGGCTGGCGGATCACCGCCGGCTGCGAACAGTTCGCGAACAAACCTCGGATGAATGGGGGATTCTGTTGATGAGTCTCCTTCGATATTCGTCGCTCGATCCGAAGAACATCGACGGCATCATCATTTCGTCGGTGGTTCCGCCGCTGAACAGCGCGCTTGCGGAAATGGCTAACCGTTACTTCAACACGGAAGCCGTCTTCGTCACCTGGCAGACCGATACCGGCCTGACCATTCTTTATGAAAATCCCTCCGAAGTGGGAGCGGACCGGATCGTCAACAGCGTTGCGGCTCTCGAGAAGTACGGCGGCCCCTGCGTCATCGTCGATCTCGGCACCGCCATCACCTTCGACGCCGTGTCCGCAAAAGCCGAGTATCTGGGGGGCATCATTGCCGCCGGCATCGGGATTTCGGCCGAAGCTTTGTTCAGCCGCACCGCCAGGCTGCCCCTGGTCGATTTCCGGAAGCCGAAATCGGTGATCGGAACCAATACGGTCGCAAGCATGCAGTCGGGCTTGTACTACGGAGCGATCGGCGCAATCGATGGCATGATCGACCGCCTCATCGAAGAGCTCGGTCCGGATACGAAGACGGTCGCGACGGGAGGTCAGGCGGAACTCATCGCGTCCGGTTCGCGCCACATCCGGAACGTGGATGAAAACCTCACGCTCGAAGGGCTGCGCATCATCTGGGATCGCGGGCGGTGAGCGAATTTTCTTCTAATTATTTCAACTATTTCACGGAAATTGAGGAACATTTCCAAAAGGCCAGGGGAACGAGCCTTTTTCTTCTTTCTCCACTCGACTGGGCATTAATCGAAACGTGGAAGAACTCCGGCATCCCGCTGGAAGCGGCTTTGCGCGGGATTGACGCGGCTTTTGAGAAATGGCGCGCGAAGCGGACGCGGGCGCAAATGGTGAATTCAATCGCGTATTGCGCGCAGGCGGTGATGGCCGAAGCGCAAAGAATGGCCGATGCAGGTAGCCCCGGGCAGACTGCCCGGGCCGAGCCGAAAGCGCCCTTTTCAACTTCGGAAGTTGAGCGCTATGTGGTTGAAAACGCGGCTTCTGTGCGGCGCGCCGGGGCCGGATTCGAGGCTGTTGCGGAAGCCCTCGAGCAAATTGCGGCGGAATTTGCGACCGGCGAACCCGAACTCGAATCCCTGGAGCAGAGGCTTACGGCGATCGAGCAGAAAATGATCGCGATCGCGAAGGCCCGACAAAGCGATGACGAGGCGCTGGAGGCGCGAAAATCGCTGGACCAGCAGCTGAAGCCGTACCGCGGGAAGATGACCGCGGCACAAATTAGAATGCTGGAGCAACAATTCCTGGATAGAAATGTACTGGAACGTCTAGGCCTGCCACGTTTAAGTATGTTCTACTTACGGTAGCGTAATTGATATATTATGGTGCGCTGCAGGTGCCGAAGCGCGCGGGATGCTAATAGGGCTACTTTCGAACTGGGCCGTATTGGGCTAGTTTGTAACGGAATCGGTTGGATTCCGTCTTAATTGTTAGCGGCTCGGTACTATGCCATAATTTTTTTCGAGTGGTACCGCTGCACTCGCGATTCACCTCGCGGGTGAGAACATGCGGTCCAGCCAGCAGGCGCAATCCTCCGAGTGCCTGATTGGCTTTTCTGGTGAGACGGCAGGGACTATCCTCCGAGTTCCTGCCGTTTTTTTATATATATGAAGTGCAATCCGGCCGGAATTTATTTCATACCCGGCGTAGTACGATTGCAGAATTCTTACTCCCAAACGCGATGCAATTCGCAAGAGCGTATTCGCAATTCAGGGGACGCGCGCTGTTCGGAATATAATCGAGATCGCATTCCGGGTCGGGATCATCAAGGTTTATGGTTGGTGGAGCGACGCCATCACGCATGCCGAGCAGAGTGGCGGCCACGCCGGCCGCGCCGGACGCTCCCTGCGGATGGCCGATCAGGCTTTTGAGCGAAGAGCCGGGCACCCGGTAAGCATGCCCGTTCAGGGCCAGCCTTGCCGCCCTTGTTTCGATACGGTCGTTCAACTCCGTGGAAGTGCCGTGATAGTTGATGTAGCCGATCTCGGCCGGTGAAATCCCGGCTTGTTCCATGGCCATGCTCATGGCTCGCGCCGGCTCTTCCCCACATTCTTCGAGGCGGACCCGATGGAAGGCTTCACAGGTGGAGGCGTAGCCCGCGATTTCCCCGTAAATCGTGGCGCCGCGGGCGCGGGCGTGTTCCAGATCTTCAATGACCAGGAACCATGCGCCCTCCGCCAGCACAAAGCCGTCGCGATCCCTCGAAAACGGGCGCGATGCGCGCTGGGGCTCGTCATTCCAACTCGTGGTCAGAATACGCATCACCATGAACCCGCGCAAAATCAGCGGAGCGAGCGGGGAATCGACGCCTCCGACGAGAATCCATGGCAGAGAACCCCATTGGACCTCGCGGGATGCGTAACCGATGGCATCGGTCGAGGAGGTGCATCCAGTCGAGATCAGGTGGCTCATGCCCCGGAAGCCGAACCGCATGGACATCTCGCTGGCCAGCGTTCCGATGGTCGAGGTGGGAATCGCGTAAACGCTGCACTGTTTTTCGAGCCCGCTGTAATAGAGGCGGTATTGCTGTTCGGAGAAATCGCCGGAACCGCCACCCGAACCGATAATGACGCCGATTGTGCGCAGCTCCTCGCGCGTCATTTTCGAGTACTCGACGCCGGCGTCTTCCAGCGCCTCGCGGGCGGCCGCGTAACCGAGCGGCACGCAGCGCGAGACGTGCGGGCGGTCCTTCGGGGCGACGTAGCGGGCTTCATCGAATCCGGCGACTTCGCCCGCGATCCGAACGGAAAAGCCGGATGCGTCGAAGCGCGTGATCGGCCTGACGCCGCTGATGCCCCGGCGGGTAGCATTCCAGAATGCCTCCCTTCCGACGCCATTTGGGCTGACCGCCCCGATCCCGGTAACCACGGCGCGCTTCTTCATTGTGATTTCGAAGATGTCTCAGCCGCCAGTATAGGAACGAAAAAATTGCCGCCCGGCCTGGAAGTGTGATGTGAGGACCAGGCCACCGGTTCGGTCAGGCGAGATGGTGATGGCGCACGTCTACGCCTTTGATGAGGAAAAGTACGTCTTCGGCGATATTGGTGGCATGGTCCGCCACGCGCTCGAGATTGTGGGCGATGAAGATGAGATCGAACGCAGGAGCGGCCGGCGCCGAGCCCTCTTCGACCATGCCCAGCAGGTCGCGGTAGATCGAATTTTTCAGCTCGTCGACTTCATCGTCGGCCATCAGGACGTTCATCGCCATGGCTTCATCCCTCTGCACGAAGGCATCGAGACTGCGCCGCACCATGGCCTCCACGGTGCGGGACATGTGCGGGATATCGATCAGCGGCTTGATCTGCGGCCGGCTGAGCAGCGAAACCGATCGCTGGGCGATGTTGATGGCAAGATCGCCCATCCTCTCGAGATCGCTATTGATCTTGATTGCCGCGGTGAGGAAGCGAAGATCTTTTGCGACGGGCTGGTGCAATGCGAGGAGGCGCGTGGCGAATTCATCAATCTCAATATCAAGCCGGTTGATACGCGTCTCGATTTCCCAGATATCCGCCATCAGCTTGTCGTCGCGCTCGACCAGCGAACGAATGCTGCTGTGGATCGACGTTTCGACCAGACCGCCCATCTCGAGGATTTTGTTTTGCAGCTCGCCGAGCTCGGAAATAAACGGTCGCATGGCCCCGAAATCGCGCAACCCCGGACTGAGATAAGGCTGCGTTAGTAACGACTTGTAGAAAGAGTAGCAGTTTTCACGCGCGATGCAACCGTACGGGTTCAGGAACCACACACAGGCGCGCCGTTGCGGCCGGCCCTGGTCACGCCGGCCTCTAGAAGCGGCGTGATATAACTCTCGGCTATGCCGCAGATCGATGTGCCGCTCGTGCGCGGGCGGTTTGGCGACACGTCTCGCACCGATACCTGGTGGCTGCAGCCGCTCGCCGTTTTTCTGGGTCTTTCGACCTTTATTGTGTACGCGACATGGGCTGCCCTGCAGGGCAATAATTATCACTACGGTCCGTACCTTTCCCCGTTCTATTCGCCGCTTCTATATGGCGCTGCGCCGTTTGCATGGTTCGGTCCGGACAAGCCCGCCTGGTTTCCGGCGTTCCTGCCATTTTCGGCAGCCATGCTGATTTTGTGGGCGCCTGGCGGATTTCGGGTTACCTGCTATTACTACCGGGGCGCTTATTACAAAGCGTTTTGGGCGGATCCGCCGAACTGCACCGTGGGGGAACCGAGAAAGACCTATCTGGGAGAGCGATCATTTCCGTTGATTTTGCAAAACGTTCACCGGTATTTTCTGTATCTCGCGCTGATTTTTCTTGTTTTGCTGGCGCATGACGTATGGGAAGCGACGCATTTCTCCGACGGATTCGGGGTGGGTATCGGCACGCTGGTTCTGCTGGCAAACCTGATTCTGCTGACCTGTTACACGCTCGGGTGCCACTCGCTACGACATCTGGTGGGCGGTTTCAGCGATCGCATTTCCGGGTCCGCAGCCCGAAAGACAACTTACGACTGCGTGAGCTGCCTGAACGCGCGGCACATGCGGTTCGCATGGTTGAGTTTGTTCGCCGTCGGTTTCGCCGATTTATATGTACGGTTGTGCGCGATGGGGATCTGGAAGGACGTGAGGCTTTTCTGAATGCCGGACTATCAGACGCATGAATATGACGTGCTGGTGATCGGCGCAGGAGGAGCCGGGTTACGAGCGGCGGTGGAAGCCTCATCGCGGGGCGTGAAAGTGGGGCTGGTGTGCAAGTCGCTTTTGGGCAAGGCGCACACAGTGATGGCGGAAGGCGGGATGGCGGCAGCAATAGGGAACGTGGACGACCGCGACAACTGGCGGGTCCATTTCGCCGACACGATGCGCGGCGGCCAGTACATGAACAACCCGCACATGGCCGAGATCCATGCGAAGGAAGCGCCGGCGCGGGTGCGGGAGCTGGAAGCCTGGGGCGCGCTCTTCGATCGCACGCCGGACGGGCGAATTCTTCAGCGGAATTTCGGCGGGCATCGTTACCCGCGGCTCGCCCACGTGGGAGACCGGACCGGCCTGGAACTGATCCGGACGCTTCAGGACCACACGATCCATCAGGGAATCGAAGTGCACATGGAGTGCACGGTGCTCGATCTGCTGACCGATGCGGGGCGCATTGCGGGCGCTTTCGGGTACGACCGCGAGCGCGGACGTTTTCGGCTGTTCCGCGCGCCGGCGATTGTGCTCGCGACCGGCGGCATCGGCAGAGCGTACAAGATCACAAGCAACAGCTGGGAATACACGGGCGATGGCCAGTCGCTGGCTTATCGCGCGGGCGCAATCTTAATGGATATGGAATTCGTGCAGTTCCATCCGACCGGAATGATATGGCCGCCAAGCGTGCGCGGCATTCTGGTGACGGAAGGGGTGCGCGGCGAAGGCGGCGTGCTGCGGAACAGCGAGGGCCGGCGCTTCATGTTCGACGACATTCCGGAAAACTACCGCTCGCAGACGGCCGACAACGAAGACGAAGGCTGGCGCTATACGCAGGGAGACAAGGACGCGAGGCGGCCGCCCGAGCTGCTGACGCGCGACCACGTGGCGCGCTGCATCCGACGCGAGGTGCGCGAAGGGCGCGGCAGCCCGCACGGCGGAGCGTTCCTGGATATCGCATGGATCAAGGAGCGCCTGCCCAACGGGGCCGAGCACATCAAGCGCAAGCTGCCCAGCATGTATCACCAGTTCAAGCAGCTTGCGGATATCGATATCACGCAGACGCCGATGGAGGTGGGGCCCACCACCCACTACATGATGGGGGGGGTTCGAGTGGATGCGGACACGCAGATGTCCGATGTGCCCGGGCTATTCGCGGCGGGAGAGTGCGGAGCGGGGCTGCATGGCGCGAACCGGCTGGGCGGCAATTCTCTTTCCGACCTGGTGGTGTTCGGCAAACGCGCGGGCGAACATGCGGCGCAATTCGCGAAAGCACGCGGCGCGGCGCAGGTGAATCCGGATCAGGTGGATGAGATTGCGCGGCGCGCGCTCCAACCGTTTGAACGCCACAGCGGCCCGAATCCCTATGACATTCAGCATCAACTTCAGGACGTGATGCAGGATATGGTCGGGATCGTACGGCGCGAAGAAGAGATGCAGGAGGCGCTCGAGCGCATCGATGCTCTGAAGGATTGCGCCGGGAAAGTGGCGGTTCCGGGAAATCGCGAATACAACCCCGGCTGGCACACGGCGCTCGACCTGCAAAATCTGCTGACGGTATCGGAAGCGATTGCGCTGGCGGCAATCGACCGGAAAGAAAGCCGCGGGGCGCATTTCCGCGAAGATTATCCCGAGAAGAGCGCCGCCGCGGCGAAATTCAATCTGACGATCCGGCGCGGTCAGGATGGCTCGATGACGCTCGGCCATGAGCCGGTCGTCTCTCTGACGGATGAGCAGAAGCAGATCATCGAGGAGATGAAATAGATGGCGACGGCCACCACGACGCAGACTGCGGCGGTTTCGCAGATTTCAACGGCAGAAAAAACGGTCACATTCGAAATCTGGCGCGGGGAGAGAGGACAAGGCGAGTTCCGGCCTTACACGACGCAGGTTTCGGAAGGCATGGTGGTGCTGGATGTGATCCACCGCATTCAGGCGGAGCAGGCGCCGGATCTGGCGGCGCGCTGGAACTGCAAAGCGGGCAAGTGCGGCTCGTGCTCGGCGGAGATCAACGGCATGCCGAAGCTGATGTGCATGACGCGCCTGAATTCGCTCGACACCGACAAGCCGGTGCGAGTGGAACCGATGAAGACGTTTCCTTCCATTCGTGACCTGGTAACGGACGTTTCGTGGAACTTCGAGGTGAAGAAGAGGATACGGAAGTTCCAGCCGCGGCCGCCGGACGCGCCGGACGGCACGTGGCGCATGCAGCAGGCGGACGCGGATCGGGTGCAGGAGTTTCGGAAGTGCATCGAGTGCTTCCTATGCCAGGATGTTTGCCACGTGCTGCGGGATCATCATCTGCACGACCGTTTTATCGGGCCGCGATTCTTCGTCTATTCGGCGGCGCTCGAAATGCAGCCGCTGGATACGGCGGACCGGCTGGCCGATTTGCGGCGCCGGGATGGAATCGGATACTGCAACATCACAAAGTGCTGCACCAAGGTGTGTCCGGAAGAGATTCACATTACGGACAACGCGATTATTCCGCTGAAAGAGCGGGTGGTGGATGAGTTCTTCGATCCGCTGGGCAAGCTGTTCCGGAAGTTTCGCGGAAAGTGATGTAGGGGCGTCGTATGAAACTGGAACTGAAGCCGATCTCGAGAGATGCGATTCCGGGAGCGCTGGAACGAGTGGAGCGCTACCGATTATTGAATGAGCCGTGGCAGGCGGAGAGCATTTGCGAGGATATTCTGCGCATCGATGCGCGGAACCAGGACGCCTTGCGGGGATTGCTGCTGGCGGTGACAGATCAGTTCGGAGAATCCGTACAGATGGCGCGGGCGCTGGAGGCGGCGGCGCAACTCGAAAGCGAATACGACCGCGCGTATTACGAAGGAATCGTGCATGAACGCGCGGGGCATGCGCATCTGCGGCGGGGAGTTCAGGAATCAGCGTATAAGGCCTATGAAGATTTCCGGCGAGCGATGGATTTGTTCGAGCGGGCGGAGCAGTTCAGGCAGCCCGGAAACGATGACGCGCTGCTGCGGTGGAATACCTGCGCGCGGATGCTGATGCGGCACAGGGAGTTGAAGCCGAGGCCCGAAGAGGTGCTGGAGCCGGTATTGGGAGAGTAGGGGCCGGTTAATTCGCGGCGGGCTCCCGTTCGACGTGGTCGATCACCAGGACCTCCACAGGAATTTTGACGCGATTCAACTTCAAACCCAGTTGATTTTGCATTGCGTGGGAGATGTTGTCCGCGTTGTCGCCGGGATCTGAGGGAGGCTGCGGAGGCGTCTCGACATCCAGATGGAAGTCGAATTTCCCGTCGATGCCAGTATGGTCGACGACGGGTTCCTGGATCGGCAGGACCCCGATGCCCGGTGACATCCTGCGCAACATGATTTCGATCCTGTTGGTGAGCAACTTCATCGAGGTTTGGGTAAATGTGTAGCGCATGACGCCGTTGGCGTCACGGCTGCCCCGATACACCGGAAATTTATCGCTGGAGGGCGCAGCGGGGCTAAGTTTCGGGCCACCTTTCGCGACCACGATTTCATAGCCGGTGAAGTCCCTGGTAACGCGATGAGTAACCAGGCCGAAGCGTTCCGTGAGCAGGTTCGCCAGCATGTGACGGAACTGCTCGAGCGTTGTGTCCGGCGGCTCCTTTGCTGTTACTGTATAGAACCCGGCGCCCAGCCACGATGGGCCGGATATCTGGTAAGGCTCGAGGTGATAAGCTTCGCGGATCAGAAGGTCGAGAGTTGTACTCTCGTACGTGACCCGTTGGGGGTCGCTGCTGCCGGGACCGCCCGAGAATCTCCCCCATTGTTGGGCTGAATGCTTTACAGAGGCGACTTCGAAATGCTCGGGCGGGCTGGACTGCGCGAAGCAACACCAGCAGGTCAGAAGCAGCAGGTGGCCCGATTGGGATGTTCTTTTCAGCAATGGGGCGATCTCCGGATTCATTTTATATTCGCTTTAGCCGGCAGTTTAAGGGGTAGCAGAATCCGTGCGCGCGCCGTGATCGCTTGACTGACTTACGGGGCGGTGATATATCTGTCCCAGTTCTTCGCGGTCATTTAGGGTACGTTTTCCTTCGATTCCGGGTTATTTGTGAGGGAGTTTCATGACACGAATCAGCACACTCCGCGCCGGCGTGGTGTATTCAGTCGCGATTTTGGTGATGGCAGCGTGGCCATTGCTCGGGCAGGAGAACAGGTCGACACTCAGTGGCACGGTGACGGACGCCTCCGGCTCGGCCATCATGCACGCTCAGATTCAAATTACGAATACAGAGACCGGAGTCACACAGAACGCGGTTTCCAATGAACTGGGGCAGTACCGTCTGTTATTCGTGAATCCCGGCACGTACCGGGTGACGGTAGAGATGCCGGGCTTTCGCAAATTCGTGCGGGACAACGTTCTTTTGACCCTCGGAGAGGCGGCTACTCTCGATGTCTCGATGCAGGTTGGCTCGCAATCCGAGACGGTAACAGTAGCGGCCGAAGCGCCCCTGCTGGACGCCGAAAAGGCCGATCGCGGAACGGTGATAGATCAGAAAAACCTGAGCAGCCTGCCGATGATCGCCCGTGTGCCGAACCTGATGGCGCAACTGGTGCCGGGCGTAGCGTGGACGGCCCCGAACTACAATTCGCTTGCCCCGTTTTCGAACAGCGCGTTTTCGAGCTTCTCCATTAACGGCAGTATTTCGCCGAGCGCGGACTTTCAACTCGATGGCGCACCCAACGACATGATTTACCAGGGGACGCACAGCGTCTCCTACGTCGCTCCGGTGGACGCAGTGGCGGAATTCAAAGTGGTGACCGGCGCTTACGATGCGCAGTACGGGCGTAACGGGGGCGGCGTGATTTCGGTGGCTCTGAAGAGCGGAACCAATAAATTCCATGGTACGGCCTACGAGTTCATGAAGCGGCCATTTCTGGATGCGAACACGTTCGCGAACAACGCGGCCGGCGGAGCGAAGAATTTCGACAAGCTGGATGAATGGGGCGGAACGCTGGGAGGACCGGTGTGGATCCCGAAGGTGTACAAGGGGACAGACAAGACGTTCTTCTTCGTAGCGTATGAAAAGTACCACTGGGATACGCTGGCGCGCGGGCAGGTTTCCTCGGTACCGAGCGTGGCGCAACGCAATGGAGATTTCTCTCAGACGTTCAACACCGCGGGGGCGCTCAATACGATTTACGATCCGGCGACCGGGCACAGCGTAAATGGCGCGTGGGTACGCAATCCGTTTCCCGGAAATGTGATCCCGGCAAACCGGATCGATCCAGTGGGCTCAAAGATTGCGAATATTTATCCCGTACCGAACCAGACGCCCGCCGGGCTGGTGAACTGGCAAAACAACTATTTCTCGCCACTCTACACGCAGTACTTTTTCCCGAACATCGTTGCGCGTATCGATCACAACTTCAGCGAGAAGTGGCGTGTCTACGGCCGGTACGCATATAACAACCAGCTGCTGAACGATATCAGCAACAACTATCTGGCCGGGCTCGGAGCCGACAATCGCTACGGCAATAAAGTGAACAACGCCGTGGTGCTGGATTCAGTAACGGTGTTCAACCCCAATACAACGCTCGATATTCGCGCATCCATGAACCGGTGGACGCAGAACTATGCGCCCAAAGTCTACAACTCATCTGTGGGCGCTGAAACGATTGGTCTGCCGGCTTCGCTGGTGAACCAGTTTGAAGAACCGGGCAGGTTCCCTTACATTACGGCGGCGAATTATCAATATATGGGCGAGTCATCGAGCAACATCTGGTACGCGCCGAGCACGAACTGGAGCCTCGCGCCCACATTTTCGCTAATCCGCGGGCGCCACTACATCAAAGTTGGCGTGGACATGCGGCTGATGCATCTGGCCAATTATCAATCCGCCTTCGCAGGCGGCACCTTCGCATTCGACCAGACTTTTACCCGCGCCAATTACCTTACGGCGGATTCGACAAGCGGCAATTCGATCGCTTCCATGCTGCTGGGAGCGCCTACCTCAGGCGAAGTGGACTATATCGCGCGGCCTTACTACAGCTGGCGCTATTGGGCCCCATGGGTACAGGACGATATCAAGGTTACGCGCCGCCTGACCGTGAACATCGGCTTGCGCTGGGATATCCTTGGGCCCATTCAGGAGCGTTACAACCGGCTTAATTATGGCTTTTTCCCGAACCCGGTGAACCCGATCTCGCAGCAGATTGACCAGACGAAGTTTCCAGGATACAAGGTGAATGGCGGAATCGGGTTCACCGGCGTCGGGGGGCTGCCGCGGAGCGCGTACAACACCGACTGGAATAATATCCAGCCGCGAATCGGGGCGGCTTTCCAACTTACGCCTACTACGGTACTGCGCGGCGGATTCGGGATCTCTTACATCCCGCAGGTTTCGTTCGGCGACAGTTATGGATTCAGCCAGACCACTCCGTACGTGGCTTCTCTCGATTCCAACCAAACTCCCGCGGGCTCGGTTTCGAATCCGTTCCCTTCAGGCGTCCTGCCACCGGTCGGATCATCAAGGGGCCTCGCGACACTGCTGGGTCAGGCGCCAAATTTCGCAGACGCGAGCGGGCGCATCGGTTATGTTTACAGCTATTCGTTCGGCATCCAGAAGCAGTTCGCAAATCAGATCCGAATCGAGGCCTCTTACGTCGGATCGCGGACCTACGACGCCGGAGTGACGAATACGTACAATGCGCTATCGAAGCAGAACCTTGCGCGCGGCGACATAACGCAGGGAGGAAATCCAAACGCCCTGACGCAGCAGGTTCCCAATCCGTTTCAGGGGCTGCTACCCGGTACGTCTTTAAACGCCGCCACCGTCCCCGCACAGCAATTGCTGCTGCCATTTCCGCAATTCACGGCCTTCAACCAGCAGGATATTCCGGTAGGGCGTGTCTGGTACAACTCGCTGCAGATGAATCTGCAGAAGCGTTACAGCAACGGTTTTGCGCTGACAGGGTCTTATACCTTCTCAAAGAACATTCAGGCGCTGAGCTATTTGAATCCGCAGGACTCGGCTCCCGCGCGAACGATTGTGCCGTTTGACCGTACTCATGTTCTGGTGGTTGCGCCGATTTATGAGCTGCCGTTCGGCCCGGGACGGCGGTGGCTGAATGGCTCGCACGGTCTGGTGAGCCGAGTGGTGGGCGGGTGGCAACTGATGGCCAACTTCACGTACCAATCCGGCGTGCCGATGACTGTGCCGAGCGGCGTATTCGTCGTTGGGAATCCCGTTCTTCCGGATCCTACCCCAGCTCATATGTTCAACACAGGGCTGATTCAGGCGAATGGCACAATCGTGGACACAGTGGGCAATCTGCCGCCGGCTTTCCAGATACAACCTGCATTTTCGCTAAGGACGGCGTCGTTGTATTTCGGGAATTTGCGCGATCAATGGGGGCC
>Ga0070680_100001852_pt1 | contig 15502 bp, 15 predicted proteins | sample KBSC73BmetaG_FD_64672 | JGI IMG/M metagenome (GOLD analysis project Ga0070680, IMG submission 64672) | Corn rhizosphere microbial communities from Kellogg Biological Station, Michigan, USA - KBS C7-3B metaG | ecosystem: Host-associated > Plants > Roots > Rhizosphere | place: USA: Michigan...
GGGCCTTGACGGCGCTTGATGCCGCGCGCTTTGCGCCGGGCACGCCGGCCGAGGTGCTGGCGCTGCACGGGGAGGCGGTGGCGCTGGCAGAGTGGCTGGAGGGTGCGGTTTCATGACCTTTGCCAGACCGCTGCTGCTGCTGCTCCTCGCGCTGGTGCCGCTCTGGCTGTGGCGGCGGCGGCGCGCGAGCGAGGCCGTGGAGTACAGCGACATCACGTTGCCGGCCGCCGTGGCGCAGTCGCCCTGGTGGTCGCGCCTCCCGCCGCTGCTGCGCACCCTGGCGCTCTCCGCGCTGATCATCGGGGCCGCGGGGCCGCGGTTCGGCGGTGACGCCGTGGAGGTCCACCAGGAAGGCATTTCGATCGTCATTGCCATTGACATCTCCAGCAGCATGCTGGCCGAGGACTTCGCGCCCAGTAACCGGCTGGAAGTGGCCAAGCGCCAGGCGGTCGGATTCGTCAACGGGCGGCAGGCCGACCGGATCGGCCTGGTTGCCTTTGCCGGCGAGGCGCTGACCCAGGTGCCGCTGTCGCTGGATTATCCGGTGGTAGAGCAGGCGATCATGGGACTCAAGATCGGTTCACTGGAGGACGGGACGGCCATCGGCAGCGGCCTGGCCGTGGCGGTCAACCGGCTCCGCCGCAGCCCGGACAAGTCCAAGGTGGTGCTGCTGCTGACCGATGGTGAAAACAACAAGGGATTGATAGATCCGCGGACGGCCGCGGCGACAGCGGCGGCCTATGGCATCAAGGTGTACACCATCGGCGTCGGTACCATCGGGGAGGCGCCCATTCCCACCGGCCGGGGTGTCGGCGGCTTTCGCTACGAGATGCTCCCGGTGCGCATTGACGAGCCGCTGATGCGAAGCATCGCGCAGAGCACTGGAGGACGGTATTTCCGCGCCACCGACAGCGAAGCCCTGAGCCGGATTTTCCAGCAGATTGACCAGCTGGAGAAGTCCCCCATCCAGATCACCCGCTATACCCGCTTCGACGAAGCCACCCGGCCGCTGATTCTCATTGGCCTGGGCGCGCTGCTGCTGGAAATACTGCTGGGCTCCACTGTGCTGGTGCGGCTGCCGTGATCTTCGATTCGCCGGTCCTCCTGGTCCTTGCGCCGGTCATCGCACTGATCGCCGGGCTGTGGCTGTTCGTCTCCTACCGTAAGCGCGCGCGCATGGCTCGCGCCTGGTCCCTCGAACTGGAGCAGCGAGCCCGGCGCGGCGGCCGATGGACTCCCGTGCTGCTCGGACTGGTGGTGCTGTGCGGCGTGGTGGCACTCGCCGGTCCCCGGGGTGGCAAGGCGCGCGTCACCACCGAGTCGCACGCCTTGAGCCTCGTGCTCGCGGTGGACATCAGCCGCTCGATGCTGGCCGAAGACGCCACCCCCAACCGTCTCGAGCATGCGCTGCGCGAGGCGCGCCGGCTGGTGCAGGACAGCCGCGGCGACCGCCTGGGCGTCATTGCCTTTGCCGGTCGCAGCTACATCCTGACGCCGCTCACGGTGGATGGCGGCGCGGTGCGCATGTACCTCGATGCGCTCGACCCGGACCTGGCCAGCGAAGGCGGAACCAACTTGAGCGCAGTGCTGGCCCAGGGCGGCCAGCTGCTGCTCGCATCCGGCGAGGTGGGTGACCGGGTGCTGGTGGTGTTCACCGACGGTGAGATGCACGACAGTCTCCCCGCCGCGGTGCAGGCCGCGGAAGAACTTCGGGCGCAGCACATCCGGGTGATCTTTGTCGCGGAGGGGGGCACCACGCCGGTGCGAATCCCGATCCGCGACAGCACCGGGTCGCTCATCGAGTACAAGCTCGATCAGTCTGGCGCCGTGGTGGAGACGCGCCGGGAAGACGCGGTGCTGGAGCGGCTGGTGGAGGCGAGCGACGGCACCATCGTCCCGGCAGACGCCCCGGACCAGGCCGGAGCCATCCGTGACCTGCTTGCCAACTTCAAGCGGAGCCCAACCACCGAGACCCGGGCAAGCGACCTGCTGCCGCGCGCCTGGATCCCGCTGTTGGTCGGCGCGCTGCTGCTGCTGGTGCAGACCATGACGCGCCGGGGTGCCTCGCTGCTGGTGCTGGCCTTCCTCTGCCTCGCACCGTCGGCCCTCCTGGGACAGCGGCCCTCGCCCGGTGACCGCGCGATGGCGGAAGGCAGGACCGCAGATGCGGCGTCCGCATTTCTGGATGCTGCGTCCGGCACCATCGCGCGTGATACCGCCTTCTACAATGCGGGCACGGCGGCGCTGCGGGCCGGCCGGCTGGACGTGGCCCGCCGCGCACTGACAGAGGCAAGTGCCTCCCTCGATCCGGCACTCCGGTATCGCGCGCTCTACAACCTGGGCCTTGTGGACCTGCTCGCGGCGGGGTCGGACAGCGCCAATCGGTCGAAACTGGTGGGCTCAGCCATCGAGAAGCTTCGCCAGGCCCTGCTGCTGCAGCCGGCGTCGGAGCGCGCCAAATGGAACCTGGAGTTGGCGCAGCGGATGAAGCCGCCGGAACCACCGCCCCAGTCGGGTACCGGAGGCGGCGGTGGCAGCGGTGGTGGGCCGGCGCCGCCACCGCCTGCGGCGCCGCCTGAGGGCGGCATGACGCAGGCGCAGGCCGAACAGATCCTGGAATCGATGTCGCGCGAAGAACGTCAGACGAGAATGGATCAGCAGCAGCGCATGCAGAGCAGTGCGTCGGGAGTGAAGGACTGGTGATCGCCAGCCTGCTCCTGATCGCCGTGCTGCAGGCGCCAGCGCCGTCCGTGACCGCGACCCTCGACCGGTCCCGGCTGGCGGTGGGCGAAGATCTGGTGCTGACGGTAACGGCCACCAGCCGCTCGCCGGATCCGATCCGGATCATCATGCCCTCGCTCGACGGGTTTGAAACGCTGGCGCGTACCGAGCGGACCGCGGTGGCGCTGAGCGACACGACCGCGCGCACCACCACCCTGGAACTGGACCTGAGCGCGCTTCGTGCCGGCACCTTCCGGCTCGGACCGTTCGAAGTGGAGCAGGGTGGACACCGTGTGAGGACCGGGTTCGTCACGGTGGTGGTGCAGGTGGGCAGTGGAGCCATCCAGGCCATCAGCCCCCGCCTTCGAGCCATGCTGCGCCGTGCGCCGCCACCTCGACGGCCAGGGGAGCCGGCGCTTACGCTGCTGGTATCGAGTGACCGGATCTACGTCGGCGAGCAGGTGGACCTGGTCACCGCGGCGTGGTTCCCGCGCGACCTCCGCTCCCGCCTGCGACGGCCGCCCACGCTCTCACCGCCATCGCTGTCGGGGGTCTGGAGCTATCCGCAGCCGACTCCTCCTGGCATTGCCGACAGCCGGAAGGTCGGGGACACCTGGTATGACCTCTTCGTGTCATACCAGATTGTGTTTCCGCTGGTGCCGGGCACGGTGGATATCGCCAAGGCCTCGCTCCAGTACAGCGTGCCGGTGGCCATGCAGTTCTTCAGCCAGGAGGAGCGGTATTCCCTGGAGAGCAATTCCGCGACCCTGACCGTGTTGCCACTCCCGGATGCCGGCCGTCCCGCCAATTTCAGCGGTGCAGTGGGCCGGAACCTGACGCTTGAGCGCCGGGTACCAGCGACGGGTGGCGCAGGGCAGGCAGTCCCGGTGGAGGTGACGCTCGGCGGGCGCGGCAACGTCGCGCTGTGGCCGGCGCCTGAAATCGTGTGGCCAGCAGATCTGCGCCATTACCAGGACCGCACCGATGATCGCATGGCCGCGACCGGCGGATTCCTGAGTGGTGCCAAGACTTTCCGATATCTCGCGCTGCCCGATTCCGCCGGGCCCCTGCATTTGCCTCGTCTGGACTACTCATACTTTGATCTCGATGCCGAGGCGTATCGAACTTTGACCGCACCACCGGTGACCGTGAGCATTGCGCCTGCTCCCGAAAACGAAGCGTCACGACCAACCCCACCTCCATTGCTGACGCGCCGGAGCGTTGCACCGGCGCGCCTGGTCTGGGACGCGATACCGCTCCCGCTCTGGATCGGGCTCGCTTGCCTGCCAGTCCTGCTCTGGGCCGGACTGGGCAGCCGCAACTGGTACCGCTCGCGTTTTCGCCGGCGAGTGACTGACCTGCGGCCGGACCTGCCGCGCTCAGACCGCCGGCTGCTCGCCGCCCTGCGTGCCCTGGTGCCGGATGCCGACGTGCGAACCGGCCCCGCCCTGGTGTCTGCGCTCCGCGCTGCTGGGCTCGACACCGAACTGGCCCGCCGGATTGCACGGGTGCGTGACGAGTTCCTCGCGGTGCGCTACGGACACGGGGCAAAAGGTCGCACCGAGACCCAGCTCGCCCACGAGATGGATGACCTCACCCGGACGCTGGGGGGCGAATCCCGGCATCGTGAGCGGCGCGGCCGCAGGCTGCTGGCCGTGCTGGTGCCGCTCGCTCTGCTGCTGCCTGGCGCGCTTGGCGCCCAGGTTCCCAGTCCCGAGTCGCTCTACGAGTCGGGCGCGTACCGGGCAGCGGCGGACGGATTTGCCCGTCGCACCGTGGCAGCCGACGCTACCGCCGCCGACTGGTACGGGTTGGGAGCTGCCCAGTACCGGTTGGGTTCGGACGCGAGGGCGCGGGCGTCGTGGCTGCACGCCGCGCGCCTGCAACCACGCAGTGCCAGCGTGCGGCGCGCGCTGGGGCTGGTGCCCGGTCCCGACGCGTGGTCGCGCAACGTGGCCTGGGTCTCACCCGTGACCCCCGAGGAGCTGGCGCTCAGCGGGCTGCTGTTCTGGATCGTCGGCTGGGGCCTCGTCCTGGCAGACGGTCGTCGTCTGCGCCTCCGGAGCGCGTTGCTGCTCTCCGCCGGTGTGCTGGCCGCGGCCACGGCCGGTGTGATAGCCCGTCGATACGCCGTGCCGCTGGGCATCGTGGTGAGCGATGGACCAATCCGGGTCTCGCCGCATGGGCGTGCGCCAGAAGTGGCGTCGCTATCGGCCGGCTCCTCGGTGACGCTGCGGCGTGAGCAATCCGGCTGGTGGCTGGTCGATGTCGCGGGCCGGGCCGGGTGGCTGCCCGCGAGCGCCATCGAGCGAGTGGACGAGTAGTTTTCAGCGATGACCCGCCGCATTCGAATCCTGCCCGATGCCGTCGCCGATCAGATCGCCGCCGGCGAAGTGGTCGAGCGCCCGGCGAGCGTGGTCAAGGAGCTCGCCGAGAACGCGCTCGACGCTGGTGCGACGTACGTACGCATCAGGGCGGAGCAGGGCGGGAAGACACTGATCGAAGTGGCGGACGACGGTCACGGCATGGATCGCGACGATGCGCTCATGGCGCTGGACCGGCACGCGACCAGCAAGATTCAGAGCGCCGCCGACCTCGTGGGGGTCGCCACCTTCGGCTTCAGAGGTGAAGCGCTTCCGGCTATCGCCTCGGTGTCCCGGCTGACCTTGCTCAGTGCGGAAGCCACCGCGCAGGCAACCGAGGTGCAGGTGGCCGGAGGCAGGGTGGACGGGGTGGCGCCATCAACCCGCACCCCTGGCACCACCGTGACGGTCCGCAGCCTGTTCTTCAATACGCCGGCTCGCCGGAAATTTCTGCGGTCGGTCGCGAGCGAGACCCGCGCCGTGACCGATGTCGTGGCAACGCTGGCGTTGACCTATCCCGCGGTCGGTTTCGAGCTGGAGATGGATGGCATACGGCGCCTCGGCGTGCCACCGGGACAGAGCGCGGTCGAACGACTCGCAGCCGTCTGGGGCAATGACCTGGCCGGCACGCTGGTGAAGGTCGGGCACGCCGTCGGCGGGTTTCGGGTTGATGGCTTCGCGCAGCGTCCGGGGGATGCGCGGCCCAGCGGCCGCAGGGTCCAGCTGTTCATCAACGGACGGCCATTTCGCGATCCGTTTCTCGTCCGCGCCGCTGAGGCGGGGTATCGCGCCGCGATCCACCCTGGCGACCGTCCCTCCTTGCTGCTCATGATGACCACGGCGCCGGCGGACGTGGATGTCAATGTCCATCCCGCCAAGCTCGAAGTCCGCTTTCGCGATCGTATCGGGGCAGAGCGGGCGGTGGAAGAGGCAGTACGACTGGCCATTGGCCAGATCGCCGCAGTGGCGCCGGTCGGAGACTGGCGCCCGATGCCGGCCGGGGCCGGGGCCGACTCGGCGGTGCTGGGCCTGCTGGATACGGACGCCGGGCCAGCGTGGCAGCCGGAAGGGCGGAATGATGACGAACCAGATCGGGCGGAGTCGCCACTCCGGCAGATGTTCCGCTCGTTCATTGTATACGAGAGCGGCGACGCAGTGGTGTTCGTAGACCAGCATTCTGCTCACGAGCGGGTTCTGTATGAGGAGGTGATGTCCCACCTCACTGGTCACGATGCCGCGTCTCAGCGACTCCTGCTGCCGATGACGGTCGCCCTGACTGACGAGGAGCTGGATGCCGTGGAGCAGCATCGGGAACAGCTGGAGCGCACCGGATTCGCGGTGGAAGCATTCGGCGGGCGTACGGTAGTATTGCAGGCCGTTCCCGCGCCGCATCCGCGCTTTGACGCCGAGCGCTGCTTCCGGGAACTGGTCTCCGACCTGGCCCGCGGGCGCTTCGGCGGCTGGGCCAGCGGCCTGGAGCGGTTCGCGGCAACGTACGCCTGTCGCGCGGCGATCAAGGCCGGTGAAGAACTCAGCGTGCCCGAGATGCGCAGGCTCCTGGCCCGGCTGTTCGGAACCGCGCTTCCGCCGCATGATGTGCACGGACGTGCCACCATCGTGCAGCTGCCGCGTGAAGAGCTGGAGCGCCGATTTGGACGTCGCTAGGGTCCCGGTGCTGGTGGGGCCCACCGGCATAGGCAAGACGGCGGTGGCGCTCGCGCTTGCGACGCACTGGCCCCTGGAAGTGCTCTCGGCGGATTCACGCCAGATTTATCGCCGGCTCGACATTGCCACCGCCAAGCCATCGGTGCGTGAACGGACTCGGGTACCGCACCATGGCGTGGATATCGTCTCGCCAGGCGAGCGCTACAGCGCCGGACGGTTTGCCCGGGATGCCACGGCGACCGTGGCGGCAATTATCCGCCGCCGGCAGCTGCCAGTCGTCGTTGGCGGAACAGGGTTGTACATCCGTGCCCTGGCCGAGGGGCTGTTTCACGAACCGCCGATGGACGGCGAGCGCCGCCGGTTGCTCGACGCATGGCTCGCGCGGCTCGAACCCCTCGACCTGGTGCGCTGGGCCGCTCGGCTGGATCCAGGTTTCCGGGGCGGTGGCCGGCAGCGTGCTACCCGCGCCGTTGAGGTGGCATTGCTCACCGGCCGGCCGCTGAGCTACTGGCAGGATGCGGCGCGCGCCGGCCGCGGCATTGATCCCTGGTACGTGGTTCTGACGGCGCCGCGTCCGGTGCTGCACCGGCGCATCGAGGCCCGGACCCAGGCGATGGTGCAGCGCGGCCTGCTGGGTGAAGTGGCCGCGGTGCTGGCGGATGGTATTCGGCCTGGGGCTCCGGGGCTGGACGGCATCGGAGTCCGGGAGGCGGTAAGCGTGCTGCTGGGTGAGCGGCCCGCCGAGATGCTGGCGCAGGACATTGTCGTCAGTACGCGCCAGTATGCCAAGCGCCAGGAAACGTGGTTCCGCCACCAGCTTCCGGGCGAGCGGATTACTCTTGATGCGACGCGCGGCCCGGATGCCCTGGCCGCGGAGATCGCCGAACTCTGGTCCCGAGCGAACGCATGAAGATCGGTATCACCTGCTACCCGACGTACGGCGGCTCCGGGGCGCTGGCCACGGAACTCGGCCTCGCGCTGGCCCGGCGTGGCCATGAAGTGCATTTCATCACCTACGCCATGCCGTTCCGGCTGCGCGGCTATACCGAACGGGTCTTTTTCCACGAGGTGGACACCCGAATGGGGCGATATCCCCTGTTCGACCACTTCCCCTACACCCTGGCCCTCGCCTCGAAACAGCATGAGGTGGCCCTGCGGGAAGGGCTGGATCTCCTGCACGTCCACTATGCGATTCCGCACGCGACGACCGCGTATCTCGCGCGAGAGATGCTGGGCAAGGCACAGCCGCTCAAGGTGATCACCACGCTGCACGGCACTGACATCACGCTGGTGGGCCAGGAAGCGAGCTTCTTCGCGATCACGCGCTTCTCGATCGAGCAGTCGGATGGCGTGACCGCCGTATCAGGGCACCTGCGCGACGAAACCTATCGCGCCTTCGGGTGTGTGGCATGCGACATCCGCGTCATCCCGAACTTTGTGAACCTCGATGAATACCGCCCGGCCACCGAGCCGAACTGCGGGCAGGTGGCGCCCGAAGGACACAAGGTCATCATGCACACCTCCAATTTTCGCGAGGTGAAGCGGGTGCGTGACGTGATCCGGGTCTTTGCCCGTATCCGTCACGCCATGCCCGCCACCATGCTGATGGTGGGCGACGGGCCGGAGCGGGAGGAGGCCGAGCGCGAAGCGCGCGCGCTGGAAGTCACCGAGGATGTCCGGTTCCTCGGCCGGCTCGATTCTGTCGCATCGCTGTTGCAGGCGTCGGACCTGTTCGTGCTGCCCTCCCAGACCGAGAGCTTCGGGCTCGCCGCCCTCGAGGCCATGGCCTGTGGCGTTCCGGTCGTCGCCACGCGCGCCGGCGGCATTCCCGAGGTCGTCGAGGACGGCGTGACCGGCCTGCTCGAGCCGGTCGGCAGCGTGGAGGCCATGGGCCGGCGGGCGGTGGAGCTGCTGCGGGATGCGCCACGCTGGCAGGCCATGCGCGCAGCATGCATTGCCAGAGCCCAGTTGTACTCGGTGGACACCGTGGTCCCGCAATACGAGCAGTTCTATGAGGAGACGCTGGGATGATCGCTGCGCTGGCGGCGCTGCCGCTCTGGTTCAAGGCGGCGCTGCTTGGTGTGGTGGAGGGTATCACCGAGTTCCTGCCGGTGTCATCCACCGGTCACCTCATTCTCGCCGGCCATCTCCTCGGCTGGACCGACGCCCGCGCCGAGACCTTCGAGATCTTCATTCAGCTTGGCGCCATCCTGGCCATTCTCTGGCTCTACCGGGCGCGATTGACGGACGCGGTGGTCCATGCCACGTCCCGCGCGGCGGATCGCCGCTTCATCTTGTCGCTGATCATCGCGTTCATTCCGGCGGCGGCGGTGGGATTCGCCTTTCATCACCAGATCAAGGCCGTGCTGTTCACCCCGATCGTGGTGGCTGTTGCCCTCGTCGTCGGGGGCATCGTGATACTGCTGATCGAGCGGTGGGCACCGGCCAGCCGGGCGGATGATCCCTTTGCCGTTACGCCCTGGACCGCGCTGGGTGTCGGTCTGGCGCAGGTGCTGGCACTCATTCCCGGTGTCTCGCGCTCTGGCGCCACGATCATGGGCGGGTATTCGCTGGGGCTCACCCGGCGTGCGGCCACCGAATTCTCGTTCTTCCTGGCCATTCCTGTCATGATTGCCGCGACGCTCTTTGACCTGTATACGAGCCGTGGCCTGCTGACTGCCGCCGATATTCCGATCTTCGCCACCGGGTTCGTCGTCGCTTTCGTGTCAGCGCTCATCGTGGTACGGGCCTTTCTCCGCTATGTGTCGCACCGGAGCTTCGCCGCGTTCGCGTGGTATCGAATCGTATTCGGGCTGCTGCTGCTCTGGGCGCTCCGGTCGTGAACACTACCGCGGTCGCGGTGCGCTGGTTGCCGACGGTGCCGTCCACCCAGGACGCCGTGCACGCGCTGGCCGAGCAGGGGGCGCCGGAGGGCACCGCCGTCGCGGCGCTGGAGCAGACGGCGGGTCGGGGCTCCCGCCGAAGCGACTGGGTGTCGGCGCCAGGCGGACTCTGGCTCAGCATACTTTTGCGGCCAGTGTCGGCAGTGGCGGTGGAACTGTTGAGCCTTCGGGTCGGGCTGGGGCTGGTCCAGATGCTTGAGGAGGCCGGCGCACAGCACCTCATGCTGAAGTGGCCTAACGATATTCTGGCCGGCGGTCGCAAAGCGGGCGGCATCCTCTGTGAAGCGCGCTGGTCAGGTGATCGGCCAGCGTGGGTTGCGGTCGGAGTGGGTCTGAATATCCGCAACCAGTTGCCCGAGAACCTTGCCGGCTCCTCGACCCGGCTGGTTGAGCACGGAGTTTCCGCACCGGTCGAGCAGCTGGCTGACCTCGCGGCGGCCGTTGTTGTGGCCGCGGGCGCGCGCAGCGGGCCGCTCGGCGCGGGCGAGCGCGAAGCCCTCGCGGCCCATGACTGGCTGTACGGGCGGACCCTGGTGAGCCCGCTCGAAGGTCAGGCCAGTGGTGTGCTTGCCGACGGAGCATTGCGAGTACTGTGTCCCGACGGATCCACCCAACTGCTGCGCGCCGGACCCGTTCACGCCGCGTCGCGCGTCATCCTTGCGGAGTAACCGAGCGATGCTCCTGGTACTCGATATCGGCAACACGGAAATCACGGCTGGCCTGGTTCGTGATGACCAGTTTGCCGCGACGTGGCGGATGACGACCGAGCCGGAGCGGACCCCGGACGAGTGGGCTTCGACACTCAGCGGGTTTCTCCTGCATTTTGGCCATTCGCCCAATGAAGTGCGTGCGGCGTGCCTGGCATCCGTGGCGCCGGCCGCCACGCGCAGCGTCGCCGATGGCGTTGCCGCGGCCACCGGCGTGCAGCCGGAGCAGGTCACCGCACGGAGCCGGCTGCCAGTGACGCTCGACGTGGACGAGCCGCTTACCGTCGGCGCCGACCGCATCGTGAATGTCCTGGCCGCCGTCGCGCGCTACCAGGCGGACGTGGTGGTGGTGGACTTCGGGACGGCGACCACGTTCGACTGCATTCTGGCGGATGGGCGCTTCATCGGTGGGGCGATCATGCCGGGATTGCGAACTTCGGCGGATCAGCTGACCCGGCGCGCGGCCAAGTTGCCGGCGACCGAACTCGCCCGGCCTGAACGGGCCATCGGTCGGCGCACCGAGGAGTGCATCCAGGCGGGCGTGCTGTTTGGCGCAGCGGACGCGGTGGACGGCATGGTGGGGAGGATACGCCGTGAGTGGCCTGGGACGATGCAGCCGCGCTGCGTGGCAACCGGCGGCCTCGCAACCCTTGTGGCCCCGCTCAGTAGCACCATCGAACTGGTTGAACCAGGCCTCACGCTGGACGGTTTGCGGCTCGCCGCTGGAGCGCTCGGGCTCCGCTGGTGAGCGCCGGCCCGGGAGCCGCTGGTTCGCGTGCGTGGGGATATCGCGCACTGGGACAGGGATTCGACTATCTGCTGCATCTCCGCCCGGCCGAGTGGCCGGTCATGGCTGTCCACACTGGGCTGGGCGCACTGCTCGCCATGCGCACCGTGCCTGCCGGTCAGCCCATGCCGTGGACGGCAGGCATGACGGGCCTCCTGTTGTGGGTGATCTTCCTGAATGGTGGGACGCTGGCGATCAACTCCGCCTTCGACAAGGATGAAGGCGACATCGCGTACCTGAAACGTCCGCCGCCACCGCCGCCGCACCTGTTTGCGTGGGGCCTCGGACTCATGCTCGCGGGGCTGGCGATCGCGCTGGCCTTGCTTCCGCTGGCTTTCGGCGCGGTGTACACTGTCTGTCTCACGCTGTCGCTCCTGTACTCGGTGCCGCCGGTGCGGCTCAAGGCCGTTGCCGGCGCCGACTGGGTGATCAACCTGCTGGGCTTCGGCACCCTGACACCGCTGGCCGGCTGGCTGGCGACTGGCCGGGATATGACCTCGTGGGGCTGGCTCCTGCTACTGGGCTTTGCACCGCTCTTCGCCGCGCTCTATCCACTGACGCAGCTCTATCAGGCGGAGGAGGACCGGGCGCGCGGTGACCGGACACTGGCCCTGATCCTGGGTCCACGCATGAGCCTGATTGTTGCAGTGGGTGCCACCTTCGCGGCGTTCGCGCTATTCGGTGCAGCCGGTGTGGCTGGCGGCTGGCAGTGGCCAACGGGACGGTGGCTGGCACTCGCGGTGGCGCTCGTGGCCTGGCTGATCGTGCTGCTGCCCTGGCTGCGAAGCGCTGAGTCGAGAACACCTGCCCAGCATCAGCGCGGAATGTACCTTGCACTGGCCGCGTGGGCCGTCACCGATCTGGCCGTCGCCCTGAGCTGGATGCTGTAGCTTCTCCTCCTGAACTGGGATCATACTGTGACGCTTGTCGCAGGCATCTGGCACCCCGGGGGGAGGACGCTCCCGGATACGGTGACCAGCGCCTTGAACCGGGCACTGTCGCGCTCGGCCCAGGACATTCCCGCGCTCTATTCGGCGCCGGGCGTGCACCTGGCCAAGGTGGATATCGGTGCGTTCGGCGAGTCTGCCTGCTTCGCGCTGGTGCACTACACCCCGGCAGACCATCGGCTGCTGCTGGCAACCGGCCAGCTGGGCGTGCGACCGCTGTATTACACCGCTGCAGGTGACTGGATCGCGGGAAGCGGTCGGCATGGCTATGCCATCGCGATGGCCCGGGACCTGGCTCGCTGGTGGGAGCGGACCGGCCGTCGCCCGGTGCCAATTCCCGCAGACGTAGGTGCTCCAGCATGAAGCTGCTCGCCATTTCCTTCGGTTTCCCCCCGGTGGTTGCGCCCCGGTCAATCCAGGTCGCACGGCTGCTGCAGCATCTCGATGCGGAGACCGCCGTTATTTGCGGACTGCCGGAAGATGAGCCGCTGGACTCGACCATCGAGCCAGAGGCTTCGCTGGCAGTAGCCAGGTGCCTTCGAGTTCGCCATCGGCGGTCCCGTCTCCGGCGCCGGCTCGAGGGCCTCGCCGAGCGTGCCGACCTGCCAGTCTGGAACCGCACTCCCGATGCATACGGGCGCTGGGGCCGCGCTGCATTGACCGTTGCGCGAAGCTTGCTGTCGTCGGGCTTTCGCCCCGACGTGCTCGCCTCGTTCGGCAATCCGATGACAGACCACCTCGTCGGTCTGGAACTGGCACGCGAAACCGGATTGCCGTGGGTGGCGCACTTCAGCGACCCATGGACCCGCAACCCGCTTCACATCCGGAGCTGGTTGGACGAATTCCTGAATCAGCGGCTGGAGCGACTGGTCCAGCGCCGCGCGGACGTGCTGCTCTTCCCCTCGTCGGAATGCGCAGACCACATGGTGGCTGGGGCGGATCCCGGGGTGCAAGCCAAGGTGGATGTGCTCCCCCACAGCTTTCGTCCGGAATCGACGCAAGCGGGGTGGCCAGCTGGCGGGAGCACCGGGCGGCTCGTGGTGCGTCACATCGGCGAGCTCTATTCACGGCGCAGATTGAGCCCGGTGACGACGGCACTGCAGGAGATCGCCAGTCACGACCCGTCCCTGCTCGAAGGCGTCCGCTTCGAGTTCATCGGTGTGCGTGATCCGAATTCGCTGCGCGGTGCCGACGTGAACCTGTTGCCACCGGACGTACTGTCACTGCACGATCGCGTGTCGTACGAGGAGAGCGTGTCGCTGATGCGAAGCGCCGATGGGCTGCTGGTTCTGGATGGCGCATGGCAAGGGAAGGGGATCTTCTTCCCGTCCAAGCTGGCTGACTATATCGGTGCCGGGCGTCCCATCATGGGCATCGCGTCTCCGGGAGCTGGTGCCGGGATCATTGAGCGACTGGGCGGGGTCGTGGCCGACGTGAGCGACCCGGCCGCGATCGCCCTCGGCCTGCGGCGATTCCTCGCGCTGGTGCGTACCGGGAGTGACAACCGGGGCGAGGCATGGGGAAATCCTGACGAGCGGCGCCAGTACGCCGCGCCCGTGGTCGCAGAGCAGTTTCGCGAGCAGCTGGGCCGGGCCATGGCGGCCCGAGGTCATCCCCTTGGCCGGGTTGGGGTTGGCGTCTTATCTTCCGCACTGACCTGACCCCCGATCGGGAGAATCCATGGCAACGGCGGTAGAGCCCCGAGGCGAATACGATGTCACCGCGCTCCGGCATGTCCTGAGCAAGGCCGTAGTGCTGGGGTTGTTCGAGGGCCTGGTGGTCGTCCTCATGTCGTTCATTACGCGATACACCGCTCCCCCGGTCGAGACCGTGCTCGGCGCCCTGGTGCTTCTGGCCGGCCTGTCAGTGGTGGTCGTCATGCCAGGACTCTGGACCCGGGCCCGCACCATCGAGGGCATCGCCGGCGCCGCGGGCATCGGCCTCGCCGCCACTGTGATCTTCCTGCTGGTGGACGTGTCGCTGCTCCAGCCAGCCGGGATGTACACCAATCGGTGGGCCGAAATCGGCGGATTCAGTAACTGGTGGTATCACCCGGTCTGGTGGATGCTGGGGACCTTCCTGCCCTGGATCGGGGCCATGACGCTGGCCAGTCGGGCGGCTCGCGGGAAGTCGGTCAGCATTGCCGGCGTGATGCTGCCGGCGGTGACGTGCGCGCTGATCCTCGCGCTGGTCGCCATCTTCATCCGCTTTCCGGGCGCGCACTGGTCGCTGGCCACGTTCGGGATCGCCTTCATCCCCGGCCTCGCGTTGGCCTCGGGCCTGACCGCGCTGGGACGCCGGCCGGGCTAACGATGCGCTGGGTTCGCCTGTTTCTGCGTGCATTCGGATGGCTGCTCACGCCCGTCATAGCGTGGGCAGCTTCGTTTTTCGGATGTGTCGCCGGTGAGGTGATCGCAACGCGAATGGCAGATCCCATTCGGGGCGTGCTGCTGTCCATCCTGCTTGGTGCCATTGCGGGTTTTGGCGGCCTGCTGGGGTGGCTGCGCCTCCTGCGCCGCTCGCCCGAACTCCAGCAGGCTCTTGCCGTCACCCCTGAGGGCGTCCCGGACACCGCCGCTGCCCTGCTGGACAAGGTCGAGGAGAATCTGACCAGCGGTACCCCGTGAAGCGGGCACCCCTCTTGCTGGCAGTTCTGCTGGCGTGCAGGAGCGAGCCACGCGCGTCACAGCCGGTGACGGATTCGATCCATGTTGCGGCGCCGGCCGATTCGCAGGTCGGGCGGGTGGCGCACTACAGCTTCTGGTTCACCCTGGCGCGCTCGGCTCATGATTCGACCGGCGCATTGTGCAGCGAGCGCGGACTGGAGATCCGGTCCGATTCCAGCAGACACCTGATTCCTTTGCTCTACACCCGCGAGGCACCCGTGCCTGAATCCGACTCCACCATCCTGGTGCATCTGTCCGATGATTGCGTCCAGGGGCGCGCGTACCGGGTGAACCTGCGCACGGCGCAACCCACTCCAGCCGACCGGTGATGGCTCCGACTCGCCTCGCAATCCTGCTGGCATTCGGGATTCTCCCCAGGGTGGCGCACGGCCAGGGCGTAGCGGCACGAGCCGGCCATTTCTTCGACACCGCCGGCATGTCCTCGTATCAGCTCAGTTGGTCCACGCCCATGCTGGGCGCACTCGGTGCCGACCTCGGCGGCGTCATGTGGCAGGGGCCCGCTGCGGGTGAGCGACGCCTGGGATTGACCGCGGATGCCGCGCTGTTCCGGGGCGGGCGGCCCGGCCCTTACGCGGTGGGCGGTGTGGGAGGCGGTTTCGGCTCGGGCGGGGCGGAGAGTCATTGGCGCACCTGGTCCGCCGGGCTTGGCTTTGAACTCATTCCGGCCTCGTTCCTGTCGCTCGGTCTCGAGGGCCGCTGGCGCGAGTTTCAGCCCACCGGTC
>Ga0070680_100001861_pt1 | contig 15469 bp, 11 predicted proteins | sample KBSC73BmetaG_FD_64672 | JGI IMG/M metagenome (GOLD analysis project Ga0070680, IMG submission 64672) | Corn rhizosphere microbial communities from Kellogg Biological Station, Michigan, USA - KBS C7-3B metaG | ecosystem: Host-associated > Plants > Roots > Rhizosphere | place: USA: Michigan...
GGAGCGACAGCGGCGGACGCAATCACGATCGAGCCGCGGCCGCAACGGCCGCCACCGCCAGCCGGAAACTAGATCGGCAGGTACGGCGAGGCCTTCATGCGTGAAGGCCTCGTTTTTTTCGTATCTTAGCCCCGCAGGCCGGCCAGGCAAAACCATTCGCGATTCAACCATGACCATCTCCCGACGCGAAGCCCTCCTCGAGCTCAGCGCGCTCTTTGCCGTTCCGCTCATTCGGTGGCCGGAGCGCCTCAGCGATCCGCTCGCGGGCACGATCGTCGAATACCAGGCCGGACGCGCGCGGCATGATTGGACGGCCGTTCAGGTGACGAAAGAAGCGCTCGTTCGCGCCAACGCGTGGAATGGGACGCTGCACGCGATCGACGAGCTGTCGAAGACCGCGATGGACGACGCCCGCGCCTCGGACGCGAGAGCTCGGCGCGGCAATCTCCGTGGCCCGCTGGATGGAGCTCCGTTGTTCGCGAAGGCGATCTACGACATGAGCGGCCTACCGACGACCGGATCGAGCGCCGAGTGGGCGCGACTGTTTCCGGATGCGGTGCGGCTCGATGCGATCGAGGTCGCGCGCATGCGCGCGGCCGGCGGGATTGTGCTCGGCAAGACAGCAGCGGATGACTTCGCGTATCACGGCAACGGCACGAGCACGCTGACCGGACAGGTGCGCAACCCGTACGACCCGACGGGAGCGAAGACACCGGGCGGCTCGAGCGCCGGCTCCGCGGTGTCGGTCGCATGCGGCATCGCTTTCGCGGCGCTCGGAACGGATGACGGAGGCTCCAATCGTATTCCGGCGCAGTTCTGCGGAGTGGTGGGGATGAAGCCGACGTTCGGACTCGTGCCGCGCACGGGCGTGATTCCGACGTGGCCGTACCTCGACACGCACGGTCCGCTCGCGCGACATGTCGCCGATGCCGCACTCCTGCTCGATGCCATCGCCGGCCCCGATCCGTCGGATGGTCTCGCGCTCCTGACGCCGCGGAGGCGGGGCACGCTCGCGCACCTGCGCGACGATGCTCTCGTCGGCGCCCGGCTCGGTCTTGTCGAGGCGCACGTGCCGCGCGCGCAGATGACCGCCGAGTCGCTGTCGGTGTTCGATCGCGCGGTTGCGGATATCAAGTCCGCTGGCGCAATCGTCGAGTCGAGCGCGCCGACGGTTACGCGCGCCAACGTGCGGGACCTCTTCGCCGAAGCGGCGAAGGCGCGCGGCGATGTCGCAATCAATCACAATTCGCCGGCGCCGACGGCAAACGCGCTCTTCAGATACTTCGCGCGTCACGGCGGCGATCCGCGCGCGGACGTGGAACGTGGACTCGCCGCATATCAGAAATTCTACGATGTGCTGCCGAAGGACTGGGCGGAGATGCAGAAGCTCATCGTGCAGCCGTACGAGAACGACCCCGCCAGTCTGTCGTTTGCGCGGGCGCGCGCGACGGTGACGGCGCAACTCGCGGAGACATTCCGGGCGCAGCGGCTGGACGCGATGATCTATCCGACGATGCCCTTCCCCGCGCCGCGCGCCGTCGACCCGTGGCCGGACATCCGAACCACCCTCGGCTACGGGAACTGGCTCGGGTTGCCCGAAGTTTCCGTCCCGACGGGCCTTGGCGCCGACGGGATGCCGGCGGGCAACATCTCGTTCGTCGGACTCCCGGGAAGCGATGCGCGGCTGCTGGCGCTGGCGCATTCGTACGAACGGGCGTCGAAGAGGTTCGTCGCGCCGCCGCTCCCGCGCTAGATTCGCCCAATGCGATATACCGCCCTCAAGATCGTACTCGCGTTTATTGCGCTTCCTGGTTCGCGGGAGCTGTGCGCTCAGCGACCCACGTTGTCCACCGCCGTTCGAGCTTTTGTCGGCGTCGACTCGCCGATCGTCGCGCTGACGCACGCCCGTGTGATCGACGGAACCGGCGCGCCGGCGCGCGATGATCAAACGCTCGTCATCCGCGACGGTCGCATCACCGCGCTTGGCGCTTCGGCGTCGATTGCCGTGCCCGCCGGCGCGAAGGTCATCGACCTGAGTGGAAAGAGCGTGATTCCGGGGTTGGTGATGGTGCACGAGCATCTCTTCTATCCCACCGGCCCTGGCGTTTACGGAAACGTCGCCGAGAGCTTCACGCGACTCTATCTCGCGGGTGGCGTTACGTCGATGCGCACCGGCGGCAACATGGCCGGCTTTGGTGAGATCGGAATCAAGCGCGCCATCGATGCCGGAAAGAAACCGGGCCCATGGATCGACGCGACCGCGCCGTATCTCGAGGGTCCCGGCCTCGGCCTCGATCAGGTGCACGAGCTCACCGGACCCGAAGATGCGCGGCGGATGGTGAATTATTGGGCCGACGCGGGCGCGACGTCGTTCAAGGCGTACATGCACATCACGCGCGCCGAGCTCGGCGCGGCAATCGAGGAAGCGCATAAGCGTGGGATGAAAGTGACGGGGCATCTGTGTTCCGTCACCTATCGTGAGGCAGCCGGCCTCGGGATCGACAACCTCGAGCACGGATTTTTCGTGGCGACGGATTTCGTTGCCGACAAGAAGCCGGACGTGTGCCCGGGGCAAGGAACGGGGATGACCGCGCTCGGCGCCGTCGATCCGAACGGCGACGGCTTGCGATCGTTGATCGCGGATCTCGTCAAACGCCACGTCGCACTCACGTCAACGCCGACTGTCTTCGAGACTTTCGTTCCCGGCCGTCCGCTGCCTCCCGGGTTGGAAGTACTCGAGCCGCAGCTCCGCGCAGACTTCGAAAAGCGTCATACGGCGACGGCAGCCAATACCACTTCCATTTTTATTTCACTGTTCGCAAAGGAACAGGCAATGGAGCTTGCTTTCGCGCGTGCCGGTGGACTGTTGATCGTCGGCACTGACCCGACTGGTGGCGGCGGTGTCATCGCCGGCTACTCGAATCAGCGCGCGCTGGAGCTGCTCGTCGAGGGCGGGTTCACGCCGCTGGAGGCGATTCGGATCGGGACGCTGAACGGCGCGACATTCCTCGGCCGCGCAAATCGCACCGGATCGATCGCGGCTGGCAAGGACGCGGATCTCGTCGTGATCGCTGGTGATCCGGCAACGCGGATCGCCGACGTGCGGAACGTCCAGATCGTTTTCAAGCAGGGGATCGGGTACGATCCCGCGAAACTCGTCGAATCAGTGAAAGGAAAGGTCGGGCTCTTTTAGCAAACAACCTTAGAAGGAGATTGAACCATGGTGCACGTGAACTATCTGGCGGTCTTTGTCGCCGCCATCGCCGTGTTCGTACTTGGTTGGCTCTGGTACAGTCCCGTGCTCTTCTACAAGCCGTGGATGCGCGCGAAGGGAATCGACCCAGCGGTCGCGATGGCGGGCGCGAAGATGCCGGCGGGCAAGCTGGTAATCGAGCTGGTGCGGTGTCTCGTGCTCGCGTACGTCATCGCGCACTTCGTAGCGCTGATTGGCATCACCAACTGGATGATCGCGGCGCACTTCGGACTGCTGCTGTGGATCGGGTTCCCCGTGATCATCCTCACCGGGTCCGTTCTGTGGGAGAACGTCCCGGTGAAGGTGGCCGTGATTCATGCGGGTGACTGGCTGGTGAAGCTGCTGGTGATACCGATCATCCTGAGCGTGTGGCAATAGGCAGCGCCACTACTATAGAAAGGGTGTTGAACGGGGCCGCCGATCCGGAGATCGCCGCCCTCGAAGCCGAGCTGCGCGCCGCGCAGCTCGCGGCGGACGTGACGGCTCTCGATCGGCTGATTGCCGACAAGCTTCTCTTCACCGGCCCGAACGGACGGCTCGGGACCAAAGCGCAGGATCTCGAGGCGCACGCGTCGGGCGTCGTTCGTTTCCGTTCTCACGAGCCTGAGGAGCTGCGCGTTCGACGGGTTGGGAAGAACGTCGCCATCGCTGCCTTGCGCGCGCGACTCGCGGTGGAAGTTGCGGGGACGATCACGCGAGGCACTTATCGCTACACTCGGGTATGGGCGCGCGAGAAGGGAGGCCCGTGGCGCGTGGTCGGTGGACACGTGAGCGAGGTAGCATCGCAATCCACCCGCGATTCCAATGACTCTCTCTAGGGATTTGCTCTGCTGCCTATTCGCGGGAGCTGTCGCCCCGCTCAACGCCGGTGCGCAGGCGCCGCCGCAGCGCACCTACGCCAATCCGATCGACATCGACTACCGGTACAACTTCGAGCAGCACAACGAAGGAATCTCGTACCGGTCGGGCGCCGATCCGGTCATCGTCGTTCAACGTGGCCAGTACTATCTGTTCGAGACCATCGGCGACGGCTACTGGCGCTCGCGCGATCTTGGAAAATGGGAGCACATCACGCCTTCGCGGTGGCCGCTGACGGACGTCGTTGCGCCGGCGGTGCTCGCCGTGCGCGACACGATTTATGTGCTGCCGAGCACAACGCGTCCACTGCCGATCATGATGCTCACGAAGCCGGAGACAGGCCGCGTCGAATTCTACAATCGCCTCCTTCCCTGGCTTCCGATGGCGCGGGATCACGAGCCGTTTCCGTTTTTGAAATCGGATTCGGTGCAGCCAGGCCCGTGGGATCCTCAGTTCTTCCGCGATCCGGATACGGAGCGATGGTTTCTCTATTGGAATTCGTCGAACGTCTATCCGCTGCACGTCATCGAGCTCGACAAGAGCAAACAGCTAGCGTACAAGGGGACGCCGAGATGGCTGTTCGGGCTCGAGCCCGAGAAGCACGGTTGGGAGCGCTTTGGACAGGATCATCGTGACTCGACGGTGCGCCCGTTTATCGAAGGCGCGTGGATGACAAAGCACGGCGGGAAATACTATCTGCAGTACGGCGCGCCGGGCACCGAGTACAACGTGTACGCTACGGGTGTCTACACTTCCGACGACCCACTCGGACCGTTCACCTACGCGCCGTACAATCCTGTCGCGTACAAGCCGGGCGGATTCGTGCAAGGCGCGGGACACGGCAACACGTTTCAGGACGTGCACGGCAACTGGTGGAATACGGGCACGCCGTGGATCGCGGTCAACTGGAATTTCGAGCGGCGCATCGGCCTGCATCCGGCGGGCTTCGATGAAGGCGGGCAGATGTACGTCGACACGCGCTTCGGCGATTTTCCCCACTGGCTGCCGACGAAGACGGTGCGCAGGAGTGATGAGCTGTTCACCGGCTGGATGCTGCTGTCTTATCACAAGAGCGTAACCGCATCTTCGGCGCGCGACAGTTTTCCCGCCGGCAACATCACTGACGAGAATCCGCGCACCTTCTGGGTGGCGCGAGCAAGTCGTCCGGGCGAGTGGGCGACGGTCGACCTGGGTCGCGTCTACACGGTGAAGGCGATCCAGGTGAACTACGCCGACTATAAATCGGGACTGTACGGGACGGATTCCACTGTCTACACGCAATTCCGGCTGCGCGTCTCGCCGAATGGAAAGCAGTGGACGACCGTCGCTGATCTGTCGCACGAACGGCGTGACCGCCCGAACGCTTATCTCGAGCTCTCGACGCCAACGCGCGCGCGCTTCGTCCGGTACGAGCACATACATGTTGGTGCGGCGAATCTCGCGATCAGCGACATCCGCGTTTTCGGCAACGGATCGGGATCCCGGCCAGCGACTCCGGCGCTCCTTACAGCGGTCCGCGATCGCGACGAACGAAATGCGACCATCACCTGGCGACCCGTCCCCGGCGTCGTCGGCTATAACGTCCGTTGGGGAATCGCGCCCTCGAAGTTGTACGAGACGTACCAGCGGTTCGCCGAACAGGGCACGACGCTCGAGCTCCGCGCTCTCACAGTCGGCCAAGCCTACTGGGTCGCAATCGAGAGCTTCGACGAAAACGGCGTATCGACGCTCGGCCCGGCGGTCCAGATTCGCTAGGGTGGCTGCGGTGGTGGGTCAATCTGTTTGGTCCGCCTTCGAAATACGAGTTTTCAGAAGACAGGGGGAAAGGGGGGGAGACCGGTGAGACCCGTGAGACCGGTGAGGAATTCGATTTGGTCAACAACAACGACAACAACAACAACAGCATTTCTCACCGGTCTCACCGGTCTCGCAGAACCTACCCCTTTCCATATAGAGGGGTCTGTGCGTTCGCGCGCGCGTTAGATTGAAATTCTCGGCGGCATGGTAAACGGCCGCCTCTCAATCGGGAGAAAGGAAAATGCCTGCGAAGAGCGCTGCACCATCCAAAAAGTCACGAGCCGCTGCCAAGGCTCCGGCCAAGAAATCAGTCACGCGCGCCTACGCGGCGCAGGCGCCCGATTCGCGATTGGCTCCCTTCCAGATCGAGCGACGCGAGCTGCGGCCGCGCGACGTGAAGTTCGACATTCTCTACTGCGGCGTTTGCCATTCAGACCTGCACATGGCGCGTAACGAGTGGAAGGCGACGATCTATCCCGTCGTTCCCGGCCACGAGATGGTCGGCCGAGTTAGCGCCGTCGGCGATAAGGTCAAGAAGTTCAAAATCGGAGACCTCGTCGGCGTTGGGTGCCTTGTCGATTCATGCCGCGAGTGTACCAACTGTAAGAAAGGACTCGAACAGTACTGCACCGTCGGCAATGTCCTTACGTACAGCGGCAAGGACAGAGTCAACGGCGACATCACCTACGGCGGATACTCCAAGCAGAACGTCGTGGACGAGGATTTCGTGCTGCGGATCTCCGACAAGCTGCCGCTCGCCGCGGTGGCGCCGCTCCTTTGCGCGGGCATTACGACCTACTCTCCACTTCGCCACTGGAAGGTCGGCAAGGGGCACAAGCTCGGCGTCGTCGGACTCGGCGGACTCGGCCACATGGCGGTGAAGTTCGCAGCATCGTTCGGGGCGGAGGTGACGCTGCTCAGCACGTCGCCAGGCAAGGAAGCCGATGCCAAGCGTCTCGGAGCGCATAAGTTCGCGCTGACGCGCGATCCCGCGCAGCTCAAGAAGCTCAAGGGTTACTTCGACTTCATCATCGACACCGTATCGGCGAAGCACGACTACAATCAGTATCTGGACCTGCTGACGACCGACGGCGTGATGATGTGCGTCGGCGCGCCGCCCACGCCGGCCGAGGTGGGAATATTTACGCTGATGGGAGGACGACGCAGCATCGCAGGATCGGGGATCGGCGGACTGCCCGAGACGCAGGAGATGCTCGACTACTGCGCCAAGCATGGGATCGTGTCGGACATCGAGATGATCGACATCGATTACATCAACGAGGCGTACGAGCGCATGCTCAAGAGCGACGTGCGGTACCGGTTCGTGATCGACATGAAGTCATTGACCTGATTCCTGAACGTCCTGCACGATTGATGGACTCGACCAGAATCGGCCCAGACGATCCGCGGTACCATGCGATCGTCGCCAAGCGCTTCAACAAACGATTCACCGCGAAGCCTGATTACGTCCGCTTCGTTTCCTCGACCGAAGAAGTGATCTTCGCCGTGGACGAAGCGGTGAGGGGTGGCCACCGCCTCGTGGTGACCAGCGGTGGTCATTGCCTCGAGGGGTTCGTGTCCGATCCCGACGTGCGCGTGATCATCGACATCTCGCCGATGAAGCGCATTTATCACGATCCGAGAATGGGGGCGATCGCGATCGAGGCCGGCGCGACGGTCGGCGAGGCGTTCCGCGCACTGTTCGAGATGTGGGGCATCGTCGTGCCGCTCGGTGAGCACCCGGGAATCGGCGTCGGTGGGCACGTCGTCGGTGGAGCGTTCGGATTCCTTTGCCGACAACTCGGCCTCGCCGCGGATTATCTGTACGCCGTCGAAGTCGTCACCGTTGACGAGCGCGGATTGGCGATCAACGTCGTCGCGACACGAGAGACTTCCGATCCCAATCGAGACCTGTGGTGGGCGCATACCGGTGGAGGCGGCGGCAACTTCGGCGTCGTCACGCGGTACTGGTTCCGCTCGCCCGACGCATCCGGCGACGATCCTCGCAAGCTTCTCCCGCCAGCGCCGGAATCGGTTACGACGTTCAGGGCGGAATGGAGCTGGACCGACATCGACGAGGCCAGTTTTCTGCGACTCGTCAGGAACCACGGTGTGTGGTGCGAGCGAAACAGCGGCGCGGACTCATCCTTCACGTCGCTGTGGGCATTGCTCGAGCTCCATCGGGAGCAGTTCGGGAAAATCGTCGTCCGCGGCGTGAGCACCGCTGGCGCGGGCGCCGAGCGCCAGTGGGACGATCACATTGCGGCGTTGAGCGAGGGAATCGTGGGGCCGAGCGCGCCAGAGGTGGCGCAGATGTCCTGGCTGGAGTTTGCGCTTGATCCATTGCCGGACATGTTCGCGTTCCCGCCGGGCGGCGTGAGCGTCAAGGTGAAGGACGCGCTACTCAAGACGCGATTTACAGATCGCCAGATCGCAGTCGCGCACGATTATCTCACGCGCACCGATCACAACATCATGGGCGGAATGCTCGGCCTTATGACATACGGCGGGCGAATCAACACCATCGCGCCGGACGCTACTGCCAGCGCGCAGCGCGAGTCGATCCTCGACACCGCGTGCAACACGGGATGGGTGGATCCGAGCGAAGCCGATAAGAACCTGAAATGGGTGCGCGCGTTTTATCGTGATCTATTCTCGGAGACCGGGGGCGTTCCTGTCCCCAGCGACGCGTATGATGGCGCACTGATCAATCATCCCGACACCGATCTCGCGGATCCAGCTCTGAACGCGTCGGGCGTGCCGTGGCACACGCTGTACTACAACGAGAACTACCCGCGCCTGCAGGAAGTCAAGCGACGCTGGGATCCGACCAACGTCTTCAGACACCACTTATCCATTCGGGCGATTTGATCCTCGGCCTGTTTCGCACCGTCGGTCGACCTGTAAGTTAGAAGGCGGTCTGTTCGCCGAGCGTCGCTAACCGAGGGAATAAGAATGCTGCGAAACATCATGCTGCTGCTGGGAGTTATCGCGTCCACCACGTCGAGCGTGAACCCGACAATCGTCGCTAATTCGCGGGCTGTGAACGAACGGATGCTCGGACGATGGGACATCTCCATCGCGGGTCCCTCTGGCGAGGAACCATCGTGGCTCGAGGTCGAGCACTCGGGGCGCGATCAGCTCGTCGGGCGCTTCGTCGGCGTCGTCGGCAGCGCAAGGCCGATTTCGGTGATCACGGTGAATGGGGACTCACTCAGCTTTGCGATTCCCTATCAGTGGGAAGACGGGAACGGCAATCTCTCGGTTCGCGGCAAAGTCCAGGGCAGCGGCCTAAACGGCTCCATGACGTTCCCCGACGGAAAAACGTATTCGTGGACGGGCGTGCGCGCGCCGCGTCTCGATGGTCGTCCGACTCCGGCTTGGGGCACACCGATTCGCCTTCTGCACGCGAACGATCTCGGCGGGTGGCATCCGAGCGGAACGACGAATCAATGGAAGGTCGTGAACGGCGTGCTCAGCAGCCCTAAATCGGGAAGCAATCTCATCACCGATCGCAAGTTTGGCGACTTCAAGCTGCACGTCGAGTTTCGCTACCCGAAGGAGAGCAACAGCGGCGTGTACCTCCGCGGACGGCACGAGGTGCAGATCCAGGATGACTTCGGGAATCCGCCCGCCAACGATCGCTTCAGTGGCATCTACGGTTTTATTTCGCCGAGCGTGATCGCGGCGAGGCCGGCGGGCGAGTGGGAGACGTACGACATCACGCTGATCGGGAGAATGGTCACCGTGACCGCGAACGGGAAACAGGTCATCTGCAATCAGGAGATTCCGGGGATCACGGGCGGCGCGCTGGATAGTCACGAAGGCGAGCCGGGTCCAATCTTTCTACAGGGCGATCATGGCCCCGTAGACTATCGGAACATCGTGATCACGCCGGCGAGATAGCCGGGGAAGGCGCGTCAGCTTTTCTGGCGTCCGGGCAAGACCCGGAGCCCTCGCGCATCGATTCTCAGCTCCCTGTTGATGAGGGCCAGCTCGGCGACGTAGACGCGCTCGAGAAACCGCCGCGTCACGGCACGCTCGATGACGCCGAGCAGGCCCGATCGCGTAGGCATGCGCGTCTTGATCGTGACGCGCGACTTCCCGGAGCTGAGGGGTTCGACAATGAATGTCGTCACCGCGCCTCTCTCGAGATCCGTCTCCACGAGGACGCGCCCAGGCTCGGGCTCAGTGACGCGCGCGCGGGCGTGATTGGTCTTTCCGAACGCGATCAATTCGTATCGGATGACCGTCCCGGCTCCATAGCCGCCTTCCTCCACGCGAAGGTTCCGAAAATAGCGGGGAGGAATGATTCGCGGGTGACCGACGCGATAGTCGGCGATCATCCGATAGGCATCGGCGGCCGAGCCACCGACCTTGGCGCTCGCCTCGGCGTGCAGGATGTTCGTTGACTGCTCACCGGTCATCACCAGATAATATCACCAGACGAGCCACCCACACAAACGTATGTAGGGGAAGGTGTTAAGCACCCCGTGAGAGACACGCGAGGCTGGGCCTGACGAGTTTTGCAAATGGTGTCATGACAAGCACTTGAGGAACGCCTCTTGAATAGATGAGTTGTTCGCAGGACAACACAAAAACTCATCAGTAGAGGTTCTCATGCTTCATATTCGACTCCAGCAACTCCGCGGCGCGGCCCTCGGGATCGGGCTCGCGCTCACCGCTTCGGCTTCGGTATCAGCGCAATCGCGCGTGGTGCTTCCGGCCGGAAGCGTCATCATCGTTCGCACCACTACACCGTTACAGTCCGCAACGGCCCGAACCGGACAGACGTTCGAGACCAACGTCGAAGAGAGCATCGGCGTCGACGAATACACAGTGATTCCTGCGGGCAGCAGGATTCGTGGGTCAGTGACTATGGCGACGCCCGCTACGCGCCAGCAGTCCGGCGTCATCGATGTCGTCTTCGATCGTCTCACGCTTCCCAATGGATCGACCTTCCAGATCAATGGCAAGCTCACCAGCACCGATTCCGCGGAGCGACGCCAGATCGAGAGCGATCCGAACGCACACGTGGTTCTGGTTGGAGAGCGCGGCGGAATCGGCGCGGCAATCGCCGGCGCCGGCTCGAGCAGCAACAGCAACAACATCTTCGCCGCGTTGGGCGGACTTCTCTCGGAAGGTCGTGACGTAAGCGTACCAGCGGGAACTCCGCTCGCTGTCGAGCTGCAGAGCGCGGTGACACTGCGCGGTGGCGGAAGACTGCGTGGTGCCGAGGGTTCTACCCTTTACACGGCGACTGACCGCATTCGTGTGGCGCAGGAGGCGCTCGCACAGCAGAACTACTATCGCGGAGCGGCGAACGGAATGCTGGACGACGCGACAAGGCGTGCGCTGTTCCAGTATCAGGTCGATCACAACCTGAGCGCGACCGGCAATCTCGATGGCCGCACCGCGCAGGCGCTTGGCATCAGCCTCACGGGCAGCGGCGTCGGCAGTGGCGTAAGCGGAACGGTGTTGTCGAGCGCAGCGGCGTCGATGGTTCGTCGCGATGCGCAGAATCTCGTGTCTCGGTTTCGGTCGGAGCTGGCGGCGTCGAGTGTCGGCCGCCTGAACAACGCCCGCGCGTACACGCAAGCGGACCTGGAGCTCTGGTTCGCGCTGTCTGCGTTTGCCGACAATGCTTCGCTCTACGAGCAGATTGTGAACACGGGTGGCAACCAGAACGCGGCCGTTCTGGCGGGCCGGGCGTTAGCGAGTGCAGCGCGCCGCGTCGACAGCGTGATACAGACTTCACGCGCGTCGTCGCAGACGCAAACCGCGTGGTCAAATATTCGACGTCAGATCAGCACGATCGATACTGCCGGCGGATACTAAGCAGTCGCGATGACAAAAGGGGCGCGGGGGATCATGTCTCCCGCGCCCCACTCGCTTGCTAAGGCGAGTAACTGCCATTCTCGCCGATGGGCGATGGGGGCTGTAAGATTTAGCCCATGAAACCCAAAGAACTCACCATTCGCGGGCTGATTCTCGGCGCCCTCATCACGACGGTCTTCACGGCGGCCAACGTCTATCTTGGACTCAAGGTCGGCCTCACCTTCGCCTCGTCGATCCCCGCGGCCGTGATCTCGATGGCCCTCCTCAGCGCAGTCAAGGACTCGACGATCCTCGAGAACAACATCGTCCAGACCGTCGCCTCCGCCGCCGGCACGCTCTCGGCGATCATCTTCGTCCTGCCGGGACTCGTGATCGTCGGGTGGTGGACGGGATTTCCGTTCTGGGAGACGTTCCTCATCTGCGTGAGCGGCGGCGTGCTCGGCGTTGTCTTCACGATACCGCTGCGACGGGCGCTGGTGACGAACTCGGACCTGCCCTACCCCGAAGGAGTCGCCGCGGCCGAAGTACTGAAGGTCGGATCGGGAACGCGCGGTGAGACGAAAGACGACACGGGCGAAGCGAGAGAAGGACTCGTCGCCGTCGTCCTCGGCTCGGTAGCATCGGCCGGGCTCGCGATTATCACGGCGACGCAGATTGCCGCCGCCGAGCTGTCGGGGTTCTTCGCGTTGGGCGCTCGGGCATCGACCGGCTATGACATCGCATGGTCGCTCGCGCTGCTCGGCGCAGGCCATCTCGTTGGATTGTCGGTGGGAATGGCGATGCTGGTGGGTCAGGTGATCTCGTGGGTGATCGCGGTTCCGTGGCTGACGTCGATTCAGCCGGCGACGGTCGGCCAGACGCTCGCGGTGCACACGATGGCGATCTGGCGGACCCAGGTGCGGTTCATCGGCGCGGGCACGATCGCTGTCGCCGCGATTTACACGCTGATCACACTCGCGAAGCCGGTGGTCGGTGGACTCGTCAGCACGCTTGTGGCATCGCGCGCGGTGGCGACCTCGGATGATCGCGACCGCGACATCCCGCCGTCGTGGATCTATGTCCTGACGGCCGTCTGTCTGCTGATTGCGGCGTGGCTGGCGTTCACGTTCGCCAAGTCGACGGTGCTGGCGCCGAGTGCGCTCAAGCTGACGATGATCGCCGTGCCGTTCGTGCTGATCATCGGTTTCATTATCGCCGGCGTCTGCGGATATATGGCGGGACTTATCGGCGCGTCGAACAGCCCGATCTCGGGCGTCGGGATTCTGTCGATTGTGATCGCGGCGTCGGTGATCACGCTGGCGGTGGCGCCGACGGCGGAGACGCGTCAGGCACTGGTGGCGTTTGCGCTGTTCGTGACGGCGATCGTGTTCGCGTGCGCGACGATCTCGAACGACAACCTTCAGGATCTGAAAACGGGTCAGCTGGTGGGCGCGTCACCGATGCGGCAGCAGATCGCCCTCATCGTCGGAGTCGCGGCGGGTGCAGCGGTGATTCCATTCGTGTTGAATCTCCTCGCGAAGGCCTATGGATTCGCGGGCGCGCCGAATGTGAACGTCGTGGCGGCGAACCCGTTGCCCGCGCCTCAGGCGACGCTGATCTCGGCGCTCGCGCAGGGCGTGATTGGTGGGAGTCTCGAGTGGAAGATGCTCGGCATCGGCGCGCTGGTTGGAGTTGGTCTCGTGCTGCTCGACACGCTGCTCGGCGCGATGAAGAAGCTCCGCATCCCGCCTTTGGCCGTGGGCATTGGTATCTATCTGCCGATGTCGGCGACGTTTGCGGTGATCATCGGAGCGATTTTGGCGCACTGGTATGACAAGCGTACGAGCACGATGCCGAATCCGGAGCGGGCGCAGAGGCTCGGCACGTTGGTGGCGTCAGGGCTCATCGTGGGCGAGAGCATCTGGGGCGTGATCAACGCCGGACTTATCGTCGGGTTCTCGAAGGACGCGCCGATCGCGCTTGTGTCTGGAGATTTCGCGCTGGCGCCCTGGCTGGGCGTGATTGGGTTTGTTGGGGCGGTTGTGTGGCTATATGGGTGGATGCTCAGGCGTTCAAGAGTCGTAGCGGCGAGTCCGACGGCTCGAATTTGAAGAAGAGTAGGTAGTGGAAAGGGTACCAACGGATATACGAACCGCTTGTGAACTTCCACGCATGAGCTTTCGGCCTTTCCGGCCAAACACAATGTGAGTTGTTGCGTGTGAATGTCCGCTGACCGAACCGAGCGGAGACAATTTGGACCGCAACGTAAGAAGACGCGCTCCGCGAATGCTTTCAAGGCGATATCTTCGTAGGTCAGTCTCGCGCCCAGCCGATGCCTTTCCTGTCTCTAATGCCCAGTTTAATCTCAGCGCCGCTATGAAAGGCTATGCCCTCACTCCTGTCACGGCTGTCGACCTCATGGTCGACAAGCTCTTTCACGGGGGCGCACCAACCCCTGGTGCGACGGTGCTTGATCCAGGCTGCGGCAGCGGCGTTTTCCTAGACGGAGTAGTTCGCTGGTGCGAAAGCCGTAGCGTCGAGATACCCCGCATGGTCGGGATCGACTCAGATCCCGCTCACGTCGCCTTCTGCAGAGAGCGATTTGCTGGAATCGAGAAGATAGAGATTCGAAACGCCGACTTTCTGCTGACACAGTTCGGTCATTTCGAATATATCATAGGGAATCCCCCATACGTCGCAATCACGGCTCTCTCTTCCAGTGAGCGCAGCGACTACCGGCAGCAGTACGTCACCGCACAGGGGCGATTCGATCTATATCTGCTTTTCTTCGAGCGGGCGTTGTCTCTCCTGAATTCGGGAGGCCGCCTCGTGTTTATCACGCCGGAGAAATTCCTCTACGTTCAGACAGCAGCACCTCTACGCAAATTGTTAAACGAGGAGAACGTGGACGAGCTCCACTTCCTGGATGAAGAAACTTTTGGCGATCTGGTCACATACCCCCTCATATCGACCATCACCAAAGGGCGACCGCGCGGGGAGACGCGCGTTCGGCTTCGCGACGATACCACCAGAGTGGTTCGCCTGCCAACTGACTCGAGCTCATGGTTGCCTGCTGTTCTCGGCGCGGAACGCCATGCTGAGACTCTCACGCTGGAAGACATCTGCATACGCGTGAGCTGCGGGGTGGCTACAGGTGCCGACTCCGTGTTCGTTGTGCGTACTTCGGATCTCGGTGAGGGGCTTAAAGACTTTGCATATCCGACGATTTCAGGGCGACAACTCGCACCCGACGGTTCTACCGTTGAAAGCCATTCGATGCTTGTACCGTACGATGTTTATGGCTCCCTGCTTCCCGAAGAAAGACTAGGAGAACTCGGCCATTATCTCTCTGAGCCAGGCCGACGCGCTAAACTCCTCGCGCGGACATGCGTCGATCACAAGCCCTGGTATGCCTTTCATGAAACCCCGCCGTTGAAAGACTTGATCCGGCCTAAGTTGCTCTGCAAAGACATTGGGATGACGCCGTATTTTGTGCTGGATCAATCGGGACACTTTGTGCCGCGGCACTCGATCTACTATATCGTCCCTTCCGACCCGAACCAGATAACCGCTCTCGCCGAATACCTCAATTCGGCAGCTGCCCAACGGTGGCTGCGCGATAACTGCCAGCGCGCAGCCAAGGGCTACTTGAGGATGCAATCACACGTTCTGAAGCGACTCCCCGTGCCTGAGACGTTCGCGCCGTCAATCCAGACTCATCTTTTTGATGCCGGATTTGCGCAA
>Ga0070680_100001864_pt1 | contig 15460 bp, 16 predicted proteins | sample KBSC73BmetaG_FD_64672 | JGI IMG/M metagenome (GOLD analysis project Ga0070680, IMG submission 64672) | Corn rhizosphere microbial communities from Kellogg Biological Station, Michigan, USA - KBS C7-3B metaG | ecosystem: Host-associated > Plants > Roots > Rhizosphere | place: USA: Michigan...
CGGCGCTCTGCCTCACCACCGCCTGGGCGCTGGGACAGACGCGCGCCTTCGCCCCCCTGGTGCCCGGGGCGGCGGATACCGCCTTGGCCCTCGTCCTCGCGCTGGGAGCGGCCCTCGGCGGCGGCTATCTCGGGAACCGGCTCGCCGAGGCGCTGGCCAGGGATGCCACCGTCGCCGCGCCCCGCTAGCGTGGACACCCGCGACACCGAGCCCGTCCGAGGCGACGAGCGCCTCGACCCGCGTGCGCTCGACGCGTATCTCCGGCCGCGGCTTCCTCCCGTGCGGGGCGAGCTCGAGATCGAGCAGTTTCCCGGCGGCCACTCGAACCTGACCTATCTTCTCCGCTGGGGCGAGGACGAGTATGTCCTCCGCCGCCCGCCGCTGGGGCCCCTCGTGCCCCGGGCCCACGACATGGGGCGCGAGCATCGCGTGCTCGACGCGCTCTGGCCCGTGTTTCCGCCCGCCCCCCGGCCCTGGCATCTCTGCGAGGATCCCGGCGTGATCGGGGCGCCCTTCTACGTGATGGAGCGGCGGCGGGGCGTGGTGGTGCGCCGCGCGCTGCCGCCGGCGTGGGCAGCGGACGAGGGCGCGCGCCGCGCGCTGGGCGAGACCGTGGTCGATACCATGGTGGCGTTGCACGCGGTCGACTTCGCGCGCGCCGGGCTGGGAGCGCTGGGCCGCCCCGAGGGGTTCATGGCCCGTCAGGTGCGGGGCTGGGCCGAGCGCTGGGAGCGGGCGCGCGACCGCGAGGTGCCCGCCATCGAGACCCTGGCCGCCTGGCTCGACGCGCGCGTTCCCACGCCCCCCGACCCCACCCTCGTCCACGGCGACCTCAAGCTCGACAACATGATGGTGGCCGCCGACGACCCGCGGCGCGTGGTGGCGGTGCTCGACTGGGAGATGTGCACGACGGGGGACCCGCTCGCCGACCTCGGTACCCTCCTCGGCTACTGGACCTCCGAAGGCGATCCCTATGCCCGCGCCGAGCATGGCGGCTACGTGACCGAGCAGCCGGGCTTCCCCACCCGGGACGAGATCGTCGCGCGCTACGCCGCCCTCAGCGGCCGCGACGTGTCGCGGATCGCCTTCTACGAGGTCTTCGCGCGCTACAAGACGGCGGTGGTGGTCCAGCAGATCTATATCCGCTGGAAGCGCGGCCAGACCCGCGACGCCCGCTTCGCACAGATGGCGCCGCGGGTGGAAGCGCTCGCCGAATCCGCGCTGGCGCTCGCCGAGCGGTCGGGCCTCTAGCCTAGCGGCGAAGCAGCTGACGGATGCTCAGCGCGTGCAGCGCCCACGCGAGCGGCACCAGGAAGGCGGGCAGCCAGATCCACGGCACATAGGCGATGAAGGTCACCGGCGGCTGGGTGATGAAGACGCGGAACGTGGGCGTCGAGAGCTGAGCATGCACCACCACGTTGAGCAGGATGAGGATCCCGGCCACGTTCCACCATACGGCGGCCCGGGCCCGCCCGGCGAGGCACCGCCACGCGATCAGGGGCGCCGTGAGGCCCACCAGGATGTCCACGTTGCGACCCTCGAACGTCATGATGGCGGGGATGGCGCCCGCCACGTAGAGCTGCCAGAGGATGAGCTCCATCAGGATCCGGAAGGCCTGCGGGTAGACCAGCCAGGCGGCGGGAATCTCGTCCAGCAGCCGCCCCACCGCCGCCGAGCGGCAGAGCCAGATGATGACGAGCAGGGGCGGCGCCAGCGCGACCACCATGCGCGGGGGAATACGGGAGAAGTCCGTGAAGAGACCGGCGGCCGCCAGCACCGCCGTCACGACCAGCCAGCCGTCCACCGCCAGCGCCGTGATCGCCGCCGCGCCCCCGCCCCGGCGAAGCGCCACCGCCACCATCACCAGCGTCGCCATGGCCAGCACCAGGACGATGAACGCGAAGGTCAGCCACTCGGGAACCGGCGCGGGCATGTCGTCAGCGCGCGAGCGCGTCCATCATGTCGCGGGACAGCGTGCCCGTGTAGACCTCCTCCACCGGGCCCTGCAATCGGATGGACCAGTCCGGCCGCACGTCGATATGGAGCGTGCCGCCCGGCATGCGCACGGTCACGCGCCCATGGTCGCAGAGCCCGTTCTTCACCGCCGCGCAGGCCACCGCGCTGGAGGACGAGCCCGAGGCCAGCGTCCAGCCCGCTCCCCGCTCCCAGATGAGGATGTCCACCTGGTCGCGTGAGACCACGCGCGCGAACTGGACATTGGTGCGGTTGGGAAAGGCGGGATGGTTCTCGATGAGGGGGCCGAGCCGTCGGACCTCGGCCTCGTCGAGCGCGTCCGTGAAGACCACGCAGTGCGGATTGCCCACCGACACCGCGGTGACGATGAGGGTGCGGTCGGCCACCTGCAGCGGCACCTTCACCACCTCGCGCTCGGGCCCGTTCATGGGGATCTCCGGCGCCACGAAGGTGCACCGGCCCATCTCCACCGTGACCTCGTTCACCCGGCCGTCCTTCACGTGGCACTGGCATTCCACCCGGCCGCCCATGGTGTCCACCGTGAAGGTGGGCCGGCGCGCATGCCCATGGTCGTGGAGGTACTTGGCGAAGATGCGGAGACCGTTGCCGGACTTCTCGGCCTCGCTCCCATCCGGATTGAAGATGCGCAGGCCGAAATCCGCGCCCGCCCATGCGGGAACCAGGAGCAGGATGCCGTCCGATCCCACGCCCCAGTTCCGGTCGCAGATCTTCTGGATCTGGGTGGGAGTGAGCGGCCCCCGGAGATCCGCGCCGTTGATGACGATGTAGTCGTTGCCGAGTCCGTGGCCCTTCGCGAACGGGATCATGTGGGCTCCATGGGGGACGTTCAGGAGGAGCGGCGCAGCCGGTCCGCGAGACGGTCGCGCAGCGGGCGCACGTCGGACGGCAGCCGGTGCCGCCACCGGGCGGCGAATCGGGTGAGAGCGGCGCGGCGCTCGGCCAGATCCTGGGCGGGCCGGCGCGGCGCCCCCAGCCCGGTGCGGGTGCCGCCGCCCCGGTGGAGAAAGGGGGCGTGCACCACCACGCAGCGCTGACCGGCCTCCCGCACCGCGAACGAGAGCTCACGGTCGTAGCCGTGGAAGAACCCGTAGCCCTCGTCGAAGCCGCCCACCTCGTCCAGCAGCGCGCGGCGCAGGAAGAGGCAGACGCCGTCCACCGCCGCCACCTCGATCACGGGGGCGGCCGGCGGGGGCGCGCCTTCCAGGCTCGACACGATGGTCCTGCCCGCGTAGCGCCCGTCGGCGCGAAGCCGCCGCGCGCCGTAGAGGCCGGCCAGCCCCACGCGCTCGCCGCCGGTCACGGCGTCGCGAAGCCGGGCCAGCCAGGCCGCCTCGCGCATCTCGGTGTCGTTGTGCAGGAAACAGAGGAGCTCGCCCTGGGCCGCCCGCGCGCCGGCGTTCAGCGCGCGGATGAGGCCCACGTTCTCCGCGCTGCGCTCGTAACGCAGCGGGTAGGACAGGGGGAAGCGGCGGAAATACGCCTCGGTGCCGTCGCGGGAGCCGTTGTCCACCACGCAGAGCTCGAAGGGCACCGTGGTCGCGCGCAGGCTCTCGAGGCAGGCCCGCGTGAGAGAGAGCTGGTTGTACACCACCAGCACCACGCTCAGGAGCACGGCGGCGCCTCCGTGCTCGGCCGCGCCGAGGCGGGCCCCGCCCCTACCGGTTCGCCAGCGGGACGTACTTCAGGTCGAGGGAGCCGGTGTACTCGCCCCGCGGCCGGATGAGCCGGTTGTTCCCGTGCTGCTCGAGCACGTGGGCGGCCCAGCCGGCCACGCGGCTCATGGCGAAGATGGGCGTGAACTGATCGGTGGGAATGCCCATCGAGGAGTAGGCGGCGCCCGAGAAGAGATCCACGTTGGGGAAGATGTGCTTCTCGGAGGACACCACGCGCGCCACCGTCTCCAGGATCTCCAGGTTGGCGGTGCTGCCCGCCTGACGGCCCAGCTCCAGCGCCAGCCGGCGAAGATGCTTGGCCCGCGGGTCCTCCACGCGATACACGCGGTGGCCGAAGCCCATGATCCGCATCTTGTCGGCGATGCCCTTGCGGATCCAGGCCTCGGCCTTGGCCGGGTCCTTGATCTTCTCCACCATGAGCATGACCTGCTCGTTGGCGCCCCCGTGCAGGGGGCCCTTCAGCGCGCCGATACCGGACACCACCGCGGAGTGCACGTCGGACAGCGTGGCGGCGGTGACGCGAGCGGCGAAGGTGGACGCGTTGAACTCGTGATCGGCATGGAGGATGAGGGCGACGTCGAAGGTCTTGGTGGCCAGCTCGGTGGGCTTCTTCCCGCTCATCATGTAGAGGAAGTTGGCGGCCAGCGAGAGCTTCGGATTCGGGGCCACCGGGCTCTTGCCTCGGCGGATGCGCTCCCACGCCGCCACCAGCGTCGGCATCTGGGCGGTGAGCCGCATGGACTTTCTGAGCGTCGCGTCATGCGAGTTGTCGGCGGCGTCGGGATCGAAGGCGGACAGGGCGGAGACCCCCGTGCGCAGCACCTCCATGGGGGTGGTCTTCTTCGGGAGCTGGCGGAGCATGGCGATGAGCTTGGGAGGCAGCCGGCGATTCGCGGTGGCGGACAGGGTCTTCTGGTTCGCCTCCAGCTCCTTGCGGTTCGGCAGCCGCCCGTGGAAGAGGAGGAATACCGTCTCCTCGAAGTTCGAGTGCGCCACCAGATCGTCCACGTCGTAGCCGCGATACACGAGCCGGCCCTTGTGGCCGTCGATGAAGCAGATCTCCGTGGTGGAGACGACGACGTCCTCGAGCCCGGCCTTCATGGGCGGTGCTCCCGCTGCGGCTCCGGCGTTTGTCATGGCTCCCTCGGCACTCCTTTGGCTGTGGATGGGGCGGATCGAAACCGCCTTCTTGTACCATACGGTAGGGAGCACTTCAACCCTGGCCCCGGCGCCGGCACGGTAGAGTATGCCGGTGACCGACCTCGGCCCGGGCGTCATCGATTTCTACGATCGGCACCCCATCAGCGCGCCCCAAGTGCTCGACGCGCTCCGCCGTCAGGGGAAGGTCGCCCCCCGCCTGGCGCCCGATGACCTCTACGCTCTCGACCAGGACCACTACGGCGGCCTCGCCGCGGTGGAGGCGCTCGCGCGCCGCGCCGGCATCGGTCCGGGACACCGCGTCCTCGACGTCTGCGCGGGGCTCGCCGGTCCCGCGCGCTTCCTCGCCGCGCGCTTCGGGGCGCGCGTCACCGCCCTGGACCTGAACGCGGGGCGCTGCACGGGCGGGGCGCGGCTGAGCCGCCTGGTCGGCCTCGAGACTCGCGTGCGGCCCGTGCGGGGGGACGCCCAGGCCCTGCCCTTCCGCGGCGGCGCCTTCGACGCCGCCATCAGCCAGGAGGGTCTGCTTCACATCCCCGACAAGGCAGCGGTGCTCGCCGAGTGCGCGCGGGTGCTGGTTCGCGGGGGACGCCTCGCCTTCAGCGACTGGATCGCCACATCAAGGCTCGACGACGGCGAGCGGCGGCGGCTCACCGTCTGGATGGCGGCGGTGAATGTCCAGAGCATCCCGGGCTATCGCGCGCTGCTGGCGCGCGCCGGATTCGCGGGGATCGAGGCCGAGGATCTCTCCGGCGAGTGGATCGGCATCCTGCGCGAGCGCTTCGCCATGTATCGCGGCCTGCGCGCCGACACGGTGGCGCGGCTGGGCGAGGCGCGCTACGAGGAGTACTGCCAGCTCTACGGCTTCTTCGTGGGTCTGGTGGAGGCGGGCAAGCTGGGCGGCGCGCGCTTCAGCGCGAGAGCCGATCGAGGATTTGCTTGACCGCATCGCGCCCACCCACGGTGGCGCCGGTGGGTACCACCGACAGCCTCGCGCCCACCGTGCCGGTCACGCGCGCCTTGATCTGGTTGCGGCCCTGGCTGAGCGTCACGGACATGTCGGTCCGGCCGTCGGCGAGGCCGTAGCTGCCCGACGCGGTCGCGCTCAGTCCCTGGCCCTGATAATCGAGATCGTTGGTGCTGACCACCCCGTTGACCACCCGGTACGACGCGGTCACCCAGTCGAAGTCGAGCGGGCGCAGCGCCGCGCCGCCGGGCTTCCCGGGCTCGACCACCGCGCCGACCACGCCCGCCACCGCTGCGATGTCGCGGAGCAGAGCGAGCGCCTCGCGGCCGACCACGCGGCCCCGGCCCACCCGCAGACGGCCGGCGCCGTTGAGGGTCCGCATCGGCTCTCCCGCTTGGAGGGTGAATTCGCCCGAGAGGTCGAGCGGGCCCGTGGCGGCGAAGCCCGAGCAGAGAAAGTCCACCACGATGGGCGCCAGCTCCACCCCTTTGACCTCGAGCTCCTTCAGCGCCACCGGCCGCGTCGCGCCGGTGAGCCCGGTGGAGAGACGCGCCGACAGGCGCCCGCCCGCCACCTGCGCCGTGAGCGGCGCGCTCTCGAGCTGGCTGAGCTTGAAGGCGATGGGGAGACGGACGTCATCCAGGCGCAGCTTCCGCTCGGGCGGCGCCGGGCACTGCGGACGTTGCTCGCTGACGATGAGCCGGGAGACGGTGAGCTCACCCTGGGCGGTGGGCTGGGTCAGCGTGCCGCCCAGCCGGAGTCGGCCCGCGACCGGGCCCGCCACGCCGGGGGACGCGACCATGGTGCGCGCCAGCGGACCCAGGTCGGGAGCGTCGATCTCCAGCGTGCCGCGCAGCGGCGACTCGCCGAGGGCCCGGCCGGCCACGAGCGCCAGCGAGGCGTCGTTCAGCTTGAGGCGCACTCCGCCCGGCGCGAGCTGCGCGCCGCCCGCGAGGAACAGGGTCTCGCCCGAGGGTCGCACGGTGACGTCCACCTTCTCGAGGCGCAGATCGGTGGGCGACGCCCCGCGCCGCACGTAGTGGATCACCCCGTCCTTGATGTGCACCTGGGCGATGGCGGCGGCGGTCCCGGCCACGGGTGGAGCGGTGCCGGGGGCCCGCGGCGCCTGGCGCCCGCCGGCCGGCGGCGCGCCGAGGCTCGCGATATTGAGCCGTCCGCCCTCCTCGATCACCTCGAGCCGGAGCTGCTCCAGGGTGAACTCCGAGAGCTCCACGCGGCCGGCGAGGAGCGGGCGCAGCTTGATGCGGACACGGCCCTCGGCGACGGTGAGAAAGGGCTGGGTGCCGAAGCGCGGATCCTCGGCCACCTGCAGGCCCTTGAGACGGAGCGCGGGCGAGGGAAACGCGCTGACCGAGAAGGAGGCGAAGCGCACCGGCCGCCCCAGCACCTGGCTGGCCGCCTGCGCGACATAGGCCTGGACGCGTGGCGCGTCGACCAGCCAGGGCAATGCGAGCAGCGCGCCCAGCACCAGGACGACCAGGCCCGCGAGCGCGACGATCAGCCACTTCAGCGGCGCGGTTCCTTCTGGCGGACGGCGGGCTGGCGGAAGACGGGCGTCGAGCGGCCGGCGAGCCAACGCGCCGACCGCTCGAGCCCGGGGACGACGTTCATGCGAAGGCGAGCGCGAGCTACGGGATCAGGAGCACCTTGCCCGTCGTCTTCCGGCCCTCCAGCGCGCGGTGCGCGTCGGGAGCCTTCTCGAGCGGGAAGGTCGTCTCCACTCGTAGATTGATCTTCCCGTCACGGATCCAGCCCAGCACGTCGCCGGAGCGCTGGACGAGCTCTTCCCGGCTGGCGATGTGGTGATTCAGGCTGGGTCGCGTCACGAAGAGCGAGCCCCCCGCGTTGAGCCGCTGGAGGTCGAGCGGCCCCACCGGCCCGCTGGCCGCCCCGTACAGCGCCATGACCCCGCGCGGCCGCAGGCAGTTGAGCCCCTTGTCGAAGGTGGTGGCGCCCACTCCGTCGTAGATCACGTCCACCCCGCGCCCGCCGGTGATGCGCTTCACCTCGGCCTCGAAGTCCTGCTTGGAGTAGAGGATCACGTGGTCTGCGCCCGCCTGCTTGGCCAGCGCGGCCTTCTCGTCGGTGGACACGGTGCCGATGACGGTGGCCCCGAACATCTTCGCCATCTGGGTGAGGAGCAGGCCCATGCCGCCGGCGGCGGCATGAACGAGCGCGGTGTCGCCCTTCTTGAGCGGATAGGTCGACCGCGTGAGGTAGTGAGCGGTCATGCCCTGGAGCATGGAGGCGGCCCCGTCGCGGAAGGTCAGCTTGTCCGGCAGCTTCACGAGCCGGTCGGCCGGGCACACGTTGACCTGCGCATAGGAGCCGGGAATGCCCGTATAGGCGACGCGGTCGCCGACCTTGACGTCGGTGACGCCCGCTCCCACCGCGGTCACCGTCCCCGCGCCCTCGAGGCCGGGCGTGAGCGGCAGCGGCGCCTTGTAGGTGCCGGAGCGGAAATACACGTCGATGTAGTTGAGTCCGGCGGCCTCGATCTTCACCACCGCCTGCCCCGCCGCGGCGGTGGGCTCGGCGATCTCCTCCAGCTTCATCACCTCGGGACCGCCCGGCGTGTGGACGCGAATCGCCTTCATGAGATCGTCTCCTGGTTGGAAGGGGGTTGCGGGGCCGCGCCCGACGAGGGGCCTAGACCTTGAGGAGGCCGCGGATCTCCTTCACCACTCCGCCCCGCCAGTCCAGATAGCGCTCGGCGCGGAGGGCGCGACGGGTCTCCAGCATCTTCTTCTCGATCTCCTCGGTCTGGGCGGGCGGACGCTCGAGGAAGCGCGCCACCTCGTTCATGTTCTCGTCGAAGAAGGCGAAGACGGGAATGGAGCGATACATGCCCTGGTTCAGGTACTGATCCATCAGCTCCTTGTTCTTGTCGCGAAGGAAGATCCGCATCTCGATATTGGGGTTGCCCTCCACCATCTTGGCCAGCACCGGCACGTTGTAGAGCGCGTCCCCGCACCAGTCCTCGGTGATGACGAGCACGTTGAGCTTCTTGCCGTACTTGTCGAGCGCCCCCTTGTCGGCGGGGTCGATCTTGATGGTGCCGAGGAACTCCACGAACTTGTCCTTGTTCGTCCCCATCTGCGCCAGGTACTGGTCCATCGTCATGCCCTGCTTGAACTGCTCCTTGGTGACCATGAAGACCCTCCCCGCTCTCAGCGCATGGCCGAGAGGTCAACGGTGAACGTCGAGACTTCCTTGTCGTCGGGATTGCGCACCACCAGCGTGAAGCGGCCCTTGCCGCCCATCGTGGCGGCGGGAAACACGTAGAGACACCGCGCGGCGAAGACCCCGTCCTCCCGGAGCGCGGTGCGCTCGTTCTGGACGAAGGTGGGCTTGATCTCGGTCTTGCCGTCGAGGAGCACCGGCACGTAGAAGCGGGCGAAGTCCGCGGTGGGACCCTTGAGCGTCACCCACACCGTGAGCTTGCCGTCGGTCTCCTTGACCGCGGTCTGGATGTCCTTGGGCTTGAGCGTCTCGCCCTTGAAGGCGGCGTTCCGCGCCGCCAGCGCGAGACGGTGAAAGGGCGTCATCACGGTGAGGGTCTCGCCGGCGGCGTTCCGGGCCCGCCACTCGCCGCCGAATTCCTCGCTCACCACGCTGCGCCGGCCGGCGGCGATGGCGTCCTGCCGCTCGCGCTCCCCGAGGCTGAAGGACGCAGCGGCGGCGGGCTGGCCAATGGTGGGCCAGAAGATGATGCCGATGCCGAGGAGGATGGCGTAGCGACGCATGGGGCAGCTCAGGAGGGCTCATTGTAGCACGCCGCCGCGGCCCCCCGCGGCCGCCCCCCTTAGTCCGTCTGCACGCGCGACGGCAGCGCCGCCAGCACCGCCCTCGCCTCCCGGACGATCTCGCGCACCACGTCACCGGCGCCGGGAAGATCGTGGATGAGCCCCACGCTCTGGCCGGCGTGCATGGCGAAGTACTCGCCGGTTTGCTGGCTCAGCGAGGCGGCGTAGACATCCATCGCCGCCCGCGCCTGCACCAGCGCCGGGAGCACCGGCGCTCCCGAGGCCGCGTACTCCGTGTTGAACCGGTTCACGAGCGTCCGCGCGTAGAGGCCGGTGAACGCGTCGGTCACGGTGGTGCTGTCGCTCCCCCGCTCCAGCAGGGCTTTCTTCCAGAACTCGGGCGCGCCCGACTCTCGCGTGGCGACGAAGCGGGTGCCGAGGAGCACCCCGGACGCGCCCAGCGCGAGGGCCGCCACCAGGCCGCGCCCGTCGGCGATGCCGCCCGCGGCGATCACGGGCATCGCCACCACCTCCGCGATCTGCGGCACCAGCGCCATGGTGCCGATGGCGGCGGCCTCGCGGCTCTCCCGCTTCACCCACGTGGACCGGTGGCCGCCCGCCTCGCTGCCCTGAGCCACCACCGCGTCCACCCCCGCCGCCGCCACCGCTCGCGCATCGTCCACGGTGGCCACCATGGCGATGACCTTCATGCCCCGCTCGTGGCAGCGGCGAACCAGGGCGGCGCCGGGATCGCCGAGCCCGATGCTCCACACGGGCACGCGCTCCTCCAGGATCACCTCGATGGCGGCGTCCACGAGATCGGGGGGCCGGGTGAGCGGCGGCGGCGGCGCGGGGAGACCGAGCTCCGCCCGGAACCGGCCGAGCGTCTCCTGCACCGCCCGCACGGTGGCCGCGGGAATCCCCGCGGGATCGGCGGGCGGGCGGATGTCCTGGTGCAGCCAGAGATTCACCCCGAACGGCCGTCGCGTGAGGGCGCGCACCTTTCGGATTCCCTCCCGCACGGAGTCGACGGGCTGATTGAGCAGGGCGAGAATCCCGAGCCCGCCCGCCTCGCATACCTCGGCCACCAGCTCGGGGCCCGCCACCGCCCCCATCCCCGACTGGACGATCGGATACTCGATCTCGAGCAACCCGCACAGTGCCGTACGGAGCCGTTCCATGGAAGCACCTCCGCGTTGAGGGTCGCACCCCCGTCGCCGGCGGCGCAAGTGGTTGCGGCGGGTGGGAGCCCGGGCTACCGTGAGACCATGGCGACGCGATTCCTGCTCCTGCTCGTCGGCCTCCTCCTGGCCGGATGCGGCTCCGTCTTTCCGAAGGCCAGCCTGGTCGGCGTGAACCGCGAGCTGACCCCCTCGGAGCTACGGCGCGATCCCGACGCCCATCGCAACGAGCGCGTGGTGCTGGGCGGCGTGATCCTGTCCACCCGGCCGAAGGTCGGCCAGACCGAGATCGAGGTGCTCTCGCGGCCGCTCGGGGAGAGCGACGCGCCCCGCCGCACCGATCGCTCCGAGGGGCGCTTTCTCGTGACGACGCCGGACTTCCTCGACCCGGCGGTCTATGCCACCGGGCGCCGACTGTCGGTGCTGGGATCGGTGATTGGCGGCGAGGAGCGCAAGCTCGGCGAGCTGCCCTACCTCTATCCCGTGATCCGGGCCGAGCGCATGTATCTCTGGGCGGAGGATTTGGGGCTGGGAGGCTATCCCTACTACGGCTATCCCTTCATGTACGGGCCGCCGGGTTTCTACGTGGGCGGGTACTGGGGTCGCCGCTATCCGGGGTACCACCCCTACTGGTGGTGAGCGTCAGGGGCGCTTGCCGGTGACCATCACCGTCGAGAACGTGTCCGGATCCAGGTAGACCGCGGCCACGCGTCGCACGTCGGCGGCGGTGACGCGCGCGATGCGCTCCCGGTAGCGCTCGGGATAGTCGAGACCCAGCCCCGCTTCTTCCAGCGTGATGACCAGGCTCGCCACCTTGGAGGACGTGTCCACCCGGAGCGGATAGCTCCCGATGAGATAGGCCTTGGCGAGCTCCAGCTCCCGCGGCGCCACCTCGTCGCGCACGAGCGTTCGCATCTCCTCCTTCACCAGCCGCGCCGCCTCGTCCGCGGCCTCGTTGCGCGTCTGGAGGGAGATGGTCTGCGACGCCCCGTGGCGCGCGGCGGAGATGCTCGAGTCCACGCCGTACGCGAGGCCCCGCTCCTCACGCACGCGGGAATAGAGTCGTGACGCCGAGCCGCCGCCGAGGATGTAGTTCGCCACCACGAGGGCGGCGTAGTCGGGTGAATCCTGCCGGATGGCGGGACGACCCAGCAACACCGTGGTCTGCGTCAGCGGCCGCGCGATCACGCGGGACTCGGCCGGCGCGACGGGCGGCGCGATCGGGATCACCGGCGGGGGCGTGGCCGGCGGCCGCCACGTCCCGAGGCGGGCGATGAGCGCGGCGCGCACCTCCGCCGTGCTGACATCGCCCACCACCGAGATCACCGTCGCGTCGGGACGGTAGCGCTCCCGGTGGAAGCGGACCACCTGGTCGCGGTCCAGCGTCGCCACCGTGGCCAGCGTGCCGGATACCGGACGCGCGTAAGGATGACCCGGGTAGAGCAACGGGGCCAGCGCCCGCCAGGCCAGCGAGCTCGGGTCCGTCTCGGCGCTCTGAAGGCCGGCCTGGATCTCCGCGACTTTGCGCGTGAGCTCGCCCTGCGCAAAAGTGGGCTGGATCAGCGCCTCGGCCAGGAGATCGAGCCCCAGCGCGAGATCCCGCTTGAGCACGCCCAGGGATATCGACGCGCCGTCGCGCCCGCCCCCGCTTCCCAGCGATCCTCCCACGGACTCGATGGCCCGGTCGATATCCGGCCCCGTCCGGCGCCCGGCGCCGCGCGTGAGCAGCTCCGCGGTGAGGTTGGCAAGACCCAGAGACTCGGGAGGATCCAGCGCGGCACCCGCGCGGACATAGGCATTCACCGCCACGATGGGCAAGGCGTGCCGCTCGCTCACCAGGAGCACGATGCCATTGGGGAGGACCTCGCGCTCCGCCAGCGGCGGCGCGGCCGAAGCGCTTCCGGCGAGGAGCAGCAGCACGAAGGCGGCCCGCACGACCCGCATGCTCATGGCTCCAAGGTGAGGCGGAATCCTCGCACCGTCAACCCGGGCGCCGGCTCGAAGTCCAGCTCGGGCGCGGGCCGGAACCCCAGGCGCCTGTAGAGGCGCACCGCCGCGGCCATCATGGGCGTGGTGTGGAGCGTGAGCGCCTCCGCCCCGGCCGCCCGCGCCCGCCGGATGCAGGCCTGCATGAGCGCGTCACCCACCCCCTGCCCGCGCGCGACGGGCTCCACCGCGAGCAGTCGAACCTCCGGCCATTTCACGATCGCGCCGGCGCCGTCGCGGGGAAAGGCGCCCGTAGGATAGAGCAGCACCGCGCCCAGCAGGCGGCCGTCGCGCTCGGCCACGAGCTGCGCGGCGGGCGTGACGTCCGCGAGCGTACCGAGAATATTGGCCCGATAGGCCTGCCAGTAAGACGGCGGCAGCTCGGCCGCGTATTGCCCGTACGCCGCCAGCGTGACGGCCTCGATGGCGGGAGCATCGGCCGGGCGGGCGTCGCGGATCGCCAGCGCGCTCATGGCCGGGCGTCCGGGCTCTTGGTGCGATCCTGGGCCGGCCAGCGCTGGGACGCCGCGGGCAAGGCCGTCTCCTTGCCCGTCATGCGCTCCACCGCGATCACGTACAGCGTGATCTGGTCCAGGCGCGGATAGACGCCGGCCGGACGCCGCCAGGCGGGATCGCCATACTTTGCCATCAACGCGTCGAAGAATCGCACCTTGGCGTCCCGCTCCTCCACCACACGGATGCGGCCGAAGATCACCACGCTCCGGTATTCCACGGTGGTGTCGCACTCGAAGCGCCCGTAGGGGAAGACCTGCCCGGGCTCGTCCACCTCGAAGCAGACGCGCGGCTCGTGGTCCACGTTGACCCGCAGGTGGCCTCGGGCCGCGGTGTTGTGGACCCAGATCGCGCCGTCCCGGACGATGTAGAGAAGCGGCACGATATACGGCCAGCCGTCGGGGCCCACCGTGGACAGGCGGCCGCAGAACCCGCGCTCGAGCACCTCGTGGGCGACCGCCTCCGGCATCACCTTGTCGGTGCGCCGGATCGCGGCGGAAGGCGCGTCCATCAGGCGCCGACACGATCGGCCAGGGCGGCGATCAAGTCCGCCACCGCCTCCACGTGGGTGACGGTGAGCGCGTGGGTGGCCTTGTCCAGGGTGACCAGGGAGCCCTGCGCGGCACGGGTCGCGATGCCGCGGCAGATCCGGGGCATGGCCTCGGGGCCGCGCGTCCCGCACACCACCAGCACCGGCATGGAGAGCCCACCGAGCGCGTCCGGCGTGTAGTGCTCCTGGAACGTCGCCCGAACGTCGCGGACATTGTGCGCGGTGTGGGCGACCAGGAACTCCTTCATCGGGGGCGGCATGCGCTCGTAGGCGCCGGCGCCGAACCAGTAGTCCACCATGATGCCCACCACGTCCCCGTCGCCCCGATCGAAGGCGGCAATGTAGGCGTCGAACACCGCCTTGCTCGCGGCATACGCCTCCGCCTCGCCGAGCGCCGCCAGCACCGGGACCGCCACCGGCTCGAAGAGCGCGAGCGCCCGCGGCGCCACCGCCCCCGCCAGCGCCACGCGGAGCGCGACCACCCCGCCGTAGGAGTGCCCCGCGAGCACACGCGGCGCGCCCGTCTCGCCGAGGAGGGCCTCGATGAGGCGCGCCGCGTAGGCGCTGCCGGGCGGCGCTTCCGCCGGCGCCGCGCTGGTGGCGCCATAGCCCGGCAAGTTCGGCGCGATCACGCGAAAGCGGTCCGCCAGCCGCTCCGCCACTCGCGACCAGGCCTTCGACGTGCCCGGCGAGCCGTGGAGGAGCACCACCAGGGGCCCGGACCCGTACTCGTCGTAGGCGATCGCGTCGCGCGATCCGATGGTGAGGGTCGGCATGCGAGCGTCTTACTTCCCGGGGGCGGGCGCGCCGGACTCGGGCAGCAGGACGCCGGTGGTCTTCCGATCGGCAGGGAGGTGGGCGCGGGCCGCGCGCTGGACGTCGGCGGCGGTGACGGCGCGGACGAGCGGCACGAACTGGTCGAGGAGCCGCCACGAGCCCATCAGCTCGAAGCGGCCCAGCGCGGAGGCGCGGGAGTAGATCGAGTCCTGCCCCCAGACGAACGCCGCCTCGATCTGATTCTTGGCCCGCTCGAGCTCCTCGTCCGTCACCGGCTCCGTCTTCACCCGCTCGAGCTCGGCCAGCAAGGCGCGCTCCAGCGCCTCGACGGTCACCCCATTCGCGGGCCGGCCGGAGAGCCAGAAAAGGTTCGGATCGCGCGAGCCGTAGGAGTAGTCGGCGTCCGCGTCCAGGGCCAGCCGCTGCTCCTGGACGAGCCGGCGGTGCAGCCGCGCGGCGCGGCCGCCCGACAAGACCGTCTCGAGGACCTCGAGCGCGGGCGCGTCCGGTGATCGGTGGTTGGGCACCACCCAGGTCAGCGCCAGCCCGGGTATCGGCGCCGACGCGCTGCGCAAGGTGACCCGCCGCTCCCCGCGCGCCGGCGGCTCGATCGCCGTCATCGGGGGCGGCTCGGGCCCGCGCGGGACGGGGCCGAACAGGGCGCGCACTCGCTCGAGCAGGGCGGGCGCGGCGAAGTCGCCCACGATCACCAGGATCGCGTTGTTGGGCCGGTAGTAGAGATCGTAGAAGGCGCGCAGCTCGACCGGGTTGATCCGCGCGATATCCGTCATCCAGCCGATGACCGGCCACTGGTAGGGATGGGCGGAGAACGCGGTGGCCATGAGCTCCTCGGCGAGGAGCCCGTCCGGGCTGTCCTCGGTGCGCATCCGGCG
>Ga0070680_100001868_pt1 | contig 15445 bp, 17 predicted proteins | sample KBSC73BmetaG_FD_64672 | JGI IMG/M metagenome (GOLD analysis project Ga0070680, IMG submission 64672) | Corn rhizosphere microbial communities from Kellogg Biological Station, Michigan, USA - KBS C7-3B metaG | ecosystem: Host-associated > Plants > Roots > Rhizosphere | place: USA: Michigan...
GCCCGCGCCGCGCTGGTCCTCGGCAACGCCGCGCGAGGAGATCGACGAGCCCAACAGTTTCGATCGCCTGCTCCATGCCGCGCTGGGCCGGTTCAGCCTCGGCATCTCGCCGGCCGGGATGGCGCTCGCCTATTTCGATTGGGCGCTGCATCTTCTGTCCTCGCCCGGAAAACTCGCGCAGCTCCGCGAGAAGGCGCTGCGCAAGGCGATCCGCCTCGGCAATTACGCCTTGCGGCACGGCGCCGACCCCGATTACCCGCCTTGCATCCTGCCCTTGCCGCAGGACCGTCGCTTTGCCGGCGAGGCTTGGCGCCGCTGGCCGTTCAACCTGATCTATCAGGGCTTCCTGCTCAATCAGCAATGGTGGCACAGCGCGACCACCGGCATCGGCGGCGTGTCGCGGCATCACGAGCAGATGGTCTCCTTCGCCTCGCGCCAATGGCTCGACATGGCTTCGCCGGTCAATTTCGTCGCGGCCAACCCCGACGTGCTCGAGACGACCTGGCGCGAGAGCGGCCAAAATCTCGTGCGCGGCGCGATCAACTTCGCCGAGGATTGGGAGCGCGCCATGGGCGGCAAGCCGCCGATCGGCGCCGAAGCCTTCGAGCCGGGCGAGAACATCGCCGTCACCAAGGGCGCGGTGATCCATCGCAACCGGTTGATGGAGCTCATCCAATACGCGCCGGCGACCGAACAGGTCCGTGCCGAGCCGGTGCTGATCGTGCCGGCCTGGATCATGAAGTACTACATTCTCGATCTTTCGCCGGCGAATTCGCTGGTGAAGTATCTCGTCGAGCGCGGCCACACCGTGTTCATGATCTCCTGGCATAATCCGAATGCCGAAGACCGCGATCTCGGGATGGAGGATTATCTGCGCCTCGGCGTGCTCGATGCGCTCGATGCCGTCGGCGCGATTCTTCCCGACGCCAAGATCAACGCCGTCGGCTATTGCCTCGGTGGCACGCTGCTGGCGATCGCGGCCGCCTATCTCGCGCGCGAAGGACGCGATATCCTCAACGCGATCACGCTGCTCGCCGCCCAGACCGATTTCACCGAGCCTGGCGAGCTCTCGCTCTTCATCGACGAGGCCGAGCTCGATTTCCTTGAAGACATCATGTGGGACCAGGGCTATCTCGATACCAAGCAGATGGCCGGCGCGTTCCAGATGCTGCGCTCCAACGATCTCATCTGGTCGCGCGTCGTGCATGAATACCTGATGGGCCGGCGCGCGCCGATGACCGATCTGATGGCGTGGAACGCGGATGCGACGCGCATGCCCTATCGCATGCACAGCGAGTATCTGCGCCAGCTCTTCCTCGGGAACGATCTGATCGAAGGGCGCTATCGCGTGGGCGAGCGGGCGGTGCTGCTGGGCGATATCCGCGCGCCGATCTTCGCGGTCGCGACCGAGGCCGATCACGTGGCGCCGTGGCGCTCGGTCTACAAGCTCAGCCGCTTGACCGATCCCGATCTCACCTTCGTGCTGACGAGCGGCGGCCACAATGCCGGCATCGTCAGCGAGCCCGGGCATCCGCGGCGGCACTACCGCATCGCGCGCCGGCCACCCGGCCGCCCCTATGTCGAGCCCGATCTATGGATGGCGATGACGGAGCCGCGCGAGGGCTCGTGGTGGCAGGATTGGGCTGCGTGGCTCGAGGCGCTCTCGTCCGGGAAGGCCGCGCCGCCCGGCGTGGGGGCGACGGAGAAGGGCTATCCGCCGCTCTGCCCGGCGCCCGGCACCTATGTGCTCGAACGCTGAGCGGAGGGCTCAGCGCGAGAACAGGAACCGGGTCGTGTATTCGAGCGCCGGTTGCGCGACGCGGCCGAGCGGCGGGCTCAAATCGAGCGGCTTCAGGATCATCTTCACCGCCATCGTATAGGGAAAGGTGTCGCGGCCGATGCGCCGGAAGCTGGCGCGGAAGCGGTCATACTCCGCCTCGCTGAACTCCTCCCCAGGATGGGCGACCAGGAAGACATGCTTGAAGGCGATATAGGCATCCTCGGCCTTGACCCCGGCGCTGCGGCGCCAGAGTTGGCGCAGCACGGCGAGCCGGCTCGGCGGCTCGCGGTCGCGGTAGTGGCGGAAGAAGTGATAGAAATGCTTGTAGTGGCGAACCTCGTCCTCGGCGATGTTGGACGTGATCTGCTTCAGCACCGGCTCGGGCGCGGCTTCCGACAGGGTACGGTAAAACACCGAGGTGCCGGTCTCGACCACGCAGCGGGCAACCATTTCGAGCGCGCGCGTCTCCGCGAGATTGTCGACGAGGCAGAGCCGCGAATACTCGTCGAAGAAGCCGCGATAGGCCTGCTCCCAGTCGAAATCGGGCCAGGCGGCCTCGACATAGCGCTTCAAGGCAAAGCCGTGCTGGACTTCCTCGCGCTCCCAATAATTGCCCAGCCAATCGGCGATGTCGGCATCGCCGCGATAGAATTCGATGAGGTTTTTCGTATAGAGGTCGGAGGTGATTTCGATAAAGGACGCGGCGGCGACGATGTGGAAAATCTCGGTCTGGTCGCGCATCACCTCCGGATCGACCATGTCGTACGGGATGTCGTCGACGGTCCAGGCAGCGTTGCCGACGCGGTCTCTTGCTCGATCGATCATCAAATCGATTCCCCCTTCGCGGTCCGCCATGCCTGCGCAAGGACCTTCATTATAGTATAGGCGCAGGCGAAGGAAATCCGCCCCGTGGCGCTTGCCGGAAAGCCGCGGCATGGCCACCATGCCGGAAATGCATTTCGCCCTGGGCGAGGGAGAATGGTTGCGACTCGCATTGCCACCTATGCCGAATTCTGGCGCTTCTATTTGCGCGAGCATGCGCAGCCGCGGACCCGGGGCTGGCACTATCTCGGCACCAGTCTCGCGCTTCTGTGTCTCGCCGCCGCCATCGCTTTCCGCATGCCCTGGCTCTTCGCCGGCGCGGTGGTTGCCGGCTATGCGCCGGCCTGGATCGGTCACGGTCTTGTCGAGAAGAACCGGCCGGCGACGCTGCGCTATCCCCTGTGGTCGCTCTTCAGCGACTTCCGGCTTTATGGCGCCTGGCTGAGCGGCCGCGTGCCGGGCGAGCTCGCCAAAGCGGGCATCGAGCCGAAAGGAAAAGCTGCCCGATCCGAGAGGGGCCGCTAAGATCGCCCGCGGCGCAAGCTGTGCGGGTGAGGGAATGAAATTCGGTTATTTCACGCTAAGCGACAACAATTACCACGACAATAGGCGCACGCCCAACGCGTTTGTTGCGACCATCGTCGATGAGGCGCTCTATGCCGAGACGCTCGGCATGCATTCCGCCTGGATCGGCGAGCATCATTTCAGCTCGCTCGGCGTCAATTCGGCGCCGGAAATCCTTTTGACCCACATCGCCGCGAAAACGCAGCGCATTCGCTTGGCGCCGGCCGTCACCGTGTTGCCGTTGCATCATCCGATCCGGGTCGCCGAGCAATGGGCGACGCTCGATCTCCTGAGCGGCGGACGGGTCGATTTCGCCGCCGGGCGCGGCTATGACCGGCGCGAATACGCGCCTTTCGGCGTGAGCTTCGAGGACAATGCGGAGATCTTCGCCGAAGGCATGACCTTGCTCGACCGGTTGTGGAAGAGCGATATACCGATCAGCCATCACGGCAAGCATTACCGCTTCGAGGATGTATGGATCACGCCGCAGCCGGTGCAGCGCCCGCTGCCGATCCATGTCGCCTCGTTCTCGCGCCCCTCGATCGAGCTCGCGGCGCGCCTCGGCGCGGGGCTGGTGGTGGCGGCGGGTGCTGCAAGCTCGGTCCATGGCGGCCTCGCCGAGGTGGCGCGCCTCTATCGCGAGGCCTGCGCGGCCGAAGGCACGACGCCGCGCCGGCTCGTCACCAGCTATTTCATTCATTTCGCCGACACTCCGGCCGAGGAGCGCGCGGCGCGCGAGCGCCAGCTGCGCTATCACCGCGAATGCACCTCGCCGGCCTTCCCGGGCGATCCCAAGACCGCGCCCGAGAACTATCGCTATTTCGCCAAGATCGTCGAGCGCTACCAGACGATGAAGCCCGAGGACTTCAACAGCAACGCCGTGCTTTTGGGGTCGTCGGCGCAGATCATCGACACGCTGAAGGCCAAGGTCGAGGCGGCGGGGTTCGACGAGGTGATCCTCTATTTCAATCTCGGCCTCAAGCCGCACAGCCAGGTGAAGGACGAGATGGCCCGCTTCATGGCAGAGGTCGCGCCGGCTTTCGCGGAGCGCGCCCGCTAAGCGACGGCGCGGCTCTGCCGGCCGGCCATCGCGTCGTCGAGTATCTGCTCAAAAGTGCGCCGCTGCGCGCGGCTGCCGCCCAGCCGGGCAATCTCATTGCGAAGCTGGGCTGTCGATCCGGGCAGGGCAGCCTCGCTGCCGGCGAGAATGAGCTTCGCCATAGGCAGACCGACCGGTGCGAGAAGCCGCGCCTGGGAGCCTTGGCTGCTGCGCGCGTCCACATCCATTGCCGCGAATCCGCGATAGGCGGCATCCCAGCGTCCGGCGCTGACAAGGCAGAGCAGATCGTGAAGCCGGGCGAAGACGAGTAAACGGTCGCGTGCGCCGTGCTCGGCGATGTCGGCGAGCTCCTCCCAGCGTCGGCCCACCGAGCAGCCATGCCGTTCGAGCTGCAGCAGCAGCGCAGCCGCGTTGGCCATATCGCGATAGTCATCCTTCGTGCCTTCGCGAATCACCCCGTCGTAGAGCGCGAGCGCCGCCGTGCGATCTTTGCGCGCGAGATGGAACAGCGCTTCGTGCCAAACGAGGTGTCGGGCGAAATTGTTGACCGCGCACCAGCGCCCGGAATGGGCACGGATCCAGGCGAGGCCGCATGCCGGTTCGTCCCGAGCGTCGAACACATGGGCGACCGCATGGCACGCCCAGACATCCTCGGGCTCGAGCGCGAGGGCGCGCCGGCCGGCCGCTTCCGCGGCTGCGAGCGCAGCCGTCTCTTCAAGCGCGAAGGCATGGCAGCCAAGCATAAAGCCGAAGCCTGGAACGTCCTCCGACCAGGCGGGAAGAATGCTCTCGATCGACCGCCGCATGCCAAGGGCGTCGCCGAGCATGAAGCGCAGGGCGTGAACGAGCTTGGCGGTCATCGCATCGAGAGGATGAGTGGCGAGGCTCGCCTCGAGGATCGCGGCAGCAAGTTCCATCTCGCCGCTGCACCAAGCATCGAGCGCCGCGGCGAGTGCATGTTCGCGCGCCGTGCCGCCGCGGCGCCCCAGCGAAGCCCGGGCCCGCCGCAGCGCCCGGCGGGCGGCTGGCGCGAGCTCGGCGCGGCCGAGCACCAGAAGCAGAAAGCCAGAAAGGCAATGGGCAAGGGCAAAGGAGGCGTCGGCCGCCAAGGCGGCAACGAGATGTCCATTGGCGTCGGCGCGGTGCGCGAGGACGCTTGAGACTGCCGCGTCGAGATGGCGGCACGCCGCGGCGCTCGAGGTCGTTACCGCGATCCCGCGCCGGTCTTGATGCATGGCCGTCCCCTCTCCGCCAACAGCGTGCTCTCGCTTCCAGGTTCGCCCGCCGCGGCCGGAGGGTTACAGGCCCGGCAAAGATTTTTTGTGGGACGGAAGGGGCGCCGCGCGCTCAGGCGGCGGGTGCAGCCATGAGGCGGGACGAGCGGCCTGCCAAGGAGCTCGCAGCTACAACGACGGCGATTGCCGCCGCATGCATCCCGAGATCGAGGAAGGAGGCGTCGACCGGGTGGTTGAATTGCAGCAGGAAAGCCGAGATGCCGGCGATGCCGAGCCCGCCGAGCGCCGCCGCCGGCACCGGCGCGATCGGCCGCGCCCGTCGCAGGACGAGGAAGAGGGCGAGGCCCAAGGGGACGCTAAAACCGAGAATCGTGCCGAAGCAGTGCGAGCTTTCGCCAAGGCTCCAGCCATTCGTCCCGATCGTGATCCATTCGCGATAGCAATTGTAGCCGCTGCTCGCGAGCCAGAGCGCCAGCGGCGGCAATGGCAGCAGCGCCCAGAGCCCCGAGCGATCGGGCAGGCTCAGATAGAAGGCTGCGACCACCGCGGCAATGCCGGTCAGCAGGGTGCCGAGCAACTCGAGCGCGAATTTCGGGTCGGCGAATTTGTCCTCGAATAGATGAAAATTGGCGAAGAAGGGGAGGAGGATCGCCGCCGCCGCCGCGACCGCGAGCAGCCAGAGGGTCGCGCGCAGCCAGGGGGGCCGCAGACGCCGCACCGGCTCGGCGCTCGCCGCCAGCCGCTCGATCAATTGATCGGTCGAGGGCGGCATGGTTTCATTCTCCTTTCATCTGCGCCCGCAGCGACTTGATCGCCCGGTGCACATTGACTTTCAGCGCGCTGATCGATTTGCCGGAGACCTTCGCGGCCTCCGCCAAGGACATCTCGCGCAGCTTCAAAAGCTCGAGCGCTTCGCGCTGTCCCTGGGGCAGGGACGAGATCGCGGCGCCAAGCCCGGAAGCCTGGCCGCGGGATGCCGCTTCCGTATTCGCCGCAGGGTCGGCGAAGGTTACATAGGCGTCCTCGTCGGCGATCTCATATTTCTCGGTCCGGCCGCCGCGGCGGAGCGCGTCGATGGCGCGGCGCTTGGCGAGGGTGGCGAGCCAATGCGAGAAGGGCCGGGCGGGATCGTAGGTATGTCGGACACGGTGGACGGTTAAGAGGATGTCCTGGACCACATCCTCGGCGCGGTCGCGCCGGCTGTGCCAGCGCCCTGCGATCGCCCGGATGAAGGGCAGGATGTCGCGCAACAGCCGCTCATAAGCCGCGCGATCGCCGTCCTGCGCGGCTCGCATCAGCCGCGACCACTCGGCGTGTCGCGCGAAGTCTCGATCCTCGGCCATGCAATTTTCTTCGCGACTGCTGTAACCGTTTCGGCCCGGTCACGAACAATAGGTCACGGACGATCGGAAATCACCCTTCATCGATCCGCATCGCAACCCCGAGACCTCGAAGGAGAGACCCTGATGAAAACCCGTTCCAGCAAGACCGCCCTGCTCTTCGCGTCGGCGCTGTTCGCGGCCCTGCCGCTCGCCGGCACCTTTGCCGCCACCAGCCCCAACGCCCCGACCAATGCAACCGTCGCCATGTCGCACGGCATCTATGACGGCGCCGACCGCTTCCGCGACGCCATGGGGAATGTGCTTCCGGGCTGGGACCACCTCGTCTACGGGGCGAATTCCTGAAGCCCCGCATCGCGGCGGCGTGGGATGCGGTCTTCCCCCCAAAAGGCCGTTTCCCGCGCCGCGCGATGTCTTGCTGTCGAACCGCAACGCGATCGGCTTCGAGGGAGGTCCCACCCCCGGCCGTGGAGGAACGTGATGAACCGCATCGTGGAATGGCTCGCCTGGGCGCTCTCGGCTTGGATCGCTTTCGTCTTCGTCTGGTATCTGCAGTTCAAATTCACCGGCAACGAGGGCAGCGTATGGCTCTTTACCGTCCTCACCGATTGGCTCGGCTTTCACGGCGATGAGAAGATCATGCGCATCGGCACTGGCACGGCCGAGCTTGCTGCGGCGATCCTGCTCTTCGACCGTCCGCTGCAGGCGCTGGGCGCGTTTCTCGCGCTCTGCATCATGAGCGGCGCGATCTTCTTTCACCTTGTCTCGCCGCTCGGGGTCGATCCCTATGGCGATGGAGGCGTGCTGTTCAAAGAGGCCTGCTCGGTGTGGCTGTCGGCCATCGCCATCCTCGCGATCCGGCGCAAGGAGGCGATCGCGCTGATCGAGCGTTATCTGCCCTTCGTGCCGGTTCCGGCGCGGCTGCGCGGATTTTAAGGGCGCAACCTTGCCGTTCAGCCCGGCTGTCGCGCCGATCGTGCAAGCGCCGCTCCAGCGGCGCGATCCGCGTCTCGATTTTTTTCGCGGCGCGGCGATGTTCATCATCTACATCGCGCATTGCCGCGGAAATTTCCTCTGGGATTACATTCCCGCGCGTTACGGGATCAGCGACGCGGCGAATATGTTCGTGTTCATCTCGGGCATGACCGCGGCGATCGCCTTCGGCGGCACCTTCGATCGCCAAGGCTGGCTCGTCGGCGCGGCGCGCATCGCCTATCGCTGCCTTCAGCTCTATGCCGCGCAGATCGGCATGTTCTGCGCGATCGCGGCTCTCGTGGTGATCGGGACGCACGCTTTCGGCGATACCGACTACATCGCCTTAGCGCAGCTTCAGCGTTTTTTCGCCGATCCAGCGGACGCGCTGGTCGGACTCGTGACGTTGACCTATGTCCCGCACTACCTCGACATTCTGCCGCTCTATATCGCCGTGCTGGCGATGGTGCCGTTGGCCGTGGCGCTCGAGCGGATCGATTTCCGCGTCGGAATCGCAGCCTCGGTCGCGCTCTATCTCGCCGCCAATTATTTTCAGCTCGACTTGCCGGCCCATGCCGACGATCAGCCGGTGTGGTTTTTCAATCCTTTTGCCTGGCAGCTCATCTTCTTCACCGGCTTTGCCATGCGGCGCGGTTGGATCAAGGTATCGCTCGATTCGAAACTGCTGCTCTGGGCGAGCGTCGCGATCCTCGTTGCGGGCCTCGCGATCTCGCTGCCCGCGGTGTTCGAGCGCGTTCCCGCGATCGACGTATTTCGGCGCTGGGTCGATAGCCACAGCAACAAGACCTTCATGGACCCGATGCAATATGTGCACTTCCTCGCCTCGGTCTATGTCGTGCTCGTTTTGTTGAAAGGCCGCGAGGAAATTCTGCTGAGCGCGCCGCTTAAACCTTTCGTGAAGTGCGGCCAACAGGCGCTATCGATCTTCACTTCGGGAATGGTTCTGTCCTACATTGACGGCATGATTTTCGATCACGCTGGCACCGGAGCCTTGGCGCAAATCCTCGTCAACGGTCTGAGTTTCGCGGCGCTTTTCGGCATCGCCTATGGCGTCGCCTGGTTCAAAGCGGCGCCGTGGAAGCGCCGCACGATGACGGCGGCCTTGGCGGCCGCTGCGGTCTTGCTGATCGCTGGCCTGCCTGCGCCGGCTCAGGCCGCCGGGCCTTACACCGAGCATACGCTCACCTGGCACGGCACGAAACGCCACTTCCTGTTGCACGTGCCGCGTCACGCCGGGGATCGGCCCATGCCGCTCATCATCGGCTTCCATGGCTATGGCGACAGCGCGCTGGAGTTCGGCGCCCATGTCGGCCTCGCGGAAGCCGCCGAGGAGGCGGGCATGATGGTCGCCCTGCCGATGAGCCTCGAGCGCAAATCCGGCGAACAATCCTGGAACGCAACGGTCTGTTGCGGCAAGGCGCTCGAGAACAATGTCGACGATGTCGGCTTCATCGGCGCGATGATCGAGGACATCGCCGCGAATCACGCCCTCGATCGCAGCCGCGTCTACGCCATGGGCCACTCGAACGGCGCGACGATGGCTTATGTCGTCGCGGCGAACCATCCCGATTGGTTCGCCGCCATCGCCGTGGTGGCGGGCCGGATCGGCGGCGGCACGCCCGACGGCAAGAACTATGTCCTGCCCACGCCCGCTCTACCGATGCCGGTGATGATGATTCACGGTACGAACGATCCCGTCGTACCTTACGGCGGCAGCCGCGCGCCCTTGGACCAGCCGTTTCTCTGGTCGCTCTCGGTTGCCGACGCGCTGCATTATTGGGTGTCGGTCGATCGTTGCAAGGACGAGGATGCCGAGCCGGACCGCGTCGCGCGCAAGCTGAAATTGACCGAATATAAAAATTGCGCGCAGGGCAGCGTCGTCCAGCTTTGGACGATCGAAGGCGGCAATCATTCCTGGCCGGAGGATATTTTTCCGGCCGACCGCGGAACGCAATCGGCGACCGATGCGATGCTGGCATTCTTCAAGCGTTTCACGCGGCAAGGGCAGGGATCGAAGCCGAGCGAAGCCGAGCCCGAGGATCGATAAAAGCCGGCGCGCTGCTCAAAGAAGAGGCAGCGCACCGGCCCGATGTCATTTCGGTGATCAGTTGCGCGGCGGCTTGCGAGGCGTTGCGTCCCTCATAACCTCTAAGCGACGAGCGGCAACTACGGGTTGCCGGATAATCCTTGTCACATCATCGGAGGCCGCTCCATGTCGTTTGCCGGATACCATTTCCGCACTGCCCTGGGACAAAGGCCGTTCGCCGCCGCTTTCGGCGCCGCCGCGCTGCTGCTGATCGCCGCCGCGCCGGGCGAGGCGCAGCCGACGAGCAAGAGCCAGACTCACAGTCAGAGCCAAAGCGCCGGGCCGATCAGCGATCAGAAGATCGACGCCGCGGCAAAGGCGATGGCGCAGGTCTCGAACGTACGTGAGAGCTATGAGAAGAAAATCGCCTCGGCGTCGGATGCCGATAAGGGCAAGCTGATGAACGAGGCCGGTCACGCGATGACCAAAGCGGTGACCGATCGCGGCCTCACCGTTGCCGAGTACAACGCGATCGTCGATCGCGCGAAGACCGATCCCGACATCCGCCACAAGCTCGTCGCGCATTTGCCGCCCGATAACAACCGCTGACGCCAAAGCACCGGACGTCCCCTGTGGGCGCGATCCGGGCCTTCCGGCCCGTGGTCTCCTCTCCATGCCTCTTGTCCTATGCCGGGCCACGACCTATGGAGGTCAAAACCGGAGGAGTAGGGGATGACGAATTCGGCATCGGCCAAGCTCGAGCTCTATCACTCGGGGCTCACGAGCTGCTCGAAGAAATCGCGGCTTTGCCTGAAGGAAAAGGGCTTACCCTATGCGAGCCATTTCGTGCGGCTCGACAAATTCGAGCATCACGATCCGGCCTATTTGAAGCTCAACCCCAATGGGCTGGTGCCCACGTTGGTGCATGACGGCAAGGTTGTGATCGAATCCGGCGTCATCAACGAATATGTCGATGAGGTATTTCCCGAGCGGCCGTTGCGGCCAGCCGACCCGCTCGCCCGCGCGCGCATGCGCGTCTTTTGCAAGATGGCGGACGAATACGGCTTGCCGGCCACGCGTGTTCCCACCTGGACGCGTACCAAGGCAACGCAATTGAAAGCGATGGACGCCGCCACCTTCGCCAAAGTGGTCGAGGAGACGCCGCTTATCGATCACCAGCTGAAGCTTCAAGCCTTGAAAGGGGAGGGCTTCACCAAGAAAGAGTTCGACGAGGCCTATGGCCGCATGGAGTATGTCTATGCGCGCTGCGATGCTGCGCTAGCCGAAGGCGACTATCTCGCGGGTGCGGCCTTCTCGCTCGCCGATATCGCCATCCTGCCCTATGTGCACAGCTTCAAAGACGTGCGGCCGGAGCTGACGACGCGCTACCGGCGCACGGCGGCTTGGCTCGAGCGCATGATGGAGCGCCCGGCGGTCAAAGAAACCTATTTCCCTTCCGCCGAGACGGTGCCTCCTCCCGCCGCGCGCGCGTAGCATTTGCGTATCGTTGCCGTCGAAGCATTCACGGTGCGGCTTTGGCTTTGAGGCGCTCCATGAAGCGGGCGACATCGATGACCGCACGCGCATGCGTGCCGCGGCCGATCTCCTCGACCTCGTCGCGCACCGAGATTTTGAACGCGATGCGGCGGCCCGCGACCTGGACCACCTCCGCATGGCCGTGCACGATGTGGCCCACCGGGGTCGGCGCCAGATGCTCGAGGTCGACCGCGGTTCCGACCGCGCTCTCGCCGGGCTCGAGAAAAGGGCGAATCGCGTCGAGCGCGGCGTTCTCGGCGATGAGCACGAGATAAGGCGTGGCGAGGACGGGCGGCAGCATCGCGTCCTTGAAGCGGCTCGCAAGATGGTCCGGCATCACTTTCAGCGTGAAGCTGCCGCTGGTTCCCGGCGGAATGGCGCGCATGCTCTTCTCCTGCAACAGCGCGGCTTTCCTCGGCCGCGCGCCCGCATCATAGCGCGTTCTCAAAACGGCCGCGGCAGCGGGACGGCGTAGCTCAGGAGAATTTCATTATCGCCGGGATTGCGATCATAAATCCCCGCATTGCCGACATGCGCGACTTCAATGCCAACGCGCGTGAATTGCGGCAGGATGGTGTAGCTGAGCTCGAGGCTGGCGCGGAACTGGAGGGGTCCGCCCAGCTCCTCGCCGCCGCCGCGCGCATAGCCCGCCACCGCCAAGAGCGGCGTGACGTTGAATTGCTCATATTGCAGATCGGCATAGGCGCCGGCATAGCCGAGCACGCCACCCTTGGTGTTGACGAGCAAGCCCAGCGCCGGGCCAAGGTGAAAGAGCTTGCGGCCATAGCGGTATTCGATGCGTGCCGCGCCGAGCGCGCCGCTCGACCCGTAACCCGCGGCATTGAAGGCGCCGGCCCCGAGGTCGAGATAGGAGCCGCGATCGCCGGCGAGGAGGAAGGGTCCGAGAAAGACCGGCGCCGATTGCGCCCGCGCGCTCTGGGCCGTTGCCGAAGCAAGGGCAAGGCCCGCAATGACTGTCAGGACTCTCCAACGATACGACGAGGCCTCGTTCTCTTGCGGCGGATGCGGCACGCGCTCCTCAACTTCTAACCCAAGCTTCGCCGCCGGTTGCGCAGCGACCACTCCCAGATCGGAAGGGTTCCACGCTCGCGGTCGAGCCCGCCTTCGACGGCCGAGAACCACGCAATGGCGGCTCCGGCCATCAGGGCAGCGGCGACGAGAAAGGCTTCGATCACGGCGGCGGCGCGCGCACGATGAAGCTCTTCGGCGGATTTGGCAATGATGCTGGTGACGCGGTTCGACGCTTCCTCGCCGCCGATGCCGGCGCGATTGGCGACGAGCGTCACGAGATTGTCGCGATCGGGGCTCGAGAGGCCTTGCCGGCTCGAGCTTTTGAGCAGGATGCGCGCCGCCTGCGCGCGGTCATAAGCGATATTCGCCGTGTTGGGCGCGCTGCGCTCGCTGCGAAAGAGCTGATCGAGCTCCGGGGCGAGGATGGTCTCGCCGGCGAGCGAAGCGGATGGCGAGACGGCAGCCGGGCTTGCGGTCAACCGCGCGCCGGCCACAACGGTGCCGAAAGTCAGCACGGCCCCGAGGAGCGTCGCCAATCCCCAGGTGACGAGCCCCTGAGCGCCATCGCGGAACGCGCCTTCAGTCTCGACCGCCCATCGCCGCGGCGCTTGCATGCGCGCGGCGAGATACCCGCCGGCGCCATAGCTGCAGAGGGCGACGAAGACCAGATAGAGACCGGAGACCAGCCACAGCCACCCCGATGAATCGCGCCAGCTCGGCGAGGTCGAAATCACCGACAAGCCGATCGCCGAGCCGAAGGCCAGGAGCGTGAACGAGATCCCCGCGGCGACCACCGCGCCGGCGATGATGCTGCGCCAGTCGATCGCGAACTCCCCGCGCCACGCGGGCTCCGGAAGTTCGGCCATGTCAGCGAAGGCCAACGAAAGACAGAATGGCCATGATCACGACGATCAGGCCGATCAGATAGATCAAGCCGTTCATGCCACGCTCCCGATTGGTTGATTCAGCCGATTGAAACCCGTTGCCGCGTCATTCGTTCCGGGAAAGGACGGGCAAGACGGCGCCGCGGCGGCTGGTGCCGCCCGGCGTCGTCGCGAAGGTGCGATCGAGACGAGGGCGAGGGATGCCCGACCCTCCTTCCCGGCGATGCGCTCAGGCGGCTTTTTTGTTGACTTGGCTTTCGGCGATCGCGGTCAGCTTGCGATCCGCTTCTTTTTCCTCGGTCAGCGTCTCTTCGAGAAGCTTGACGCACTCGGTGCGGCCGAGGCGCTTGGCGAAGGCGATGAGCGTGCCGTAGCGCGTGATCTCGTAATGCTCGACCGCTTGCGCCGCCGACAGCATGCCGGCGTCGAGCACGTTCGGATCGCCGATATCGCTCATCACATCCTTGGCTTCATCGAGAATGCCGTCCATTGCGGCGCAGGTCGCGCCCTGGGCCTTCTCGCCGAGACCCTGGAAAATCTGCTCGAGGCGTGTCACCTGCTGTTTCGTCTCGCTGAGATGGGATTCGAGAGTCGATCGCAGCGTCGGGTCGTGCGCCTTTTCGATCATCTTCGGGAGCGACTTCACGATCTGATTTTCCGCGTAGTACATGTCCTTGAGCGTGTGCAGAAATAGATCGTTGAGCGATTTGATCGGCGTGGTGAAGAGTGCCATGGGAATCCTCCTGTAACCGCCTCGCTGCCGAGGCAAACGTATCTGTCTCAACCATCACTCATCTTGGCGGTTCCCGCGCGGGCGGTGGGCGCGCGCGAATTCATCTCATGCCGGCTTCTTGCCGAGCTTGCGGTCGCTCGCATGACCGATCGGCGCGGCTTTCTTGCGGCGATGCGCGCTCTGCGGGCGCGGCGCGCGCCGCTTTTCGGCGAGAACATTGCCGCCCTTGTTGCCGGTCGGGTTGTCATAAGCCGGGCGCTCGGATTTTTTGACTTTGCGGTCGTCCATGAGAAGGCCTCGCGCTTCCTTGCCGAAGGTGAGGCCCCGTCAACCGGCCGCGCGCGGGTTGGTTCCTCCGGCGTTGCCAAGGCAGGGCAGGGCTGATAGACTGGAACAAATCAAGAACGGAGGCGACAGTGGATAGGCTTTATCCACGCAGGACGCGTCTGCTCGCGCCGCAGGCGAAGCTGGCGCGCATGCAGGAGCGCGGCATCGCGCAACTGCGCGCACGGATTGCCCGGATCGAGCATAGGGGGCGGTCGCGGCACCGGGTTCTGCCCTTCGGTGTGCCGGCGCTCGACGAACGCTTGCCGCAGGGCGGTTTGGCGTGCGGTGCGCTGCACGAGATCGGCGGCAATGGCTTCGGCGCGGTGCATGGTGCCGCCGCCGCGCTCTTTACCGCGGGGATGCTGGCGCGCCTCAGCGGCCCGATTTTCTGGTGCCTTTCCCGGCGCGATCTCTTCGCGCCCGCCCTGGCCGGCGTCGGGCTGCATCCCGACCGGGTGGTCTATGCCGAGGCGAAGGATGACGCGGCGGTGCTCCTCTGCATGGAGGAGGCCCTGCGCCATGCCGGCCTCGCCGCCGTGGTCGGCGAGGTGTCGCGCCTTTCGATGACGGCATCGCGGCGGCTGCAGCTTGCGGCGGAGGCTTCCGGCGTGACGGCTTTCGTACTGCGCCGCTGGAGAAGCGTCGCCGCCGCCGAGGAATTCGCTCGGACCACCGCCGCGACGACACGCTGGCGCATTGCGGCGGCACCGTCCTCGCCCTTGCCGGTGCCGGGCATAGGCCGGCCGCGCTGGATCGTCGAGCTGATCCGCTCGCGCGCGGGCGAATGCGGGATTTGGGAAATGGAGGCCTGCGATGCGCAGGGTTGTCTCGCTCTACCTGCCGAGTTGGCCGACCGATCGGCTGTGGCGGCGGATGGGCGATACGCCGTCACCGCCTGAGGCGCCGCTCGTCACCGCTGCCCGCGAGGGGCAGCGCCGAATCATCGCCGCGGCCGACCACGCGGCGCGCGCGCTCGGCATCGAGCCGGGACTCGATTTGGCGCAAGCCCAGGCACGCGTGCCTGGCCTGCACATCGTACCTGCTGATCCTGCCGCTGATGCCGCGGCGCTCGAGCGGCTCGCGCTCTGGGCGCTGCGCCGCTACAGCCCGCTC
>Ga0070680_100001869_pt1 | contig 15436 bp, 13 predicted proteins | sample KBSC73BmetaG_FD_64672 | JGI IMG/M metagenome (GOLD analysis project Ga0070680, IMG submission 64672) | Corn rhizosphere microbial communities from Kellogg Biological Station, Michigan, USA - KBS C7-3B metaG | ecosystem: Host-associated > Plants > Roots > Rhizosphere | place: USA: Michigan...
AATCGCCGCAGGTGTCGCTGCCTTTCTCGTGACACGTTCCGTGAGTTCCAGTCCAGATCGGCCGTCGAAGGAGATATACGGCACCTTTGGTGCCTTCAACATCGTCAGCGGCATGCACGCCAACCAAGTAACCGCACGCCTGGGCGCGCCGGATCAGACACGCAACAGTTGTTGGATCTACCGCATCCACGGCGAGACGTTCCACGGGATCAAAATCATCGCGCAGATAGCCGGAATGGACGCCGTTAGGTACTGCTTCTACGACGGCGTGGTGGCGATCATCGAGGACCACTGGCGTAAAGGCACGTACAACACGCAGATCGGGCCGTGGCAGGCCCCCGTGACCTATGGATGCGGGAACGGACCGTGCAGACATCAGGCTCCCTGAAGCGGCCGAGAAGCGCTAGACGCGTCTTTTATCGTTTCGTTAGATACGGTTGAGTGGTGCGTTAGACGCAGGAGGTTCGATCAGTGAATGCGAAACTCGGTTCTCGTCCTCGTGGCGCTCACGGCCGTTGTCGTTCCTGCCGCCAGTTCGTCTAGCACGTCGTCTCCTCAACTACTGGCGACGGTCGTCACCGCCGTTGCCCACAAGCCGTATCCGCGAGCCGGGGCCATCATCACCGTCTCCTTCACCGTCGCTGAACCGGACCAGCCCGTTGGTTCGGGCGTCCCCTCAGGGTCTGTCTTCGACGTTCAGCTAATTCGAAAGAACAGCCGTCCGCTGTCAATGAATCCCGCGATTGGGGATCACGGCCGCTATCGCGCAACGATTCGCTGGTCGGGCGGTCTCATCGGAAGGATCCGGATCGGCGGTTTCCTGAACGCAACGCCCTCAACCGCGCAAGGCGGATTCTGGTTGCCGGTGAAGGTTCTCAAGAAGAACTTCTAGGAGTCTCGGTTGGGACCACGCAACACCCGACGAGTCGCATGGGTTGGAGCGACACTCGCGGCAGTCGCGTTTGTCGCGGCGACGGTCTGGCTCACGCGCCCAAACCACCGACAGCCGAGGTCGGCCGCGAACGGCACCCAGTTGGCGGGCGCGGCCTCGTCCGGCAAAGCTGCCTCATCCGATGAGGGGCATGCCGCCCACACCTTTTACGAGAGAGGGCATGTGGTTGGGAGGCTTGTGTACGGGATGACGAAGCAGCAAGTGCTGCGACGGGTCGGACGACCGGTGAAGATCATTCGGTGGCAGGGCATGTCGTGCTGGCAGTACACCGTCAACGAGCACGTTCCAGCGGGTCCCGTGGACCCCGGCTACACGTTGAACGCCAGCGCCGCGTGCTTCCTCGCCGGTCGGTACTCGGTTCCCCGTTACAAGATCGACGGCAAGTGGGGCTACGCCCTACTGACGAAGACAGTCACCGACTGACACGTGCATCGTCGCCGTACCGACTGCGGAACCGCTAAAAGCCGCCGCAGGTACCGCGTTTGATCTCGGCAACCGCGCCTGCCGACGGGCTCTTTGCGATGAAGATGATGCCGTTGGGCGCGATCCACTCTGCGACGCCGATCGAACGCAACGTCGGGTAGTCGACATGGAGCGCGCCGAGCCGGCTGCCGAGCGTGATCCCGCGAATCGTTCGAAGCCTTGGGCGAGCCGTCGGGGTCGCGACTCTGCGGGGAGATCCGACCGTCGTCAGTGGGTAGCCCCCGCGCACGTACCGGTAGCCCGTGAACGTCCCGTCGCGGAACTCGACCGCGAGGTCTACCCAGACCGCTTCGGTGTAGCGGCTGCCGCACGCGGTATTGATCCCCGCGCCGGTTTGCCGCCCGAACAGCGCCGTCAGCGCGGCCACCGTACGTCCCTTGGGTATCCCGAGCCGAACCGGTCCGATCCCGCGTGCGGTGAGGACGACCGGTGCCGGCCGGGACGCGCCGCTTGCCGAGACGAGCAACGCCGTCGCGACGAGCACGACGCATGCAGCGAACAGACAACGGCGGCGCAGGCACCGGCCGGTGGGAAAGGCCCCGGTTACGTTCATGGTGTCGAGAGGATTATGAGAGCGTGGAGGATGGGCGGCGGGACTTCCGTGGAGTGCGGCTGCCCGCACCAGCCGAGTCCGGGCTGCACGATTGACGCGTGCGGCGCGCACCTGCGAGTAATGTGCGCAAGCAAGGGGGCCCCGTGAATCCGCTCGAAGCCGAGTCACTCGCCGAGCAGAGGAATCGCGCTTTGCTGGACGCGATTCCCGACAACATCCTTCGCTACGCGCGCGACGGCACGTACCTCGACGCGCGGCCGGACGCGCACACGTCCGAGTTTTTTTCGCGGGAGGACTTCATCGGGAGGAACGTCCGCGACCTGCTCCCGGACGAGCTTGCCGACACCATCCTCGCGGGGATCGAGGCCGCCCTCGACAGTGGCGACACGCAGGTGATCGAGTACGACGTCGAGATCGGCGGCGCGCTGCACCGGCGCGAGGCACGGATCGTCCCGAGCGGCGACGGCGAGGTGGTGGCGATCACCCGCGACTTCACGGAACAGCGGCAGACGGAGGCGGAACAGCGCCGACTCGCAGCCGAACAGGCTGCGCTGCACCGAGTTGCGACGTTGGTCGCGAAGAATGCGCCTCCCGACGAGGTCTTCCAGAGGGTGACGGCGGAGGTGTGCGGGCTGCTCGACCTGAGGACGGCGGTGCTGCATCGCTTCGAGGACGAACAGACCTCTACGATCGTCGGCAAGTTCGGCGAGGCGACCGGCCCGTTCGAGCTGGGCAAGGTGAACCCGCTCGAGGTCGGCTCGGCAGTGGAGGTGCTACGGACGGGCGCGCCCGCCCGCTCGGACTACAGCGAGCTCGCGGGCGACGCGGTCGCCGAGTTGCGAGCGCTCGGGTTCTCGGGCAGCGTCGGCGTCCCGATCACTGTCGCCGGCCTGACGTGGGGCGCGCTCGTCGTTGCTCTGCGACCGCGGGAGAAGCTTCCGCTCGAGACCGAGCGCCGCCTGCAGGGGTTCGCGGAGCTCGTCGGGGTGGCCGTCGCCAGCGCGAGCGCACGGGACGAGCTCACCGCCTCGCGCCAGCGCATCGTCGAGGCCAGCGACACCGAGCGTCGGCGGATCGAGCGGAACCTGCACGACGGCGCGCAGCAGCGACTCGTAACGCTGGCGCTTGCCCTGCGCGCGGCGAAGAGCAAGTTGCGTGTGCAACCCGAGCGGGTCGAGGAGCTGCTCGACTCGTTCTCGTACGAGCTTGCACAGGCGATCATCGAGCTGCGTGAGCTTGCGCAAGGCATCCACCCGGCCGTCCTCACCGAACGCGGGCTCGTGACCGCGCTCGAAGTGCTGGCCGCGCGCGGGCCGCTCGTCGTAGAGCTCGACGTGGCTCTGCCCGAACGGCTACCGGAGCCGGTGGAGACGGCGACGTACTACACGGTCTCCGAAGCCCTCGCGAACGTCGTGAAGCATGCGCAAGCCGTGTCGGCGCACGTTCGCGTCGCGCTCGTCGACGGGTCTGTCGAGGTGGAGGTCTCGGACGACGGCGTCGGTGGCGCCGACGCCGATCACGGCTCCGGGCTCTCCGGGCTGCGCGACCGTGTGGAGGCCCTGAACGGTCGACTATCGGTGGAGAGCTCCGTGGGCGCGGGCACCGTCGTGCGCGCGCAGGTCCCGGTTCGCACGCGGCGCGTGTAGCCCGCGAGTTCGGGTTTCCGCACCGAAGACACCTGGTGGCCGTATGGCCCCCGAAGCGATCTCTCGCGACAGTAGACGCGTGGTCGGATTGCGGGCCAGCATCACGATCGACCGGCCGATCGCCGAGGTCTTCGCCTACGTCGCCGACCCCGGCAACTTCCCGGTCTGGAACTCCGCGGTGCAGGATGTCCGGCCGACGTCGCCGGATCCGCTGCGCGTCGGATCGACCTACGCGATGGAACGCGAGCTGCCGACGGGTCGAGCCGTCAATCAGCTCGAGATCGTCGCCCGCGAGAGCCCGCGAGAGTTCGCGGTTCGCACGATCGCCGGGCCGACGGCGTTCCAGTACCGCTACCGGTTCGCGGGCGAGGACGACGCGACCGTCATCGAGTTCGACGGCGAGGTCGACCTGCCCTCCGTTGCCGGGCTCACGCAGCAGCTCGTCCGGCGCGGGGTGGAGCACAACCTCACGACCCTGAAGCTGGTACTCGAAGGCGGTCGGCGGTGAACGCGATCGCGCGTCGTCCCGGACGACGGGCGTCAAGCCGGCGAAGGCTCCGGCTCGTGCGCCGGAGCCGTGTGGGTGCGCAGCAGTGTGGCGCCGATCGCCGCGGCTGCGACTGCGAACAGCGCGCCGATCACGAACGCGACGTGATAGCCGCCGGTCAGCGCCGAGGTGGCGGTGTGACCCGTCGACCTGAGGTGGGCCGAGCGAGACGCGGCGACGCTCGCGAGGACCGCGAGGCCGAGTGCGCCGCCCATCATGAACGAGGTGTTCACGATCCCCGAAGCGAGCCCCGACTCCTCGGGCTTGACCTCGCTCATCGCGGCGAACAGCACCGGGTTGAACGCGATGCCGGCGCCGAAGCCGAGCAGGATCATCCCCGGCAGCACGTCGACGATGTAGCCGCCGTCGACCGGCGCACGGGCGAACAACAGGAGGCCGAGGCCCGCAGCGGCGAGCCCGACCGCGAGCGGGATGCGGACGCCGTAGCGCATCACGAGCTTGGCCGACACGGCGATCGAGAGGAATCCCATCACCAGGTTGCCGGGCAGGAAGCCGAGGCCGACCTTGAGCGGCGAGTAGCCGAGCACGAGCTGCATGTAGAGCGCGGAGAGGAAGAACCACGCGAACATCGCGCCCGCCCAGAGAATGCCGGCGACGCTCGCCGTCGAGAGGTTGCGGCGCCGGAAGAGGCCGAGCGGCATCAGCGGCGACGAGACGCGCGTCTCGATCGCGATGAACGAGACGAACAACACGATCGCGATCGCGAAGCGCACGAGCGTCGTGCCCGTCGTCCAGCCGTCGGCGTTCCCGTTCACGATCGCGTACACGGCGACCATCAGCGCTCCGGTGACCGTGATCGCTCCGCCGATGTCGAGGCTGCGGCCGTGCGCGGCGCTGCCCGAGGTGTCCGGGATCAGGCGCAGTGTCAGGAACACGACGACGACGCCGATCGGGAGGTTGACCAGGAAGATCCAGTGCCAGTTGATCGCGTCGGTGAGCACGCCGCCGAGCACCACGCCGATGCTCCCGCCGCCCGAGGCGACGAAGCCGAACAGCCCCATCGCCTTCGCGCGATCGGCGGGCTCGGTGAAGAGGGCGAGCATCAGCGACAGCGACACCGCCGACGCGACCGCGCCGCCGACGCCCTGCACCGCGCGAGCCGTGACCAGCATCCCCTGCGACGTCGAGAGGCCGCAGACGAGCGACGCGACGGTGAAGAGGGCGATCCCGAACAGGAACAGCCGCCGCGGGCCGTAGAGGTCGCCGAGCCGCCCGCCGAGCAGCAGCAGCCCGCCGAAGGTCAGCGTGTACGCGTTGATGACCCACGCGAGGGAGTCCTCGGTGAACCCGAGATCGGCGCGGATCGAGGGAAGCGCGACGTTCACGATCGTCGCGTCGAGCACGATCATCAGGCTTGCGGCGCAGAGGGTGTAGAGGGCGAACCAGCGGGTGCGATCGTCGGTGATGGTCATGAGCGGGAAGTCCTTTCAATTTCGTGTCTGCCTTCTACGACTCCCAGGCGCGCCGAAACTCATCCCTCGCCCCGGCAGCTCTTGTGCGCGTCGTGGCGTAGGCGGTCGATCTCCTTGCGGTGGCCCTGAATTTGCTGCGACCGGTCGAGCAGGCCGAGGACGCCGTCGCAGTTGCCGACCGCGAGCCGTGTGTACGCGAGGTTGTAGTCCGCGTACGCCTCGTCGAGCGATCCCGCCCCCTGCAGCGCGCTGACCGCCTGCTCGAGCAGCGGCAGGGCGCCGTTGTAGTCCTGAGCCTGCATCTTCGCGAAGCCTTCGTTGTTCAGCGTCGCCCCGTCCGTGGGGCGCGGCGGCGGCGTTGACGTGCTCGTGGTCGTGACGGTGCGCTCCACCGTCGTTCCAGGTCGCGTGACCGTCCGGACGAGGACTTTCGGTGTGCTGTCGTCCCGGGTCGCGATCACCGCGGCTGCGATGCCGGCGAGCGTGATCGCGATCGCCGCGACGATCAGCGCCACCGGCAGGCGCCGCCGCGGCACGGCGATCGGCACCGAAGTCGCAGGAACGACCCAGGTTGCGCCGGCGTCCTCGTCTAGCGCGCGATGCAACTCGCCGACGAACTCCGCACCCGTCGGATATCGCGCGCCCGGGTTCTTCGCGAGCGCGCGCGTGAAGATCGGGTCGAACGCGCGCGGTAGCTCGCGGTTCGCGGCGGAGATCGCCGGCACCGGAGCCTGGACGTGCGCCGCCGCTTCCGCCGCGGGCGTCTCCGCCTCGAACGGCCGCCGCCCGGTGAAGAGCTCCCACGCCACCACTGCGAGGCCGTAGCGGTCGCTCGCCGGCCCCGACTGCTCGCCGCGCGCCTGCTCCGGCGAGAGGTAGCCGGCGGTGCCGAGGATCGTGCCGGTCTGCGTGAACGAGTCGAGCCCTGCGGCGCTCGCGATCCCGAAGTCCGCGACCTTGACGTGCCCGCGCTCGTCGAGGAGCAGGTTGCCCGGCTTCACGTCACGGTGGACGATCCCCGCCGCATGCGCCGCGTCGATCGCGGCCGCCGCGTCGTCGAGCCAGTCGAGCACCTGCCGCGGCGCGCACGGCACGCCGCGCGTCAGCCGCTGCTCGAGGGAGCCGCCCGGGAGCAGCTCCATCACGATCATCGGCCGCCCGCCGTGCTCGACGACGTCGAAGATCGTGACGATGTGCGGATCGCCGGAGAGCCGGGCGGCGGCGAGCGCCTCACGGCTGAAGCGGCGGCGCAGCGACTCGTCCTGCGCGTAGCGGTCGGAGAGGACCTTGACCGCGACCTCGCGGCCGAGCTCCTCGTCGGTCGCCCGGTAGACCTCGGCCATGCCGCCGCGCGCGAGCAGTTCGGGCTCGCGGTACCGAGGGGGGAGGTGCGTGTCTGCGGGAGGCATGCCTAGACGGGCAACGAAAGCATGGTGTAGCCGCGGCCCACCCTATGGAAACGTTCGGTAAAGCCTTCCCGAAGCCGGGAGACGCCTCGGCTACCGTGATCCGCGTGGGTCGGCTCGCCCTCCTGGCCTGCGCGGCCGCACTGCTCCTGGGCGGCGCCGCCGCCGCAGCGCTGCTCGCACCCGGGTCCGATGCGGCGGCCACGACCTCGGGCACGACCGTCACCACGACGACGGCGTCCGCGCCGCCGCCCGCCTCGGCGACCAGCACGGCGTCGTCGGTCGTCGCCTTCACCGGGCACGGCTGGGGCCACGGCATCGGCCTCGGCCAGTGGGGTGCGTACGGCTACGCGCTGCACGGTCTCGCCTACGACACGATCCTCGGCCACTACTACCCGGGCACGACGCTCGGGCAAGCGCGCGTCGCCACCGTGCGCGTCCTCGTCGCGTCGAAGCAGAAGGCGACGCTCACCTCGACGACGCCCTGGACGATCGTCGACGCGACCGGTGCGAAGACGTCGCTCGATGCCGGTTCGCTCACGCTCGATCCGACGTTCACCGTCGACGGCACCGCTCTCGAGCCGCCGTTGAAGATCACCGCGAAGGCGCCGCTGTCGGTGGGCGGGGTCGCCTACCGCGGCAAGCTCACCCTCACGCTCGACGGCAGGCTGGTCGACATCATCGACACCGTCGGCCTCGAGCAGTACGTCAAGGCGGTCGTCCCGTCCGAGATGCCGTCGAAGTGGCCGGCCGCAGCGCTCGAGGCGCAGGCGGTCGCCGCACGCTCCTATGCGCTCGCGAACCTGACGAAGGGTCGGCCGTACGACCTCTACGGCGACGCGCGCAGCCAGGTGTACGGCGGCATCCCTGCCGAGTCGGATGCGGCGAGCGCCGCGGTCGACGCGACGACGGGCCAGGTCGTCCTCTACGACGGGAAGGTCGCGAACACGCTCTTCTTCTCGACGTCCGGGGGTCGCACCGTCTCGGCGCTCGAAGCGACCGGCGTCGACGTGCCGTACCTCGCCTCCGTCGCCGATCCATACGACACGCTCTCGCCGTACCACGACTGGGGCCCCGTGCTCTACGACGCGAAGGCTGTCGCGAAGCAGCTGAAGCTGTCGGGCCCGATCGCGGGCATCTCGGTCGCGACCGGCGCCTCGGGCCGCGTCAAGAGCCTGGTCGCCTCCTCGGCCGACGACACGCAGGTGACACTCACCGGCAACCAGGTGCGCAATGCCCTCGGCCTCCGGTCGACCTGGTTCGCGCCGGCGCTGCTGGAACTCTCGCCGGCCGCGCGCACGATCACGTACGGCGGCGCGCTCTCGCTGCGCGGCCTCGCGCACGGCGCGACGGGCCTGTCGCTCGAGGCAAAGCCGGCCGGCGGTGCGTGGGCGGACGCGGGGCCGCTGCCGGTCGACCCGGACGGGACATTCGCGCTCGTCGTCAGGCCGCAGGTAACGACGCAGTACCGCCTCGCCTGGGGTGACGCACGCGCGTGTCTCGCGAAGATCGCGGTCGCTGCACGGGTGTCGGCGGTGGTGACGCCGCAGGGCGTCCAGGGAACCGTGCGCCCGCTCGCGGCTGAAGCGCCGGTGCAGCTGCAGCAGAAGCAGGACGACGGCACGTGGGCCACGCTCGACGCGACGACGACCGACGGCGCCTCCGCGTGGTCGTTCACCGCACAGCTTGCCGCGGGCACCTACCGCGTCCGCGCCGCGCCGGGTCACGGCGTTACCGCGGGCCTGTCGGCGCCGTTCACCGTGCAGTGAGAAAGCTCGTCCTCCTCGTCGCGCTCGCGGCGCTCGTGGTTCCCGCCGTTGCTGCCGCGTTCGCCAACACCGAGCCCGACGCGGCGAAGGAGTGGTACCTCGACCAGGACGAGGCGTGGTCGTTCTGGCCGACGATGCCGATTCTCGCGCCGGTCAAGGTCGCGATCGTCGACTCCGGCATCGACGGGTCGCACCCCGATCTCGCCGGACGCGTCGTCGCGGCGAAGTCGTTCGTCGGCGGCTCGCCGTACCACGACGAGCAGGGGCACGGGACGTTCGTCGCCGGCGAGATCGCGGCCAACCCGGCGAACGGGATCGGCATGGCCGGCCTTGCGTTCAACGCCCGGCTGATCGTCGCGAAGGTCGTCGCCGCCGACGGCGACGTCTCGCTCCCGGCCGAGGTCGCAGGGATCCGCTGGGCCGTCGACCAGGGCGCCCGCGTCATCAACCTCAGCCTCGGCGGCGTCCGCGACCCGCTCAACTCGTCTCTCGACACCTACTCGCCGCTCGAGCGCGAGGCGGTCGAGTACGCATACTCGAAGGGCGTGGTCGTCGTCGCGGCCGTCGGCAACGGTACGCAGTCGCCGTCGATGCCGTGGCGCTACGCAGCGTACCCCGCCGCGCTCCCGCACGTGATCGGCGTGTCGGCCGTGCGCCGCGACGGATCGGTGCCGGACTACTCGAACCGCGATGCGGTGTACGTCGACGTCGCGGCGCCGGGAGACGACATGTTCTCCACGATCCCGTCGAGCCTCGTCGCCGACGACTCGGGCTGCACCGATCCGTACTCGGACTGCGGCCCGCTCGAGCTCCGCAACGCGATCGGCACGTCGTTCGCCGCGCCGCAGGTGAGCGCCGCGGCAGCGCTCCTTCTCGGCGTTGACCCCTCGCTGACGGCCGACCAGGTCGCGTACCTGATCGAGCGCAGCGCGGACGACTCCTCGACGCTCTCCGGCTGCGGCGCCTGCGCGACCGGCCGCGACGCGCTGACGGGCTGGGGGACGCTCGACGTCGCGAGCGCGCTCGCGCGCCTCACCTCGGCGCTGCCGCTCCCGCGACCCGATCGGTACGAGCCGAACGACGACGCCGGCATCTGGGCGCACACGCTGCCCGCAAGCCAACATGCGGTCGACGCGTCGCTCGACTACTGGGACGACAACGTCGACGTGTACCGCGTTCGGCTCTTCGCCGGCCAACGGCTCTTCGCGCGCCTGACACCGGAGGCCGCCGCCAAGATCAGGCTGCAGCTCTGGGCGCCGGGCACCGACCACGTCGACAGCCTCGACCTCCGCTCGGTGCGGCTGGCCGACTCACATCAGGTCGGCCGCCAGGTGCGGCTCTCCTTCCGTGCCCGGACGCGCGGTGTCTACTACCTGTCGGCGAAGGTGGTGTCGCGCACGCCCGCGCCCGTGCAGTACCACCTTTCGATAGCGATCAACCGCCGTTCTCCCTGAGCTCGGCCGGATCGACGTCGCGCAGCACACGAGCCGGCGAGCCGACGACGATCACGCGGGGGGGCACGTCCTTCGTCACGACGGCGCCCGCACCGACGAACGCCTCCTCGCCGATCTCGATGCCGGGGCAGAGGATCGCGCCGCCACCGATGCGCGCGCCGCGCCGGATCGTCGGCCCTTTCATCAGCTCCTTGCGCTTCTCCGTGCGCCCCATGAAGTTGTCGTTCGTCGTGACGACGCACGGGGCGATGAACACGTCCTCCTCGAGCGTCGAGTAGGCGGTCAGATACGCGTCGGCCTGGATGCGCGAGCCTGCGCCCACGGTCGTATCGTTCTCGATCAGCGAGCCGCGCCCGAGGATGCAGTCATCGGCCATGGTGACGCGCTCGCGGATGCACGACTGGTCGCCGACGATGCACCGCGCGCCGATCTGCGAGCCGGCGAACACGATCGCGCCGGTCGAGACGATTGTCCCGTCACCGATCACCGTCGGCGGCAGCGGCTCGCGCTTCGCGGTCGAGCGCGCGCCGAGCGACGGCTGCTTGCCGACGACCGCGTGCTCGAGGACGCGCACGCCCTCACCGAGCACCGTGCCCTCGTGGACGATCGCCGTCGGATGGATCTCAGCCACGGTCGAGTGAGTTCGTCAGCATCTCGAGCGCGCGCACGACGCGGGCGCCGTCACGCGCCACCTTGTCCCGATCGTGCTTGCCGTCGATCAGCTCGAGGAAGTACTCGCACTCGAGCCGAAGCGGCTCCGTGGTCGCGATCTTGGGGATGTGGATGTCGCCGGAGGCGATGGCGCCCGAGCTCTCCGCCTTCTTCTCGTAGACCGTCACCTTCCGGTCCGGCTCCATGTCGTCGAAGACGGCCATCTTCTCGCGGCCGACGACGGTCATCTTCCGCATCTTGTGCGGGTCGAGCCAGGAGAGGTGCATGTGGGCGATCTTCCCGCTCGGGAAGCGCAGGAAGCAGAAGACGACGTCCTCCACGCCTTCGTGGATCGACCAGCTGCCCTGCGCGGTGGCAAGGTCGGGATCCTCGTCGAGCAGGTAGAGGATCACCGAGAGGTCGTGCACGCCGAGCGACCAGAGCGCGTTCTCGTTCGAGCGGACGATGCCGAGGTTGACGCGGTTGCCGTAGACGCAGAGCACGTCGCCGAGCTCGCCCGACGCGACGAGCTCCTTCAGCTTCAGGACGGCCGGGTGGTAGAGCAGGAGGTGCCCCGGCATGAGGACGCGGTCGCGATCCGCGGCGATCTGGACGAGCTCGTCCATCTCGACCGCGCGCATCGCCGGCGGCTTCTCGACGAAGACATGCTTGCCGGCTTCGAGCGCCTGCTTCGCGAGCGCGTAGTGCGTCGGCACCGGCGTCGCGATCACGACGGCATCGAGGGCGTCGTCCGCGAGCATGTCCTCGAGCGTGTTCGTCGCGCGCGCGTGCGGGTACCGCTCCGCGAGCGGCCGAAGGTGTGTGTCGTCGAGGTCGCAGAGCCAGGTCAGCTCGGCGAGGCCGTCGAAGTTCCGGACGAGGTTCGGCCCCCAGTAGTTGAGCCCGACCACGCCGATCCGGGTCGGCGCCGCCACTAGAGCTTCCAGACCTTGCCGTCGACTTCGTGCCCCTTGGTGGCGTTGCGGAAGTCGACGATCACCTGGCCGCGCTGCACGAGATCGGCGTAGTCGACCGTGGAGTGGTTGGTGACGATCGCGATGCAGTCGTACTGCTCGGGCTCGAGCGGCGACGAGGTCATGCCGTCGAACTCCGGCACGAACGGGTCGTGGTAGGCGACGTCCGCGCCGGCGTTGCGCAGCAGGTGGATCAGCTTCTCCGCCGGGGTCTCGCGGTGGTCGCCGATGTCGGGCTTGTACGCGACGCCCAGGATCAGGATCTTCGCGCCGGCGACCGACTTGCGCGCGCCGTGGTTCAGCGCCTGCGAGATCAGCGAGCGGCAGAAGTACGGCATGTTGTTGTTGACCTCGCCGGCGAGCTCGATGAAGCGCGTCGAGAAGTCGAACTCGCGCGCCTTCCAGGTGAGGTAGAAGGGGTCGATCGGGATGCAGTGGCCGCCGAGCCCCGGCCCGGGCTTGAACGACGCGAACCCGAACGGCTTCGTTGCGGCCGCCTCGACGACTTCCCACACGTCGATCTCCATCCGGTCGCACAACTGCGCGAGCTCGTTGACGAGCGCGATGTTGACCGCGCGGTAGATGTTCTCGAGCAGCTTCGTCAGCTCCGCTGCGTCGGGCGTCGAGACCTCGTGCACCGTGTCGATCGCCGCGCGGTAGACGTCGGCGGCCTGCTTCGTCGACGCGGCGTCGATACCGCCGACCACCTTGGGCGTCGTCTTCGTCGTCCAGTCCTCACGCCCGGGGTCGACACGCTCGGGTGACATCGCGAGGCGGAAGTCCGGCCCTGCTTTCAGGCCCGAGCCTTCCTCCAGGATCGGTTGCAGGATCTCGCGGGTCGTGCCGGGCCACGTGGTGGACTCGAGCACGACGATCTGGTCGCGCTGGAGCACGGGTGCGAGGCTGCGCGCCACGGCCTCGATCGCGGACAGGTCGGGCTCGCGTTGCTTGGACAGCGGCGTGCCGACGGCGATCAGGATCGCGCGTGCCTGCTTGACCTGCTCGTAGTCGGTGGTGGCGACGATCTGGCCGTTCATGACGAGAGGGGCGAGCCGCTCGTTCGAGACGTCTTCGATGTGACTCTCGCCGCGATTCAGCGCGTCGATCGTCTTCGACTGCACGTCGACGACGAGCGCGCGCTGGCCGGCCTCCGCGAAGGTGACCGCGAGCGGCACGCCGACATACCCTGCGCCGACGACGGCGACGTCGTAGAGGTGGTTCGCGCCCAAAGCGCGGTCAAGCGTACAGGGAGGCCGCGACATGTTCGGCGGCGTGCCCGTCGCCGTACAGGGACGGTGCGTCCTGCGGGAACCTCGCGGTTGTGAGCGCGTCCGTCAGGCCGTCCGGCTCGACGAGCGCGTTGGCGCCTGCGGCGACGGTGTCCACCCACTCGGTGTTCGGTCGGAGCGTGACGCACGGGACGCGCAGCCAGTAGGCCTCCTTCTGGAGCCCGCCCGAGTCCGTGACGACGACGTCGGCGCCCTCGACGAGCGCGAGCATCTCCAGGTAGCCGAGCGGGTCGACCGCCTCGACGTTCGCCGGGAGGACGATGTCGTTCGCGTCGAGCGCGTGCCGGGTCCGCGGGTGCACAGGGAACACGAACTGCCGTCCGGCGCCGCCGAGCGCCGCGACGATCTCGCGCAGCCGGCCGGGCTCGGTGTTCGCCTGGCGGTGGATCGTCAGCGCCGAGTAGGCACCGTCGCGGGTCGAGGTTCGTCGTTGCGCGATCGGCGCGAAGATCCGCGTCGCGTCGGCCATCACGTCGCCGACGACGTCGGACTTGCCCGCGACGCCTTCCGACGCGAGCTGCGCCGCGGAGCGCTCGTCGGGGCAGAGGAGGAGCGCCGCGAGTCGGTCGACTTCGATGCGGTTTCGCTCCTCCGGCATCGACAGGTCGAAGCTCCGGAGACCCGCCTCGACGTGCGCGACGGGGACGTCGCCTGCCCCACGGGCGCCGGCGACCGTCGAATTCGTGTCCCCGAAGACGAGCACCCAGTCGGGCCGTTGCCCGCGGACGACGTCGGCGATCGCGGCCGTCATCGCGTCGATGTCGTTGGTGCGGAGGTCGAGCCGGTGAGCGGGCTCGGGGATCGCCAGCTCGTCGAAGAAGATCTGCGACATCTCGGGGTCCCAGTGCTGCCCGGTGTGGAGGACCGTCTCGTCGATCCCGGCGTCTCGCAGTGCGAGCGTGAGCGGCGCCGACTTGATGAACTGCGGCCGGTTCCCGACGACGGAAAGCACGTGCATCGCCGCTACGATAGGCCGTCGCTCGGGCCGTTAGCTCAGCTGGTAGAGCAGGGGACTCTTAATCCCAAGGTCGAAGGTTCGATCCCTTCACGGCCCATCCCGCAACGCCGCACTACGACAGGCTTCGCTCCGTCGCGGCTGGAGAAGTCGGCTGGGCGCGAAGGCAGCGCGACCGGAGGTCCCTCCTGCGGCGGCGTCCGTAGGCCTCGCCGACGCCCAGACAGACCGGCGGTACGGCTATCGCTGCGGTCGCTACTACGCGAACGTCTCCCGGTACCGGCTCACGCACGGCTGACGAGCGGCGAACAGAACTCGAGCCGCGCCTGGGCGTCTCCTGTCTGGTGCTTCGACCCGAGGTGTTGCCGGGCTACGTCAATCGGAGGACATACGCGACCGGCTCGATCTTCCCCAACAGGAGGTAGGCGAGCCACTGGAGTGAGGCCTCCCACAGTTCGTACTTGTCCTTGCCGAACCGTCGGACGACCTCTTCGCGGCGTCGGCGGAGCCGGGCGAGTCGCAGCAGGCTCTCCGAGACGGGATGTGTTCGTTCCTCGTCGTATTCACGGAACTCGGTTCCGATCTCTTCCAGTCGTACGACCCGGAATCCCGCCTGCTCGAAGGCGGCTTCGACCCGTGGACGTTCGAGGTTCTGCGGCACGGTGCCGAGAGGTTTGCTGAGTGCAATCGCTTCGCGAGGTTCGAGTCGCGGGGTCGAGAACGCCGTGTAGATGACCGCGGAACCGTCTGGCTTCAGCACGCGGGCGACTTCGGCGAGTCCCGCGGAGAGATCAGGAATGGACTCCAGAACGTCGCGGCACCAAATCACGTCGACGCTGCTGTCACGCTCGCCGGTCTGTTCCATGATGCCGTGACGGATCTCGATCCGCTGGTCGAGCGCCGCCGTAGTGACGGCGGCCCGTGCGCGTTCAATGTTGCGGTCGACCGGATCGATACCGACACCGGTGCACCCCGAACGCGTTACGAGCGGGATGAGGTGCCGAGCGTCCCGGCAGCCGATGTCCAGGAGTCTGCTGTCGGGCGCCAGCAGGGGTGCCGCAAGATCAAGGAGGGAGTCCGGTGACCGTGGGTCGAGGCTTTCGCCGAGAAACGCGCGGAGTTCGCCGTCGTCGGATCCGTAGACGAACTGCATCCGGGCGACCTGCCGCGTGTTCTCCATTTCGAGCAATCTTGACCGATGAGCAACGCGCCGCGGCAGGTTGCATCTGCTGCATGGCCATCCCGTTGGCGTCAGGTGCTAGACCTCGAGGTCGGGCTGGTGCGGGCGCGGCGCCTTCCGACGCTCGACCAGCGGCCGTCGCCG